>Ga0306922_10006656_pt1 | contig 11093 bp, 9 predicted proteins | sample sta12Cox44000082_FD_203758 | JGI IMG/M metagenome (GOLD analysis project Ga0306922, IMG submission 203758) | Lab enrichment of tropical soil microbial communities from Luquillo Experimental Forest, Puerto Rico - statoxic.12C.oxic.44.000.082 (v2)... | ecosystem: Environmental > Terrestrial > Soil...
TGAAGCTGATAGAAGATCGCGTCCTTGAACCAAAGCTCGTCACTTTCGAGCCTCGGCGCCGCCCTGATGTCAGTGGCCACATCCATGGCACGGCCTTCACGCGAAGCAGCGGAACAGCAGGGCGGGATCCTGCTGTTGATCGATGCGCAAACGGATGCCGCCCCACTCGAGGACGTGCCGTTCGCCGGTGATCAGATTTTCAATGGATTTGACGCGCCGGCGCGAGGTCGATGGGCCGATCTCGATATCGCCGAAATGAAACCAGAACTCGCGCGGTCCGGCCTTTGTCAACGCCACAGCGACGGCCACCGCATTGTCGCGTGCCACCGATTCCTTTACGAAACCGATGACCTCATTGTCGTCGATCTGCGCGAAGCGTAAATTGTTGGTTTGCAGAAGCGCCGCATTGTCCCGCCGTATGCGGTTGAGGCGGGCGAGATAGCCTTTGATATTGCCGGGCCGATCCCAGTCGCGAACCTTCAATTCATACTTCTCGGAGTTAAGGTATTCCTCCTTTCCGGGTATCGGTTCGTGCTCCAGCAGCTCGAAACCGTTGTAAATGCCGTAATTGCTCGAAAGCGCAGCGGCCAGCGCCACCCGCGCCTTGAAGACCCAGGGTTCGCCGCTCTGCAGATGGAAGGGCAGGATGTCGGGCGTATTGACGAAGAAATTAGGTCGGAAATATTCGCGTTCGGGATAACCGGTGATCTCGCTCAGATAGGCCTGCAGTTCCTCCTTGCCCGTGCGCCAAGTGAAGTAGGTGTACGATTGGCTGAAGCCGAGCTTGGCGAGCGCCTTCATGACCTTGGGGCGGGTGAAGGCCTCGGACAAAAAGATGACATCTGGGTCGACGGTTTGAACTTCTCGGATCAACCACTCCCAGAACGGAAACGCCTTGGTATGCGGATTGTCGACGCGAAAGATACGCACCCCTTGCGCGACCCAGAACAGCACGACGTCGCGCAGAGCTTTCCAAAGTCCCTCATTGTCGGGCCCGTAGAGATCGGGATTGACGATGTCCTCGTACTTTTTTGGTGGATTTTCCGAATATTGGATCGAGCCATCGGGCCTGCGTCTGAACCATTCCGGATGCTGCGCGAGCCAGGGATGATCGGGCGAGCACTGGATGGCAAAGTCGAGCGCGACTTCTAATCCGTGCTCCGCGCAGGCTCGCACCAGGCGCCGGAAATCGTCGAGCGTTCCAAGCTCGGGATGCACGGCGTCGTGGCCACCCTCGGCGGAGCCGATGGCGTAGGGGCTACCCGGATCGCCGGGTTCGCAACGCAGCGAATTATTGCGACCCTTGCGGTTGACGCGGCCGATCGGATGGATGGGAGTCAAATACAGCACATCGAAGCCAAGCGCGGCGATCTCGGGCAATCGGTTGATGCAATCACCAAAGGTGCCGTGCTTGCCAATCACCGGCGATTGGCTGCGGGGCATCATCTCGTACCAGGCACCTGCGCGCGCGATTGGCCGGTCGGCCACCAACGGATAAGCGGCGCTGCGGGTAAGGTCGGACTGCTGGCCCTTGCTGGCCGCCGCCGCAAGATCCTCCGATAGGAGCGGGGCTGGGTTTTCGACGATGTCAGGTTGCCGGCAGACATCCCGGATTAGCCGAGCCTGCTCGCTGTTCCTGACCTTGATATCCGCCAAGAGGTTGCAGCCTTCCTCGATTTCAAGTCCGACATCCATCCCGGCTGCGCGTTTGGCCAGAAAATCGCGGCGCCAACTCGCGAATACGTCCGTCCAAGCCTCGATGGCATAGACGTAGCGTCCGGCCTTGGGAGGCGTGAAGCTTGCCGCCCAGCGGTCGTTGTCGTGCAGCACCATCGGAACGCGGAGCCATTTGTCGGCGCCTTCGCGCCGCCACAGAAGCTCGGCCGCGAGCACGACATGCCCGTCGCGGAAGATATCGGCCCAGATATCGACGGCTTCGCCGACGATTCGCTTAACCGGAAAACGACCTCCATCGACGACGGGGTAAACGTCTTCGATGTAGATGCGGTGTTTAGAAAGGTCGTCGACGGACCTGATGCTGGCGCTGGCTGTCACGGTTCTATTGCGCTTGCCGCCCTGTCGACCCGCCCGGGCGGCGGAGGGGCGTTGATGGAACCTGGAGCCGCCCCCTTTGGTTCCAGGCCACGTTTGAGGTCGCGTTATGCCGAAAAACATGAAATCGTATCGGGCAATCCATGGGTTTTAGCGGAACAAACCCGGATCGCCCGTGTTGCCGGTCGATCGAGCGCCTCGACCATGGACCGTGTCTTTGAACAAGCAGCTCTTTGGGGCTTGGAAACCGAGTACCGGGATGCATTCGGACATCTCCGGACTGTCGAGCCGAAGGTGCTTACTCGAATTCTCGAGGCCCTGGCCGTCGGCGGCGGAGCGACTGAGCGCATGCTGCCGCGGACTGTTGTCATCCGCGGCCATGGCGATCAACCCGTCCGCTTGGCTGCCGCCAGCGGGCTGCCACTTCGCTGGGAAATCGTTTCAGAGCAGAAAATTGCCGAGGGCGAGGGTACGTCGCCTTTGCTTGTCGTGCCGGGCGCGCTCCAAAATGGCATCTTCCGACTGCATGTCACCGTCGCGGACGGGCAGGGTTCTCTGGCCGAGGACGCCTGCCTAATTGTTTGTCGGGACCGGGCGTATCAGGGGGAGCAAACGGCGCCGCGGCGGATGTGGGCGCTCGGTGTGCAGCTCTACGGGGTGAGGTCGCTGGGTAATTGGGGGCATGGCGACTTTACCGATCTTGCCGTGCTCGTCGACCTCGCTGGAGATCTGGGCGCTGCGGGCATCGGGCTCAATCCGCTGCATGCTTTATTTGATGACCGAGCCTCGAATGCCAGTCCCTATGCCCCAAACAGCCGCCTCTTTCTCAGTCTGCTGTACATCGACGTTGACGCAATTCCGGAATTTCCCGGCGTCCAAGCTGCAGGGCTGGAAGAAGAGGTCGAACGCCTTCGAATGCAAGACATCGTCGACTATGACGGCGTTGCAAATGCGAAGATGCGCGCGCTCGAGCTTGCATACGAGGCGTTTCGCCAGCAAGGCAGTCTGGAAAGGCGTCACGCCTTCGGTCGGTTTCGACAGGCGTGCGGCTCCACGCTAGTTCGCTTTGCGTGCTTCGAGTGGCTGCGCCGGAAATTCGGACATCCGTGGTGGGAATGGCCCCTTAAGTGGCGAAGGGCGGAACAACAGACGCTCGATACGCTACGGCGGACAGAAGCAGTATCGACCGGCTTCTTCGAATTTGTGCAGTGGGTAGCCCATGAACAGCTCCAGCGCTGTCGCGTGAAAGCCCGCGAGCGCGGGCTACCGCTCGGGCTCTATCTCGATATCGCGGTTGGAGTTTGCAGCGACGGCTTCGATGCTTGGTGCGATCAGGATGCAGTTTTGTCGGGGATGGCAGTTGGTGCGCCGCCGGATATTCTCAACACGGCGGGACAGAACTGGGGTTTGGCTGGGTTCAATCCTGCCGGCCTAGAGGATCGGAAGTTCGAACCATTTCGCCACATGCTGCGGGCGTCCATGCGCTACGCGGGGGCGATTCGGCTGGATCACGTCTTGGGCTTGAAGCGTCTTTATCTGATTCCTTACGGCGTTCCACCGAGCCAGGGCGCCTACATTCGCTTTCCCTTCGAGGCGATGCTGGCAGTCACCGCCTTATCCAGCCTGGAACACGGGTGCATCGTTGTGGGGGAAGACCTTGGGACCATTCCCGAAAATTTTCGCGAGACGCTCGCGGATTGGGGCATCTGGACGTATCAAGTCATGTTGTTCGAGCGCTCGGCGAACGGCGCTTTTTTCCCGCCCGAAAGCTACCGGGAAAATGCCCTCGTTTCGTTCGGAACGCACGATGTCGCAACCTTCGCAGGATGGAGGGATCAACACGACTTGGATGTCAAGCAAGCGCTGGGCATCGATCCCGGCGAGACGACGCAGGAGCGTCACGGCGCGCTTGATGCTCTTCGCCATGCGCTGCGGCAGCGCGGTCTCGAAACCCAAGACTTTGCGTCGGTGGCGAAGTATCTCGCGGATACTCCATCACGACTGTTGGTCATATCGATGGAGGATGTCCTAGGGATGAGGAATCAGGTCAATCTCCCGGGGACGACCAACGAACATCCAAATTGGCGCCAGCGCTTGCCCGTGTCTTTGGAACACTTGAAAAATCAGCCAGCTCTGAGGTCAACGGCGCATATCATGAGGTCGGCGGGCCGAGGCTCTCCCCCTTAAAACAATGCCGAAGGCCCCTCAGCCGCAGCCCGCCGGCAAACGGTGCACATAATCTCGCCTCGGTTGTGATTATAACGAGCCGCCGTGATGCAGCCGGGGAGGCAATCATGTGTGCTAAATACTCGGCCGAATGGTGGGAAAAATTCCCAGATATCAACCGTGAAATTTCGTCACGGCGCGATCCTTCCAGAATTGTTGACGATCTCATACAGGAAACGGCCAGTGGCAGGCCATCTCCTACGAAAAAGTCTGAACGATCACGCGCCGGACGCTCCGCCCTGCACCTAGCCCCTCTCAGGCTCCGCGTGGAGTGATGTCCCATAAACCGGCACACTGACTGGCACGCTGGAAATCATGGAAGCGCGCGTCTCAGGCGCTAGTGGCGCGGATCATTAAAGATCTTGCGTCGTACACCCGACGGATGGAAGACGATTCCGACATTTTGCCACGATTGCTGGCTGCAATCGTGCGGTCCCTTAAAGGGGGATTGGGCTCATGGGCGGCGTCGAATTGTTGCGGAGCAAGGCGGAAGAATGCTTAGAGAAGGCACGCGTGATCGGCGATCGGCAACGCGCTCGGTTTCTTCTCGTGCAGGCCCACAACTATCTCAAGTACGCCGAGGAGACAGAGGCCCAACAATTGAGCGCCCGGCACGTAGACTACCGCGAGGGCTAAGCGGCATCGCCGCGCTTCGCCGCGGCGTATAGCCAAATTGCTCCGTACGGTCAGGCAAAAAACCCTCGGCCGTGCGCGGCCTCGGGCGAGCACCCGTACCCGAAGTTGCCTCCGATCGAGCGCAGTATGAACGGGTTCTATGGGCCGCCGCGATAGGATACACGCCACATCGTGCCGTTTGCGTCCTCGCTGACGAGGAGAGCGCCGTCATGCGCCACCGCTACGCCGACAGGGCGCGCCCACACAGAGGAACCGTCGACGACAAACCCGGTCATGAAGTCCTCATATTCGCCGGTCGGCACTCCGTCCTTCAGCCGCACGCGGATCACTTTATAGCCGGTGCGCTTCGAGCGGTTCCAAGAGCCGTGCTCGGCCGCAAACACATCCCCGCCGTATTCCGAGGGGAATTGATCGCCATCGTAGATGATCATCCCCATCGAGGCCGAATGCGCCTGGATCAGCACGTCGGGGACGGTGATCTTGTCCCTTAGGTCTGGCCGTTCGCCCCGGTGTCGAGGATCTTCGTTGGCGCCCAGATAGTACCAAGGCCAGCCGTAGAAAGCGCCGCCACGCACGCGCGTAACGAAGTCGGGGACGAGATCGTCGCCGAGATCGTCGCGCTCGTTGGTCGAGCACCAGACATCGCCCGTCATCGGGTGCACGGCAAGCCCAACGCAGTTTCGCAGCCCACTTGCGAACACCCGCCGATTCCTGCCGTCCGGGTCAAACACGAGCACGGCCGCGCGATCGGTCTCGTTGCCCCATGCGCTCCCTAGGCCATGCTCCGCTTCCCAACGCGCGATCGCGGCGGCATCGCGTTTGCCCATTCCCTCTCCGGCATTCGAGGCAGACCCGACAGAGACGAACATGTGGCGGCCGTCCTTGGAGAAGACGATGTCGCGCGTAATGTGGCCCCGCTGCACCAAGCGGCCACCCGCGTGGGGAAGATCGCGCACGACCACCTCGGCTTTCCCGCGCGCCTTGAGGTCGCCGCTGCGATAGGGATAGCGGACCACAGATCCCGTATTGGCGACATATATCCACTGCGGATCCGATCCGGACGGATAGAAGGCGATGCCGAACGGCTGGTCGAGGCCTGAGGCGAACACGTCGTTGCTGCTAGGCTTGGCCGCTCCGTCGGCGGCGCGCACGACCCGAATCCGCCCCGGTTCTGATTCGGCGACGAAGATGTCGCCGTTCGGCGCGACCCGAACCGCGCGCGGATCGCGGAGATTGGAGGCGAACAGTTCGACCTGGAAACCCGGCGGCACCCTCGGCACGGCGGAGACCGGTCTCGCGACCACCCGGGGAGGATTTGGCGCCGATCGAGTGGCGTATGGTGGCGGTAGCTCCGTGATCTTGCGCCGAACCAAGGGAGCATCAGCGCGCCAATCACCAAATGCTGCCTTCCCGACTAATAGCTCGCCGAGCGACTCAGAGACGGGTTGAGCCGACACGGTTTGTGCAAAAAGCAGCGCCCAAGCCGCGAACGCTGCTGCTGGGCTGGCCGCGATGAATTGTCCTGGCATCTTCATATGAGCCCGGCCAAGGAGTAGGGAACGCTCGAGCTGCGGCGATGTTTCGCGGAAGCCACGGGCGCTGCACGCTTTCCTCTCATGCGGTCCTTTATCCGGTTGCAAGGGTTAAAGGCTGTTTCAGTGTGCCATCGCAGCCTGTCAAGCTAAAAGACAGGAAAATTTTGAATCCTTCTATCGGGGGTATCAGCGGATGCTCGCCTCAACGAACGACGATAGGCTATCGCCTTGCATCGCCTCCGCCATATGCGAAGCTCGGGTACGCGCCGTATTGGTCGCCGGATCAGGACGCGCAGGCTTGCGTCGCAGAAGCGGCATGGATGACGGCGATACTTCAACCGTCAACGAGGAGAAGCAAAGATGTTCATTGCCATGAACCGCTTCCGGGTGAAGAAGGGATCAGAACAGGCGTTCGAGAAGGTGTGGCTCAGCCGCGACTCGCAACTGAACAAGGTGCCGGGCTTCGTCGAATTCCACCTGCTGAAGGGACCCGAACACGAGGACTTCACGCTCTATGCGTCGCATACGGTCTGGCAGAACCAGAGTGCCTTCGAAGCGTGGACCAAGTCGGAGGCATTTCGCGCCGCTCACAAGGATGCCGGCCAGAACAAGCCGCTCTACATCGACCACCCGCAATTCGAGGGTTTCGAGGTCCGGCAGACCGTACGTCGAGGCGAAACCGCGGTCGCCTAGGGTTTTGGAGGTGATTGTGTGTTTCGAAAAACGGAAGGAACGTAGGGAAGCGGTCGACGGTGCAAATTTTTGGCATCACCGCGGTGGGTGCAACTCCGCCGGCGCTCGCGTGAACGCCCTGCGCCCGCGTTTGAAGGCGTAGAGCACGGGCACGAGCTCAGCGACCGCCATCCTCAGGATGCAAGCAGAACGGCTATTCGATCGGCCCATATTGATGGGCGAAGCGGACGATGAGATAGCGGAAGAAGCGGTCGGTGGTGAGGCCAAGCGCGCCGAGGCATACGATGCCGATGAAGATCTTGTCCGTTGCCATCCACAGGCGCGAGTTGAATATCAGATAGCCAAGGCCCGAATCCGCCGCGATCATTTCGGCGGAGACCACGGTTGCGAACGAATTGCCCATGGCAAGGCGCATGCCGGTCAGGATGAACGGCAGCGTCGCCGGCAGCGTCACAAAAATGAATACCTTGAGGGGAGTGGCGCCAAGGCAGGCCGCGGCGCGCAACTTGTTCGGAGCGATATGCGACACGCCGACCATGGTGTTGATCAGCACGATGAAGATCGTCGTATAGACGATGATGAGAACTTTCGATGTCTCCCCGATGCCGAACCAGATGACCACCGGGGTCAGCCATGCCAGCGAGGGCACGAAACGAAAGAACTGCACATAGGGATCGAAGATCGCGCGGACGACGGGAATTGAGCCCATCAGCAAACCGGCCGGAGCGGCGATCGCGCTGCCGATCAGGAATCCCGCGAGGATGCGTTGTAGGCTGATGCTGACGTGCTCCATCAGTTCGCCGCTTTCCAGCATCTCGCGTCCGGTCGACAGCACCAGGAGCGGCGGCGGAAAGAACTGCGGCTTGAAGAATGTCGTGGCGATCAAGTGCCACAGCACGATCAACCCGATGACGGAGGCGATATAAATGAGATGATCGCGCTTGATCCCGCCAAGCGGCAGGCGCGGCGGCGGCGCCATAGCGTCAGCGGGCCTGGCGTCTCTTGCCGGGCTGACCTCCGTCACGGTCCATTCGCCTCTTCGTTCTCGATCAGCGCGTTGATGCGTTCCCACATCTCGCCGAAGCCGGGACTGCTGCGCCGGCGCGGCCGCGACAGGTCGACTGGGATGATTGCAGCGAGCCGCGACTCCGGCCCCTTGGTCATGACGCCGATGCGATCCGCCAGCAAGACCGCCTCGGTGATATCGTGGGTAACGAACACGATCGTTTTGCCGGTCTTGTGCCAGATCTCCACAAGCTCGCTCTGCATACGTCCGCGGGTCTGAGCATCGAGCGCGCCGAAAGGCTCGTCCATCAGCAGCATCTTGGGGTTGCTCGCAAGCACGCGGGCGATCTGCACCCGTTGCTTCATGCCGCCAGACAGTTCGCCGGGATACTTGTTCTCCTGGCCATCGAGATGCACGAGATGAAGGTAATCGCGGGCGACGGCATGCCGGCGCCCCTTAGACATGCCCTGCATCCGCAGGCCAAACGCCACGTTGTCGATGGTGCGCAACCAGTTGAAAAGCGCGTCATCGCCCTGAAACACCACCGTGCGATCGATCCCGGGCCCCCGGATCGGCCGGCCCGCCAGGGTGAGCATGCCGCTGACCGGCTCGAGGAAGCCCGCCATCAGGTTGAGCACGGTGGTCTTGCCGCAGCCGCTCGGCCCGAGCAGACAGAAAAATTCTCCTTCCGTGAGGCTCACGGAGAAACGCTGCAACACCGATACCGCTTCCACGCCCCGGCGAGCCGCGTACCGGTAGCTTACGTCGCGCGCCACAAGGAATTCTTCTGCCACTGACCGCCGCGCTCCGCTGCCTCCGGGTCGCCGCCGGCCGCGAAAAGACTACCAACCGACGGCCCGATCCGGGGCTACCTCCTTCATGAGTTGTGCGCGCACGAAGTCGTTCCAGTCCGGCATCTTCTTGATGATGCCCTCGCCGAGCGCGACCTCGGCAGCGCCACGGAAATTGCCCAGCACCACGTCCTTAGGCATCTCGACGCGGTACTTCATCCGACTCATGTAGACCTTCATGTCGGCTTCCGGAATCCGGAACGCCTTGCCGGCGACCTTGGCCGCCTCGGCCGCGTTGGCGTTGCAGAAATCCGTCGCTTCGATGAGCGCGCGCGTCGCCGCGGCGGCACGGGGTTGGTCGTCGATCAGTCCCTGAGAGTAGTAGTCGTAGGACGTGAGAATGAAAACGCCGTCATCGCCCGATCGCGCCAACACGCGCGCCCCTTGCACCAGCTGCGCCGCCTTGTCGAGCCACGGCTCCCACAGAAAGAAGGCGTCGATGTCGCGGCGTTCGAGCGCGGCCACCATCTCCGGCGCCTGCATGAACTTCACTTTGATCTTGTCCAGCGGCAGATTGTATTTCTTCACGTAGCGGATGAAGTAGAGATGCCCGCCGCTGGCGCGTGGATAGGCAACGGTCCTGCCGATCAGGTCTTCCGGCTTCTTGATGTCGTCGCGTCCAGCAAGGCCGATCTGCTGCCCGCTGGTGGACGAGTAGGAGGTCACGTAGAGCTTGCCGCCCTTGTCCCAGCGCGAGAGCCCGCCGAGTTCGGTGGTGGCACCGATATCCGAGCTGCCGGCGAGAAGCGCGTCGAGGGCGACGTTGCCGTCGTCGAAAGGCTTGTAGCTGGTCTCCAACCCGTACTTTTCAAAAATCTTGAGCTCGGCCGCGACCACGAATGGGACGTAGAGCGCATCGATCCCCGTTGCGGTTGGCACTTTTTTCAGCGCGGCGCCGTTCGCAACCGCCATTCCCAGCACGTACATGCCTGGCCCGAAGGACACACCGAACGCCCGTCGCGTCATTCCCCGCGAATAGCTGCTGTGGTCCATAGATTTCCCCTTCCCATTCATACCGGTGAATTGACTGGCGGCTCGCCATCGCCTCGACGATGCCAAGAGCGGCCACACCGCCGGCTGGCGGGGCGCTCTGCCGGCGCACCCACGCCCGCAGATTTCGACGCATCGTCGAAGCGAATTTCAACCAATGTAGGCCGATCTGCTCGGCCTTTACAACAGCACTGATCCGGGAAGTGCCAGACGCATCCGCTTGCGGCGGAGCAACGAGCCAATGGCCATTGCATTTGGAGTGACCGCACGCGACATTTGTGTCCCGCGCCCCCAGGGGATGCACGGTCACGCTAGGGAGAGACGACAATGTTGCGGATTCACTTCGCGGGCATGCTCACGGCAATCGTCACGAGCGCGCTCGCCGTCCCTGCGCAGGCACAGCAGCCAGCTCCGCCGCCGTTCGCCACCACCAAGGTCACCGACAACGTCTATATCTTTCGCTATGGCAACCATCAGTCGATGTTCATCGTCACGCCCGCGGGCGTGATCGCGACCGACCCGATCAGCGAGCGGCGGCCGGCAAAGCCCTATATCGATGCAATCCAGGCCGTGACCAAGGCGCCGATCAAATATGTGATTTACAGCCACAGCCATTTCGACCACATCGCCGGCGGCAAGCCGTTCAAAGACCTCGGCGCGACCTTTGTCGCCCACGCGAACGCCAAGGCCCGCATCGCTGCGCTCAAGCCCGATGACGTGGTCATCCCCGACCAGGTCGTCGACGGTAAGAGGAACGTCACGCTCGGTGGCACCACGCTCGAACTGAACTATGTCGGCAAGAATCATTCCGACAGCACGCTGGTGATGCGGCTGCCGAAGGAGAAGATCATCTTCACGGTCGATTGGATTCCGATCCAAGGCGTGCAGTTCCGCAGCATGGCCGACACTTATATCCCCGTATCCCCGACATCGAGGAGGGGCTAAAAAAGGTCATCGCGATGGATTGGGAAACGCTCATTCCCGGGCATCCCGGGCCGGGCGGCAAGCAAACCGGGACCAAGGACAATGCGCGCGAGGAGCTCGCTTACCTGCAGGACCTTTCGGCCGCAGTGAAGCAAGCAGTGAGCGAGGGCAAGTCCTATG
>Ga0306922_10006659_pt1 | contig 11092 bp, 22 predicted proteins | sample sta12Cox44000082_FD_203758 | JGI IMG/M metagenome (GOLD analysis project Ga0306922, IMG submission 203758) | Lab enrichment of tropical soil microbial communities from Luquillo Experimental Forest, Puerto Rico - statoxic.12C.oxic.44.000.082 (v2)... | ecosystem: Environmental > Terrestrial >...
GCACAAGGAGGACTGAACGCGCGGTCTAAGGGAGGTGACTGCGATGGCAAGATGCGTCAAGCATTGTCCGAGTCGATCGGACCATACGCTGTCCGCAAACGCGGAACCGCATTCGGTCTACTGCTATGTGTGCGGGCGAGACTACGACGAATCGCAGCTGGTGACGTGCGATGATCCGGACTGCGGTCAGGGAGCGTACGTCAATGCCTAATTGCCCCATCCACGACAAGGAGGACTGAGACGATGGCGACCCTGCGGATAGAGTTTGAGACGGATAACGCGGCGTTTGCGGACGACTACCCGGCGCAAGTTAACCGGCTACTCGCGAGTGCCGGAGGCCACATCATGACAGCCTATCATCTAGGCTATCGGGAGGCCAGCTATTCCTTGCTCGACTCCAACGGCAACACCGTCGGCAAGGTGACGGTGAGTGAATGAATTGCCCCATCCACAAGGAGGACTGCGACGATGGCGACCATAGATCGCCCGTTCCGCGTCTAGCGTCGCTTGCTCGGACGTCCTGCCCATCGCGGGGCGTCTAGGGAGGTGACCCCACCATGAAACAGGTACGAATCACGACTGAATGCCCACTCCGCGTCATGCTGGTGTACCAGGCAGGCATCGCCAATCTCTTCCGTGTCCGGTGTTTCAATCTCCAGCCGTTCGGGCGAGACGCCACTCGCCTGTACCAGGGGGATTTTCGCGGCGCGGAACTCCTCGCACACGGGATGGGGATGGCCGGGGCTATCGTGCGGAGCGCGGCATGCAATGAGGCGGGGGATATTCAGGATCGCCCGTGGAGCGATGATCTGGATGCGCAGCCGTTCGCGGACCGATTCCTCCCCATCCACGCGAACTGAGATCGCTTGCTCGGACCCCCTGCCCCGCGGGGGGTCTAGGGAGGTGACTGCGATGACAGACGAGCAAGCCTACGTCGGACGTATGGTGCGCGTGAAAGGAAACTTCGGGGGCGTTGACCTCGACAAGAAGCCGTTGCCTGCGATGGCACGCGTCGAGCGGAAGTACACGCGTGGCAACTACCGACGGCAATGGATCGTGCTGAGTGGGGTCAACGGTCAGTTTCGGGCGTCCGAGCTCGACGCTGTGCCATTCGAGGAGATCAATGCCTAGCTGCCCCATCCACCAGTGAAGGAGACGACGATGGCACAGGACGAAGCGCAAGTTATCCGTGCGGTTATTCGCGCACTCGACGTTCCACGTAATCGGTACGGTCGGCTCATAGTTGACATGATAGCGCAGGAACCACTACGACAAGAGGCGGTCAATCGCCTTGCGGTCGGACATCGCGGGCACGCTGATGTGGTGGAGCAAGCAGTAGCGGTGCTGCGGACACTCATCGATGCCTAGCTGCCCCATCCACAATCGCCCCCTCACGTGCCGGTCCTGCGAGAATGCCCGAGCCGGCAGGCTCGGCGGGGCGGCCGGCACCCCGAAGCAGAATCGCGCCCGGAAACGCAACGCGAAGAAGCCGCGCGGCCCGCGCGCTAGCGCTGCAACCCCTGACTGAACACCGCGTCTTGGACCGCTCGGCTTTCGGCCAGCGACGCCTGCGTGGTGGCGTAGGCTCCCATGGCGGCACCGGCCACGCCAATCCACGCGGCATTCGTCTGCGACTGCGCGTTCATGCACGCGATCGCGCGCACCAGTTCGCGGTTCTGGTCCGCTTGCTGGTCGCCGGTCCTGGGGAGCGGCGTTGACAGGTCACAGAGGGAGCCGGGAGCGGGACCGCAGCCGAGCACGAAACCCAGGAGGGGACCAACCCAAAAAAGATGCCGCATGACGGTGACCCGTACACCCGGAGCGTCCGGGCGTACAAGACTGAACGAAAGGCGAAGTCAGCCCAAGGCCCGCCAGCGCGCCAGCTCGGCCGCTTTCGTGTCGGCATGGAACGCCCGCCGGCACGGCTCCCCGCAGAACCGCGACGGCCGCCCCCGTCGGTGCATCCAGAACCGGGTCGCGCACTGCTGGCAGCGCACCTGCCGTAAACGCACAGGATCGACGGAGAGGCTCGCAGACGGGAGGATGCAGGCCGCCCCGTGCTCGGGTCCCCCGCAGGCCGCACAGAGGCCCGTGGTGAGGAAATGACCCTCAGGCCGCATGAGACCCCCCCTTTTGTGACCTCGTCTCCGCTAAACTCGCCCACTTCTGACGGGCGTCCGTGACGGTCGTGTACGTCCAGCCGTGGGTGCCCCACTCGCCGGACGCTGGATAGCGCTCGTGCGCCGGCACTAGCCGACCGTGCATCGTCTTCTCCGGCTCGTGCTGGAGGACCACGACCTCCCAGTGCCGCGCGCCCGTTCGGAGATTCGTCCGCTCCACCAGACAGACCGCGCCGGTGCGCCCGTAGAGCTCGTGGCGGAACCCATCGCGTGTAAACGGGAAGTGCATCCTAGCCCTCTTCGCCCGGTGCGAGCTGGAGTCGCGCCAGGAGTTCGGTCAGCGTCGCCATCGCGATCGCAGGCCCTGACCACGAACACCACGCGATCGCCTCGACAAGCTCACGGAACTCCCGGTCCGTTACGATGCCCGCCTGCACCCGCGCCGCCGGGACCCCGGCGGCCACACAGAGCGCCACTAAGTCCTCGCTCATGCTTCGGCCCATCCCTTCTTTCCTGAGCTGTCCTTCTTCGTTGTACTTCGCTGGCCGCGCAGCCAGTCCCGCCGGCGGTTCCACCACGAGCGGTGCCGGTCGCAGATCGTCGACCGCACGACGTACTGCCCGTGCTCGATGCTGAGGCTGCCCCGGTAGCCATCGCAGCGTTCGTGGTCGTCGTCACGCGTCACCAACCGCGGTCCCCCCTCCGAACCAGGCAAGGCCTCGTAGCGGCAGCGTCCGGCCTCGCAGCACGTCATGGCGGCCTGATAGCGCTGCCACGCTCGGTAGACGTGATCCGGGGCGTCGGTCCCCGGCGTCATCGCCGCGCCCCCCGGCGCTCGCGGAACTCGACGGCGTTCCGGCACCAGTAGCGAAAGGCCCGGCGCCAGTCGGCATGCAACACGCCATTCGCCAGCGCGTGGTCCTTGCACTTCCCGAACTCCAGCTCAGGATCGAGTCCCCCTTCCCGAGCAAACGCCCTCAGGTCGTCGTCCAGGTGGAAGGATTCAGGCCATGGTGTTTTGGGCGACGCGCGTTTGACGCGCGGAGCGGGGGCAATAACCCTCAGACGTACGGATCTACTCTGGGGAACGGGTACGGGAACGGGAACGGGTACACCGTCAGTGAGGCGGTCACTGACCCGGTCAGCATCCTTCCGCTGCTGATACGCCTGCTGATTTTTCGCGTGCCGTTGTCGCTGCGCCAGCACCTCTGACTTGCTCGGCTGATACTGCTCGTAGTCGTGAATCCGGTAGCCTCCGGCCGTAGGTTCCCAGAGGCGAGCCGCCACCATCAGTTCGATCCAGTGCCCTTCGTCGAGGTCGCGACCCGCCATCCCGGACGTCTCACCAAGTGCCCAGACCTGGTCGCCATCCAGTCGCTTGCTGCCGCGGCCGAGAAACGACTCCGCGACCCCGTATGGGATGAACCCATCAGTCAGGTTGCGGTTCGCGTAGCAGAGCGCCTGGAGCTGCAACCACGCCCCGATCGCCCCCACCGCGGCGATCTTCGGGTGATCCACAAAGCCGTCGTCGATCTTCACCCACGACATCCACAAACCCCCAGCTCAAGATTTTCTGCATCCACTCGAGCGCCTGGTCCGCGCCCTTGCAGCAGAGCCAGAGATAGCCCTGCTCCCGCAGCACCGTGCCCCACCACCGTTGCTCGGCGGTCAGCCGCCCGCCGCGGACCCGCTTCAACTCAATCCAGACCCCGTGAAAGCCCCCCCGGGCGACCGGCCAGAAGTAGTCCGGCACGCCTGGCTCACGCCCCTCGGCCTTCAGGTAGGCGACCAAGGCGTAGCCGTGCGTCCCCTTGGTTTCGTTCGTGATGTGGATCGGGGGGGGCAGGCGCGGGCGCTGCGCCAGACAGAGCAGGCGGGCGCCTTGCATGAAGGCCACGGCCTCCTCGTGCTCCGTGGGGCAGGCCACCCGGGCGTGCGTCGTCATGCCTGCGCTTCCCACCGGAGCTTGCCTTGCAGCGGGTGCGTATCGACGCGCGGACGGGACGCGCACGACCACGATCCCCCGGGGGATGCTGCCACAAGATCCCAGCCCGCTGCGCGCAGGCTCACGCCGTTCTCGGAATCCAGCGTGTAGGTCAGCACCCGCCGGTAGCCCATCGCCCTCCCGACACGTCGACAGGCCGCATAGAGAAACGAGCAGGCGTTCTTGGTCCCGTCCGTCGCCAGCCGCGTGACTTCGATCGTCCAGCCGTCATCCAGCCGCCGCGCGACGGGCCGGCCCGCGATGGCGACGCCGACGATGGTCTCGCCCACCGCCGCTGCGAGGCAGAACCGACAGCCGCGCGACGGACCGTGGTGGCGATGCACGCGCTCGACGAACGCATTCGCCTCGCGCAAGGTGATCGGGACGAGCGTCACCCCTGCTGCTCGTTCCAGAGGAGCCACGCGAGCTCGCAGTCGTAGGGCACGCGATGCGGGAGCCGGTTGGGCAGGCCGCACCGCGGACAGACCCGGCGCGTCATCGCGCGATGTTCGCGTCGATGGCGTCGACGGCGGTCACATAGGCCGGGTCGCCGATGTGCCGCTGGAGCCAATCCGTGTAGTTCCCGGCCACCTGAGTGAACGGGTAGTAGGTGAACCCGACCGTGCGTGGCTTCAGCGGCTCCACGACGCCGAAGTAGACGTACTCCATCTCGGCGGCCGTCGGCGTCCGGAGGCCGTCCGGCGCATCGCCATGGAGGCCGAGGAGGAAGAGTTCCTTCGTGCGCGTGCCGTCCGGTGCGGGCGGCAGCATGGCGATGCGGTCGAGGACGTTCGTGCAGTAGTTGTCCCGGGCGCTGACGACCGCCGTCGCCTCGCTGGCCGGGAACTGCCCGTAGTTGATGCGCTGGCCGACCGGGTCATACGCGGCCGTGATGGCCCAATACCCGCCACCGGATTTAAACGGGTAGACGCCGAGGTTCGTGTAGTCGACGCACCCGCTGGCGCAACAGTCGACGTCTGTGACCGACTCGCCGTAGAGCGGGATACCCAGCCCCAAGGCGTGCCAGTCGTGCCAGAGCGACTGCATCTGCGCGCACGTCTCGCCACCGCCGCTGTTGTCGGGGTTGCCTGGCTCATGGAACGTGTAGGTGGCAAACGTGTGTGCCAGCGCCTCAGGATGCGTCTTCAGGTAGGTCACATAGGCCACCCGTGGATCGGAGGCCGAGTCCGTGGCCGGGTTCATCAGGTAGCGGTGCCCGTTCCAAAGCCAATGGGCGTTGTTCAGCGAGCCATCCCAGAGGACCGTGATGAGCGAGATGTCGTTCGCGATCGCCGCCGCATAGAAGGACTCCCACGTCGGCTGATCGAGCCCGACCGTCACGATGGCGAGGTTCACCCCGAGGCTGTGGAGCAACGGAAAGTCCCCCGGTTCCGCCCCCCAAACCGTTGCGAGATGCTGCCACGCACCCTCGGCCGTCGGCTGCGTGGTCGTGGTGCTGGTCGCCCCTGCCGCGGTCGTGGTGGTCGTTTGCACGCGCAGGGTGGTGGTCGTGGCGGGCGTGGTCGTGGTCGTCGCCACGCCGAGCTTGCAGCCCCCGCCGATGCAGACGAGCCCCGGGCAACACCGCAGCGTGGTCAGGTTGCAGGACTGCCCCTTGAGCGAGCCCACGGTGCCATCGGGGCAGTGATAGACCGCCCACGCGGGCGGACTCAGCAGCACGAGCAAGACGACGAGAACCCTCATGGCATCTCCGTGGCGAGCTGCCGGCACGTCATGCGCGGGCAGTCGTCGATGGACTGGTCGGTGCAGGCCGTCCGGATGGGCCGGTCGAGCCAGTGCGTGGTGGCGCGGCAGAGGTGGAGTTGTGCGTGGCGCAGCGACGCCTCGATCCACGCCGTGGCGTCGGGCAGCGCCTGCGTGTCGCAGTGGAACGCCGCCGTCATTGCCATGTGCGCCGCGATGATCTGCTGCGTGAGGCCGATGGCGACGTCGATGGGCAGGTTCGGGCTCACGCTCGGCGCCCACTCAGCCAAGAACAGCTGCTGCTGGTCCAAGGTCTCGGCTGTGCGTTCAAACGCGAGCTGGGTCGCCTTGACGGCGGCGTTGTTCGCCTCCGCGGCAGGGCACGCCACCTGCCCGGTCGTCGGCAGCGGCGCCCCGGACGCGGGAAGTGCAGCCAGCCAGCAGTCGATCAACGCCTGATCATGCGCGTGGTGCGCGTCCTCCGCGGCGGCCTGCGCGCTACATTGTGCCGTCGTCAGGCGCGCATAGTGGCCCGGGGTATAGACGAGCTTGCCGGCGTTCGGGTCCGTCGACAGCCCGACCGGCGCCGGTGTCCGCGCGCCCTGCTCGTAGCCGCCCAGCTGCTCGAGCGTCGCATCCACCATCCCCGCCGCCCGGATGCAGGGATACGCACTCAGGAGCGGCTCCAAGGTGTACTGGCGGACGTAGGTCGGGTTCAGCCACGCATAGCTGCCATGCACCTGCGGCCCGCCGGTGTGCAGCAGCACGTAGTTGAGGCCGAACTTCCAGAGCGCGTCCTCGAGCTGCTGCTGGTTGACCGTGCAGCCTGCCGCGTCGGCGGCATTCACGGTGTCCGCAGCGAGCGCCATGAGCTGCCAGCCGATCACCGCCTTGACGAACTCGGTGGCGGGGAGGCCCGTCCGTGGATCGGGGAAGGGCGCGGAGGCATAGCCCGCCGGCACGCTCGGTGTCGGCGCCAGATCGGTCGGCGTGAACCGGAGCCCCAGATCCGGCAGGCCACTCGACGGAATCGTCGTCGAGGTCGTCGAGGTCGTCGTCTGGCCGGCGACGGTGCTGGTGGTCACCATCGTCGTGCTCGTCGTTTGCACGACCGTCGTGGTGGTCGCGCACGGCTGACACGTGACGAACTCCGCGCCCTTCGTGTAGCAGAGCCCGGGGCAGCACTTGGCGGCCGTCGTAAAATGCCCGCCGAGCGGCACGCAGCCTGCGCGGACGGTCAGCGGCACCGCGCAGCATGCCGCTGCTAGCAAGAGACTTCCACACCACCGCATCACATCACCTCACCTTCCGACGGCGCCGATCCCGTCTGGGTCAAGAACCAGTTGGGGCACGCCAGCATCAGCATGACGATCGACCTCTACGGGTCGGGGTCCCACGGGAGGCGGCCCGACCTCCTGCGAACGCTCGAGCGGATCGAGCCGGCGCGTCATGCGCCCCTGCCCGTCCGCCGCGTCATCCCCTTCCGCCGTCGCCACCGCGCCTAGGCCGCGGCCCGGGCGCATGCCGTGGCCGGCGAGAGAGGGGGGAGGATCTGCTCGTCTAAACGGTCGAGGGACTCGGTGGCGGTTGGCTCCCCGTCACATGAAGTCGCCGTTGATTTGACGCCGCCCCCGTTCGGGCCGACGCTAAGGCCAACCAGCTCCTCGACAGGCACGCCGGACGCTCGAGCGAGCAGCACGGCGGCCTTCCCGTCCTTCACGTAGCCCTGGTCACGCCAGTTGTAGATCTGCGCGGCCGAGAACTGCGTGATGAACGACGCCTTCGTCGGCCCGCCCACCGCGTCAATCGCCCGCTGCACCGGATTTTTCATGCGCCAGAGATTAGCAGTCGGGGGAATTTTAGGCAAGCGGGGGATTTCTACGCGAGAGCCCTTGACTCCCTGACTCTACTGCGCTAGAGGTACTCCCATGCAAACAATCTTCGCTTCAAACAGGGAGGACGATCGTATGATGATGAAGGTACTACTCGGGGTCGGGGCCGGCGTGTTCCTGCTCGCCATGATCGGGCTGGCTCGCGCACAGACGTGTCCGTGCCCCCCGGACGACCTGGGACTCTACGAGCCCGCGAACCACGTCCAGAACCCCTTCGCCTACACGGCACAGGCTAACGCATGTGCCATCGACTCGACGCTGGTGCCCGTCGCCCCGGTGTCGACCAACGCGCAGTTCTGCGTGTCTGACCCAAAACTCGGCGGGGGGGAATACCAGATCACCGGCGGTCCTCTCTTCGCGGTCGGTGAAGGCGGCACGCTGAATGACGCCTCGTGTTTCAAGATCGCGCATGTCCGGCCGCCGACGCTCAACCTCAACTTCGGGTTCACGGACGGCTGCGACACCCACCAGTTCAGGCTCTCCCAGCCCTTCTTCTACTGCACGATGTCGGGCGGGCAGACGTTCGTCGATTACAAAGTCAAGAACTCCGGACACGGGACTGTGCTGCCGGAAGCGGATGCGTTCATCGGGATTCTGCATTCCGTGACCGTCGTCCCCTGCATGTAAGGAGAACACCATGGCGACGCTCGATGAGGCCCCGGAACTCTGCGTGTGCGAATCCGACGACTTCGAAGCGGTCAAGTTCGTCCGCACCGGAGAAGAGGGACGCATGTGTCGGGTCTGCGGCCACATCGAGCGCCGCTGCCCCGGCGCGCATTGGGTCGAGGCGAAACATATCGACGACGTGGGCTTCTGCCCGCCCTGCCGGGAGCGCCGCGAGCGCTACGGCGTCAACGGCTTCTAGGAGGCGACCATGAAGCACCCGGACTGGTTCGACTCCTACGTGCAGATGACCCAGCTGCAGAACCGCATGGTGAAGCGCGAGTGGCAAAACGACATCCGGCTCTGCGATGGCTGCAAGGAGGAGCGCTACGCCCCCGCGCGCTACCAGCCGGGCACAGGCGTGTTCGTCGGGTTCTTCGACGACCAGTGCTGGGCCGAGCGGCTCTCCGAGGTGCCCGATGCCGACTAACTACGACACGTGGCTCTCGACGCCCCCGCACGATCCCGACGCGCCGGCCGTCGTCTGCTGCCGCACCTGCGGGCACTACTACCTCGAGCGCGCCGCGACGACCGAATGTCCGAACTGCGAGGAGGAGGAGGCATGAAGCAGGTCGGGATGACCTACGCGCGGCCGACGAAGCCCGAGCCGCAGGACGCGATCGTGGTACCGGTCAACTTCCGGATGAGCCGCGCGATCTATCGCGCGTTCAAGGCGCAGTGCATCGCGGACGAGGTGGAGGTCGGGCGGACGATGGCATGGCTGGTCGAGCGCTACGTGATGGAGGGCCGGCGATGACGTGGCAGAAGGCGCGGTTTCTTGTGACCTGTGAGGAGAGTGCCGCAGGACCCGTCTCGGTGATCGGCGACGAAGTCTGGGTCCGTCCATCGCACCACCGTGAACGATACCTCTCCAACGTCCTGCATGGGCATGGAGACGCCTACTCCTACGTGCCGACCTACTACGTCATGCGTGAGGACGTCGAACTCCTCGCGCGTGGTCCTGAGGATTTCCGCGACACGGTCCCGCTGGAGACGCGCGCCGACTGGGAGCGGCACCACGGACTCCCTGCGGGAGGCCACGCATGAACCGCTCTGCATCCTTTACCCAAGCCTACGACTTCAGCGCCTTGTTCGCACCGGACGTGATGTTGGCCGTGCAGTTGCAGTCGCCGCCCAAGCTGCCCTGCGAGCCGGAGCACCGGCTGATGTTCGCCGTGCTCGAGCACGCGATCGAGGACATCCAGAAGCATGCGCGCTGGCGCAGCACGCAGGCGCCGAACGCGCCGGCGGGTCGGAGCCGCTATCAGGAGGCCGCGGACTGGATCACGTCCGCCGACACCGATTGGCTCTTCAGCTTCACAAACATCTGCGCGCAGCTCGGCCTCGATGCGGACTGGATCCGCAACGGGTTGCGCCAAGGAGGATGGCTCCATGAGGATTGATATTCGCTTCGTCCCGCCCGCCGAGATGCGGTACTCGACGGTGGGCGACTGGCAGGTCGACGGGACGACGCTGCGGATCACGTCAGCGCTGCCCGACGGCTCCAGTCCACGCTCTGCGGCGCTGGTCGCGATCCACGAACTCGTCGAAGCGTATCTCTGCGTCCACAGCGGAATCACGCAGGATCACGTCGACGCCTACGACTTTGCCCATCTCGACGACGACGAGCCCGGCGAGAATCCAGACGCCCCGTATCACGCGGCGCACATGGCAGCGGAGCAGATCGAGCGACTCGCCTGCGCGCTGATCGGGCTGCCGTGGGCGGTCCACGAGGCCACAGTCGAGAAGACCGCCGAGGCGGTCGACGTCGCCCTCGGAAGGAGCACGCCATGACGGTAACTGACCTGCCGGTGCAAGAGACTCCTCTGGCGCCACTCAACGCGACCGATGCGGCCCTCTCGCCTGAGGGACTGATCGCGCTCGCGATCCGGTCGGGCACGTCGGTGGACGCGCTCGAACGCCTGATGACCCTGCGCGAGCGTTTGCACGCGGAGCAGGCACGGGCGGCGTTCTTCACGGCGCTGACGGCGTTCCAGGCCCGCTGCCCCATCATTCCCAAGACAAAGAAGGCGAGGATCCAATCGGCCACCGGGTCCTATGAGTACAACTTCGCGCCGCTGGATCAGTTGGCAAAAACGATCGCGCCACACCTTGAAGCCTGCGGGCTGTCGTACACGTTCAACACCGTCTTTCAGGATAACGCGCAGATCGTGACCTGCTACGTGCATCACGTCATGGGCCACACCGAGGAATCGACGTTTACCTCGCCGATTGATCCCACGGCCCGCATGAACGCGATGCAGAAGAGCGGCAGTTCTCGGACCTACGGCAAGCGCTATGCGCTGGAAGATGCGCTCGGGATCACGTCGGGCAGCGACGACGACGATGCCCGAGCAACGGGATTGCAGGACCCGCCGACCGCCGAGGAGAAGCACCCGCGGATCCGGCCGGGGGGTCCGCGACCGGATACGCAGTCCGCCGGGAAGGCAGAGCGGCCCGTAACGGAGGGGACGGGGGAGGCCGGCGCGACAGGAGGGGGGGAGTCGGGGACGGTTGGACGGGCCGGTCGCCCCGACGTGGATGGCGTGAGTCCCGCCGCCATCAAGATGCTGGAGGCCGCCATCCGCCACTTCGCGAAGACGTTTGGCGTGGACCCCGACCGCCAGCGCGACGAGGTCAAGCAACTCTGCCTCGACAAGTGGGGCGTCGAACACTTCGCGGACCTGAATCACGACCAGTTCGAGGAGCTGTACGAAGGCATTAAGCAG
>Ga0306922_10006660_pt1 | contig 11088 bp, 9 predicted proteins | sample sta12Cox44000082_FD_203758 | JGI IMG/M metagenome (GOLD analysis project Ga0306922, IMG submission 203758) | Lab enrichment of tropical soil microbial communities from Luquillo Experimental Forest, Puerto Rico - statoxic.12C.oxic.44.000.082 (v2)... | ecosystem: Environmental > Terrestrial > Soil...
TGCTCGAAGGCGAGCGAGGCAAGCTGTTACACATGGAGGACGCCCTCAGAGGCCGGGTCGTCGGTCAGGAAGAGGCGATCGCCGTGGTGTCGCAGGCGGTGCGCCGGGCGCGCGCCGGATTGCAGGATCCGAACCGCCCGATGGGCTCGTTCCTATTCCTCGGGCCGACCGGCGTCGGCAAGACCGAGCTGACCAAGGCTTTGGCCGCGTTCCTCTTCGACGACGAGCGCGCGATGGTGCGCATCGACATGTCGGAATACATGGAGAAGCACTCGGTGGCGCGGCTGATCGGCGCGCCCCCTGGCTATGTCGGTTACGAAGAGGGCGGGAGCTTGACAGAGGCAGTGCGGCGCCGTCCCTACCAGGTGATCCTGTTCGACGAGATCGAAAAGGCTCACCCCGACGTCTTCAACGTACTGCTGCAGGTGCTCGACGACGGAAGGCTGACCGACGGGCAGGGGCGCACAGTTGACTTCCGCAACACGTTGATCGTGCTGACCTCCAACCTCGGCAGCGAGTATTTGGCGGGCCTGCCGGAAGGCCAGGCGGTCGATGCGGTGCGCGGCCAGGTCATGGAGGCGGTGCGCGCCGCCTTCCGGCCGGAGTTCTTGAACCGCCTCGACGAGATCCTGTTGTTCCGCCGCCTGTCGCGCGACGACATGGTAGGCATCGTCGACATCCAGCTCGGACAATTGCAGAAACTGCTCGAGGATCGGAAGGTCGCATTGGAGATCGACCCCGAGGCCAAGAAGTGGCTGGCCGAAACCGGCTATGACCCGGTTTATGGCGCGCGGCCCTTGAAGCGGGTGATCCAGCGCGAATTGCAGAACCCGCTCGCCGAGAAGATCCTCGCCGGCGAAATCCGCGACGGCGAGACAGTTCGGGTCACCGCCAGCCCTCTCGGCCTCTTGCTGCAGCCGACGCAGCGCGAGGAAGATCTCGAAGCCCAACGCCACGCGGCGCAATAAGATCATACCGGTTAAGCGCGGGCATCGCCCCGCTTAACCGGTATTGCTCGACTTACGCGTGTATGAAGCGGCGGCTTACGATCCGCAAGTGGTCGCGGAAATGTGGCCGCATACGACCGGTTCCGCGAAAGCGCTGAGCGCATAACGTGCCGGGTACCGCGGTGAGAGCCGGAATATGCTCGTTATTATACCACTCGTTGAACTCAAGCTCTTGCACGGGGGCGACGCTCATTGCATTCAACAGCAACGCGGGCGCATCTTTCGGCGCTTCCCGATCGCGCCGCAGGATCAACTCGCCCTCGAAACGCATCAGCAGTTTGATGCGCGCCATCACGCGCTTTGACCAGACTGACAGATTATCGATGCCGACAGCCTGATAGGCCTCGCCTTTCAGCACATCGGCATTGTCGAGATCGTAAGTGGCCACCGAAAGTTTCGGATTATTCGCGCCGATCCACCGTTCGCAGGCCAAAAAACCCGGCACGTGTTGCCGTTCGGGAAGATGCTCCGTGTCGTACCAATCGTGAAACTCGTCCTCGGCCATACCGCTGAAATCGATCGCCGCAATCAAGATACCCTCGGCCATCACACGCTCCCGCTGGTTGACCGAATTATCGCCGACCCGCGCTGCGCCTTCCAGCTTCGCCAGCTACTCCGCCAACAGCGGCTCCGGCGCTGCCTCGACCCGGCTGCTCCCGATAAATAAAACCATCAGCGCGGCGATCAGGCAAAGCAGGCCGGAAAGCATGAACGCCTCGAAATAGGTGCCGAAGCTGACGCGGAGCACACCGGCGATGAAGGCCACGAGCGCCGCCCCCAGCTGATGCGCTGCGCCGATCCAGCCGAACATGATTGGGCCACGTTCGGTGCCAAAGCATTTTGCGGCGAGGCGCACGGTCGGTGGCACAGTCGCGATCCAGTCGAGCCCGTAGAAAACCGCGAATAGAGACAAGCCATAGAACGAAATGTCGAAGGCGAAAGGCAGATAGATCAAGGAAAGCCCGCGCAACGCATAATACCACGCGAGTAGTCCACGGTTGCTCCAACGGTCGCTGAGCCAGCCCGACAATGTCGTCCCGGCCAGGTCGAATACCCCCATTGCCGCCAGCAGGCTGGCTCCTGCCACCTGCGAGACGCCATGATCGAGGCAAGCGGCGATGAGATGGGTCCCGATGAGGCCATTCGTTGAAGCACCGCAAATGAAGAAGCTACCGGCGAGTAACCAAAAGTCGCGCGAACGCAGCCCGTCGCGTAACGCTCGGAGCGCCGTCGCCATCGGATTCCCGCGGGTCCGGATGGCGGGTTTTTCATCCGCGGGTGCTCCGTAAGGTCGCAGGCCAAGATCCTCGGGCCGATCGCGCATCAGCAAGGCTACCAGCGGGAGCAGCGCTAACGCGACCGCGGCGACAGTGAGCGACACGATGCGCCAGCCGTAATTTTGGGCGAGGCTCGCGAGGGCCGGCAGGAAGACCAGCTGCCCGGTCGCGGTGCTCGCGGTCAGGATGCCGACGACGAGCCCGCGCCGCGCCGAAAACCAGCGGGCGACGACGGTCGCGCCGAGGACCAGTGCGGTTGCTCCACTCCCGGTTCCGACGATCACCCCCCACAGCAGGACAAGCTGCCAGGGCCGGGTCATCAGCGGCGTCAGGATGACCCCCACCGCAATGCATGCGAGGGCTCCGAGCATCGTGCGGCGCAGCCCGAACCGGTCCATCGCCGCCGCGGCAAACGGCCCGATCAAACCGTAGAGAAAGATGTTGACCCCGATAGCGAACGAGATTGTTGCGCGCGACCACCCGAACTCGGTTTCGAGTGGGACGATCAGGACACTGGGGGTGGCGCGCAACCCGGCGGCCACGAGCAGCGTCAAAAACGTCACCCCAGCGACCACCCAGGCATAATGGAGCTTCTCCCGCCTTGGCATCGGCCCTACCTTCTCCCATGTGCAAGACGTGGAGTGTGAGAGACAGGTCTGTCTCGTGTCAAATCCGACGTTTGCAGGGCAGGAATGTGGGATGACCGAGCCCGAGGAAAGAAAGCCGGTACGTCAGCGTATCCTCGAGACCGCGTCCGAGATGTTTTACCGCGAGGGGGTTCGCGCGGTCGGGATCGACGCGATCATCGCGCGCTCAGGCGTCGCGAAGATGAGCCTTTATCGAAACTTCCCGTCAAAGGACGCTCTCGTCACGGCTTGGCTCGAGGATCGCAACGCATTCTTCTGGGACCGCTGGAACAAAGCCGAAGCCTCACGCGCCGGCGAGCCGAGAGCCCAGCTCGAGGCGATCCTCGACATGGTCGGCACAACGTCCTCGCACCCGAAGTGGCGCGGCTGTCCGTTCCACAATACCGGCACCGAATTTCCCGAGCCCGACCACCCGGCCCGCGCCGTGATTCTCGCCAATAAGCGCGCCGTCCGCGAGCGCCTGCGTGCGCTATCTAATGCGGCTGGAGCTCGCAACCCCGACCTTCTCGCACAACAATTGCAGCTATTGATCGACGGCGCCTATTCCATTGGCCAATCGCTCGGGCCCGACGGGCCGGCGCGAACGGTCGCCAGCGCCGGACGCGCGCTGATCGCAGCGCAAATCGAGGGCCATGAAACTGATGGAGAGCCCTGATGACGACGATCCGCCTTGCCGATGGCGTTTCCCTACATTGTGTCGTCGACGATTATCTGTGGCCGTGGGACCAGCCGACGCCAGTGTTGATGATGCACGGTTTTGCGCGCAATTCCACGTTCTGGAACCGTTGGGCTCCACCCATCGCCGAGAGCCGCCGCATCTATCGCCCCGATCTCGTGGGATGCGGCGCGTCTGACGTTCCGTCCGCGGGCTATCGCTATACGCCGGAAAAGATCGAGAGCCAGGTTCTCGCGGTCTTCGATGCCCTCTCGTTGCGGCGGGTTCATTGGGTCGGCGAATCATCCGGCGGCATCATTGGATTGGTGCTCGCGGCGGCACATCCGGAGCGCATCGCAAGTCTCGTGTTGTGCAATACTCCCACGCGGATCTCCGACGAGATCCGCGGGATCTATGCGCTGGACAAAGAGAGCACCGCGGCGGCGATCAGAGCCTATGGCACGGGCGCGTGGTGCCGGCAAACGCTCGGCTACCGCCTCGATCTCGAGCATGCGAGCGCGCAGTTGCAGGAATGGTGCATCGCGGAAATGGATAAGACCCGCCCCGATATCGCCGCCGCGCTGCACGAATGTTTCGAAGCGATCGATGTGAAGCCATTGCTTCCGACGATCAAGACGCCGGTGCTGTTATTGAGCGGGGACAAGAGTCGAATTGCTTCTGAGCAGCAGAAAATTCTTGCCGAGACGTTGCCGAACGGCAGGCTGGAGCTGTTTGCCGGGTATGGGCACGGCGTCAACCTGCTGCAGCCGGAGCGTTGTGCACGCGCGGCCGTTGACTTCTGGCAAAGCGTCAATGGGAAGCGACAGTGAAAGTAGGTGTACTGCAGTTTTTCAGTTGGCCGGAGCGACGGGTCGATCTGGCGACGGTCTATGCCCGTGCATTGCAGCGGATCGAGATCATGGACCGCACCGGCTACGATGCGGTCTGGCTCGCTGAGCACCATTTCAGCAGCTTTAGCGTCTGCCCATCGGTGCACATGGTGGGCACATTAGCCGCGGCGCGGACGCAGCGTCTGCGCATCGGCACGGCAGTATCGCTCGCTCCGTTTTACCATCCGCTGCGCCTCGCCGAAGAGGTGGCGCTCCTCGATGTACTGTCCGGAGGTCGAGTGAATTGGGGTGCAGGACGCGGGTTCGCGCGGGTCGAGTTCGCCGCCTTTGGCGTGCCGCCTGAGGAAAGCGCGTCGCGGTTTCGCGAAACCGTAGAGATCGTTCTAAAAGCCTGGACCGACGAGCGGCTCAGTTTCGCCGGACAGCATTTTCATTTCGAAGACATCGAGTTATTGCCGAAACCCGCGCAGCTTCCGCATCCGCCGGTATGGGTCGCGGCGAGCTCAGAATCGGCAATCGACTGGGCCGCCGGGCGAGGGTTTTCGATCCTGATGGACCCACACTCATCGGGTCCCGAGATCGGCCGCAAGCGGCGGTTCTACGCCGACCGGCTGGCCGCCGCTGGCTTCACCGAAGCGGGCCGCGATATCCCCGTCGCTAGGCTCGTGGCGCTCGCCGACAATCCGAGCGAGGCTGCCGCCGTCGCGCGCAGCGGCGCCGAGTGGATCCTCAACTCCTATCTCGGCGAGCAGCATCGCCCGGTAATGCAGGGACCTTTCACGCCAGCCGGCGTCGACCCGCTTCAGCGCTATCTCGATGAGGTGATCCTGCACGGTACGCCCGACAAGGTGAGCGACGAGATCTCTCGGTTGCGCGACGAGATCGGTCTCGACTATCTGCTCTGCGCTCCACTCAGCCACCAATCCTTCATGCTGCTGACTGAGCAGGTACTGCCGCGGATCGCGTAAATTCGGCAGCATCCTCGCGGATCATTGCCGCACCTTTTTCACCGATCATGATCGATGGGGCGTTGGTATTGCCTGTCGTCACGGTCGGCATTACCGAAGCGTCGATAACGCGGAGCCCGGCGATACCCCGAACCCGCAGCCGAGAGTCGACCACCGCCATCGGGTCCTCTCCCATCCGGCACGTACCCACAGGATGGTGAAGGTTCATGCCGCCTCGGTGCATGAAATCGATCAGCTCCTCGTCCGAGCTCAATTCGAGACCGGGCATCGTCTCGGCGGCGCTGTGGCGGGCCAGCGGTGCGGCGGCGAAGATCCGCCGCGCATGGCGCGTTCCGGAGAGCAGGACTTGTTCGTCGCTCGCCGCCGAGAGATAATTCGGGCGAATTGCCGGCGACGCTAGCGGATCGACCGAGCGCGCCATGATCGTCCCGCGGCTGTCCGGCCGTACTGCACAGACGACGATTGTCATACCGGGCTCTTGTTCGAGGCGGCCGATCCCGTTCGGGTCATAACTCCCGGGAGTGAACAGCAATTGCAGATCCGGGCTCGCGAGCCCTTCGCGGCTGCGGCAGAACACCATCGCAGTTGTCACCCCGAAGGTCAGCGCACCGCGGCCAGTTGCGGCGAACCGCCCGATCTCTCGCACCAAAGACAAGCCGCGCGCCAGCTGGTTGATTGAAACTTCGTCCTTGACCCGGTGAGTCACGCGGACCGCGAAATGGTCAGAGAGATTGGCACCTACACCCGGCAGCTCGTGGACCACTTCGACCCCGATCGACCTGAGATGATCGGCCGGGCCAACGCCCGAGATCTGCAATAGGTGCGGCGAGTTGACGGTGCCACCGGAGACGATGACCTCGCGCACTGCCGATACGCGAAGGTCATTGCCGTTCTGCCGAAAAGCGACGCCGGTACAGCGGCAGCCATCGAACAGCAACCTGGTTGCGATCGCCTTGGTCTCGACGCGCAGGTTCGAGCGACGCCGCGCTTCCGCAAGAAAAGTGCGTGCGGTCGACCCGCGAAAGCGCCCCTTGCGGGTCATCTGCGAATGGCCGACCCCCTCCTGCTGCGCGCCGTTATAGTCTGACGTGAATGGAAACCCGGCTTGCTGCGCCGCTTCGACAAAGCGGTGGGTCAAAGGCAGGATCGTCCGGTAATCCTCGACCAGCAGCGGACCACCTTTGCCGCGAAACTCCGAGCTCCCCGAGACATAATGTTCGGATTTCTTGAAATAGGGGAGGACATCCGAATAGCTCCAGCCGCGGCAGCCCATTTGCGCCCAGCCGTCGTAGTCGGCGGGGTTGCCGCGGACATAGAGCATACCGTTGATCGAGCTGGTGCCACCCATCACCTTGCCACGTGGCCAATGCAGTGATCGGTTGCCGACACCTTCCTCTGCCTCGGTGTAATAATTCCAGTTGACGAGCGGATTGGCCCGCAAATGCAATGCACCCGCCGGGATATGAATCATCGGATGCCAGTCACTGGGACCGGCTTCGAGTAATACCACTTGCGCACCGTCCTCGCTCAATCGGTTGGCAAGCACACACCCCGCCGACCCCGCTCCGATGATCACGTAATCTGCGTTCAGCTCGGTCATAGGCTCCTTCCTTCGCCCGCGGCCCCCTCCCCTTCTCTCCCCTGCTTGCGGGGAGGCTTAGGTGGGGCATGTTCCTCACTGCAATGTGTGGCGGTCCAGGAATTGCGTTACACGGTCGATCGCGCTTTGCAAATAATCCGGTCCCTTCCATTCCCGCAAGACCTCGTTATTCGGCGCCAGCTCGGCAATCTCTTCGCCGATTACCTTCGGGTGGGGCGGGTCGTCGCCCGGCATCACGAGCATCGGAATCGCGCAGAGGCGGACGAATTCGCGGCTGACGCTGAACACAAAATCGCCGCCGAACATGTTTTGGCCAAACCGGTTCAGAATGCGCTCGTCGACCTCGGGCCGCTTCTTGCGGATACCTTCAGCCCAATTTTGCACCAGATTGCGGAAGACCTCACGATTGTCGGCATGACCGATCGGGTTCTGCAATACGGCTGCGCTGACCCGGTTCGGAGCGAGTTCGCACAAGGTCAAGCAGAACGACGCGCCGATGCAGCCGCCCATCACATGGAAGCGATGCAGCCCGAGACGGTCTGCCAGTGCCAAATGATCACCGGCGTAAGTGTGCCAATCGTCGCTGGCGTCGATACGGGTGCACGAGCGGCCGGCGTTGCGCTGATCCATCGCGATGACCCGATATTTTTCACCCAGTACTGTCATCGGGTCCATCCAGACTGCTGACACCGATGGGTTAGACGGACTATGCCTCCAGAAAGCAAGTTCCGAGCGCAACCCGCCGGGCGCGAAGATCATCATCGGATAGCCGGAGCCGTGCACCTCATAATAAAGCTCGCCATCCGGAATTTTCAGCGTCGGCAACCCTCCCCTCCACATGCTTGGGGTCAGACAACAGGCTAATCGTGAGGGGAGGTCGGACACAACAACCGAATTATATTCAACTTGAAACTAATTCTCCTCCCGGCTGTGACGCGTTTCACATACTACGGTTGAAAAAGCCCCTACATCGGAAGGCAATACGAAATCTCCGCAAAGGGGCGGGACGATGACAGCCGAGACTGCGCAACCGATCGACTTCCAGGAAGAGCGCTTCCGAGCAGTCAAGGATGTGAACCTTCTACTGGAATTCCTCGGTCAACGGGCCGATAGCAGACTGCAAGCACATTTTGAAGACACTCGCGGCGGCCTGACGGCACCGATCGGCAAGCTCGCGGCACCGCCCTGTCGGACGTACCGGCATTTCCTCAGTCGGCTGGTCGCGATCGGCGGGCCATTGCCGGGTTTGCGCGGAGGTGCAGCCTCAATCGCGACGGCACCAGACACGACCTCTGAGGGAGACGAGACCCTCAGCGACATCGCCTTTCTCTATTTTGCGCGCGATTTCCTAGCGGCTGTCGCCGCACCGGCCACAGTCGATACTATCCGCGTCACCCGCGCGTATAAGATCGCCCGGCGTTATTCGACGTTCTCGCGACTCTTGCATCGCACCAGGACCAGGCGTGGCACTCAGACCGAATCTGCCGACGAGATGGCGCATGAGTGTGTTGCCAGCGCCAAGCGTCTCGCGTTTCGCGTCGTCGCGATCGAGTATGGTGCCATCGCCTTTACCCTGATCACTTTAACTATTTCTGCTTATGCGCTTTCGGGCCGTTTGATCCTTGATAGGCAACGGCAGATCTCCAATGACTATGTTGCGATCGGGCACGAGATGGAGGAACTCGCCAAGGATGTCCGGCTCGCCGCGAACACAATGGCCGCCGCACCTCCGCTTCCAACATCCTGTGACCTGACGCCTTCTTCGTCGCCCACGATGGTCAATACGGCCGGGTTGGTGGATGGATCCGTTACGAACGACGGTAGGCGCCTATCTACGGCACCTTCCCAACTGGCAGAGATCAGCGCGCATCATTGCGCCCTCTTTTGGCGGATTAAGCGTGCCAGAGAAGACGTTATTGCTGTCACACTGCACTTGGTCTCCTGGACGCGGGTCGTGATTGATTTGCCACTCGTCAACGGTGTGCTCGGCGTCAGGGAAAAGTTCATCCAAGACGCAGCTGACAATCACACGGAATGGTGCACGCGTCTCGACTTCAGACCCGATGCGACTGGACATTGCGTGGCGGCGCTGCAGGACCTGATTTATCACACCGGCGAGGTCGCGGACTCACTATTAGGCTGCATCGCCCTCTATGTGCTGCCAGCGCTCTATGGCTGCCTGGGTGCGGCCGCGGCGACTCTGCGAGCGCTTCGCCGCAAGGTCGACCAATCGCTGGTTCAGGTCACCGACCGCGGACGCGTCCAGCAAGACATCATTCTGGGCCTGCTTTTCGGTGCAATCATCGGCCTCTTTGCCGGCTATATCGGTAAGGCGACACCGCAGGACGGCCTCGGCTTGTCGGCGCTCGCCGTGCTGGCCGGCTACAATGTCTCTGGCGTATTTGCCTTCCTCGACGAGCTGTCGAAGCGCGTTTTCCAGCCACCGCAAGCGGGGGCAGTTGGATAACCGTCCGGCCTGAGGTCAGGCACCGCTGCGAACCGTCGGCATTACCTCCTCGGCTAAGACTTGCATCTGCTCCAGAGCCAAGCTGTTGGGCATGCCAGGCCAATGGACCGAAGCGACGAGATGGTTGACGCCGAAGCTTCGCTGCAGATCGATCAGCCGACTGGCGACTTCGGCCGGTGAGCCGATGAGGAAACGGTCCTCGACCAGCTCGGCAAAACCGTGGTCGAAATCATCGCCCGCTGGCATGACCTTGTCCTGGCCCCATTCGTGATACGTCTTGTACTTGACCTCGAGATAGGGCTGGACCAGGCGGATCGCCTCGGCCTGCGTGCGCGCCACAAAGACCTCACGGCGCATAGGCAATTCCGTCGGAAAGGGCTTTCCGCACTCGTCCAGCGCCTGCCGGTAGATATCCATTTGCCGCGCCAGAGTGGTGATTGTGCTGTGCGGGTTGATGTACCAGCAATCGCCGAGCCTTGCCGCGCGCCGGATCGCGGCGTCGGCATTGGCGCCGATCCAGATCGGCGGCATCGGCTTCTGCAACGGTTTGACCGTGCTATTGGCGTGGTCGAGGATAAAGTTCGAACCCGCCATGTCGACAAAATCCTCTGTCCACAGCCGCTTGACCGCCAGGAGGCACTCCTCGAACCGCGCGGCCGCTTGCTTTCTCGTCAGACCGAAGGCCTTGAATTCAACGTCGCGGTAGCCGATGCCGCAGCCGAAGACCAACCTGCCGCCGCACATGATGTCCAGGGTCGCGAGCTGCTCGGCGACATCGAGCGGCTTGTGCAGCGGCAACAACACTAACCCGCAGACGAGGCGCAGCCGCGGTGCCAACACCGCCGCTTGAGCCAAGAACGGCACTTGTTGCACGGATTGCAGCGGGTAGGCGCTGTAGTGCGAGCCCTTGACCAATGCATTAAAGCCGAGCTGGTCGGCGCGCTTGACGAGCTCCAGACGTCTTGCAGACGCTCGCGCATATCCTCGCCCGCAGGATGTTGTCCCCGAACGATCAGGCTCAATTCCATTCGCTCTTTCCTCTATTCATGCGTTGCCGCATCTGCAGCGGAGACTCCAACAGGATAAGGCCCCTCGGAAGATACCGGGGCATGATATCCTTTTGACCCGATGACCCGTGCAAGAGGGCTTCGCAGATCATTGCCTGATTCGAGGCGGTCAATAATGTACTTGAAGTCGTATTGCGGTTTCCAATCGAGCTCGCGTCGTGCTCGTTCGTTGACGTAAACCCGGTCGATGCTCGGCAACATTTTCCAACCGCGACGCTCATATGCGGCCTCGTATTGAGGGACATGACGCCGCACCACCCGCGGCGCATCCGCACGCAATTCCGGCAAGTCATCCCGCGAAAATGGCGTGGTTGCACTGATGATATATCGGCCGAAACCGATTGCGGCCGCGCGCTCGGCAGCCAAAAGATGCGCGCTCACGGCATCTTCGAGATCCACCCGCCGAAACAGATATTCGTTCGCCTTGAGGTTTTGGTCCGCATAGGCTTCTCGGATTTCCCGATCGTCGTCCTCTTCCAGGAAGAATCGTGATGTTCTGAGAACAATACAGGCAAGCCCGTAATCCCGGTGAAATAACCGGCAAAGGTC
>Ga0306922_10006673_pt1 | contig 11078 bp, 13 predicted proteins | sample sta12Cox44000082_FD_203758 | JGI IMG/M metagenome (GOLD analysis project Ga0306922, IMG submission 203758) | Lab enrichment of tropical soil microbial communities from Luquillo Experimental Forest, Puerto Rico - statoxic.12C.oxic.44.000.082 (v2)... | ecosystem: Environmental > Terrestrial >...
CGATGAGGTAAAACTGGCAGAGGGAGGTTGGATTGGCGCAGTTGCTGGGTGTGCCAACGGCGTAAAAAGTGAATGTGCGGGGACCGGTCGCCGCGCTTTGCAAGGTGAGGGTACCGCGGCCAGTCCCTGGATTTGCCACATCGAAGGCGTAGGAACCGTTCAAAGTGCGGTCGCCTCTGATAGTCGTGCCGCTGTCGTTGAGATCGAGAATCGCGTTTGTATTCGGGATGCTCCCGGAACCATTGGCGGAGAATTCGCCGGCGATGCCAAGTGGGTTTGAGCTTGCATCGAGGCCAAGCAGACTAAATGCGTACCTGCCGGAAACCACCGACGCCGCGGAATTGGTGGTCGCGTTTAGGGTTTGCTGATCTATCGATCCACCACCTGTTACGTCGGTATCGAACCGAGTCAATGCCGCATGCAGGTTTGTGTCAAGCGCAAATCGCCAGGTGGCCATACCTCGGTTGGTCCGAATGGAAGCCGAGCCGCGCCCGTCAGAGCCGACCGAATAACTCGATGGCATGATCGGAACTTCCTTCGATATGCCGCTCAGAAAACTCTGAATATCTTCAACGCCGCTGACGATGTTCCCGTTGCCGTCGGCCACAAAACTGCCGGCAACGGCAAAAAGGCCCGATCCGTCGTCTCCCATATAAGAGAAAGCGTAGGGTCCACTCAGAGAATGATCCGAGAAAGAGATGGTAACGGTTGCGGTTGCGGTGGCGGTGGCGTTCACCGGACTGCCATTCGAGCCCGTGACGGTGGCAGTTACAGTAACGGAATTTCCGGGCGGAGGAAACGGTGGTGCCGTGTAGAGCCCATTTGAATCAATCGTGCCCGGATTGACCGCGGCACTTGGCGCCGGTGTCAGAGTCCAACTTGCACCCCCTGCGAGGCCGTTCAAGATGGCTGAAAACTGCTGGCTGCCACCGGCGGGAACCGCGGCCGACACGGGACTGACGGAGAGGCCCAACACAACGCCTACGGTCACAACAGCCATGTTGGAGGTTACCGTACCGCTCGAAGAGGAACTCGAGGATGAACTGGTCTGCGTCGCAACGGCGGTGACGGCAACTTGTCCGAGTGATCCTCCGGTAATGCCGCAGGAGCCCGAAGGCACTGCCACAGGTGCCGTGTAGATACCCTCGAGTTGATCGTTCGGAGAAGACGCAATGCTACCGCAGCCAGTATCGCTGGTTGATCCATTTATTTCCCAAGTCACAGTAGTGGTTGTGGAAACCGTCGAATCCGTAAGAGTGACCACGGCCGTGAAGGTGACTTGCTGATTCACGTTCACGGTCGCGGAGCTGGGCGTGATGGTAACCGACTTAACCGTGCTCGAGGAGCCCTTTCCGCAGGAGGCCAGACTCACAATGGCAACGAGCGAGAGAGCGAGCACGGCAGTCAACCTTCCGACGCGTCGCCGACAGGTGATCTGGCCGAGGCACAGCTGCACGGCTTGCTTCCAGGTCGAGATCATCGTTGCTGAGCCCCCGATTCGCTGCCTTTTGAACCCACGACAAACTCTGCGGCGGATACACTAATTCCGGTGCGCGTGGCCAAGAGTTCCAAGTCTTATCCGGCCAGACCGACACACCCCTACCGGCGGAAATCAAAGGCCCTCATACCCCTTGCGAGCTCTTAGAATGGCAACAAAAGTCTCTTCCGCCGAGCGCTCCCGCCACACCCTGACAAGGAAGAATCAGGCTAAACGATGTGCAGCAAGAGGATTTGGTTGCAGCTAACTCTCTGTTTTTGCGCTAGGTTGCCAGGCTCTACGTGCCGAGCGAGTCAATCGAAGGAGTCCGCCCGGATCTGCCGCGAAAGTCCAGGACCGGATTGCTGCGGACGGGCTACTTTACGTAGAGGGCTTCGCGGACCTGGTCGCGGCCGACAAAGCTTTTGGAAGAGCGGAACTGCTCGAACAAGCTCAGAAGCTCGCGGTTCTGGAATACCCGCGCGTGGACAGCAATGGTCGGCGCGGGGATTAGTTCCACCGACTGCTCGTTAATAATGCGATAGCGGTGGAACCGCTCGGTCGGCCGGCTGTGGAACAGGGCGAGAATGGCTCCTCCGGGATGGACGAGATTGGAAAGTCGATCCACGAAGGGAGCAAGCGCCGCTGGATCGAAATAGTCGAAAAGATCCCAGGCCAAGATGCCGTGATAGCTCGCCTCGGGATATTGCAGGGCTGTTTCGAGAAATCTCTCAGCAAGAGCAGATGGCGATAGCCGTTGGCCAGCTTCACCTGCAGCAGCGGCTCGAATCCGCTCCTCTTCATCAGTGAGGAAGTCCTTCCAAGCCCTCAGCAGATCCTCGGAAGACACGCGGAAGTCCTGTTCGACGAAAAAGTTGACTGTGGATTGCCAAATCGGCCCCAGATCAAGCACGCGGCCCCGGGGCACGTCACCGATAAGCCAGAGGAATTCCTTTAGACCGTTCGAGACGCGGGTGTTCGCAGCAGTCGAGGCTGGGCTCGGCGGTCCAGGCTTGGCCGCGCGCTGGGGGTTGAGGGTAATCGGACGTGTCTTTACGGTCCAGTTCATTCGCTCAGTCTATTCGGCCTTAGCGCCAATTGTTTCCCGCTGATCTTCGACCCTGGAAGGCTCACTGGCGACAGATTTCGGGGATCGAGGAGCGCGCACCGTCTCGATTTTGCCTCGAAACCTTGCGCCATCAGCGATACCGATGCGCGGGCTCATCACGCTGCCTACGACCTTACTCGCCGGGCCAAGCTGGGTGTTCTGGCTCGCCTTCAAATTGCCCTCAACCGTACCCTCGACGCAAATTTCGCGCGCCTCGATCTCTGCCTGGACCTGTCCTTTGGGGCCGACGGTGACACGGCCATTGGTCATTTGAACCCTGCCCTGGACCTCGCCGTCGATATAAAGGTCCGTGTCTCCGGAGACTTCGCCGTGAATCTTGAGTCCAGCATTGATCTTGGAAACGTTCGAAGGGGAGGACGGCGGTGTCAGAATCATGCTCGCCATGCTGGGTGCCGGAGTGCTCGGCACAACTTGGGGCGGCGGTGGAGGAGTCGGTGAGGCTCTTAGCGCCTCCTCGGGCTTCGCGGGCGTCAGTACTGTTGCGGAATACGGTTCTCCCCCGCCTGAGGACGGCATCGGCTGAGACGGCTTGCCTTCATTCGGTTTACGCCACATGAATACCTCCTGCGAATGTACTTGAATGGATGCAGAGCTAGGAGCCGCATCCCGCGTGGTGCAGGAACTATAGTACAGGCAAGAGGGCGTGTAAACGTGATGTGTGCTGAAGTCGTACAAACCGCCACTAATTGGTTAACGGTCGACAGGCGCGTAAATCAAGCTGAGATCGGCGGTTTGCGAGTTCTTGTGGCGCATCTCCCACATCGCAACGATCATGCCGACGCATTCGTGGCCGAAAATCTTGAGACCCTGGCGTGTGCCCCACCAGCTCAGTGGGTCATAGTCGGAATCGGGCGCTGAGATCACGCGCAGCGCGGTGCCCGGCGGGAATTGGCGTTCGGCGAGATAGCGAGAGCGGCGGGTATGGTAGCTCGAGGTAACCAGCAGAATCCGCTTCCATCCACGGGAGGAGATCAATTGCGCGATGGCGGCAGTTTCCTCTCGAGTGTTCTCTGCCCTGTGCGCGAAACGAACGACGGCGGCTGCGGGCACGCCGTGATCCTCAAGGTCGTGGCCTTCCAGTTCGGCAATGCTCGCGTAGGGCCGAAGATAGCGGCCACTGGCCAAAACTCGTGGTGCCCAGCCCGCTTTGTAAAGCTGGGCCGCTCGCGCGGCGCGGTCGGCGCTGTAATTGTCGTCGCCTAGAATAACGATGGCGTCGGCGTGCGCGGGAGACTCGTCGACGATCCAGGCTCTGCCCATTAACCATAGCAGCGGATGGCGGGCCACGTAGAGCACAAAGAGCGTGCAGAGCAAGCAGAGGAGACACAAAAGCTTGAAGAAGATCCCCCCGCGCTGCTGAATCCGCGATTCAGGTAACATTGGGCTGGGCGAATCGGAATCCCATCCCTTCCGTCACAGTAGCCAATTGCTTCCCAAGCAGAACACACACTCCTGTCGAGCTGAACGTGCGACTAGCCGGCAGCCTCGATCGCACACCGCGGATGGCACATTCAAGGTCTGCATCGACCTTGCCAATGCTGCGTTGCAAGCGCGACCGATTTCTGGAAAGCTCGGTCCGCTCTCCTAGGGCCCTCTCTGTCAAGAAAATCTTCTGTGGGAGGAGCAGCGCACTCCCAGCCGAAAATGGATAGCTGCCGCTGCTGGGCTTTCACAAAGAATTCGAAATTATGCCTTACAGGCAGCATAGGTCATCTCGCCGGGTCGAGGCCGCGCAAGCACTCAGCCGCCACCTCAGGGAGCGTGGCGTTGAAATAGACTTCCTTGATGCTGTAGGACTTATTCCGAGCGGACATGATCGGAAGAACCTCGATGTGCCAGTGATAATCGCCGGCGATGGTTTTCCAGTAGTCGCTTAATTCGCCCTTGGTCTGCAGGGTGTTGGGAGCAGTGTGCACGACCATATGGTAGCTCGCCGAAGCCTGCAGCAGTCGCCGAAGAGTCCGGCCAAGAAGGCTGGCTAGATTGCGGCGGCTCTCACCGGCAAGAGGGACCTCGAATTGATGGTTGTGTGTGCGAGGCATCAGCCAAGTTTCAAAGGGTACGCGTGATGCGTAGGGGCAAAAGGCGTAGTAGTCACCTACGTTATCTATCAGCCGCTTCTGCTGGCGAATTTCCTGCCGAAGGATGTCGCAAAAGACGCAGCGTTCACGGTCGCGATACCACTCGCGGGCGGCCCGAAGCTCGTAAAGCGTGCGACGGGGCACGAACGTGGTTGCCGTGATTTGCGAATGCGCATGAGACCACTCCTCGCCGGCGTCAGGCCCTTGGTTCTTGAAAGCAGTGACGTATTTGAATCGCGCGTCGCGCTTCAAATCCACGGCTCGCAAAGCGTAGGCCTCCAGCACGCGCTGAATTTCTTCATCATCTAGATGGGCGAGCGTCAAGGTGTGAACCGGCGTCTCCACGACGATTTCGTGCGCGCCGACAGCAGCCATGCGGTCGAAAATTCCATCGGCGCTGCGGGCCGGGTCGCCTTCGACACGATAGAGCGGCCGAATATGGGGGTAGACGCGAACCTGCGGCTCACCGTCGACCGGCAAATGCAGCAATGCGGGCCCGTGGGAACCATTGCCCACGCAGAGCGGGCACGGATCGGCGCGCTGCTTTTCGCGTTCCGGATGACCGATGACGACCCAACTTCGGGTAATGGGGTCTTTGCGAAGTTCCATTCGATTGCCTGGATGAAAAAGCCCGAACTCATCTTATACCGAACTCTTTGCGCGGCACAAAACCGAACGGGCTTTCTTAGGCACAACGGCGTGAACCCTCGATTGGTTAGCTCGATTGGACTTAATTTGGTTTACACTGCGCGCGTGAGCGGATCTTTGAGAGTTTGTGAACAAGCGAGCAAGGTGGGCTGGAAGGTGAGAGGACGACCTTGAGCGCTCAAAAAAATGCGGCGCTCAAGGCGGGAGGCGAAACGAAAGTCCCTGGCGCGGGCAAGATGACAGTGCTGCCGATGGTCGCCGCGACCTACTTCATGGTGGCCGGAGGGCCTTACGGGCTCGAAGACATCGTCGAGAAGACGGGCTACCGCGCCACGTTGGTTATCCTGCTTATCACCCCGCTGCTGTGGAGCATCCCCACGGCGATGATGGTGAGCGAACTGGCCACGGCAATTCCCGAAGAGGGCGGCTTCTACATCTGGGTACGCCGTGCAATGGGTCCGTGCATGGGATATCAAGAAACCTGGCTGACGCTGGCCGGCAGCGTGTGCGAGATGGCACTTTATCCAAACTTGTTTGTCGCCTATCTCGGGAGATTCGCGCCCGGTCTCGTGGCTGGGCATCGTGGGCTGGTCCTGGGATTTGCAATGATCGCGCTCTGTACGGCCTGGAACATTTTAGGCACGCGAGCCATGGGCGAGGGTTCCGTGGCCCTCAGCGTCGCACTGCTTTTGCCGTTTGTCCTCCTGGTCGTCGTTGCACCCTTTCATACCCATCTCGGTCCGTCCGGAGCGGTTTCGCTGCGGCATGCAGACCTGCTCGGCGGAATCCTAATCGCGATGTGGAATTACATGGGTTGGGACAACCTCTCGACGATTGCGGGGGAGGTTGAAGCACCGCAGCGCACCTACACGCGGGCGATGTTTGGCGCGGTCGCGCTCGTGATTGTGAGTTATTTGCTGCCGGTTGCTGCCGTGGCGCGGACAGGCCTCGATCCCGGCGCTTGGACCGACGGCGGCTGGGTGGACGTCGGACGCATCGTCGGCGGACCAGCGCTGGGAATAGCCCTTGCGATCGCAGGCATGCTGGGGGCGGTTGGTTCGTTTGGTGCGTTGATGATGTCGTTCACCAGACTGCCCGGCGTGATGGCGCAAGATGGTTACCTGCCGAAGGTATTTACTCGAACGAGCCGGCGCACGGGCGTGCCGTGGATAGCCGTACTGGTTTGCACGGTTTTCTGGGCGGCCTGCTACCCGCTGGGATTCGAGCGGAACCTGATTCTGGATGTGCTGCTGACCGGGCTGAGCATCCTGCTGGAGTTTTGGGCGCTGGTGGCGTTGCGCATCCGCGAGCCGAACCTGGCACGGCCGTATCGTGTCCCTGGCGGGACGGGGGGAGCAATCCTGATCGGCCTGCCGCCACTCGGCTTGACCATCGCGGCGCTGGTCAGAAACCGCAGCGAACTTGTAGGACACTTGAACGAGTTGGCCATCGCCATGGCCGTGATTGCGGCGGGATTTCTGCTCTATGGCCTGAGCCGCTGGGTCACCGGCGCTGCTGCGCTGAAAGTCGAGCCGAATCCGAAGACGATTGAATCGGAGTGAAGGAAGGGCGATGAGCGATCTCGACAAAATTTTCATGCGAGCTGCGCTCAAGGAGGCGCGCGTTGCCGCGGATCGGGGCGAAGTTCCGGTTGGGGCGGTGATTACGGTCGATGGCGCGATTGTGGCGCGCGCGGGGAATCGCACAATCACGGATTGCGATCCGACTGCACATGCGGAAATCATCGTCTTGCGCGAGGCCGCGACGGCCACTCGAAATTATCGCCTGCTGGGCGCGACGTTATACGTCACCATTGAGCCGTGCGCAATGTGCGCGGGCGCCATGATTCAGGCGCGGGTCGACCGGCTCGTTTATGGCGCGCCCGATCCAAAGGGTGGCGCGGTGCAGACGTGTTTTTCGATTTTCGATCATCCGCAGATCAATCATCGGGTTGACGTGACGCCGGGATTGCTGGCTGAGGAGGCCGCGTCTCTGTTGAAGAATTTCTTCGCCGTCAGACGTTGATTCCCGACCTTGCCCGGACTCTGGCGACGATCTGCGCGAGTAGATTTCCAGTGTATAATCCAGTCGATTCGCATCCGGTGAGGAGGTTATGGCCGCTTCCACGATGTGGGTTCCCGTATGTTGCGGGCGCGTTATGCGCTGCAACATGTTCCGACAGGCCGATGGCGAGGCCTACGCAGCGCTGGTTTGTACACAGTGCAGTAAGACCATAACCCTCGAGCAGCAACCTCTTGCCGCTGCGAGCAATTTTGAAGGCTCCAGCGTTCTAAGTCTGCTGGGGGCGCCGAAGCCACCAAAAGCGGAGCGGACAAAATCGTTCAGCGGAGCGGGCCCTGACGATCCAACGCTCTAAGGTGAACTGACTCACAGCAGAAACTTTGCCTGCCCGATGATTGGTCGGACTATTTCGCATTACCGCATTGTGGGGGAACTCGGCTCGGGCGGCATGGGTGTCGTATACAAGGCCTACGATAGCCGCCTAGATCGCGGACTCGCGCTGAAGCTGCTTCCCGAAGAACTCGCTCAACAGCCGCAAGCGCTCGAGCGCTTCCGCCGGGAGGCGCGGGCCGCATCGGCCCTTAACCATCCGGGGATTTGCACCATCTACGACGTCGGTGAAGAAGATGGCCATGCGTTCATCGCCATGGAGCTCATCGACGGCGAGACTTTAAGAAACCACATTCACGGCAAGCCATTGCCGCTAGAAGAGATAGTGAAGTTCGGCATCGAAATAGCGGACGCTCTAGAGGCGGCCCACGCAAAAGGAATCATCCACCGCGACATCAAGCCTGCGAATATTTTTGTCACGAAACGCGGCCAAGCAAAAGTGCTCGATTTTGGTCTGGCAAAGCTCGTTCCCAAAGGAGTCGCGAATGCGGATGTGGCTTTAAGGGGCGATGCGCCGGACTCCGCTTCGATCGCCGGAATCATAAGCGGCACTCCTTCCTACATGTCGCCCGAGCAGGTGCGGGGAGACCCGCTGGACCCGCGCACGGACGTCTTCTCGCTTGGTCTGGTGCTGTACGAGATGTCCACGGGGCGCCAGGCGTTTAGTGGCGCCACCGGCGGCACCATCATTGAGGCCATCCTGACGCGGACGCCCGTTCCAGTAGGAAGTATCAACCCCCACATAACCCCGCGGCTCGAAGAGATCATAACCAAGGCGCTGTGCAAGGATCGAAACCAGCGTTATCAGCAGGCAGGTGATTTGCGCGTTGCATTGCAACAGCTCAAGCAAGAGATCGACGAGGTTCATAGAGTGGGGGTAGCCCGAGACTCACTATCCGCGCTAGATGCAAGTCGCTCATCCAGTATTGGTAATCGGAGATCGCAGAGTTCGGCTCGACACTCCGTTGCCGTACGTTCCGAGCGTGTGTCAAAGACCATCGACTCGCTGGCAGTCTTGCCATTCGAAAACACGACTCGCGACCCCGAGCGTGAATACTTGAGTGACGGCATCGCGGGAAGCCTGATCAACATTCTGGCTACGGTGCCCAAGCTGCGAGTCATGGCGCAGAGTACCGTATTTCGGTACAAGGGCCGGGTGGTGGACCCGCAAGTGGTCGGCCGCGAGCTGAATGTGCGCGCCGTGCTCACGGGAAGAATGGTCGAGAGCGGGGGCTCATTGCGCATTGGCGCTGAGTTGGTCGATGTAGCGACAGGATCCCGCTTATGGGGCGCGCAATACGACCGCAGGCCCGGCGACATCTTTGTAATACAAGACGAAATTTCCAACGAGATCTCGGAAAAGCTGCGCCTGCAACTAACCCGCGCGGAAAAGAAGAGACTCATCAAACGTGATACCCAAGATCCCGAGGCTTACCGGATCTACCTCAAGGGCCGTCATCATTGGAACAGATGGACGGAAGAGGGGTTTTACAAGGCAATTGAGTACTTTGAGCAAGCCGTCGCGAAAGACCCGAAGTATGCGCTCGCCTACACGGGTGTAGCCGAATCTTATGTGCTCTTGGGGTGGAACAGCTACTTGCGGCCGAAAGATGCCTTCCCTAAGGGCAAGGCAGCCGCCCAAGCGGCCTTGCGACTCGACCCACATCTGGGGGAAGCCCACACACCTCTGGCGGCGGTGTTGTGGCTTCACGATTGGCAGTGGGAGGAGGCCCAGCAAGAGTTCATACGCAGCCTTGAGCTCAATCCAACCTATCCAACGGCCAATCATTGGCATGCCGAGTACATGATGACCATGGGTCGGCACGCGGAAGCTATGGCTAGGATGAAGAAAAGCCAAGAACTCGATCCCTTGTCGCTCATCATCAACGTCGCGATTGGATGGGCCCACTACATGGCTCGTGAATACGACGATGCCATCGAGCAACTTCTGCGAACGGTGGAATTAGATCCCAACTACCCGGTTACGTACTGGATCCTGGGCCTGGTCTACAGGAAGACAGGTCGCTATGAGTCGGCGATCGCCGAGGGTGAGAAGGGTGTCAAGCTGTCCGGCGGCAGCCCTTTGATGCGTGCGGCGTTGGCACAAACATACGCAGAGTCCGGCAGGACGACAGAAGCACTCCAGGTGCTCGACGACTTAAGGGAACTGGCGAAACGCAAATACGTTGCGCCTCAATTCTTAGCGGGAATTCAGGTTGGCCTGGGAGAATACGAGCGGGCCATCGAGCTTCTGCAGCAATCCTATGAGGAGCACTCCCACTGGCTTATTTACTTGCATATCGATCCGAGCATGGACCGTCTGCGCAATAACCCGGGTTTCCAAGAGCTACTGAGGCATATCGGACTTCCCCCTTTAACCGCCGCGATCCCGTCCTAAAGGCAAACGCGACGGGATCGGTAGAGCTACGATTCGCCAGTGATGCACCCGGCAAACTGGATGCAAGTAGGCGACGAACATTAACAAGCAGTTCACACATCCCTCCTGGAAGCCATGGATCACATCACTTAGGTCCCGAACGGCGACGTTGTTGACGACGAATTCGGACAGAAGATGCCTTCCGCCTCGGGTATCTACGTAACCTCCGAGAGCGCCCGGCCTTTCAGAACGAGACCAGACGCTGATCCCAGAACAAAAATGCCAGTCTTAGCATGGACTTGCCCCTTTGCCCCCGACAAGGTTGGGTCGGATTCGAAATCGGTGACGGCCGCGTGCGAACCGTCAACGCCAAGCAGAACATCTAGGAGCGAAAGGATCGCGCTGCCCCACGTTTGCCTTGTCGTGGTCCCATAAATATGGGACGATACAGGCTATGAAGACGACGCTCGAAATTCCCGACCCAATCTTCCGTCGCGCGAAGTCGAAGGCCGCAGAACAAGGCATTCCGCTGCGCCAGTTCGTCACTGAAGCCGTTCAAGATAAACTAGCGGCCAATGCCAAGACCGAGGATAAGCCCTGGATGACGGCTTTCGGCAAGCTTCGGCATCTCCGCAAGGAGACGGCCCGAATCAACCGCATCATCCAAGAAGAGTTCGAACAAATCGAGCCTGAGGATCGCTTGTGATCCTGGACACAAACGGGGTTTCAGCCCTGGCCGAAGGCGCATCAGCACTCGAATCCATACTTCGTAGAGCCAACCGGGTTGCCATCCCCGTTATCGTTGTGGGCGAGTATCGGTACGGGATTTCGCGGTCTCGCGAGCAAAAGCGCTACGAAGAATGGCTGACAGAGTATCTGCCAAAGTTTCTGATCCTCGATATCGATGAGCGGACTACCGTGCCGTACGCGGCGATTCGTTCGGAGTTGAAGAGA
>Ga0306922_10006675_pt1 | contig 11077 bp, 10 predicted proteins | sample sta12Cox44000082_FD_203758 | JGI IMG/M metagenome (GOLD analysis project Ga0306922, IMG submission 203758) | Lab enrichment of tropical soil microbial communities from Luquillo Experimental Forest, Puerto Rico - statoxic.12C.oxic.44.000.082 (v2)... | ecosystem: Environmental > Terrestrial >...
CGGTGTTTCGATATCGCGCCAACCGGCGGCAATATCTCTCTCGGACCAGAATCCAGTACCTCAGTGCCGCTGATATGGTCGGGGAGAATGCCACGCCGGTCCCAACAAAGTCGGGCCTTCGGCGCGCTTAACGTGCGGTAGATCTTTGAATTCGGATCGGGCTCAAGCAAAGCCGAGCACGGTCCGCTGATCGTGCCAGGCAAGCGGCAGACGTGAGTGCGCGAGGAGCTTCTCTGCTGTCAAATCGGGTGGCTGCCGCCCATCGAGGATCGCTTGGGTGATATCCGGCGAGAGATAGCTAAGGCGAACGAGCCGCGTGAAATAGGACCGGCTGACACCCTCCCGCTCGGCGAGTGCAACAAAAGGAACGCCGTCGCCGTCGGCGAGTGTCGCGTTGAACCGGCGCGCCCTGAGGAGCAGCTTGATCAATCGCGCATCAGGTTTCGCGGCGGCAAACGTATCCGTCCCGTCGATCACCATTCTGATCTCCCGCCCGGTGCGGCGTAGCCGTACTGGCACAGACAGGATCTCGGTTTCGTCGTCGGTGGCGCCCTGCGATGGTGCTGCATTAACATCGAGTAGCGCGCCCAGCCGAGGCGGGCGGAGACGGATGTCGACCTGGTCGAGCCTCACCTCGATCCGTTCGATCAGGGCTGTGAGGACAGCACGCTTGCGTGCCACTGGCAACTCGGGCCAGTGCGTGGCGATGTCTGCGGCCTGCGCGACAAGCCGCTGCTGCGTTGATGCGTCCGGGAGCCGTGCCGAAGTCGATTTGTAGATGCTGCCGGAATCGAGAAGCCATTGGCGCACTCGGCTCGTCACGAGTTGTTCGATCTCCCCGGCTGGGACGCGCAGTGCCGCAAACCCCTCCGTCTGATCTTTGGTGATCAGCGGCCGGGAGACATAGTAGCGGTAGCGCGTCCCCTTTTTGACTGCGTGGCTCGGCGTCATCGGGTTGCCGTCGCCATCGGCCAGCATGCCGGCGAGCAGGCTCGGCTGGCGATTTCGTGCGCCCAAGTTCCGCTCGGCGGCGTTGCTAGCAAGCTGTGCCTGAACCGCGTCCCACAGCGGCTGATCGATGATCGGCGTGTGCTCGCCAGGATAGGCTTGTTTGTTGTGAACGATCTCGCCGCGATAGATGCGGTTCTGCAGCATCAGATAGAGCGCGCCGCGAGCGAATGGCTTGCCACCCGAGATGCGGCCCGCGGCGCTGGTCTGCAACTTACTCTGGATGCTCCGGGCTGCCAGCTCGTCCTTCAACAACCGGACCGAGCCGAGTTCGGCATAGCGGCGAAAAATGAAGCGCACGATTTCCGCCTCGCTGTCGACGATGACGAGCTTGCCGTCCTGTGCCCGATACCCGAGCGGCGACACGCCGCCCATCCACATCCCCTTTCGTTTCGAGGCAGCGATCTTGTCGCGGATGCGCTCGCCAATGACCTCGCGCTCGAACTGCGCGAAGGACAACAGCACGTTGAGGGTCAAGCGTCCCATCGAGGTGGTCGTGTTGAACTGCTGCGTCACCGAAACAAAGGACGCTGCCCTCGCATCGAGGATCTCGACAATCTTGGCAAAATCGGCGAGCGAGCGGGTCAGCCGGTCGATCTTGTAGACGACGATGGTATCGATCCGCCCGGCCGTGATTTCAGCAAGCAGCTGCTGCAGAGCAGGCCGGTCCATCGTCGAGCCGGAAAACCCGCCGTCATCATAAGCCGCGCGCAGGCACACCCAGCCTTCGTGCCGCTGGCTGTTGATGAAGGCCTCGCAGGCTTCGCGCTGCGCCTGCAGCGAATTGAACTCCTGCTCGAGCCCCTCCTCGGACGACTTGCGGGTATCGACCGCACAGCGGACGGTCCCGTTCCGCCGCGTTGCGGTTTCTGGTTTTTTCATTGGCGGCCTCGGCGACTAGGATGCAGGCGCCCGCTTGCCCACGCCAAAGAACCGCGGGCCCGACCAATGTGCCCCGGTGATCCGCTCGGCAATCACCGTCAGCGACCGATAGCGCTGGCCCTCGTATTCGAACCCGTCCTCGCGCACGAGGACGGTATGAGTGTGTCCGCGCCACTGCCGCACCAAGGTCGCGCCGGTCTTCAGCACTACGTTGGGATCCGAAAAACGAGCGCCTTTCTCGAACTCTCCCGCCAGGATCTGCAGGCGGCGCTGCAACGCGCGGCTCGGCCCGCCATGGGCGCGCTGTTGCAGCTTATCGGCGAGCCCCCGGATCATCAGATCGCGACTGAGGCCCAGAGGCGGTCCAGTGCGATGCAATTTCCGCCAGGCACGCCGCAGCTCCTGTGTCGATCGATCGACCAATCCGGCAATCTCACCATCGAGCTCGGCCAGATCCGGGTGTCGCCGTCGGTCCTTCCGGCCGACGTTTGGACCGAGACCGGAGGACGGCTCGCCAGAGTGCTGGCGAGCCGAAGCATCGTGGACAGGGGTTTTCATAGGCTGGCCGGCTCGGCGATGCGGTAGACCCGGCCACGCTCCTCTTTGGCCGAGGCAAGAGTGAGTCCGAGCTTCTTCTTCAAGGTTCCCGAGAAGACGCCGCGAACGGTATGACGCTGCCAGCCGGTCACGCTCGCCACCTCGTCGACTGTTGCTCCCTCGGGCTGACGCAGCATCGCTATCACCACATCCTGCTTCGAGGGGCGCTTCGGGCCGCGTTGCGGCTCCGGGTCCGGCAACCTTTCGATCGCCGACCACAGCTGATCGATCAGCGCGTCACGGTCGCCGACTTTCCTTCGCTTTGGGACGCCAGGCAGAGCGTTCCACAGCGCCAGCAACCGCTTGCCGCCGAGCGGGGCAGCGTGCAATTCCGCATTCGATGCAACGGCAACCTCGCCGTCACTGACTGTCGCCGGCGCCTTGCGGCACAGCGTAATTCCGTCGTTGCCGATGATATAGACGCGCATGAGTGGGGTCTCCTGTTGGCGTCGGCGCAGTACCGACGATGACCACACTCACGCTCTCGTCGCGTAGCAAAGCCAGTCCTTTCCGGATAATCTTGTGGCGTTGTTGGGCCGGATCCGAGCATGGCATTACTCGGCCGAGACCGCCCGATCTGCGGTGGGCCGTTCGCCGCGCAGCGGGTCTGAAAGCACGCCTGAAGTGGCAACTGAGCAACTCTAACACGTTGTCATCCGTGTGAATCAGCACCGAACCGGGACCCTACCGTATTTCAGCCTATCCGATTGATAAACCGTGCAAAAAATTACCTATGGGAGGGGTCCTCCTCGCCAATGACCTTCGGAATTGCCGGCCGTTCGGACATGTGCGCCAACGGGCGATCACTCTCGGCAACCGCGTCAGGTCCACGCCCACGGGTCAATCGAGAGGTATGCCGGAGATGCGGCCGCACTCGGCGAGCAACTCCTCCTGGGTCCTAAGGTCGGTCGCAGTCGGGTTCGGCGCACGAGGGCGTTGATGATAGAAATACCCGCCGCTCGATCGCGCCAACTCGTCCTCGCTCGTGGCAAGCCACGCCTGGGTTACGCACCCTTGATAAAGATCGTCTGGCGCTGAACGGCCGCCCATCTTTGTCGCTACCCATCCCGGCTCCAGCGCGTTGGATTTGACGTCTTTCCAGCGGCGAGCGACGGCAAATGCCAGCAAAACATCGCACAGCTTGCTCTCCGCGTAAGCCGACGCGCCGCTCCAGGAGCGCTTGGTCCAGAGCAGATCGTCCATACGCGGACGTACGCCGCGATGCATGCCGGAGCTTAGATAAACCAATCGCTTCGGTCTTTCGATCAGTGCCGTCAGGATGTAGGGCGCGAGCACATTAACAGCGAAGACGCTGGGAACTCCAGGCTCTGTCTCCACCCGTCGCGTCTCACGATAGCCGATGCCTGCATTATGGATTAGGGCGTCGAAGCGACCGAGCTTATTGGCCTGATCGGCAACGGTCCTCGTTCCGGCGATCGTGGACAGGTCTCCAGTCACGGCTCCGCTGGCGCCGGCTGCCGCCGTGAGCGCGTCGCGACTTCGACTCTCATTCCGCCCGTGCAAGACGACCTCATGGCCTTGCTCGATCAGGAGGCCGGCCGCCATGAGACCGAGGCCGTCCGATGACCCCGTTATGAACACGCGCGCCATTACCGTTCCTCCTCAGTCTCGCCGTAGACTGATTGCGCCCGCTTATTGTCACCGCAGGCTACCGATGGATAAAATTACACGCGTCGACGCCAGATTTCGATATTGGCGAGCCGTTGGCATAAGGGGAGTGATGCAACGCGGCCTTAGTTGTTATTGTCATTACACCGACTACGGCAGCAGCGACCCAAAGGCGTCGACTCCGCCGTCCTCCCCGGTTGGGTCCCCGAACCTCCGTGAAGGTTTGATGGAGTGATGGCGCTGGGGGCCGAAACCGCTCCTCGTATTCGCTCATGGTCATGATCACCTCTCGAAGACTAGAGAAGGCCGGGCCTTCCGATATTTCGCGCGCATTCCCGGCTGTTGTCCGGAGACCTCGACGTCCGTGCGAACCCGTCGCTTCAACGCTGTGACCAGGAGCATGCTGCGTCGATCCAACGACGTATGAGTGATCCCGTAATCGACAAAGCGCTGAACATCCGGCGACCGATGTAGCAGCTGATATGAGTGGAGCAATGTGCCCGTTTGAATGACGCGGAGACGAGACCACAGCAGAATCTCCAGGACTACGCCGGGTGCCGTCCGTTTGCGTTCGAAGCGCGTTGCATTCTCTCTTATAGGTCGGCGCGCTACCCGGCATCTCCACGAGAAACGATCTGAATTAGCCAGAGGTCGGCGATAGCTTACGATCTCGACGACGAGTCGCGCGTAGGTCGGTGGCGGCCCAGCTGGGCTCTGGCATTGTCACGGAAACGAGGTCGGGAGTGAGCGGGGAATACGGTAGGATGTTGGCATCGCTCCGCTCTGTTACCGCCGCCATCGCTTCCCGCCCGAGATCATCCAGCGCGCCGTGTGGCTCTATCGCGAAGCAAGGGCGCGCTTCAGTGGTCAGACAAGCAATCGGTTGCAGCTATCTATCCGGCCTTTGATGCAGCGTGCGCTGCTGGCCTCGATGAGGTCCGCGGATCGGCGTCCAATTACCTTGGCGGGCATTTGCGGCCCGATACAGCCAACGGGTTTGGCCGATCCCGGTCCGACCGGTTGTCATCACAACTTTGTTCGCCCTCGCACTGCCGAGACTGAAGCGTAGCATCGGTTTATGCCGCGGCGCGGTAGCTCGATCCGTTGACCATCACCGCCCAGGCGATGCGTGCGGTCTTTTTGGCCAGAGCAACGGTGGCGACGTTGAAGTGGCGGCGGGCCAGCAGCCCGGCGATCCACGCACCCGGGACCTGGTGGCTGCGAACCCGATGCACGGCGGCAGGGCTCAGTGGATCAGCAGTTTACGAAGATAGGCGTCGCCTCGTTTGCTGATCCCGCCGAGCCGCTCTTTGCCACCTGTCGAATATTGTTTCGGGACCAAACCTATCCAGGCTGCAAAGCGGCGACCTGAGGCGAAATAGCTAGGATTGCCCGCCGTCGCCGCCAATGCCGTGGCGGCAAACGGCCCGATGGATTGATTGCGGCGGTCATCAAGCTTGAGAGTACGGGCTCGGGTTCCTAGAATGCTGGTAGTCGTTCTGGAGTGGCGTCAGCGGGGTCTGCTCGATGATCCCAATGCAGTGTTACCGCTAAATGCGGTCGCGTCAGCGTCAACACGCTCGCCAGGATTCAGCGCCGCAGCCCGCCGAACCCGGCGGGATCGAATGCGAGGCGGATTGCGCCATAAACGATATTGCGGGCGGTATGCTTTTGCACGTCGGCGATGATATCGTAGCCGACGCGAAACTCGAGATTCTGGAACCCTGCGAGAGGACGGACCGCCCACCCGATATCCGTATCGATCAATCGAGGAGTGGCGCCGTTTCGATCGGTAATCTGTTGACCAGCGTAGAGATACGACGAAAACCACAGCGGAAGATCGCCGGCGAGGTACATTCGGCCAAATAAACCAGGCCGAAAACTCGCGCCGTCGCCGCCGACATCGTAAGGATCGGTCGCCTCGAAGTAGTAGCGGTTCTCGAGCTTGACGCCCTGTTTTCCACCCGACCCGTTATTCGTCGACACGCCGCGATTGAGATTGTTGAGAGCGTAGCCCGATGCCCGCACCTCCCAGATCGACAACGCACAGCGCGGCGGCGCGCTTGAACAGCGCAGCGATAGCGCGGCGTAGAGACACTCAAAGGACTCGAACAGCGCGCTCCTTGGCGGCTTCAGTCGGCGTTCCTATAGCGACCCTCGCGGGTGGATGTCGCGCCGAACAAGCCATGCGGCTCGCCGTTGATTCCGTCAGCCCTGCCTAACGCGCCATTGTAGGTGGCGGCGCCAGCCCAGCATCGGAGCACGTCTGCGGCTGGTCGCCGCCGAACCACGCGTCGATGAGCAGTCCTAGCTCGTCGAGGCCGGTCGCGTCCAGCCGGCCATGGGGGGCGCGTAATGGCCCTTCCACCAACACCGGCACAGAAACGGACGAGCCGGAAAGACGCGCCAGCGGATGCAGCTTCAGCGCCAACGTCTCCGCACCCAGATCGACCTGCCCGGCGCCGTCCAGCTGCAGGTGGGTGGTGTCGAGCGCGATGCTCCCGAAGCGTCCCACGCCCGAATTGAACGAGCCGATGATGCCGAAGCAGCGGATCTCGGTCTCACCCTGCGCGGGCACCTCGATGCCCAACGCCTGCAGCGAGGCGGATGCCAGCTCGATCAGCGCCGCATTGCTCAGACTGCCGTGGGTCAGGGTCGCGGCAAACGAACCGTCGAGCGACGCGGCGAGATCGTGGGTGCTGCTTCCGTGGGCCTTGAGCTGTATCTCGACGCGCAGATCCCCGCCGGCATCGCCGGGCAGAGCGGCGTAGCGCGCGAGCAGCGCGAGCGGAATACCCGGGGCATGCAGCGTCAGGCTGACTGGCACGTCCTGTGCCGATGCATTGGCGCTCAACTGCATCTCCATCGAACCGCCCGGCAAGGCCAATCGTAGCGAGCTGACCTGCAGCCGCCCGTCCGCAAGCTGCAACACGAGGTTAACGTCGCGCCAGACTTGTCGCCCGAAGGTCAGCGCAGCGATACTCGCGGTGAGGTCCACCGTCTTGCTGCGCAGCATGGCCCAGGGCAGCGGCGTAGTCGAGATCACCGGTCCCCCCGGGTCGCCAGTCCTGGCGCCCGGCGCCATCGGGTCCGCCCCGGATGCCGCCAGCAACGCGTCCAAGTCGAGTCGGCTCGCGCGCAGCCGGCCATCGAGGGCGAAGGGCGGCGCCAGCCCGATACTCACATCGCCGGCTACGTCGAGTTCGTGCGCCGACAGCTTAGCCTCATGGAACCTCAGAGAGCCGCGATCGGCCGGGATGCTTATCCGTCCGCCGAGCGAGACGTCCGTCAAGGCAGGGAGGTCGCGCGATAGCGCCGACCGCGATGCCGCCTGCGCCGGCAGGCGCAGCCCCACTGTCGCATCCAGCCCGTCAAAGCTGCCAGCGTTGAGGATTAGCTTGCCCTTCAGCGCCAGGCTGGCATCTCCTGATGCTGACGCCGGCGTCCCACCTGCGGCCATTCGGGCCTTCAGGTCGATTAGCGTGCTGAACCGCCCGTCCAGGCGTTCCGGCAGCTCGAACGTGCCGGCGAAGGTGAATGTCGCGTCTGTGTAGCGGCCGGCCCCGGACGTTGTCGCCGCGCCGCCCGCCTTCGGCAGTGACACCTCGACGGTGTTCAGCACCAGCCCCGGCAGGCGGTCCCCCAGGTCCGCGCTGCCAACCTGGAGCCGCGTCTTGCCGATCACCGGCAAGTCGCCTGGCCTGCGGCCGCTGGTGAGATGGGTGGAGACGCTCATCCGATGCAGCGACGGCAGCTGCAGTGGCGGCAACAGGGCATTGAGCTTGTCCAACTCGGGAATGTGACCTTCCACCTGCAGGTCGTAGTCGCCGGCGAGGCTCATCTGTCCCTCGGCCGAGAGAGTGGCGTTGTAGACGGCGAACTCCAGCTGCGTGTCCCAGGGATCGGCGACGCCGCCCGTCGGTCGGGCTGAGGCCCGCAAGCTGAACGGCTGATAGTCCGAGTAGACGAGCACAGCGGCGAGGTCGAGCGGCGCGTCCGCCGCCGGATGCCGCAGATCAAGCGAGCGAATGCCCACGACATGGGTGCGGGTTGGCAGCCGCAGCGTGACCATGCCGTTCCGCACGCGCGCTTGCCGTATGTCGAGGGTGACGGGTATGCCGGACAGGAAGGTTTGCGAGTCGGCCGCCGGCTCGAGAACCCAATTCGGTTTGCCACCGACAAACTCGAACAGGATGTTAGGCCCCTCCAGCGTGAGCTTGCTCACCTCGATGCGGCGATGCAGCAGCGCGGGCAAGGACAACTGCGCCTCGATGCGTTCCGCCCGGGCTAGGTCGGGACGCGTGCCGCCCGGCAGGTTGGCCAGCGTCACGTCCGTGACCTCAATCGTTGGCCATAGCGAGCGGCTGATGCGCAGAGGACCGCCCAAGCTCAGGGTCCGTCCCGTCGCCTGCTGCACGGCCGCGACGATCTGCGGCTTGTAATCGTTCGGGTCCAGAAGAGTGACGGCAATGCCCAGCGCGGCGACCGCCAAGAGCAGAAGGAGCGCGGCTGCGCCCAGCCACCAAGCCCATCCGCGCACGTCCGGAATCCCTCCCGCGGGTTTTGTCTCAAGGCGATGAAGGGGGACAGTCAACCGGCCCGGACCGCATCCACCCTGGCTCGCCGCATATCTTACCGACTATGCCGAATTCCTGGCTGGCGGGATAGGGGCGCCAATGGGTTGTCCCGCTCCGCGTCGGTTCAACGCTCAGGGGGCTGAGAGCTCCAATCCATCGGCGTTCCACCGAAGAGGCCGTGACCTATTGGCGCGACACTGTTCGTTTAAAAATTGCATCATACGGGCACCCGTAACGAGCTCGCTCCAGCGTATGGGCAACGGTTTTGTCGTCGCCGCGATGGCCCTCATGGGCGGAAGCGGCTTTGTTGTGTATGCGGGGGCTGCACTGGCGGAGTCGTTCCTTCCCACTGTCATGCGAGACCTGCCCGATCTCCTCTATGACGCGCCCTATCGAGTCGTCGCCAACGGCGGCGTGCTCGAGCAGCTTAGGAAATGATCGCGCACAAGAGCCCGCGCACTACCAAACTGTACGACCCGCACGAAGGAGCGCCTTACGCAGGACGAGGTGGAGAGAATAGGTTATGAGTAACTGAAGCCTAATTCGACGCGAGACGATCGGCTAGCCTATGGCCAATCCGAACCAATAGACCCGACGTTGCAGTCAATTTTTATTATGGTTTGTTGCTCTGCGGTTGCGTTCGAGCTTGTCCATATAGCTGCGAACTTGCGTCGGCGCACCGTCGAAACCTTGCGCTCCAGCTTGTGGGGCAGAGTATCGAATGACTGATCTGATCAAGGCGCTTCGCGAACGGCGCGAGGAGTTACGAAACGAGCTGCAGGAGTACCCCTCGTTCCAGGAATACGAGCTGGTATGCCGGCTCCTCGAACGTCGAGAAGCCTCTGTTTCGATACCTTCGTCTCTTCCACCGAAGGCTCCGCAACGTAAGCCTGCTGCGCAACGCAAGCCAACTTCGCAACGTCAGCCAGCCCCGCAGCAACAGCCGGTCGACCGACCGACCCCATTCCCACAAGACGACGCCGTCAGGGTTAGATGAAATCTGAGACTGGTCCACCAATCGGCGATGGCGCACCAGTGGCGATGGAGGCGGCGGGCGTCCATGACCACACCGGAGCTGAGAACCGGGTGGATCGCTAACGGTAAAACACCGAGGGCCCGGCGCCGTCGCGATTGGCGCTCACAATCTCCGATGGTCGAGCCTATTAAACGCTTCCTGGTGTGACAAACGATAGCAGCGGATGACGGCTACCGGATGAGCCTCCGAAACCGGGCACCCCGGTGGCGCATCGTCATAGTGAGGGACCTCGATTGCTGTCGGTGCCCACGCTCCTGTCGAGAGGCGATGGATCGCAAGTTGCTGCTCTGGTGAACCTGCGACGGACGAGTCCGGGTCTGGACCGCTAGTGACCTCCCGAGATTATTCATGGTAGTGTGAGCCGCTTCACATCTCCGCGATTAAATCCGAAATATCCTCCAAGCGTGGGCGGCAGACCGTCCACTTGGGTGATGTTGGCTTCGAGGCCCCCCTTATTACGCCTCTCGCTGCGCTGGATCGTGGCGGCGGGAATCCGAAGAGGTGCGCTATGGCAGACAAGATTATCAGCGATAGGGCCTGGAAAATCATTGCCGAAAAGGGATGGGTCGGCTTTGGTTTACTCGGGCTCGCGCTCGCAATCATTGGCGGATCAGGGAAAGTACAGTAATAGGTGAAGTCCCTGACCATATTGTTCAGAGTATATTCCTCTATTTTGGCTTGGCTCTGATCGTGTTTGCCGTCGTAGCCTACCTCTTTCCACCAAAACACGAAAGCCAAGCAACTAGCCAAAAAGTAGCTCTACCCGTGATAAGCAAGGATTTGTCGAAAAATAAACGGACATATGACATCACAATTACTGAGCCAAGCTCGGTTACCGACCCAAGCTCTCCTGGAAAGGTTATCGTAAAAGGGAAGTCGGTCACATTCAGAGGCAATATCAATAGGAAGCCCCCCGAAGGAACAAAAATCTGTCTCTTTACGGAGGGCTCTTCTCATGGAGAAAAGACTTATTGGCCGCAAGAATATTTAAATTGTGAGCATCCCCCAAATTGGTGGGTGACGTTTTTCCCAGGCGAGTTTGACAAATGGGAGTCCCGTATCATTCGTTTTTACTTGGTGGGCAGCAACGCAAAGGCTCTTGTATCTGGCTACAAAAGAATTAACAATCGTCACATTGCTCAGCATGGAGGGAAATGGGAAGGGATTACGGAAACGGAATTTACCGATGACATAGCGGAGCTTACTGACGCCATTGTACTCACTTTAACCAGGCAGCCTGCAGAAGCAGTCGCACAACCGGCGGTATAGTGTCGTTTGCGATTACGACGGGCGACATTAAAAACAATGGGGGTTGAGACTTGAGTAATAACCGCGTTCTCATTCTTCA
>Ga0306922_10006677_pt1 | contig 11077 bp, 3 predicted proteins | sample sta12Cox44000082_FD_203758 | JGI IMG/M metagenome (GOLD analysis project Ga0306922, IMG submission 203758) | Lab enrichment of tropical soil microbial communities from Luquillo Experimental Forest, Puerto Rico - statoxic.12C.oxic.44.000.082 (v2)... | ecosystem: Environmental > Terrestrial > Soil...
TAGCACGCTGGAACTGACTGGTTCCCTCCACGGTTCTCGCATCCTTTATTACACGCTGTCGGGACAGATGGAGTTCATGCTGAACTGGGGAGCATCGCCAAGCTTCCTGTTCTCGCTGGGGGGATTCAATCCGCACTTCGTCCCGCCTCCGGGCGTGCCTTCGATTGCGCGCCTGCGACTGGATCTCGGGTTCGGCGATAACCCGCGCATATCGATGCAGAACTATCTCGCAGTTACGTCAAACACCCTGCAGTTTGGCGCGAAGAGCGAGTTGTACGCGGCTGCGGGACCGTTCAACGTACACGGCTGGATCGAGTTCGACGCGCTGTTCATCCTGTCGCCCCTGTACTTCATCGTCGATTTCAGCGCTGGTATCGACTTCCGCGAAGGCGATGACGTATTGGCCGGTGTGCATCTTTCGGCGACATTGAGTGGCCCCAAACCGTGGCACGCTGAAGGCGAAGCGTCGATCTCGATCCTGTTCTTCGACGCGTCAGTCGGCTTTTCGGCAACGGTCGGCGATCCCACACCGGCATCGGTCCCGCCAGCGCCCGATCCTTCGATACCGCTCGCGGCCGCTATCAGCGACGCGCATAATTGGGCTGCCGTGTTGCCAGCCAGCGGCAACGAAGTTGCGGTGATCAGTCCCACTGCATCAAAGGACATCGTGCTGGTGAATCCGCTGGGCGGCGTCTCGCTGACGGAACGTGTGCTACCTCTCAACAAGAACATCACACGCTTTGCACAGACCAAGCTTCCGGCACCAGTGCAGTTCAATCCGCAACAGGTAACAACCGGCGGAGTTCCACTGACTGACCTGCATACGCTGCAAGACAACTTCGCGATCGCGCAGTTTGAGGATTTGAGCGACCAGGACAAGCTTTCGCAAGCGTCGTTTACTAAGTTGGATGCAGGTTTCGCTGTGGGGAGTGGGGTGGCACGAGCGGCGAACTCCGCGCCTGGGCCGCTCGATTACTACACAGACTACTTCGAGCCCGCTGGGTTGACCATCTACATTCTGCCGAGTTTCTTGCAAAAAGCATTGATTGCGACTGCACCGAGCGCTCTTGCGCCTTCGCAGACGATCGGAGCGCGAAAATACGCTCTGCCGCCGAATGCGGCACGCGCGGTTGCAGTGAACGAGGTTTCGTTCTCTGTAGTTTCGACCACTGACTTATCGGCACAATTGCACGTCACGGGCCCGGTGTCGAAGACACTGGCGTATGACGCGCTGAATACCTACCTTGCGGCAAACCCCGAAGCCCGGGGAACAATTCAAATTCTTCCCACACATGAAGTGCAACCGGCGGGAGTCTGAACATGGCCGATAATCCCAACGCGCAACTCACATTCCGCTCGTGGCTGCGGCGCGGGCTTGCGACCCAGCAGAAGCTGGTGAAAGATAGCGATCCCCGGGCAAGCGTCGAGATCAAGGTGGACGTAAGTGGTATCGCGAAGTCTCCGTCCGTGACCTTAGCCCTGTTCGGACCCGGCGATATAAAGAACCTCATCGTAAGTTCGGTCATTCGCACATGGCCGAAGGCTGGCGCTCGCAACGCCGAGGCAAATTATTTACCTCTGATCGAATTTGACCAGGCCGACCTACCGTGGCGTTATAGTCCACAGACGACCGCTGGGAACAATATCAAGCCCTGGTTATGCGTGGTTGCGATTCCGACAGAGGCGGCTGTCGTTTCCAACCCAAGTCCCGGTCAATCGCTCGCGGTACTTAACGTCAGTGTGTCCCTGCTACCTGATCTGAGTGAGTCGGACTTGTGGGCGCACGCTCAATTGCACGGCCCTGATATTTCCGACGACCACGCGTTGGCGCAGTCCCTGGACAATCAGCCTGGTTATTTCTCGTCCCGCATTTTGTCACTCAACATCTTGACTCCAGAAACGGAGTACACGGCGTACGTGGTGCCGGCCTTTGAGGCAGGCCGTCTGAAAGGACTGGGCCTGGATAACAGCAAGGTGGCGGGAATGACGCCGGCATGGACGCCGGGTGCGGGAACCGCCAACCTGCCTGTCTATTATCAGTGGTCGTTTGAAACCGGGCCACAGGGTGACTTTGCGTCCCTGGTGCGCAAGATTCATCCCAAGCCCCTCGCCCCTGCAGTGGGGTTTCGCGAGATGGATGTCGCAACTCCCGGCTTAGGATTGCCTCCTGCCGCCGACACGGCATTGCCGGTCGAAGGCGCGCTGAAGCGGTATCCCGAGATCGTGTCCCCTCCTCAAACCGGACCGACGCACGACACCTGGCTCCAGGACCTGACGAAGCTGCTGAACGAGCCTGCAGAGTTGTTCAAGGCCGATCCGACGAAGCCGCTGGTGACACCTCCGCTTTACGGTCATTGGCACGCCGCGCAGCCAGAGGTGCTTCCGACCTCGCCGCCATGGTTCCAGGACCTGAACGAGGACCCGCGGACGAGGGTTCAGGCGGGTGCATCCACTTTGGCCGTACAGAAGGAACAGCAGGATCTTCTCGCGGGAGCATGGGACCAGGTAGGCGCAGTGCGGGCTGCGAATGAACGAGCGCGCTGGGCTGAGTTGGCCGTCGAGATCAGCTCACGGTTACATGAAAAGACAGTCATATCGACCGCGGCCGCGCGTCCCGATACTCTCATGCGGTTCACCGAGCCGGTGCTGACTCGCGTTATGGGAAGCCCCGTAACGATTGCCGCCTTACTGGCGGGCAGTCCGGTCACAGATGGCGCGCTGTCGCCATCGTTCCGGCGCATTACCAGGCCGCGGGGACCCGTAGCGCGCCGTCAGACCCGCGGCACCACACCCACCGCTCCATCTCTGATCGACCGCATGAATCGTGGTGAGTTCAATCCAGCACCTCCTCCGCCGATGCCCAGCGGCGTATCGACGATTGGACGTTTCAAGGAAAACCTGGTCCCGAGTTGGTTGACCCCGGGCTTGCTAAAATTCCTGAAGCTTTTACCGAAGCTCCTGATCCTACTGGCCATCCTCCTATTGATTGCTGCCGTGATTCTGTTCATTGCAGTTGGTCCTGCAGCGGGAGCGATAGCACTGGTGATTGGCGTGGCCGCAGTAGGTGCGAGCTTCGCCATACGGCGTTGGGTGCAAGGCTTGGAAGCACGCGAGGCGCTCGCCGAGGGCACGATCAGCGGCGACACGATTCGGGGAGCGGCCGTCCCCGCGAGTTTTGTTCCGTCATTTTATACCCCCGGTGTCGGGGGAACAGTGACGCCGATGGCAACCGCGGCGACGCGAACCCTGGTGGTGCGGAACTTCGTGTCGGCGACCGCTAACTTCCTCGACAACATTTCAACCGTGCCGTTTGATCCGCCGCCGCTCAAAATGGTCTCCTTCGACGACCTGCGCGGGAAACTGACGGTCGCGCTGGATCCGCGCACCACGATCGTTGAAATGTTCAAGAACGAAATTCAACTGTCAGGGTTCGCCTATCAGCTTGGCGGCGGCCCGACGGCGCAGGCCAACGCGGGTCCGAGCTTCCCCAAGCCGTTCTACGACGCCGTCAAGGCCGTATCCCAGGACTGGATTTTGCCGGGTGTGGATAAGGCGGAGGCCAACACGGCGTCGTTGGTCGTGACCAACCAGAAAGCTGTGGAGTCTTTCTTGGTGGGCGCGAACCACGAAATGTCTCGCACGCTCTTGTACAACGAATATCCGACTGATTTGCGTTTCACTTATTTCCAGCAATTCTGGGACTCGCGCGGCGTGCCGGGCGCCGATATCGCGCCGCAGGATTTTTACGACATCAAGCCCATTCATACCTGGGGTGGTACGCAGCTCGGAATCAACACGGGTCGTCGCGAGCCACCCGGTCAGGATGACGTGGTGCTGTTCATCCGCGGGGAAGTTTTGTTGCGCTATCCCACGACGATCGTTTACGCGGCTAAGGCGGTAAAGAACCAGAACCCGGTGGACCCGACACTGCCGGCGTTGATTCTGCCTCCGACCAATTTCGATGGCGATCGCAACTTCCACCGAGATCCCAGCTTCCACGGGCAGCTCGATCCTGACATTCGCTTCTTCGGATTTTCGCTGTCAATCCAGGAAGCGCTGGCCGGTGACGGATGGTTTTTCGTCCTGCAGCAGCACCCTGGCGAACCAGTGTTTGGATTTGAAGTGAAGAGCCGGTCAGAACTAGTTTCGTTCAAGGAAGTCACGTGGGGCATGGTGCTGGGAGCGCCTGGAGTTGGCGCAGCGGCGGCTACTCCGGGCTATTTGTCGTTCAAGCAGGCCTCTCCGGCGATCCAGACATTTTTGGCAACACTTGGGCCTCGCACGCCGAGCTGGGGTGCAACGTCCGCCGACGTGGCCCACTACACGCTGCGACGGCCTACTCGCGTGGCGTATCACGCCAAAGAAATGATTCCGAGTTAGGGTATGCCAGAGATTACGCCTCAACAAATCGAAGCGGCACGAAAGGCCCTCGCTGACGCTCTGCAACAGCGCGACACCCTGCTGCAACAACGCGCTGCGTCTCAGGTCCTCGCGGTAGGCGCAGCGAGAAGGCTCAACCCCGACGATGGACGCCTGCGTGAACTGAATGATGCCGCCAAGGAAGCGGACCGAAACTGGCAGGAGTCCCAGGGTGCAGTTACCAGCAGGCAGACCGCGCTGCAGAACTTGGTAGCGGAGTATTTGGGCCAAGCCGGAGATGGTGACTTCAGGGCACTGAGTACGCAATATCCCATCGCACTTTTTCCTGTACGCATCGAGACGCGCTTCCAGATAGCCACTGATAACCCGCGCCTGCAGATTCGGGTTTACCCTGATGAGATTCTGGCTGACTCGCACGAGCCTTCGCTTACTCAGCAGGAGATTAACGACGGCCACTCGTACTGGACGGCAGGCTGGCCGAAGGGCGAAACGCTGGAGGCCTGGCAAGCGTTGGCCTCGACTCGCAGCCCGCAGCGGGCGGCTTGGGTTGCCCTCAGTACCCAACCGAGCAATTGGGGAACGCACCCCGCGGGTGCCCCAGACTTTTCTAAGGACCCGCGCCTGCGTCCCGATGTGTGGACTCGTGGTGTGGAAGCCCGTGTCCTGCCCGATCGCTGGATCGCGCAGGCTTACCGCGGAGGCACACTGATACACCAAGCAATCAGTCCACCCATGATCGAGCCGCTCGTGCTGACGCTGAATCCGAACGCCAATCCAGCGGACAAAGTTGAACCCTACGGCGACGGTTTCACGATCGCAAAGGAACTGCAATGGACGATTGATTTTGACGCGGCCCGCGCGGTGGGCATGGCGTTCGAGATGCCGATCGAGCCATTTGAAATCCCGCTCGGATTCGATCGCTTGCTGGTGTTTGGCGTGAAGCCTTCTGCTTCTCCTGCGGCTAATGCAATCTCGCTCAGCGAACTGCTCGACAACCACCACTACACACGGGGTCTCGCTTTCGTGAAGCAAGGCACACCGACCAACAACACGTCGGGCCAACCCTCGGGGTTCCCCCCGCCTGATCCCAACAATGCGATAAGCTTCGCAGTGGAGCGCCGGGACCAGGGTCTGACAGCGGACTCCGATGGCGCTCGTTTCATGCGGGCACTGGGCTTGGGTCCCGACGTCGCCGCTCATCTGGCCAATGCGGGGATTACTGAACAGGTGCCCGCGCGTGCGATGAATCAGGCGCTGTTCCCGGTCACGATGGGTTACTTCCTCGAACAGATGATGTCGCCGCAGTTCGGGGACGACGTCGTAGACGCGGCACGAGAGTTCTTCCACAACCATTTGCGGGCACGCGGACCCTTGCCCGCATTTCGTGTCGGCGCTGTTCCCTACGGAATTCTGCCAGTAAGTTCGTTAGGTAGCTGGTTCCCAGACCGCGAGACTTCCTCGGCTGAACGTAGTCTTCCTGACCTGCTTCGCCATCTGCTTCCTTACTGGTTAAGTGCGGTCAATCAGGCGCCACACGTGGGACAAACTAGCGATCCGGACGGCGATATGGCCAAGATTCTTGCCATGGAAGCAAGCGCCCGCGAAGTATGGGTGCGCAGCTTCGCTGGGAAGATGGTGGTGGCCAACGTGATCGGTCTGTTTGGTGCCCTGCCGCAGACCATCTTTCTGGAAGTGCAGGCCCTAATCACGGCGAATGTGCTGGCATCGCTGGGGCATCCGGAATGGATTGTCCGCGCTATGGAATTGATGAGCCTGAAAGATGCCACGCAGTTTCGGTATAGCTTCGTAACCGATAAACCTCTGTCGGAGACCGATCCGCTGCCTGACGCGGGCAACTACATCGCTCAACTTGCGTCGGCCACCACGGTGGATCAGATCTTGGCAGGCTACAACGATAAGGAACCCACCGCGCTGCTGTTTCAACTCCTGCGGCACGCTACCCTGCGCGAAACCTACCGAGTGGTCTTCAACACCCTGGTCGATTACAAGCTGGCGACTGTCGACGAACGAATTGAACCGGAATTTACAGCAGTAGCAACGACCATCACGGCGAGGCCCACTACATGGCAGCGCATGGCAACCGTGGTCTCGACAATTTCAACGAAGTTCATCGCCGACGCTGCACTCAGCGAACGAGCTGCATTCAACGTCGACATAACGTCGTACCAGAAGGCGCTCGGCGCTTTGCAGAAGCTGCCAACCGCCGAACTGCAGCGCCTGCTGACTGAGACCCTTGATGTCTGTTCGCACCGCATCGACGCGTGGATTACCGCGCTGTACTCGGCCCGGCTCGATGCCATGCGCGAGAAAACGCCCACGGGAGTGCACGTTGGAGCCTACGCGTGGGTGGAAAACCTGCAGGCGAGATTTGGCCAGCGTACAACTCCGGTAACGCTTCCCGATGGGCGGCAGGTGGTCGCGCAACGCGACAACGGCGGCTACATTCACGCTCCTACCATGACACACGCCTCGGCAGCGACCGTCCTGCGCAACGCCTATCTGAGCCAAGCTGGCGGAAACGGCCAGCGCTATGAGATCGACCTTTCCTCGGCGCGCGTGCGGCAGGCGGCGTTTGTGCTGGATGGCGTACGACAAGGGCAGCCCGTGGGCGCGGTTCTCGGATACATTTTCGAGAGCAACTTGCACGATCAACAGCTTGATCAATTCATCGACAACTTCCGCGCGCAGTTCACGCTGCAATCGAATCCAGCCACCGATGCCGGCTTGCCCACGGAAGCCGTGGCGGCGCGCGACGTGGTCGACGGACTGCGTTTGCGTAACGCGTTCGTCGGGGGCACGGATGTATTTGGGCCACTGGTTCCGCCTCCGAGCGCTGCAGAGCGGGGTAAGCTTACGACCCAGCTGCAGCAACTCAACGAGGTCTTCGACAGCCTGTCAGACTTGGTGATGGCGGAGTCGGTCTATCACCTGGTGCAGAGCAATACCTCGGGAGCGTCGGCCGCCTTTGATACCGCGATCGGACAACCCGCTCCCGACCCGGCAGTCATTCAGCAGCCCCGAGGTGGCACATCGCTGACGCACCGACTGGCTGTAGTACTGGGCGACGACGCTGCCGTACTGCCCGGGAAGAACCCGCGCGGGAAGACTGAGCCGTATCTGCATACTTGGGTAGCTGGCATTTTAGGTGACCTTAGCAAGGTCGTCTGTAAAGTCGACTTTATCAGCGGCGCCCTTGTCGCTTCATCCCGCAATGTCACGGCGGCCAACCTGGGTCTGGAACCGTTGGATCTGCTGAGCCTGACGCGCTCTGTCGCCATAGCTGCCGTTGCGTCTGATGCGCATGCTACTGAACTGGATCGCAGAGTCCGCGACATCATCCTCGGGCTGGATGCGGCCGCAACGAGCATCACAATCACATATGACATTGTCCCTGCGGTACCGGACGGAAAGACCTTCGCGCAGGTCTTTGAACTGGCGAAGTCAATTGCCGGCGTAGTTTCGTCGGCGAGGGCACTGCGATCCGAAGATCTGGTGCTGCCGCAGGACGTATCCGCGACCCCGAATCCCACGCCACCTGACACCCGCGCCGCCAACGCCTTGGCCGACTTTCAAACTAAGCTGACTAAACTGAACAACGCCCTTACGCCAGCCCAGATGCGCGTGGCGTTGCAAGATGCGAGTTTATTCGGAATCGGCGAATCCTATCCGTTCGTCGACGATGCGAACCTGCCCGACCAAGCCACCGGGATCGCCGCTGAGATGCAACGCCGGGTTACGTCTGCCACCGCTGCGGGTCAAACGGATGTCCAAATCGTCGCCGCGCTCTTTGGGCAAGACTTCCTGTTTCTACCGCGCTTTCAACTTTCTGCAACGGCTGCGGCAGAACTCGACTTGGCGATCACGCTAGGGCCGACGCTGGCGAAACTACCGCACGATTTCATCCGCTGGATGCAGCAGGCCGCCCGGGTCCGTCCCGTGCTCGACGACTGGCGGAGGCTCACGCTATACACCGGCGCGCTGGGACAACCGCCCGCGGACTTCGAACTGGCACAGTTGCCCTTCCAAGCAGCGGCCCGATGGGGGGCTCTCCCCTTTGCACCCAAGCGGCCTTCAGCAGGCATAGTCTCACTGGCGCTGCATCGTCCAGTGAAGCCCGCCACCAATCAAGTGTGGGTTGGCATGTTCCTCGATGACTGGACCGAGGTTATTCCCGACGAAGTGGAGACCACGGCGGTTGGATTCCACTACGACGATCCCGGAGCGGAGGCTGGCCAGGCGGTGTTGCTGGCGATCCCGCCGAGCGAGGCCCAGGCGTGGGACATCGGCACCTTTGCCAAGATCCTGAATGAGACTGCTGACCTCGCGAAGGTTCGCACCGTGGATCTCGAGCTGCTGCCCGCACTCGGACAGCTGTTACCTGCGGTTTACCTGGCGACTGACCTTGAGGACAACACAATCAGTACGAATCTTGCTACCAAGCTCATGAACCAGAGAAGCGTCTTGGCCCTGACCAAGAGGACTCCATAATGGCGACAAAACCGACTCTAACTCTGAGAGAACTGTCGATTCGCGCTCTAACTCCATCGGTGACGTACTGGTATCGCCTGGAGCCGCGGCCCCGCACCAATTCGTTAGCCGGTCCCACCTCTGCGCCGGTACGCGATCCGCTCTGGTTTATCAGCCGGCAATGGCAGATGGGAGAATTCATCGCCGAGGACGCCGCGTCGCCCGCGTATGTGGAGATTGCATCGGCCTACGGTTCGCTGACCGATTGGAAGACATCAACCGGAGCGACGCAATCCATTCCGGCCGGAATTCCGTTGGAGCCGTTGCTGGAGCGTGAAGCGGTAACACCTGATCTTGCGCTGAGCGTGGAGTTGGGTCAAACGTTTGAATTGCTTTTGAAAGAGGCACCTGGGTCAACAATCGCGCAGCGCGATGCATTTCGCACGGCCTTCCCTATCAAACTGCCGATCAATCCCGATGCGGACACTGTCCGGTTTTTCTCCATCTGCGGTGGCCGCGCCACGGATGGCGTAGCCCTGTTCCGCGCAATCGAGTCGGGAGCAGCGACGCCCCCCGTACCAGTCGCTACACTTCTCACCGATTTTCAGGCTTGGGTTACAGAAGTCTTCGGCGATATCGGCGCTGCCGATCCGGTGACGTGGAACCCGAACGTCATCAACTACGAGGTGAAAGCTGAAGGAACGCTTCCCAGTAACACCGCAGGAGAATTCACGGCCACTCCGGCACGTGACGGAGCATTCGACTGGTTTGCGTTTGACTTGGTGTCACAAACGCAGACTCCGCCTGCCAAGCCTCCGACGAAGAATCCCACGATCACGGTGATTCCGACGCATGTACGTTTTCGAGGAATGCCCAACGCCAAGTGGTGGGATTTTGAAAATAATGTGACGGACTACGGCGCGATCGATGTGCAGCGCCAGGACTTGGCAAAACTTGCCGTAATGGACTTCATGCTGCTTCATGGCAACGACTGGTTCCTGGCGCCTGTCGATATTCCAGTCAACTCTCTGTATCAGATCAGTTCCTTCTTGGTACGAGACGTATTCGGCGGTTTGACGCTGGTGGACCGGACTGACCGAACAACAACGGAAGCAGGCGGACGATGGACGATGTTTTCCACGGTGGCGAGTGGCGGGGTTGCTGACTTCTTCCTGCTGCCGCCAACGGCTTCTGTCGCGATGCAGACCGGCTCCGTTTTGGAGGACCTGCGGTTCCTTCGCGATCCAACCGCCAACATGAACTGGGCGATCGAGTTTGAAGTGGAAGGCGGCATCGGCCAGCCGCTATACGGGGCCGAAGAGGACGCGCGTAACCGGGCTGTGCCACCGCCTCCTGGAGGGGCGGTCCAGGCGGGAGCGGTAATTCGCTATCAGATTGAGAGCCCGGTCCCTACAGATTGGTTCCCTTACGTTCCTGTCGAAGTCACAAACGTCGTCACGCAAGTCGTTTTGCGACAGGGCGAAGTCGAGCGAGGAGCACCCCTGGTCGTGCCGAAGGGCAGAGTCCTACCGGGCGTGAAGGAATTGCGGGAGCAGGAAGTTCCGCGCACCGGCGTCCGGATCACTCGCGTGGCGAACCGTTCGCGTTGGCTAGACGGCTCGACCCACCTGTGGATTGCGCGGCGCAAGACCAGCGGGCGAGGGGAAGGTTCCAGTGGCCTGAGGTTCGATCAGGCACTCTCTGTATAGAGAGGCGGCACACCGTCCGTTCAATGTGACACCTCAGTCCAACGAGTGGCCACCTTCTTCCTTGACGAGCTCGTAGGTTTCGAGCGTGTTCGCTGAATGCTATCTGTTTGGATCGTACATGACAGATGCGCGAAGCTTGGGATACTACTGACCGCACAGGTTCGTCACCCTCGACCGCTATGCTATGGACAGCAGGAAAAGAGTGCCTACAACGGGCACTTCGAGTCCACGTGCTACCACCCTTTGTTGCTGTTCAACGGCGAGGGCAATTGTCTGGCGGCGAAGCTGCGGCCAGGCAACGTGCATAGTACGGAAGACTGGGAGGAACTGTTACTGCCGGAGATTGAGCGACAACAGAGATTGGGCAAAAAAGTAGTCTTTCGTGCCGACGCTGCCTTCGCCAAGCCGGAGATCTACGAGGCGCTGGAAGAGCGGGGCGTAAAGTATGCCATCCGCATTTCGGCCAACGACGGTCTGGAGCGGGAGGTCTTTTCTTCGAT
>Ga0306922_10006679_pt1 | contig 11076 bp, 10 predicted proteins | sample sta12Cox44000082_FD_203758 | JGI IMG/M metagenome (GOLD analysis project Ga0306922, IMG submission 203758) | Lab enrichment of tropical soil microbial communities from Luquillo Experimental Forest, Puerto Rico - statoxic.12C.oxic.44.000.082 (v2)... | ecosystem: Environmental > Terrestrial >...
AGGGTTGCGATGCCGACGACCGCCATGGTTTGGTCTTATCCGGACCGCGGCGGGCGAGACTGGGGGAGCGACGACATTAAGCGACATGTGGGTCCGACGTCCGGGGAGACGCTCCTTGTCGCTTGAAAGAGTCATTGAGAAACCGGATGCTGCGGCGGTCTCGCGAGGTTCCTTAGCCCTGACGATATGCCTTCCCAGCCCTTCGGGATGGCGACCGATGGGGACTTGATTCAGCCGTGTGAGGCACGGCTAGAAAAGTCCGGAACCCGATCCTCAAAAGGAGAGATCTGATGCGATTCTCAGCCCAGGTTAGTTCATGCTTCAAGCGGTTTGAGCGGGCCGGGTTCTGGGAGTGGGTAGTGCGGTCCGCGATCATCACCTTGGTCTGTTGGTTCGGAGGCCCTACTCCGGCGATGGCGCAGCAGTATCCGGGGAATCCGCAGCACAGCACGACGGAGGATTTCCTAGGGCTTAACGTGCGCCCTGTAGCCATTGGGCATCATGGGGTTGGACCCTCCGATCCGGCCACGAATCCCGGCTTGCCGATTGAGAACACGGTGGCCTCGGTGCGGCAGGCCTATACCCTGGGTGCGCGCGTGGTGGAAGTGGACGTGCAGCTGACTGCGGACGCGAAATTGGCGGTATTCCACGACGATTTTCTGGGCGATTTCACGTGCATCCACTCTTTAACGCTCGACCAGCTTCAGGCGCGTTTGCCCTACGTTCCGGAGCTGCGGCAAATCATCAACGTGGCGCGCGAGTTCAACAACCGGGCTGCCGACGATCTGGGTGGCATCCTGATTGTGGAGCTGAAGGCGTTTTCGCCACACTGCGATCCCGGAGACAACTTTGAGCAACCGCTGGTCACGGCGGCGGTGAACGAAATACGGCAGGAGCAGTTTGCCGACCGTGTGATGTTCGATTCGTTTTCACCAGCGCTGCTTTACCTGGCGCAACAGACGGCACCGGAAATTCCACGGGAGCTGGACCTCGATGGCTTGCAATTGTTGACTCCGGCGCAGGTCCAGGCGGTCACGGGACTGCCAGTAACAGTCATTAACAAAAAGATTTCGCTCGGGCTGACGTGGGCGGAGATTGGGCCGGTGTTCCGTTTGCCGGGATACGCCTCGCCCACGCAGTTTCTGATCACTGGACTCGTCACTGGCGCGCGGGTTGTTGGCGGCGAGATGGACTTTTTCCGCGCAGCGGAGCAGCAACAGCCGGGAAGTGGCGCGGACTTCGTCGCTGCGGCACACTCGCTCGGAATGCGCACCTTCGCGGATCCGGCAAACACTCCGGCGGATTGGAACTTCTTCGCTTCGCTGGGCGTGGATGCCATTTACAGCGCGATTCCGATGGGGTTGCGGTTGCAGCCGGCGATTCCGTCGCCGTGAAATGCGTCAGGGCTGCAATTCCTCGAGTGGGAAGAGGCCATGGCGAAACTCGGCGGGGAAGTACTTCCCTGCACCTCCTGCTCCGCGACTGGCCTCTCCCTCTACTGAATGCTGATGCTTGCGCGAGGCCGGTGATAAACCTATGCGTTTTTTTTAAAGACGGGCGTACCATGCTGCGCCCCTCCACAAGGAAGCGGTCGCAACCAACCACTGTGCTATTGGATGCCGATTTTGTGGAGCAACTGGGTGAAGCGCGGCTCGGAACGCAGCGGATCGGAAATGGGATCCACACCGAGGTAGAGGAGGCGGTCACTGCGCTCCTTGTAGGCTTTGTCGAGCCGGTCGAGGGCATTGGATTTCTCGCCCAAGCCGGTATAAATCGCGGCGAAGTAGAGCGACGAGACGTAACGCGACTGAGCCAAGTGCTGAAGATCCGCGAGAGCCTTGCGGGCTCCGGCGGTGTCGCCTGATACAGCAAGCGCGTGTCCGTACAAGGCGACCATGACTGGATGGTCGCCCGAGAGCTGGCGCCCTCTGGAAAACTGATCCAGCGCTTCCGCATACATTTTCTTTTCGCGGTAAGAAGAACCGAGCCAAATATAGGCGAGCCAATAGGATGGGTATTGCTCCAGAGTGCGACGCCCTTGCTCGATGCCGGCGTCATAGTTTCTCGAGTTGTATTCAATTTCGGCACGGACGGTATTGAACAACGGAGAAACCGGGTCGAGCTCGAGAGTGCGGGAATTTTCCTCGAGCGCCTGCGGCAGGCGATTGCGCACGATGCAATAGTGACTGAACCACAGATGCGAGGTGGGACTGTTTGGGCCGAGACTGATAGCGCGCTGAAACTCTTGTTCGGCTTTCTCAAAGTCCCATTCGTAACTGAAGGCGACGTTGCCCAGAACGGCGTGGGCTTGGGCAAGGTCCGGATCGAGCTCCAAGGCACGGTTGGCAGCTTCGCGTGCTTTGGGCTTGGCATCGGAGGGCGCTAGGTCATCATAAGGAACCTGGCCAAGCAGGGCGTAGGTGCTGGCAAGGCCGGCATACGCGAGGGCGAATTGCGGATCTTTTTGAATAGCCTGTTGGTAGGCCTCCATGCTCTTGTGAAGGTCGCCGCGGTTGGTCCAGTAAAATCGGCCACGAAGATAGGCGTCATAGGCCTCGGCCGAGAAAGGATGAAGTTGAAAATTCATATAGTCACGGCCGTTGATGGGCAAATTGTCGATTTTGGATTGGCCGGGGCTTCTGGAGGCTTTTTCATTTGATGGATTCAGAGCCAGGCTAATCTGAGTTGCAACGGCGGAGGCGACTTCGTCCTGGACGCGGAGGATGTCATTGAGATCGCGATTGTAAGAATCGGCCCAAAGGTGTGTTTGGTCGCTAACTTGAATGAGCTGGGCATCGATGCGGACGCGGTTGCCGTCGCGGCGTACGCTGCCTTCGAGGGCGTATTGCACATCGAGGGCGCGGCCAATTTCCGCAATGGGCTTGCCGGCGAGCGCGTTGGACGAAGCGGCAGCTATCACGCCGAGGCGCTGTGGGTCGAGACTGCCGAGGCGCGTAATCATTTCGTCGGTCAGGCCGGCGCTGAAGTAATCCTGCTTGGGATCGCCGCTGAAATTGGCAAACGGAATAACGACCAGACGAACTTTTTTTTGCCGCGGCGCCACGGGTTGGATGCCATGAAGGGCCACGTAGGCGACCGTAAAGATCGCGACGGCGACAGTGGTCAGTAGGGTGACGCGCTTCCACTTCCGAACTGAAGCTTTTGTATCGGCGCGCGAGTCAGAGGAATCTTCGACTGCAGTGACAGCGGCTGGCTGCGACGCAAGGTCTGCACCACTATTCTCCGACTCTGCAGAGACGTTCTCAAGGTCGGGCTCCGGCTCGAAAGCAGCGTCAGCTTCGGGATCGTCTACGGGCTGGCGCTTCTTGACCCACTCGTCGAGTTCGCTGGTGTAGGCGTACACCGAGGACTTTTTCTGGTGTTCGTGACGATGAACTGGCAGGTGTTCGGTTTTCTCCCAGCGCTGCACGGTGCGGACTTCACGGTCGAGGTAGTCGGCAATCTCTTTCCAGGCATCGAGTTTCCTGCCGGGTGGGCGCAAAGATTCAGGCCCTTTGGAAGGGATAGAGCCGCTAATGCCATGAGGGGCACCGGGGCTAGGCATTTCAGTCGCCCGATTATAGCCTATTTGTGTACAGAATCGCGAGGAGGCTACGGTCTAAACTTTGCAACGCGGAAGTACTCCATCTGGGTGAAAAACGCGCTTTTCGTTTAAGCGGCCGCACTTCGAGCCTTTTCGATCAAGGTGAAAGGGGGAAGCCGTCCTTTTATATACGCGTTTTGCTTCGTGATGTTTTGGAATGTGGAGGGAATTGGGCCGTGACTGTGTAGGATTCTAACCAAAGGCAATCGTTTGCCAGGCCTGAGATAGTGAGATAGACAATCTTCCGCCGCCTGGTCCCGAAACAGCCCAACTTGCCGCGTTTACGCCCCTAATGGATGACGCCAACGCAGTCCCTGGAACCGAGCGAAATCGCTATCCGTGGTGATCAATTCACACCCGTGCTCGATGGCCAAGGCCGCCACATAAGCATCGCTGACCAAGCGGCCCTCAATGTCATTGCACATTTTCGTAAACAGCTCCCAGTGCGCGCGACTGGGCGTGACGAAGACGGCTCGTGGCCACTCGACGAGCCGGTGGCAAAATGCCAAGGCTGTTTGCATCGGTGTCGCCGGCCGAAAGATCTTGGGATTTGTTACGATTCGGAGGAAGCCGGCGAGCACGATCTCCGCGACAGCGAACGGTTCCGGCGCCTCGACCAAGGCTCTAAGCCACGCCGCGTATCGATCGTGCTCAGGCGCGTCCTGCCGATGCGCGTAGATTAGGACATTGACGTCCGGCAGTTGCATCGACTAGCGCTGCTTCCCAAAGCGCTCGACATCGTCGGGTTCAAGCACCGCCGCGGTCTTATCGATATTCAATGTGGTAAAGTGACCTCTCTCGCCGAACGTCACCAAATCGAAACGGTCTCGCCGCTGCGCCGGAGAGGCCTGCAACAGGAGCCGCACCGCACGTTCGACCAGCCCGCTGACGCTGGTGCCGGATTCCGCCGCGCGTTTCTTCAACCGCTCCAGAAGATGATCATCTAACGTAATCGTGGTGCGCATGATGCAGAATCATACTCCACTTACATCAGTGCATCAAGCCCTGCTTAATAGGTAACGTTGTGTAGATTATCGCTGAGAATCCGACCATCACGACAATCTTGGGGATCTGACTCGGGTCGTTCCCAGTGAAGGACTAAAGCTGGAGTTCTGCGCTTGCTTTGGAATGTCGTCGAAGAAGAAGCGAGTCTACCGTGACAGTGCGCGGGAACAGGGCAGCGTTCTAACCAACTGAACTACGTCCCCAACCGTGGAATCAACGACTTAGCGTAAAGCCTTGCAAATAAGGACCTTGCAAGATTTGCATACAGCGCACTGATCGCCTTGGTTGCATGCGGTGGCATCTGTTCCTGCCAAAACCGCCCATAAAACGCGCTCATGCGAGACTCATACTAACACAGTTACGACTCCTCGTCATGCTCGCTGACGGAAATGGCTGGTTTCCAAGCGAATGCGAGCCCTGTGAACAGGGAAGTGCTTCAAATTTTCCGAGCAGCCGCACTCTTGGGAACTCAAGCGCCGGACAAATGCGACTTCCATAAAGGTTCTTCTTAGAGAAGCTTCCTAAGCTTCTCTAGTTAACCCTAACACGCTGAACTGGCGGCACTTACTACGTTTTGAGCAAGCTGTAATTGGAAAATATTGGAAAACGGACGGGTATGATCGAGCTATCGACGGCGGAAAAGCCGAGCCAGGGCACAACCGTCGGATGTGGATTCGATTCCATCGCCGGCGTAGCGTCAGCCAGCGATGTTGAAAAATTTGTTACCGTAAATGCCGATGAGGGCGATCCCAGCGTCTACGGTAGAGGCTGTCGGGCGTAGAGCCATGTGCAGTTTTGAAGATGCGATCTTCACTGCCATGGCGTTTTTCCCGAACGCGGCCCGCCGCCGCCTCGACGCCGCCCGCATCGGCTAAGGAATCCCGTGAGCGTTCGCCATCGCCTATACATTTGCCTCATGCTGCTGTGCAGTGTGGTGTTCAGCGGCTCGGCTGGCTTTCACTTCATCGAGGGCTGGACGTGGTTTGACGCTTTCTACATGACCCTGACGACCATGACAACGATCGGGTACGGTGAGATTCATCCGCTCTCGCACGCGGGGCGCATCTTCAACAGTTTTCTGATCGTCTTTGCGGTTTTTTCAGGCGGCTTCACAATTGCGACGTTCAGCCAAGCTTTGTTACAGTTCGAGTTCGGAAAGGCCTTCGGCCGCCGGCGCATGGAACGCGAACTCGCAAAGCTTTCCGGACACTACATCATTTGCGGCGCCGGACGGGTGGGGCGCACAGTGGCTCGAGAGTTGCGCGCTCGCGGCCAAAGCGTCGTCTTCATCGAGAAGGATCTGCAGCGCACCGATTGGGCCGTGAACGAGAAAATTCCGTTCGTGCTTGGTAATGCTTCCAGTGAAGAATGCCTGAAACGGGCCCATATCGATAGGGCCAAGGGTTTCGTAGCAGCTGTCAGCTCCGACGCAGAAAATCTCTATATTGTGCTTACCGCCCGCGGATTGCGCTCCGACCTAAAAATTATTGCCCGCGCCAGTGAAGAAGAAGCCACTTCCAAACTCCTGCGTGCAGGCGCGTCGCAGGTGCTCTCGCCGTATTTCTTCGTGGGGAACCGTATCGCTCAGCTTCTGCTTCGTCCAAACGTTCTCGACTTCATTGACGCAGCGTTCGGAACTGAGCGCCTGGACGTGGAGATCGGTGAGGTACGCATCGACGGAAAATCTCCGCTGGTCGGAAAGGCCTTGGGTGACTCGGCGATTCGGCAGCAAGCGGGCGTCATCATCCTTGGGGTGAAGCCTGCTGACGGGGCGCTGCTTTTCAATCCGGCACCGGAAACGGTGATTCGCGCAGCCGACACGCTCATTGTGATCGGCGCGGATACCCATCTGAGAAAACTGGAATCCCTCGCCCGCGCGGTGGCGTGATCAAGGATGAGCTCGGACAAGAAAGACGGAACTTGGTCGGCGGGCCTTCGCATGCAAGAATCTGAGAGTTGTTATCCGCCTGCGAATGAGCCTATTTCGCCGGCAATAGAGCCCAAAGGTTGCAAGAGGTTGGGTCTTTTCTGTGCCGATTTCTCGAAATACTCCCGAACCTGTTTCATGCCTGATTCCCGTGAATTTGCCCCAGAAGTCAAGCCCGCAGATGGTCGTCGTAGGCCTCAGGATCGACTTGCCGCTTTCGGCCTCCGAATGCACCCGGCTGAGGGCGAAAGAATCGAAGGTGAATGGATCAAGATTCAAGATTCAAGGTGAGCACTTTGTGGGTCGGATGCAACTTTTTCCGCAAGCGCCAGCAAACGTTGCGATGCGAGGTCGGCTGCGATAAAAGGAAGGCGCTTGGGCATAAACCGATTGCAGCGGCCGTTTGCTAACCGCTACGGATCGATCGGGCTAGAGGGTAACGGCTCGATCGAAACCTGCATTGGGCCGGCGCCGAAAAAACCGAGCAGAAACCAGACGAACTTTCCAGCGGAGCTCTTGGTGAGGAAACGAAGATCATGGCCCGGACGCGCTTCAATCGCCAGATCTTTCCGATTCCAGGTGTTGTCCACTCGGAGAAAGTGCGCTCCGGGAGCCACGCCCAAAGTCAGCGAATCGCCGTACATCAGTTCGCCCTGGTTCTGGCCGTCGAGATAAATTTTGATCTGGCGAGTTTGCGTGTCGTCGGTCGCATTGCGAAGAATTGTGATGCCGGAAATCAGCGATCGGGGCAGCGGAGCTTCACGAAGTTTGCCAGGATATACACTCGGGGCCCCCGCTCCAATTCGGCGTCGGTATTCCCAGCATACATGAACGCATTAAGTTAATCGGCGGCCGACTCGAGATTAAGTACAATAGGCTGGCAATGGTGTCCGCGAATTCTGCCACCGTGTTCGTCGTCGATGATGATGCCAGCATCCGTGCGTCGATACACGGACTACTGAAATCGGCGGGCTTGCGGTCGGAGGGCTTCGAGACGGCGGAAAAGTTTTTAGAGAGAAAGCCACTCGACGGTCCCAGTTGCCTGATCTTGGATGTAAGCCTTCCTGGGGTCAGCGGCGTTGTCTTTCAGCAGCAGCTTAAGAAGGCCGGCATCCACATTCCGATTATCTTCGTTACCGGCCATGGCAATATTCCCATGACGGTGAAGGCCATGAAGTCGGGAGCCGTGGAATTTCTAACCAAGCCCTTTGGGGATCAGCAACTGTTGGGCGCTGTTCAACAAGCTCTGGCTCGCGATTCAGCCGCGCGTAAGGAGCAATCCGAAGTCGCAACTCTACAAAAGCGCTACGACCGGCTGACTCCGCGAGAGCACGAAGTCATGGCACTGGTGGTGGCGGGCATGCTCAATAAGCAGATTGCTTCGCAGCTCGGAACCAAAGAAATCACGATCAAGGTCCATCGCTCTCAAGTGATGCATAAGATGGAGGCCGGCTCTCTTGCCGAACTCGTCAAAATGGCTGAAAAGCTGAAGCGTTCCTGATGGGTCTGATGGCGTCCGTTGTCAGGTTGAAAGGCCGAACTACGGCTGCAATGTGGTCCAACTCGCTTTCACAGGCTTAGGTTCTTGCGCAACGGGCGAAACCTCACTTCGTCTCGTCCAACGCCAGCCAAGGAACGTACCTATACCAAAGCATAATTGCGTTATCCCTGGCCCCGCACTATTTTTAGGCATCGTAACTTCCAGGGAGGAGCCAAAAGTGGTCGCAATTGTCGACGATGATGAGCTAGTCCGGAGCGCACTGAGCGGACTAATGAAATCGGCTGGCTTCCCTTCTTTGGCGTTCGCATCTGCGGAAGAATTCCTAAGCTCGGGCGAACAAAAGCGCACGGGATGTTTGATTGCCGACATCCGCATGCCGGGAATGTCGGGTCTGGATCTTCAATCGAAGTTAGTACGAGATCACTATCGGTTTCCAATTATTTTTATTACGGCGCAAGGTGACGAGAAGATGCGGATGCAAGCTTTGCGGGCAGGAGCGGTGGAGTTTTTAAGTAAGCCGATTGACGATGGGATATTACTTGACTGTGTGCGCGCAGCATTCGAGCGCGATGCTTCGTGATCTCCTCGAGGAAGCGTTGTGTGGGGTCATTGGTGGAAGGCGTCAACATAGTTCGGTCAGGTGAGAAGGGTCCTGTTGAGACCAGATTTGACCAAATCATAGGAAACAGCCCTGCGTTGGAGTTCGTGCTCAGCGAGGTGGAACGAGTAGCGCCAACCGATTCCACGGTCCTAATTCTTGGAGAAACGGGTACGGGAAAGGAATTAATCGCCCGCGCGGTCCACAACCTCAGCGCACGCTGCGGACGGCCGCTCATAAAGCTCAATTGCGCGGCGATTCCCTTTGACCTGCTGGAAAGCGAACTCTTCGGCCACGAAAAAGGCGCGTTTACGGGGGCCTTTGCGCAGAAAATCGGCCGCTTTGAAATGGCTGATGGTGGGACTTTGTTCCTGGACGAAATCGGAGATATGCCTCTGGCTTTGCAGCCCAAGCTACTCCGGGTGCTTCAAGAGCAAGAGTTCGAGCGTGTGGGGAGTGGCCGGACCCATCGCATCAACGTGCGTGTGGTTGCGGCGACACATCGAGATTTAGCGGAGATGGTTGCTCGGAAAGAGTTTCGCAGTGATCTGTACTATCGTCTGAACGTTTTTCCTGTGGCTTTGCCACCGTTGCGAGAGCGCCGCCAAGATATTCCCGAATTAGCCTCACACTTTGTCGAGATTTGTGCCCGGCGGATGGGCAAGCAGATTGATCACATACCGCAAGATATGCTGGCTGCGTTCACATCGTATTCTTGGCCCGGGAATGTGCGAGAGCTTCAGAACCTGGTCGAACGAGCTGTGATCCGGTCTAACAACGGTGTACTTGTGAATCCGTTGGTGATATCGGAGAAACTTTCGAATGCGCCAGTTCCTCCGCGAAGCACGTTCAGCGATTCGCAGCGAGCCTTAATCCTGCAGGCATTGCAGGTAGCTGGTTGGGTTATCGGCGGATCGGGCGGTGCAGCGGCCCGGCTCGGGCTCAAGAGGACGACGCTGATTGCCAAAATGAAGAAATTCGGAATTTCGCGACCAATGCCCTCAGACGACAGCGACGAGCTAACCGAAGGCTTGCAAAGAGGGCCCGCACCGAGCTGCGGTTAAGTGGTATTCGGTGAAGGTTGCCGTTTGCCGCGTCCCGGAATTACGCGGTTTGGTGTACCGACGGTTCGATAGGCAAGACGAACTGAAATGTTGTGCCAGGCCCAGTATTAGGAGTCGCCCATAACCGGCCGCCGTGCGACTCGATAATCGAGCGGCTGATCGGCAATCCCATTCCGGTGCCTTGAGGTTTGGACGTGACGAATGCACTGAAGATTTGATCGATCTGTTCTGGTGAAACTCCGACGCCCGAATCGAGGATCGATACAGCGAGTTGACCGTCCTCACTCCGCCTCGACACGATCGTAAGTGTGCCCGGAGCGGTCATATCCCTCATGGCCTCGACCCCGTTGAGCATTAGGTTCATCAGAACCTGCTGCAATCCAACCCGGTCGGCCATGATTTTGGGAAGACCGTCGGCAAGGTCGCCATGAATTGAAATGGAATACCGGCTGGCCTCGCTGCGCATCAGAACGATCATTTCCCGAATGAGTTCATTTACATCAATCAACTCGCGCTTCGGAACCTGCTTTTTGAATAGCGAGCCGATCCGGCCGATGATCTCGTTGGCACGAGTCACGTCTTTGATGAGTCTTGAAGCGGCTTCCCGCGCTTCGGCCACTTCAGGCGGTTCGCAAGCCAGCCATCGCATGCAGGTGTGAGCGTCGGTCATTGCCGCCGAAATGGGCTGCTTGATTTCATGCCCAAGCGAGGCGGTTAGCTCTCCCATCGTGCTCACCCGGTTTATGTGGGCAAGGTCCGCCTGCGCCCGGCGTAGTTTTTCGCGCTGCTCCTCTGCCTGCTTACGTTCACTGATGTCGCGGATAAAGCCGGTAAACACACGGCGGCCGCCCATGGTCAGTTCTCCGAACGAGACCTCCACCGGGAACTCCTGTCCATTCTTGCGCAGGCCAGTAAGCTCGGTACCTTGCCAGTTGACATGCCGCTGGCCAGTAGCCAGGTATCGTCTGAACCCATTCTCGTGCAGCTTCCGCATAGATTCCGGCATTAGTACGGTCAACGGTTTCCCAATCAACTCCTTCGCGTCATAACCGAAGACTCTCATGGTCGCGGCGTTGGCAAACTGAATTGTACCGCTTTCGTCCGCGCTAACCACGGCATCATTGGCCGTCTCGACAACGACGCGTTGTGCTTGGCGTAATCGTTCGCGTTCCTCCTCGGCCCGCTTGCGCTCGCTGATATCCATTACTGCGCCGATGTATTCAACATTGCCGAATTGATCCGCCGAGCAATGACCAATGCTGTGCAAGTATTTGATCAAGCCTCCGGGGAGTAGGAGCCGGTACTCAGCTTCAAAATTTTGTCTCTCTCTAATAGCCGCACACCGAGTTTCCTCAACCTGGGAGCGATCTTCCGGAT
>Ga0306922_10006684_pt1 | contig 11074 bp, 9 predicted proteins | sample sta12Cox44000082_FD_203758 | JGI IMG/M metagenome (GOLD analysis project Ga0306922, IMG submission 203758) | Lab enrichment of tropical soil microbial communities from Luquillo Experimental Forest, Puerto Rico - statoxic.12C.oxic.44.000.082 (v2)... | ecosystem: Environmental > Terrestrial > Soil...
CTCCCAGTAGGTGCCCGGCAGGCCATAGAAGACGGAAAACATGCCGGCCCGCGACGAATTGCCACCGCTGTAGTGGGCGTCGAAGCGAATGGCGTCCTGCGCGAGCTCGGCCGTCCTAGGGGCGACGGCAGGCGTGAGGACGTCGGCGCGCATGGCGTCGATCACCACGAGCAGCACGTTGAGCAGGGGGGGGCGCGGGTCGCATCGCAGCGGAGCCAGCGGGTAGTTGAGTCCGCGATTAGTCGACCAGCCCAGAGCGGCAGCGACGCCCTGCTCGCGCGCCGAGGTCCGATCCACGAGGCCGAGCCTGACCAGGCCCCGGTCGGTGCGCGGTCGGTAGAGCGGCAGGTACCGCGTGAAGGCGGTCACCGGCGCATAGTAGTGTGCCTCCCCCCAGGCGTGGACGATGTTGCTCGCGAGCAGGCAGACGCCGAGGGCGAGCGGGGCATACCACTCGATACGACGGGCCGGGCGGCGTGCGACACGCCGCAAGATCCACAGGGCCACCATCCCCTCCACGACCGTGCCGAGGACGAGGTAAAGAACGAGAAATGCCCAGGTGTGCGGCCCCAGCATGCTGAAGGTCAGGAAGCCGAGGTGATAGCGGTTCTCCGCAAAAACGAGGCTATCGAGGAGCAGGAAGCTCAAGAGAATGCTGGCCAGGGAGACGGCAAGCGGGATGATCAGCCTTGGCCACGGGATCAGCAGCATCACCGGGACCAGCAGTACGAGGGGGGCATAGGCGAGTACCGACAAATGGCCCACGAAGGCGAGCCCCGCGTAGGTCCAGCCCAGCAGGGGCTCGAGAGGTGAGTAGTGCCAGAGGTAGCGCAACCCGACGATGGCGAAGAGCGCCGCGTTGGCGAGGGCGAAGCCGTTCGCCCACCGGAGGAGCTGTCGCCTCACGCTCGTACCAGATGGCAGGCCATCAGCGGGTCAAGGAACGTCGGGGCGGCCCTCGCACCGGAACGATGCAACTCTGGGATGGTCGTGGCGCGGGATCTGGTCCGGGATCGCCTCGAGCGGCGCGAATGTCGTCTTGATCGTACTGGCTTCATCCTTTTCGCGGCAGACGGCCAAGGGACGGCCCGTTGTGGCCCCGCCGATGCGTCATTATACCGTCTCACCCGCAGCCGGCTCGCTGTCGTGCAATGGGGTGCCCGCCGAGCACATATCTGTCGGCTCTTGACGGGAATGCCTTCCTCGGGGCACGATACCCGCCAACCTTTGGGTGCTTCATACTCCGGTGTCACCCCTGAGGATATCTCCCGCACGGTTGCCCGCAGTCGTCTTCGCACAGCCCTCATCGTGGCCGCAGTGACGGCCCTGACTGTCCTGCCGACCCTCGGGCATCGGGTCGTCGCCACCACGGACGAAGCCAGGTTTGTCCTGTACGCGCGTGAGGTGCTCACCCAGCACCGATTGTTCGACGTGCGGCTGCGTGGCGCGTTCTTTCGGGAAAAGCCCCCACTCTATGCGTGGATTATCGCTGCCTTCTCGCTGCCCGGGGGACGTGTGACGGAGGCCACGGCTCAGGCGCCGATCGCCCTCGCCGCCATCGCCGCCGCCGTGTTCACGTGTTTTCTCGGTCGCCGATTGTTCAACCCGCGAGTCGGGCTCTGGGCCGGTCTGGCGCTGGCGACAACTTTTGGCTTCTTTCGGCACAGTCAAATCCTCCTGCCCGAGATGCTCGTGATCGCCTTCGCGACCCTCGCCTCGTACTGGTTCTGGCGAGCCATGGAGGCGCCCGCTGATCGGAGGATCCGCGCCCTCTTCTATGTCGCCCTCGCCTTCGCCCTGTATGCCAAGGGCCCCCTCGGGCTGTTGCCTCTCCTGGTCGGGGCCATCTGGCTCTGGGGACAGCATGGCCTGCGGGCGATGATCGTGCGGCTCTGGAGTCCAATCGGGCTTCTCCTCTTTGCGGTCATCACGCTGACGTGGGTGGTCCCGTTTCTCGCCATGGGAGGCGAGACGTACGTGCACACCGTCATGTGGCAAGATTGGCTGGCCGCGTATACAGGAGGCGGCCCGGGCCGCTCGCTGCGCCGAGGGGCCAGCGACGCCATCGGCTTCTTCGCCCCGTGGATCGGGCTCATCCCCCTGGTCCTGATCCGGGCCGCGAAGGTGTATCGGACGCCGGCGATCGCCTATGCGCTCTTGAGCTTCGCCGTACCGCTCCTGACCGTACTCATGTCCGCCCACTACCGGACGCGGTATCTGCTGGCCGCTACCCCCGGCCTGGCCATCCTTGTCGCCTGGTGGGCCGACGCCCACGGTGGCGAGCGAACGACCCTCGGGCGCATCATTGCCTGGGTGGGATTGGTCGGCGCCGCGGCCGCAACGGCGCTCGTGGCGTTCCCGGCTCTGGGTGGCCTGAGGAGTTCGCTGCAAATCCCCGAGCTGTCTCTGACGCTGGCGCCGATCGTCCTCTTCGGCTGGGTTCTCGCCCTGAGCGTGTGGATGGGCTTGAGACGCGGCCGTCCGGCGCTTCTGATCGGTGGCGTCACCGGAGCGATGGTGCTGCTCCTCCTCTACGGATCGTGGCTCGATCGCACGCACTTCAGCACCGATAGTGACGTCCCGCGCCTGGCGACGAGGATCGAGGCATACTCGCGGGGCGGCGAGGCGGGAGTTTTCCGTGAGAGTGGGTGGCTGGAAATCGACTACTACCTCGGCCGTCCTCTCCACGAAATCTGGTTGGACGACGACCTCGAGCGCTACCTCGAGCGAACCCGCCAGCCAGTTCTAGCGAGCGAGGCGACGTGGAGCGAGATCAAGGACAGCCGCGTCTGGCGGGTCCGTACCCTCGAGCGAGTGAAGGTCCGGGGCAAGTCATTCGTGATCCTTGGCTGGTCGCCCGCGCCGTAGACCGGTCGAAGCCGATCGACCCGCTTGGCATCCCCACCCCCGGGGGGCCGGCGCATCATCCGAATCCTCCCGCTCCGTCCGTACAATTCGCTATCCATCGGCGAGGAATCGTCCTATCGTAGCCGCATGCCGCGCCACCTGACCGCCACACGTCGCCGGAGCGGCACCCGGGACGGGCATGTGCGGCCTTAGCGGCTTCCTCTCGCTGGATCAGCGGCGCGCCGATCCAGATCTCGTTCACCGCATGACGGCCACTCTGCGCCACCGCGGGCCCGACGAGGAAGGCTACTTCGTCGACGGACCCATTGCTCTCGGCCACCGCCGGCTGAAGATCATCGATCTCGCCACCGGCCAGCAGCCGGTCGCCAACGAGAGCGGCACGCTCCGCGTCATCCTCAATGGCGAAATCTACAACTTCCGCGAGTTGACCGAGATCCTCAAGGCTCGGGGTCATCGGTTCACGAGCAGTTCCGATACCGAGGTGATCGTTCACGCCTACGAGGAGTACGGCGAAGACTGCCTGGCCCATTTCAACGGGATGTTCGCCTTTGTGCTCTGGGACGCCGAACGGCAGACCCTCTTTGCCGCCCGAGACCGGATGGGGGAGAAGCCCTTCTATTTCGCCGAGCGCAACGGGTGGTTTGTGTTCGGCTCCGAGGTGCGGGCGCTCCTTGCCCACCCCGAGATCGGCCGCGACCTCGACCTCCGCGGGCTCTCCCGCTATCTCGCGAGCGGGTATGTCGCGGATCCCCACACGATTCTCAAGGGCGTCCTGAAGCTCCCGCCTGGCCACTCCGTCACCGTGAGCTCCGGCAAGGTTTCCGTCAACCGCTACTGGGACATGTCGTTCGAGCCCTCTCGGGCGGGGGTGGACGCGTCGGCCGAGGCTCTCTGGGAAGCTTTGTGTGCCGCGGTACGCCATCGCCTCGTCAGCGACGTCCCCGTGGGAATCCTCCTCAGCGGGGGCATCGATTCGAGCGCGGTCACGGCCGCCGCGCTCGCCGTATCGCCCGGGCGGAAGTTCAAGACCTTTTCGATCGGCGTCGAGGAGCCAACCTACAACGAAGAAGCATTCGCCCGCATGGTGGCCGACCACCTCGGTACCGAGCACCATCAGTTCACGTTCACCGCCGCCGACGCGCAGGCGCTTCTGCGGCGCGTGGGGACGCTGCTCGACGAGCCGCTCGCCGATGCCGCTTTCCTTCCCACCATCCATCTCGCCCACCACGCTCGGCAGTCGGTGACCGTCGCCCTCAGCGGCGATGGAGCAGACGAGCTGCTCGCCGGGTATCCGACTTTCCTGGCCGCCCGGCCTATCGAGAGCTTGCGCCGACTTCCGCGGGTCCTCGTCCGCGGCGCCACCCGCCTCGTCGAGGCCCTGCCAGACTCGCGGCAGTACGGGAGCCCGAGCTTTCTCCTCAAGCGGTTCTTCCGCGGCGCGGGGTGCTCGCCGGACATCGCGATTCAGATGATGATGGGGGGACTCACCCATCCCGAGGTGAAGAGCCTCCTGTCGCCTCACGTGCGCGAGGCGTGCGCCGCTTTCGATCCTGCCGAAGACATCGCCGAGATCATGGCCCGGGCGCCGGTGGGCGATCCGATCAGCCGCGTGACCTACCATCACTGCAAGCTGTATCTCGCCGGGCAGACGCTGGTGAAGATGGATCGCGGGACCATGGGGCGCGCCCTCGAGGTGCGCGCGCCATTTCTCGATCCAGCCCTCGTGGAGCTGGTCTGCTCGATGCCGTCGTCGTTGAAGGTCAGAAGCTGGGAAACGAAGCACGTGCTGAAGCGGGCCCTCCGCGGCCGCCTGCCCAACCCCATCCTGGAGCGGCGCAAGCAGGGCTTCGGAGTGCCGGTGGCTCGGTGGCTGCGCGGTCCGCTGCGACCGCTGCTGGAGGAGATCCTCGCCGGCGAGCGCCTTCGTGAGGTCGGGCTTTTCGACGCCGAGCGCGTGGCCCAATTGGTGTCTGAGCACCTCGACGGCCGCCGCGATCACCGAAATGCCCTCTGGTCCCTGCTCATCTTCGAGCAGTGGCGGGAAGCCTACCTCCCTGGCCAGAGATGGGCCTGACGGGTTCTCCCCAGGCGTCCGCTACTGATAGAAGCGACGCATCTCCCGAAGCGCGGCCCGTAGAGCGTCCTGGGGGAAGGTGGGACGAGGGATGAGGCGATACTCGCGGTCGCGCACCTCGTAGCCGGCGGGATAAACGACCGTCACTTGATCGGGCTGAAGGAGGGCGAAGGCGGTGTAGCTGGCCGTGATGAGCCAATCCCACTGCGCGCCTGAGAAGAGGCTGTGCCCGCTCGCGTAATCGGAAGGGGGATTCGTGCAGCGGAATAGCTCGCTGACGAGAGTGGGCGCCAGGTCGTTGTGAGAGGTCCGGCGTGCCACGCGGCCGGGCGGTCGGCCGGGCCAGTGCACGAGCATCGGCGTGTGGAGCTGGTAGTCGCTGAAAGCCGTTCCATGTCCAATGAAACCCAGCCCGTTCTCGTTGAACTCCATGCCGTGGTCGGACGTCACGATGATGATGGTGCTCTTCAGGAGCCCCCAACGCTCCAGATCGTCGAGCACCTCTCCGACGAGGCCGTCATCAAAATGCACGGCGGTGAGGTACCGGGCCTTGGCGAGGACTTGTCGTGACGCGCCGGGCGGGACCTGGACGGCCGGCGGGTAGCCCGGGGGCGCGTCGCTTGACACCACGGCGTCGTAGTAGAGGAACCCGAAGAAGGGTCGCGACGGGTCCCGCTTGCTGAGCCAGGCGTACCACTCGTCGGTGACGGTTCGATCCCACCCGCTGGATCCGGGACGGGAGGAGCTGGTCTCGAGGCGCAGGTTCGGTATGCGGGCGAGGGCGGTCCGATCGAGCCCGAGGAATGTCCGGTAGACGGGCGCGCTCGCGAAGATCCCCAGCTCGTAGTCGTACTTGCGGAACAGGTCCATGACCACCGGGGTCCGGGCGACATCGGCGAAGTCTTCCCAGTACGTTCCCGGGAGGCCGTAGAAGATCGAGAACATGCCTGCCCGGGACGAGTTCCCGCCGCTGTAGTGGGCATCGAAGGCGATGGCGCTTTGCTTGAAATGGCTGAGCCGCGGGGCGAGGTCCGGGGTGACGGCATCGGCGCGCAAGGCGTCGATCACGACGAGGAGGACGTTCAGGGCCGGCTTGGGGGGCTCGCAGTGCAGGGGGGCGAGCGGGTAGCTCAGCACGCGTCCGGAGGGCCGATTGACCGCCGCGATCACGCCCTGCTCGCGCGCTCGGTTCCGGTCCACGAGGCCGAGCTTCACGAGAAGCCCCGTGTCCTGGAGAGGACGGTAGAGAGGCAGGTAGCGAGTGAACGCGGTCACGGGCACGAAGTAGTTGGGTAGGGCCCACGCATGGATCAACTGACTCACCACCATGCACGTGCCGACACCCAAGGCCACCCACCGTCCAATTCGGCGGCGCGGAGGCTGCGCCGTGGCCATCCAGATCCAGCGCGCGAGCATCGCCTCGATGGCGAGGGCGAGAACGAAGTACAGTCCGAGAAACGCCCACGTCTGCCGCTCCAGCATGGAGAAGGTGAGCGTGTTGAGATGGTATCGATTCTCGGCGAAGACCAGCGTGTCGAGCAGGAGAAGGCTGATCTCGATGCTGGCCAGCAAGACGCCGAGGGATAGCACGAGCCGGGGCCGGGGGAGGAGGAGAATTATGGGGACGAGAAGCAGGAAGGGGACGTAGGCGAGCATGCTCAGGTGGCCCACGTAGGCGAGGACGGCGTAGATCCAGCCCACCCCAGGGGCAATCCCGGCGTAGTACCAGAGGTAGCGAAGGCCCACGACGCTGAGGAGCGCCGCGTTGACGACGGCGAACCAGCTCCCCCACCGCAGCAGCCGTCTCCGTAGGGTTGCGGTCTGGTCTGCGCGAGCAGAAAGAGGCGCGGAGTGATCGCTCACTGCGGACGGGCGAGGAGTCCGTCGGAGGCGAGCCGTCCGGTGCCGCCACCGCGTCGAATACGGCCGGGAGCGAAGGGCACGATCGGAGAGGTCCGACGAGGTATCATGCTTTCGTGTTCACGCCTGATCTGAGTACCAGAACCGGCTTTCGAAATCAACATCGCGGGGTCTCAAGACGCTGAGCTCCGAGCGGCTGTGGCTATCGGTCGGGCTGCTGGCGCAGGCCTTCTTCGCCATGCGGTTCGTCGTCCAGTGGATCGCCTCCGAGAGACGCAAGGAGAGCGTGTTTCCCGTGGCCTTCTGGTTCTTCTCCCTCTGCGGGGGCCTGACGTTGCTCACCTATGCGGTCTACCGCGTGGACCCCGTGTTCATTCTCGGGGAGTCGGTAGGCATTCTCATATACCTGAGGAATCTCTACTTCATCGGTCGCAAGCGATGGAGATGGGGCAGCGGCAACTCCTGACCAGCCCTTCTCCTTGCGAATATCCACCCCCGATGCCAATATGGGCGCCATGATTCGGTGCTCCTTCAACATCGTCGGGCGCACGCGCAAATCAATACCGTTGTCGCCGCCACATCGAGCAAGGAGGAGCCGCTCCACTTTCCCCGCGGGTGAGAGATGTCCGCGGTTGAGATCGCGGGACGGTTGACGACTCGGCAGCGCGTGCTGCTCGTGGTGCTGCTCAGCACGGCGGCCATTGTCTATGCCCTGCCGGTGGGCCGCCGCCCCATCGGGGTTGCCGACGAGGCGCGCCAGGCCCTGCTCGCAGAGGACACGCTTCGCCACGGGCTCCGGCTACCCGCTCGGGTGCGGGATGAGCCGGATCTCCAAAAGCCGCCTCTCTTCTTCTGGAGCGTCGCCTTGGTCGCCGCACCCGCCGGCCACGTCTCGGATCGCAACGCCTCGATTCCCTCCGTCGTGGCGGCGCTGGCGACCCTGCTCGGTGTTTTTTTCCTCGGGCGGCAGCTCTCCGGCGCTCACACCGGCTTTCTGGCCCTCGTCGTCCTCGCCACCAGTCCGGGTTTCTTCCTGCGCAGCCATGAGGTTCGCCCGGACATGATGCTCACCGCCTGGCTGACCTGGGCGCTCGGCTTCTTCCTGCTCGGGCTGCGCTCACTCCCTCCGCGGCTCGGGCACCTGGCGGGCTTCTATCTCTGCGTGGCGGGAGCGCTCTGGACCAAGGGGCTCCCCTGCCTCATGGTCATCCCGGCGGGCGGGGCGGCCCTCGCTGTCAGCGTGGGCGTCCGGAAGCTCCCCTTGTTCCGACCGTTGACAGGGCTAACCCTGGTGGCGCTGACGGCCCTGCCGTGGGTCGTTCCCTTCTCGCGGACCCCCGGGCACGAGGGCAGCGAGATCGTCAGCGTGGGGCACGCTTCGATGCAGTACCTCAACCACTTCCGACACCACCCGTCCCTTCCTTTCGTCGACGGGCTGGTCGAATTCCTGCCCTGGGCGTTGTGGCTCGTCCCCGTCATCGTGTGGTGGTGGCTCACGCCCGATCGTCAGGCCTACCGACCGGTACTTGCCTGGACGGCCACCTTCCTTCTCTTCCTGGGAGTGAGCGTCTTTCAACGCTCGCACTACATGCTTCCCCTCTATCCGCTGTTCGCACTTTTCATAGCAGCGTCAGTGACCACGGCGACCTCGCGTGCCCGATCCCTGCTCTGGATCCATGCCACAATTCTCGTCGCCGTGATCGCCACGGTGCTGGCCGTGGGAGGTTGGCTTCTGCTTACCACGCGGATCTCGATGCCCCCCTTCATCTCCGCCAGGTCGTGGGAGTTGGCGGGCCTCGCCGGGCTGGCCCTGGTGGGTTCCGTGACCGCCCTGTGGTCGCTCCGGGGTCAGCGGTCGCCGAGTCGGGCCGTCTCATGGATGGCCGCGACCCTGGCCCTTGTCTTCCTCCTCGGGTCGGGGATCTACTCCGCGGGCCTCGCATCAACCTATTCGATCCAGGCGTTCGCCGACGGCGTCCGCGGTTCCCTCGAGCGCGATGTCCCGATCACGGCGTACCCAGACGGGAACCTGGTTTTCGATCTCTACCTCGATCGCCCCATCGTGGAGGTGACAGACCGTGACATTGTCGCTCGCCGTCTCGAGAGCCCGAGCGCCGGTGAGCTGCTTCTGCAGGTGAACGACTGGGCATCCCTGCGCCGGTCCGCCGACCCGAGCTGGTGCTCGATGGGGAGCGTGGCTCTGGGATCCCGGTCCTATGTGCTCCTCGGACGCTGTCGATGAGCGGCCAGATCTCGGCGTCATGCATGCACTCCTCGACGGCCTTCTGGACCGAGGCTCTGGCCATCGGGCGCCGCGTCCTCACCAGCTGATGACGATCCAGCTCTGGAGCGAGCGCGCACGATGAAGCTCCTTCGTATACTCATCATCAACCTGGCCGTGCTCCTCGGCCTCGCGGTGTTGGTGGAGCTGGCCTTTGGCGAGTGGCTCGCGTCTCACCCGCTGGGTCGGCTCGCCATTCCCCACAACGTGAAGCGGACCATATCGGCGGCGCCCCTCTATCCGGGAGGTGGCGAGTTCGTTTATCGGCGTGATGCCTACGGCCTGCGGGGCTCCGGGGTCGATCCGGCACGGATCCGCATCCTCACGCTGGGCGGAAGCACGACGAACCAGCTCTACCTGCCCGAGGAAGCGACATGGCAGGCGGTGCTGGAACGGTCCCTGCGCCGGGCCGGGCGCGACGTCGTCGTGGCCAACGCCGGCCTCGACGGACAGAGCACCCTGGGCATGATCGCGGACCTCGATCTCTGGATCCCGTACATCCCGAATCTCCGGCCGCGTGTGGTGCTCGTCTACGTCGGCATCAACGACGTGTACCTGCAGGACTCGTGGCGTGACAGCCTCCGCGTCACAAAACTGAGTCGTGAGCTCGAGCAACGAAGTGCCCTCGTGCACCTGTGGTCCACCGCGGAGGGATCGCTGCAGGCGCGTCGTGCTGAGCTGACCCATCACGCGGTGGACTTCACCCACGCCGCGTGGACGGATCGGCCCGCCCAACCCGAGGTCTCGGCAGGACAGCAGGCCACCGCCCTGGCCGCCTATAAGGTACGCCTTGCCCACATCGCGAATCGCATCGAGAAGCTCGGAGCCGTTCCCATGTTCATCACCCAGGTCCGGTCCGACTACCGGTTCGACAACGGCCGGTTGGTCGGGATCGTGAAGCCGAGTGGTCCCAACGGCGTGGACCAGGGGCGGGCCCTGGGGAGAATCAACGCGACCACCATGGACTTCTGTCGCGAGCGGCTTGTGACCTGCCTCGACCTGGCCAGCGAAGTCGTCTTCGAGGACGGCGACTTCTACGACTATGAGCACAACACGCCGCGAGGGGCTGAGAAGATCGGGCTTTGGCTGGCGGGCAAGCTGGCCGGGCACGTGTGATGGCCATGATCTCCTTTCTGGTCGAGTTCTGGCAGTTCATCCGGGTGCGGAAGAAGTACTGGCTGATTCCTGTTCTCATCATGCTCGCGATCGTCGGGGCCATCGTGCTGACGCAGGGGAGCGCGCTCGGGCCGTTCATGTACGCGCTGTTCTAGGCCGAGCGGCGGCCACGCTTCGCTCGGCCGTCATCGCTCGCCCTGCCTACCGATGAGATAGGCTAGCCTGGCAAAGTCATGTCCGCGTCGGGCTCTAACCGCTCATTCACCTTCGCCTCGCGGCTCGCCATGGAGGGCGTCGATCTCCTGACGATCAAGGAACTCGGGGGGTGGCGTTCGCTTTCTACGGTCTCCCGCTACGCCCACCTGTCACCGTCCCACAGGAACCAGGCCATCGAGCGACTGGTGAATCGCGCAGCGAGAGAAGACGCACAGGCAGTCGGAGTCTCAGTAGCACCATGATTAGCACTTGGACGGCCGCTGGAAATCCGCACGAGCTGGAAGTATGCGAAAAACGTGGAGCCGGGGGCGGGAGTTGAACCCGCGACCTACTGATTACGAATCAGTTGCTCTACCACTGAGCTACCCCGGCGTTCGTCCGAAGAGTCTAACACTTGCAAAGCATCCTCGTCACCTGCTGGGTGCCTGGTTCCAACATTTGGTTCCAGAATAGCCCGACGCTCAGTCGCAAGCATCTCCCTCCTGAGGTGATCAGGACTGAGGTGCGCATAGCGCTGGGTCATGGCGAGCGAGCGGTGACCGAGGATCTCCTGCAAGGCCTGGAGCTTCCCACCTTGCATGACAAACCACGAAGCAAAATGATGCCGCGAGTCGTGGAATGTGAGGCCCTCGATGCCGGCCTCGGTTAGGGCGTGCTCC
>Ga0306922_10006688_pt1 | contig 11067 bp, 10 predicted proteins | sample sta12Cox44000082_FD_203758 | JGI IMG/M metagenome (GOLD analysis project Ga0306922, IMG submission 203758) | Lab enrichment of tropical soil microbial communities from Luquillo Experimental Forest, Puerto Rico - statoxic.12C.oxic.44.000.082 (v2)... | ecosystem: Environmental > Terrestrial >...
CCGATTCCGTGATTCCATCAGTGTAGGCAACAAACACGTCACCTTTTTCGAGTTGAAGAGCGCTGGAGGTGAATTGAGAACTCTCCAGGAGCCCTAGCGCCGTTCCGCTCGGTTCCAGGTGGAATACCTCGCATTGGCCAGTTTTCCATCGCACCAGTGGGGCATTATGCCCAGCGTTGACGTACCTCAACATTCGTGTCGCAGGGTCATAGTCCGCGTAGAAAAGCGTTGCGTAGAGATGCTTTGGTGATGCAGCGAGAACCAGCCTGTCAACGTCGGCGATAAGCGTGGAAAGATCGGAATGCGCGTGCATGGCCTGCGCTCGAAGCGAGGCCTGGAGGCTGGCCATGAGTAAGACGGCTCTGATTCCCTTGCCGCAGACATCTCCAATGGCGATTCCCCAACGGTCGGCGTGCAAGGGAAGAAAAGCGTAGTAATCGCCACCGATGCCGCGAGCCGGCCGACAGAAGGTCTCGCAAGCTATACCAGGAAGTGAAAGGTTCTGTTGGGGGAAAAAGGCTTTGTGAACCTCCTTTGCGTCCTCCAAATCGTTGCTCAGCACTCAGTGGAATTCCGAATCGGATTCCGATTTCTTGAGAAACTCCAAGAACGTCTCGACGTGATTCCGCAACAGGAGTCCCGGCCTCTCTACCTCGCCCCATCTCAAGGGCATCGAGAATTGGGCGGTGTGATTCAACCAGTTCGGGAAAATCCCCTGAAATCTTTCCGACCGCTGCTCGAATCCGCAGGTCGATCGCCAAGCTGTCCCACACACGAAGCAGTACCTCATTCTGGGACGCCTCGAGAATGTTCCGATGAAATGCTATGTCGTGTTCCACGAACGAATCAAGGTCGAGACGGACGATTGCTGCCCGCATGGTCTCAAGTTCGTCTGGTAGTGCGGCTGTTTTGCCTTTCAGCACTCGCGCCGCGGCGCGACCCCCGTCTCTTCCAAGGCGGCCCGAATCTCGTAGGCCTGTTGCGTCTCTTTCGGGTTTACAGAAATACCTGCATCCTTCCTTTCTTTCGAACGCACCACGGTTCGATAAAGCCATTTTGCACGCTCCTCAATTTTCTTTTGTGGCACGGCTAGGCTTGCCCGTACCCATTCGCCCTGATAGTTGACCCCATTTGTCCGCCTGAATCGCGATCAGGCTGCAGGCTCGAACAGGTGGGCGAGGGGCTAACGAGATACTGATCTACCGACCTTTGCTAGCGCTGCCGCTTTCGCGAGCACACTGTGAACATCTTCTGATGCCATGGTCTGGAGCAATCGGAGCTTCTCTAATGTCTCCGCCGCTAATTGTTTGGTCAGCTCTTCTGCGGGAAGCTCCCGATTCAGACGAGCAGCTTGGCCTGACCACAACGGGCTGAAGTCAGCCGATCCCGCTACCTCTGATTTCGAGCGGAGCGGTGCTAGAGCCGCGGCAGCGAGCGGAAACTCTGGGGCAACATCGGACATTGGTCCCACCTCGCGGACGAGGCGGTTCACGATCCCCCGTGCTGAACGGCCCGTGAATACATTGGTCACGGCAGTCTTATTTTCCCTCGCGTCTCTCAATGCTTGACGATAAATTGGGCTGATCCGGGCCTCCGGGCACAGCAAGTAGGCCGTGCCGATCTGTACACCCGACGCGCCAAGGGCGAAAGCCGCCGCAATGCCTCGCGCGTCTCCGATACCTCCGGCAGCGATGACTGGCACCTTCACCGCGTCAGCCACCTGTGGCACCAGTGCCATCGTGCCGACCTGGCTAGCGACATCCTGCGTGAAAAACATGCCCCTGTGCCCACCAGCCTCATAACCCTGTGCGACAATTGCGTCACATCCTTGATCCTCGAGCCAGCGGGCCTTGTCCACGGTAGTCGCCGAGCAGATAACCTTCGCTCCTGCCCTCCGGACGCGTGCCAGCAGATTCTTACTCGGAAGACCGAAGTGGAAGCTGACAACCTCCGGGTGTAACTCCATGACGAGGTCGCACATTTTTTCGTCGAAGGGTGCGCGGTTGGAGCTCTGAATGGCAGTATTGTTACCCAGCCCCAGTTCGATGTAGTAGGCATCCAAGCGTCGTCTCCAGCTCATTTCGCGAGCCGAGTCGTCGCGAGGTTGCTGGTGACAGAAGAAGTTCACATTGATTGGGCGCGATGTCTTTCGGCGGATGACTTCGAGTTCATTGCGCGCTTGTTCCACGCTCAACAGGGCACAAGCAAGCGAACCGAGCCCTCCAGCCTCCGAAACGGCGACGACCATGTCCGAAAACGCCGATCCCGCCATTGGTGACTGAATGATTGGTACCTCAATGCCAAAGAGATCGAGAATGCGATTATCGGGCCACATGCCCACTCCTCCGTAAGATGATTTCGCTAGCTCAGACTGCAGTTCGATACGCAACCATTTCGTCCGCCCGGAGAGTCGATTCAACGGCAGGGATACCCAGTGAGAGGCATGTCTAGCGTTCCGGCGTAGAAGACGATCAATACAACCGGCTTACTTCCTGCCACTCCCGTATGTAATGTGTCGACTGTCTCGGGAACCGCCTCTCCGGCAGTAAAACGTTTCTTCTTGCCATCTTTCTTTCTCTCCACTGTAAGTTCTCCGGCAATGATGTAGGCGGCACTTGGCATTGGATGACTATGCCACTCAAGTTCGGTGTGCGGTGCGAGAGTGATTCTTAGTCTTGACACCTCGGGCTGGCCTGGTGGGTACGATTTGTAAGGTTCACCATCCCAAGAAGAGCCGGCCCGTAGCAAGGTCTGTGACTGCACAGCTGGTTTAGGATTCCCGCCGACAGTGGCCTTCTGGAACAGGGTGAACGCGAATGTTGCGACGTGGGGCGCTGTCACACCTCTCGTCGACATCTGGGCGCTCACTCTTGTCACCACATCCGATAAGCGGTCACCGATCAGGCCGTGAAGTGATGAGACGCCTCCTAGGGCCAGCTGTGGCATAACTCAACCGAAAATGATCCCGTAGCCGGCAGCGAGCTCATGAACATTCTGAACGGCTACTGCCGGTGGCTCCGTTGGAGCCACGGCATTGTCAGGTGCAGGAACGGCTGCCGCCATGATGAACTCCTCGAACCCGGAAGGTGAAAATACGAGGAGATAGTGATTTGTGGTGTTGCCAGAATTACGTAGCTCGTGAGAGATGTCGCGCGGGGCCAACAGAGTATCGCCTGGCCGGAGAATAAAAGTCTTCTCTCCGACGGTGACCTCAAGCTCTCCGGCAAGAACAAAATACACCTCGTCTTCGCGCGTATGCGTATGACGGGGCACGCCCATCCCAGGCGCGAGACTCACCTCCAGTAGGCAGTAGGCTCCTCCAGTATCTGTGCCCGACAAACATACGGAACCCAGACCCACATCAAAGTAATAGCGTTTCGATCTCGGCTGATGCCTGATTGACGCCGCTCTGCGAATTGATGCTTGTGCGTTGGGCACAAGCGATGGTTGTTTTTGGGATGCGGTACTCATCAGAAGACTCCTCCAGTACAAGTATTTGCTGCCAACCCAGTCAGGAAACCAGATGCTGAAGATTGCCTTGTGTCTGAATCCTCCCGTTTGGGTCGAATCTTGCTGAACTCTTCATGGCGATCCAAGCATCTAATTTGGCAGCACGGGGTGATCCAAATTAATGAGAGTAGCGGTGGAGGTGCTGGGGTCAGTCAGAGAGCCTTACCCGGAGGTGCGGCAGGAACATGTTCTCGCCATGATGCTGCGGCACGGCGCTATTGAGGTGGGGGCGCGGCGTTCTGCCATGCGGCGAGTGACATTTCAAGCTGGCGAAATGGGATTCTTCCCTCGTCAAACGGAACGATGGGTTGGAACCGGCGACCAGGAGCGTTTGCTCCTCTGCATTTCCGATTCTGCCCTGATCGCCGCCTGTAACGAAATGAGCACGGCGGCAGAACTTGGCCACCGGTGCAAAATGGTCGACGCGCGACTGGCTGGGCTGATGGCGGCGGTGAACGCGGAAAGAATTGCGGGGTTCCCAAGTGGGCGGCTGTTCCTGGATTCCGTGGAACAGGCGCTCGCCATCGGACTGGTCGAGGCCTATGCGGGCCGGAGCCACTTCGTGCGGCCGTTCCGAGGCGGACTGGGTCCGGCGCGCTTGCGGATGATTAAAGAGCTGGTTCATGCGAAGATGGAAGACGAATTAACCCTCACCGAAATGGCGCAATCGGTGGAGTTGAGCCCAGCTTATTTTTCGCGGATGTTTCGCAAGTCGACAGGCGAGACACCGCACCAGTTTGTATTACGCAACAGAGTAGAGCGTGCGAAGGAGATGTTGCGCGCGCCTCAGGCGCGTGTACTGGATGTCGCAGTGGCCTGCGGTTTCAAAACCCAGCAACACTTTGCGCGAGTGTTCCGTCATCTGTGTGGAACCAGCCCTAGAGAATATCGGCTGGAATGGTGGTCCCGCGATCCCTCTGAACGGAGCCACATTACAAATCCACGACGAGAGCTTATTTCGCCTTTGCAATAGCTACGACCTAGACTTTGCCGCACAGATCTGGTCTTTGGGAGCGAGTAACGCCCGCGGCCCCTCGCGAGCGACGGGACTCGAAACCCCGGGTTTTCATAGGCAGCGCCATGATGGGGTCGGATAACCATACCAACAGATGCTTTACAACAAAGAAATCGACGCACCCGCGTTCGCACGCGAAACGCATGAGCCAACCCTGCCGCGCGCGAACCGTTACTCGAAGTCCTGCAAAAGGCATCGCCTAAACACCTGTAGGCAACGTAGGTAAGACTCACAGCGTGACACTGCATCACCAACCAGTAGGAGCAGCGTCTGCCAGTGGACCCTAATCGCCGTGCAATCAGACCGTGCGTATTGAGCCCGCGCCGATTCAGCCGCACAAGAACCAGCCCCAGATCAAGGAAACAGAGCCGGCTCCAGCCAGTGCAAACACCACTCGGTCAGCACTCACAGGCCAAACCCAGCACGCATCAGGTTATCCGAAAAGCGTATGCTGAGCTGGCGATGATGTGTCGCTCGGCATCACGCACTCCGGGTCGTCATTGCTCACGGCGTTGATTCTGGCGCTTACTGGAAAACACCTCATCTGCGCCGCATTGAAAGGCACCACAAGGCGCGCGAGCTCCTTCACACTTCTGGAACCGGGATCAGCCGAAGATCATATTCCTTGAGCTCTCTTTGCCGTTCCACGCGACACCTAAAGCGTGGAGGATGAGGCTGTCGTGCCGCGTCAAAAGCTGGGGGGTACGCGGCCACTCGGAACGGGTACCGAACATCTGCATTCCGCGTGAGGCCGCCTCGACTTCGTCCTTCCTCGTCCACCTGCATAGCCATTCCAAGCCTGGGAAACTGTTGACCTCGATAATGAACAAGTTCCAAGAGCGATGTCGCCGCTAGGTCGGCCAGTTCAAGGCTTGTTGCGACTATACGCGGGCACTTTGGCATTCCTTCCAACAGTGCGGCATTTGGAATCGGGGCGTGGTACAGCTCAAGGGATTAGACCAGGGTCAAGCGAAAGTCAGAGTGATGGAAAGGGGGTAGTGGTCGGACGCTGACACCCGGTTATGGACTTGGGGCTGTTTGGCTCTAAGGGGACCGCGCGTGAAGATCCAGTCGATCACACTCCCGCGATCAAACAGTGACTTAGGAGGTGTAGTCCGCACGCTCTGGCCGGCGAACTCGTTGCGAAATTGGGCGACGTTCACCTCGGAAGAGGCTGTCGCGCGGGTAATGTCCAGGTTAAGATCGCCGGCCAGAATAATAGGAACGTTGGACTGGTATTGACCAGAATCGCCGAGACACTCGAGTAGTTGCGAGCTGCGCAAATCGTCATCTCCGCGGCTCTCCAGGTGAAGGTTGTAAGTCACCAGGGCTTTCCCGGCAACATTGACCTCGCTCACTAAAGCCATCCGCCCTCCGATCCTCTCCTGAAAAGGTTCGATTTCAGGAAGGAACCAGCGTGGCCGCCAGAAATTTGATTGCCTCTTAAACCTTATGATCCGAGGACTCGACAACGGCCAGGGCGAAAGCGTGGCCTGCCCGTGATAGGCAGGCGAGCTGCGAGTACCCTGAGTCAACTCCTGGAACTCGCAACCAAAGACATAGTTCATCTGCAGCTTCTGGGCTATTTCCCGCGCGATATTGAGACGGTGTGTCCGCCGGGCGTTGAGGTCCACCTCCTGCAAAATCAGGAGGTCGGCCCTGGTGCTGGCGAGAAAGTCAACGATGCCGCTCAACTGCAAGCCGCGATCGACGTTCCAATCCACAACCCGGATTGAGCTTGGAGACCACAGCGTCAGTCCCCAACGGGCGAAGCTGCCGGTTTCGATCGCTTGTTGAGATCTCGCATCCATGACGGTTTTCAGGTGGGACAAAAATCTCTTGTGATTATGCGCCCATTCTACACGGCGCCAGCTCTGCCGCCCCGAAGCTTGGCTCAGAGGGTAGCCTCAGAACTGGTCGGCGACGGCGTGCGGGCAACGACGAAGGTGCGATAGGAGTAGAGAGATATAAACCAAACAACGTTTACCCCTATCGCGGACAAAACAAAGGCCACCCTCGTGATATTGAGAGCAGCGAAGAACAGCAGAGCATAGGGAAAGAAGCAGCGCCGAACGATGAACTCAAGATGCCGGCCAACGTACAAAATAGGGTTTGATCGCCGGCTCTCGGCGTGCCGCTGCCAGATTCCCAGGTATTGCTCAGGCCGTTCGCTGGCGAACCGGCGCCGGCCGGCGCCTGTGACGAGGAAACTCGTAATGGCCCCGAAGAGGAGCAGGCCAGTCCAAACCAGGTATGCCGGTCCAAAGCTTCTCACCAAGCCTATCGCCATCCCGGAAAAGACAAACAGGTAGTAGAGGTAGTCGCAAATAGTCTCCAGCCAGCAGCCGAAATCCGATTCCTGGAGCTTCAGGCGAGCGACCTCACCATCGCAACCATCCAGAATGCTCGCCCAGACCGATAGCATTGCGCCAAATAACACACTCCAGTAACTTCCGCATGCAAAGAACAAGCCGGAAGCGAAACCGACTCCAAGCGTAAACAGACTAACCATATTAGGAGTGACTGGCCACTTTATAAGCTGCCGGCTAATTGGTATGGAGACCTTGCGATTCATCCGCGCGAAGATACCATCGGTAGGTTTTACCAGCCATCGGTCAAGCTTCCTTTCCGCGGAAATGCGGTCTGCGGGCGTCAAGACACGCTGCCAGCAGTCTTCCTGCACCGGCTTGAGATCTACGGAATGTTCCGATGCCAGGAAGGCGTTTAGCTGTTCAAAGGTATCGACTGAAACACGCGTTTGGTCGGCTACGAGTCTTGCGCTCTCAGGAGACAAGGCGCAAATTCCAACGAGCCTGTTACCCGACGTCAGCATCAGCGCATCGCCTTCCCTGTTCCATGCCACTATGTCTCGAAGCAGGGCCGGGTGATAGATGGTGGTGCCGTCAACTACCAACAGAAGTTGCGACGGCGTTTCGACGGTGAGCCGTCCTATTAGTTCAGGTAATGGGTGGCTACCGGGCGCCGTCTCGAACCATTCCACCCTTTCGGGCAGGCGCCGGGTGCGCGATAAATTCTGCTTCAGTTCAGGCGCATAGGCCGAATCGACGCACACTACAATTCGCGTGACTCCAGCCTTTTTGAGCCCGAGGATGGCGCGCAGTATGACGGGCACAGCGCCGACCTCGGTGAGCGATGCTTCAATACCATCTTCCGCTGGCAAGCTGTTGGCAAGAACCAAGCCTACGGGGGACTGACCTGCAGTATGGCGAAGAGGTTCTGCCTCCGGCGGAGCGGCAGGAGTTCTTGCAAGCTCATCAAGGCTTTCGGTTTCACGTTCAAAATTGCGGCTCTTCGGTCCCCGGGACAACATCATCAGGCACACGCTACCAACCGCGCCCCAAAAGACCGCTCGTAAACGCCTCGCAAGTCCGAGTGCCAAACCGGTGTCGCCGCCGAGCTTAAGCATCCTGGCGATTACGACGTTTCCGCCCTCATAGGTTCCGATGTTGCCGGGGCTCAAAAGGCCGATGATATTGACCAGTTTCGTTAGAGCTTCAAAAACCAATGCTCCCAAGAAGCCAACCTTAGCGCCCAGAAGCCACAACGTGAGATACACCTCCATCACAGCCATGCCATGCCAGACCAGATTGAGGAAGACACTTGCCCAGAATGCTCGTGGCGTATCGTGATGAAACTCGAAGAGCCTGGTTTCCGCCGATTTAATTACGGATTCTCTACGTTCCAGCCAGGCGCTGAAGTGACGCAACTTTCCTGCGGCTCGCGCGGGACTCGACAAGATCGGCCAGCGTTTTTGCACAGCTACCGCCATCAGAAGGAGCAAACAAATCAGGGCGAGAGCGAAAATTACCAAGTAACGCCGCAAGCCGTGGCCCAGGGCCAGGGCGAACGGAGCTGTCACGACCCCGGCCAACATCACCAATGCCCCGGTGGCGATGAAGAGTCCGCGATCGAGGGTCACCGAGGAGATCCTCCAGGCAGCAGGTATTTCGGCGCTCAGAGCCGATGCCCGGATACCTTCCCCAAATGCCTGGCCAAAAACTCCAAGTTGTCCTACCGCTTCTGAGACCAATCGAAGTTGGAGCAAGCGTGGAAACGAGACCTTATGCTCTTCACCAGAGAGCGTGAACCTCCAGGCCCAGGCTTTCACAACATGGGCAAGGCCACCCAAGGCAATAATCAGAGCAAGTCCCCACCCTACGCGCGACACGTCCTGCAGCAGCTTCGAGGGGCCAATCCGCCAAACCAGGTATGCCAGCAGCCCAGTGCCGAATGCCGCGGCCAGTGAACGGAGCACTATTTGTCGTATTGCGCTGCGTTTAGACATGGGCGAAGCCTTCCGTCAATGCGGGCAAGCAGAAGTACTCATCAAAAATCGTTTCCGTATGGGCTAAGGCCTCGAGAGTATCGACATCCTGCCATGCAGCATCTCCAATATCGAAGGCGCGAAACGTGCCAGCTTGCCCAAGTTTCCGCATGCCGTCGGACAGCGAGCAGTTCCCATTCTTTTTGGCCGATTCCAGAACGTCGAACAACTGCGGGCTACACAAGAACATGCCTGTGTCGAATGCATCATAGCGGATGATTTGTTTCCCGATTTCGACGATATGATCGCCCTCGCGCCTGACCTTGGTAGCATCGTCCAAGTCGAATACTCTATCAAGGTTTGAGTCAACGGCGAGAATGACCTCGCCCTCCTCGAGTGGCTGCTGCAGGAGAGCTTTGGCCGTCCTGGACTCAAACATATGGTCCGACATCAGCAGTAAGAATGGATCGCGGATTTCATGCCGGGCTTTCAGGACGGAGATGCCATTGTCCTTGTGATATTCAGTGTTTTCTACCAGGGTCACTTCGGCGCCTCCAAGTGACCGCTCCGCAAACCACCGGCGGATGACTTCACCACGATAGCCGACAACGATCACGAACTTCGCGATTCCTGCTTCTTGTGCGGCGAAGATGATATGTTCCAACAACGGCTTTCCGTGCACTTCAACCAGCGGCTTGGGAACTGCGCCTGACCGTGGAACAAGCCGGCTGCCGTTGCCAGCCGCGAGAATAAGGCATTGGTCTACTTTGGGCATCTGGAGCTCCCTTTCATTGGTGTAAGGCGGGTTGCGACTGCACACTCGCTCTCTCCGACGCTTGCTGGGGTTTGGGCGTGTAGTCGAAGTAGTTGATGGTTACCTTCGTCGTTCCAAAGAGCCGGACATCGGAGACGCTCTCCGTGGCAACGGGGAACCACAAGTAGCCGGCCTTCTGGTAGGTATGGACAAAGTGCACGCTGTGGATCCAGAAGGATGGATTCCTGGCAGGCTTCCCCTCTGCCCGCACCAATGCGTAGTCTTCGGCATCAATCCAGATACAGCCCTGAAACAGGCGCTCCTCGTGCCGCTTGGGGTTGATATCAACGACGTAAGCCAAGCGACCGTCAATGAACTCGGTCTTCGCCATGCGGAATTCATAATTGTCGGGGCTCAGGCGGCTCCTTGGGCTGATCTCCGGCTGTGATGCCTCGGCTTCAGATTCGAGCATCTTGCGAAAGACGTGCTTATGCGCCGCCTTCCAGCCTTCTTCGTTGACAACTTCAAAGTGTTTGGTTCCGTCGCCGTCGGACTCGACCCGGGCCACCATCTCGGCATGCTTTTGCATGCGATTGTTCTCGAGAACATACCGGCGCATTCCCCGGTATCCATGAACCAGGCTGCGCCGTTGCACGTCATGCTTCAGCATCATGGCAACTACTGCGTCGGCGCTGGGAAGAGCATCGCCATCAACCGCGTTAAGCACACCCGGGGTGAAGGCGAGAAATAAAGCTGCATAGATGAATTGAGTTTTCATAGTCAGAATTGAAAGACAAGCTTTCCGCGGAAGTCCCGCCATGCATCGTTGAAGAAGCCGCGGTATTGAGCACTGGCTATGTCGTTCTGCACGTCCCGCGGATTGAAATGGTTGAACAAGTTGAAGACGCCAAAACCGGCACGCGCTTTGAGGCGCCTCTCGCCGAGCGGAATTGAGATCGGACGTAAGACCTGCAAGTCGAACGACGAGAATCGCGGAAAATGTTCCGTGTTGCGTGGGCCGATATATTCGCGATATTCGTTTTCGACCGACCACGGGAAGCCGGTGTGAATGTCGTAGGTGGGAAGAAAGTTGAGTTTCCACGGCCCGGCAATGTCGGCCCAGAACAAGACGCGGTTGGGGGCATCAAAGGGCAATCGCCCGCGAGCGTCCGGCTGAATCACTGCCTGCGGATAGTTTCCGAAGAAGAGGAAGGGGTCGTTCAAGTTTCCGTAGGCCCGCGAGTGAGTATAGGAGCCGTTCAGCGTAAAGCGTGGAAGCTGGTACCGGCCGGCAACTTGAAACTCCTTATACGAGTCGCCTCCGCTGTTGGAGAGGGCAATAATTCCCGTGCCCAACCCAGGCGTTGGCGAAACCACAAAATCCCTGGTGGTGTTCCGCTGTTCGTAGGCGACACGCACGTTGAAGTGCGACGTGAGTTGCCTCTCGAGAGCCAGGTTCCAGGAAACGCTGCGCGGATTTTGCAGGCCACCAACGATCCGATT
>Ga0306922_10006692_pt1 | contig 11063 bp, 8 predicted proteins | sample sta12Cox44000082_FD_203758 | JGI IMG/M metagenome (GOLD analysis project Ga0306922, IMG submission 203758) | Lab enrichment of tropical soil microbial communities from Luquillo Experimental Forest, Puerto Rico - statoxic.12C.oxic.44.000.082 (v2)... | ecosystem: Environmental > Terrestrial > Soil...
CCACTGAAGGACGGCGCCTCGTTCGACGTGGTCCTCCAGAACGGCCTCACCGAAACGATCAAGTCACCGGTCACGAATGCAACGCCCGCGGCTCTCAAGATTCAGAAGGCGCTGGACAACGCAGAGTGGGCGTTGCAGTGCGCGAGTTCGATCGCGTTCGCGCCGTTTCTCGTCAGTCACCCGCTGCCCAACTCCCAGCCCAAGAAGTTGATCGTTCAGTTTGCGTTCGGGGATCGGCGGATTCCCAATCCGTCCACCACCGCTTTTCTGAAGGCCGGAGGCCTGGCCGACCGTGCGACGCTGTTTCGCTACGATAAAGCGCTGGCGGCCAACCCCACTGATCTCCCGCCTCCCTCGGACCTGTATCCGCACACGTTCCTGAACCTGTTCCCGAATTCATCCGGTCAGTTCAAACCAGACTTTCGCCCCAACGCTCTCTCCCTGTCGGCGCAGAAGCAGATTGCCTTGTTCTTTTCCACGGATGGCCTGTCAACCATCGACCCGGACGACGCGGGCCCGGTTTTCGAGACTCCGGCGCTTTCGCTGCCGACGACCCTGAACTACCACTTTTGAGTGCCGTGCCCGGCGCCGCGCGCCCGGCCGCTCCACCAGGCCTTCGCGAACCACGCGATGCCGGCGAGAAAGCCCGCGAGGAACAGCCACCACGGGTAGCGGTCGGGCGTTTCCGCGCGGGGATGCGTGTTCCAGAAGAACGAGGTGAGAATCGGAAGGCCGCAGGCGCAGAGCAGGAGCCAGTCGCGGGGGCGAAGCACTTGCGTTTCGTCCGCGCGAACCAGAATCAGCAGCGCACCGGCGATGATCGCCGCCGACACGAGCACCGGCGCGAGCACCGGCGCCGCCCACGGGCCCGGGATCAGGAACAGGATGTCCCATTCGAGCGGGCCGTGCGGCCAGCCGATCGCGGCCTTCAGAAACGCATAGTAGCTGAGGTCCCATAGCCCGAAGCAGAGCGCGAACGCGGCGAAGCGCCGCTCCGGCCGCCGCTCGGCCAGCATCGCGACCGCGCCGAGCATGACGAGCGTCGCGGCCTCGCGCACGACCTCGGTCGCGAGCACGGCCGGCGTGGCGATCCGGAGCGGAAAGATCGGCCCGTCGAGCGCAGCGCCGGGATAGGAGAGCCGCCGCAGGTACGTGACCACGGCGCCCTCGACCATGCCGAAGGCGATGGCCCACGACACGAGCCAGAAGAGCTTCGAGCGCGCGCTCATGCTCGAATCAAGATGGCCACGCCTCCGGGCGCGTGCAAGTGCCCGCGGGCTACAACGCTCGAGGCATCGAGCCTGCGCCCTCGTGACGCCCGCGCGATCCGTCGCCACCGCCGGCTGCGCGGGACGAGGGGACCATGGCGGGCAGCCGCCCGGCGATCGGCATGGCCGCCATGGCGAGCGCAAGGTGGACGACGCGAATCACCCAGTGAGTCGGCCCCTGGACGAGCCGCGTCTGCGTGTAGCCGAGCGCCAGGATGGCGACGGCGAGGGCGGCGAGCACGATCACAGGCGCACGTGGCGCCCCCGCGCGGGCTGCGAGAACCGCGAGCGTCAGAAGCGAGATCACGAACAGCAGGCCGAGCAGCATGTGCAGGGGAACGAGCGACAGCGCGTGAGCGGTCCAGAACAGGATGCCGAGCGTGAGCTGGATCAGGAACAGGATGCCGGAGATCGCGCGCAGGGCGATCAAGCCTCGGGTCATGGGTGGCCTCCTTCTTGAGCGACGCGGAGAATGCACGGCCGATTCACGGCTTTTAGAGTACCAGTCGGCGTCACCCGCACGGGTCGGAGGCCGAAACGACGGAAGTCGAAGCTGCGTCGCAGCTAAGCTCGCTCCGCACCGGGAGGGGAGATTCCCGGAATCCTATTGAGTGAGTACACAATCAGAAGGCCTCATGAAGCCAACCCAGCAGGACCACGCGCATCGCCCCCGGCTCCCGGCGGAAGACCGCCGGAGCCAGCTGCTCGCGAAGGCGCTCGAGATCTTCGGCAAGCAGGGTTTCCACGGCACGCCCACCCGCGAGCTGGCCAGGCATGCGGGGGTGAGCGAAGCGCTCGTCTTCCACCATTTCCCGACCAAGGACGCGCTGATTCACGCGCTGATCGAGGCGATCGGGTTCGAGGAGCGGATCGCGATGATGGAACGGGTCCTCGATCCGATGCCGCCGCGCGCCGCGCTGCTCCAGATCGCGGAGCAGTTCCTCACGCGGCTGCGCGATGAGCCCGGGATCTTCCGCGTGGTGTTCTCGGGCCTGGTCGAAACGCCGCACCTTGCAGGCGAGTTCTATCAGAACTTCCTCTCGCGCGTGCTGGCGCTCGAGACGCGCCTGTTCGAGCGCGCGTTCGCGGAGCAGGCCGCGAAGGCCGCGGCCGCGTCGCAACCGGCGCCGGCTCACGGAGACCCGGCTGTGATCGCGCGATCGTTTCACGGATCGCTGCTTTTCTATCACCTGGCGGGCGCCGTCGTTCAGGTCGAGAAGGTTCCGACCGACACGGCCGCCCTGGCCGCATCCATCGTGAACATCTACCTGCCCGAGGAGACGGGCGCGTCGCGAAGGGAGTGCTGAGTCATGGCGGACGCAAAGCCCCGGGGCGCGGCGGCGAGAATCCGCGCGGTGGTGTTGCTGGTCGTGATCGGGGGCGTCTCGTTCCTGGTCTGGTGGCAGACGCACCGCGCCGAGGGCTACACCGGCGGGAACGTGGTCACGACCGGAACCGTGCAGGCCGTGCACGTGGACTTGAGCTTCAAGGTGCCCGGCCGCATCGCCGACGTCGAAGTGGCCGAGGGCGACGCCGTCGCTCCGGGCCAGCTCGTCGGCCGGCTCGAGACCCAGGACCTGGACGTCCAGCTCGCCTCCGCGCGCTCGGCGCTCGCGGCGGCGCGGGCGAGCGCGGCCCAGGCGAAGGCGAACCAGGGCAAGTCGGAGCGCGATCTCGCCCGCCAGGTCGAGCTGATGAAGACCGGGGCCACCTCGCAGCAGCTGGTGGACGATGCCCAATCGGCCGAGCAGGTGAGCCGTGCGCAGTTCGAGGCGGCTGAGGCGCAGGTCAGTCAGGCCGTGACCGCGGTCGCGCAGGCGCAGCTCCAGCGCTCGTACGCGGAGCTGCGATCCGCCGAGCCCGGACAGGTCTCGGAGAAGGTGCATCTCCCCGGCGAGGTGGTGGCGGTGGGCGTGCCGGTCGTGACGCTCTCGCAGCTCGACACGGTCAAGGTTCTCGCGCCGGTCGATGAGACCCGGGTCGGCGCCGTGCGCGCCGGCGACAAGGTGCGCGTGCGGGTCTACACGTTCGATCGCCGCCAGTTCGAGGGCGTCGTGACCGACATCGAGCCGGCCGGCGAGTTCGCGACGCGCAAGGACTGGGGCGCACAGCGGCGCGACATCCGCACGTTCACGGTGACGGCGCGCGTGCCGAACCCCGAACGCTTGCTCAAGGACGGCATGACCGCGGAGGTGACGATCCTCGCGACCGCGTCGCCGCGGCCGAGCCCGGTGGCCCGGCGATGAACGCGCACAATGGCAAGGACAACGGCCGGCCGCCGGCGATCGTGGTGGACAAGCTGACGAAGAAGTTCGGCAACTTCACCGCCGACGACGCGCTCGAATTCACGGTCCGTCAGGGGGAGATCTTCGGCATCCTCGGCCCGAACGGGGCCGGCAAGAGCACGCTGATCCGCATGCTCAACACGCTGCTCGTTCCGACGTCCGGCCGCGCCACGGTGATGGGGTTCGACGTCGCGCGCGAGACCGCGGCCGTGCGGCACGAGATCGGAGTCATTCCGCAGGCGAACACCGTGGACGGCGATCTCACCGCGTGGGAGAGCATGGACATCTACGGGAAGTTCTACGGCATGAGCCGGCGCGAGCGGCAGCAGCGCGCGACCCAGCTCCTGGAAGCGGTGGGGCTCACGGAGTGGAAGGACAAGGCGGCCGGCACGTTTTCGGGCGGCATGCGACGCCGCCTCGAGATCGCGCGCGGGCTCATTCACCGGCCGCACGTATTCATTCTCGACGAGCCCACGACCGGACTGGATCCGCAGAGCCGGCGCGTGATCTGGGAGCTGCTCGAGCGGCTGCGCGGCGAGGGCGACCTCACGATCCTGCTCTGCACACATTACATGGACGAGGCCGATCGGCTCTGCGACCGGCTCGCGATCGTGGACCACGGCAAGATCGTGGCGCTCGGCACGCCGAGCGAGCTCAAGGCCACCGTGCCCGGACAGGAGATCCTGACCGTGCGATTCCTCCGCGAGGTCGATTCCGACCTGCTCGCGGCTCTGAAGGGCCTGCCCGAGGTGCACGATGCGGGCACCGAGGAACCGCATGTTGCGCGACTGATCCTGAACGCCGGCCAGGTGCCATTGGAAGGCATCACCGAGATTTCGCGCACCCGCGGCAACCGGGTCCAGAGCATCACGCTGCTCCAGCCGTCGCTCGAGGACGTGTTCATCCACTACACCGGCCGCGGCCTTCGCGATGCCGCAGCCGGCGAATACACCTACGCGATTCCGTCGATGATGCGCTGACGGAAGCGCCTTCGGCGCCGCCTGAGAGGAGCGCACATGTTCCAGTTCAAATGGAGTCGGATGCTGGCGGTGGCCGAGCGCGACCTGCGCCGCTTCCGCCGCAACACGACTCTGATGATCCCGATGGCGCTCATGCCGATCATCTATCTCGTGATCCTCGGCAAGGCCATGGGCGGCGACCTCCACGACCTGCGCGTCGCCGTGGTGGACGAGGATCGCGGACCCGCGGCGGTCGTCGTGCACGAGCGCCTGCTCACGCTGCAGCAGAGCCGCCAGCTGCTGCGCGTCTCGGATGAGCCCTCGCCAGCACAGGCGGTGGAAGGCCTGCGCCAGGGCGCCTACAAGGCGGTCGTGATCATCCCCCAGCAATTCAGCTCCGCCGCGGAGCGCGGTGAGCGGGCGCCGCTCGGCGTCATCGTCGACAACACCGACAACAACTCGGCGAACGTCATCGAGTCCGTGCTGCGCGGCGCGTTCTCCACCACGGCGTCCGGCGCGGCCGCCCTCCCGCTGAGCGTGTCATCCGCGCCGCAGATCGACGTGCAGCGCGTGGACGTTTACGGGCACAAGGAGTTCATGCAGTACCTGGTGCCCGGCGTGATCGCGCTGGCGTTGTTCTTCGTCGCCATGCTCGCCGGCGGCATCATCCTGGTGGACGACCGGGCGAAGGGCGTGCACGAGGGCTACTTCGTGACCCCGCTCACGGCGCTCGACATCGTCGGCGGTCTCACGCTGTCGGCGATCACGCTGGCGATGGTGATCGGCACGATCGTGCTGGCGTCCTCGATACTGATCGCGCGGATTCCGCTGATCGGTGGCGTGACCACGCTCGGGCTCACCATGGTGACGATCCTGCTGCTCGCGCTCGGGCTCGTTCTGTTCATGTTCACGCTGATGGCGCGCGTCTCGAACCCGATCACGCCGCGGGCGCTGTTCGGGATTCTGAACGTGCTGACGTTCTTCCCGAGCGGCGCGCTCTATCCCACCGAGAGCTATCCGGGCTGGCTGAACGCCATCTCCGCCGCGTTCCCGATGCGGTACGCGGTGCACTCGCTCCGCAATCTTCTGCTCAAGGGAGTCGGGTTCCAGGCGGTGCTCCCGGACTTCCTCGCAATGGCGGGCTTCGCGCTGCTCATGCTGGTCATGGCGGCGACGCTGTTCAAGCGCACGCTCTAGGCAGGGGACGCGCTCGGAGATCAGCGCGCCGGACCCGCGTGCGTCATCACATCCGACAGCGGCCCCTGGAGCAGTCGCTCCGAGTCCGCATCTGTGAGCCCGTCCTTTCACCAATCCGGCTCGCCAGCTCGTGCAGCAGCATGAAGAGCGCTCGATCTCGGCCCGGTATCGCGCGGCGTGCGCACCTCGTCACACTATCACGCGACCGCGCCGGCACCGTGTCCACGCTGTGATATTCTGGTGACCACGGCGCGGCCGCTCGCATCTCCTTCCCGGAACTCCGACCATGCGGACGATGGATTCCGCCGCGGGCACGGCGCTCACCTCCGCAGACTGCGCGCGCATCGTGCTCAACCGGCTCGCGTACGGGCCCCGCCCGGGCGACGTCGACCGCGTCGTGTCCATGGGCGTGATGCGCTGGGTGAACCAGCAGCTCGATCCGCGCCGGGACCGCGCGCGCGCGACGCTCGAATCGCAATTCCGGATCCAAAAGCTCCATCGCGAGGACCTCGCGCGCCGCTTCGTCGCCGAGCGCGAGGCAAGGCGCCAGGCGAAGGCCGATTCCATGGCGGCCGCGAACGATCCCGCGGTCCGCGAGTTCCGCGAGCTCGAGGGCGAGTTCCAGCAGCTCGCCGCGGCCCGCGCGGTGATGGCCGACAATCAGCTCGAGGAAGTTCTCTCAGACTTCTGGATCAACCACTTCAACGTCTTCCTCGGCAAGGGCGCGGACCGCTTCCTGCTGCCCTCGTACGTCGAGGAGACGATCCGACCGCGCGTGCTCGGCCGCTTCGAGGATCTTCTCATCGCCACCGCCGAGAGCCCGGCCATGATGGTCTACCTCGACAACACGCTCAGCGTGGCGAAGGGCGCGATCCCGCCGCAGCTCGCGCGCGCCGAAATGCGGAGCCTGCGCTGGTACTCGCCGCGCGCCGATTCCGCGATCGCGCGCATCCGGGCGCGGATCCCGAGCGGGATCAACGAGAACTACGCACGCGAGCTGTTCGAGCTCCACACGCTCGGCGTGGACGGCGGCTACACGCAGACCGACGTGCAGGAGGCCGCGCGCATCCTCACCGGCTGGGGGATCGACCCGCCCGAGCGCGGCGCCGGATTCACGTTCCGCGACTGGGCGCATGATGACGGCGAGAAGCACGTGCTCGGCGTCCGCTTCCGCGCGGGCCGCGGGCGCGGGGAGGGGGACGAGCTGCTGCGGATGCTCGCCCGTCATCCGGCGACGATGCTCCACGTCACGACCCAGCTCTGCCAGCGCTTCATCGGCGACGATCCGCCGGCTGCGACGGTCGAGGCCGGGGTTCTGGCGTGGAAGCACAGCCACGGCTCGGTCCGCGAGGTGGTGCGGGCGATCGTCGTGACACCGGAGTTCTGGGCGACGGCCGGCGCGCGCGCCAAGTTCAAGACCCCGCTCGAGTTCGTGGTGAGCTCGATTCGCGCCGTGGGCGGCACGGTGGGCACCGATCCCGGCCCGGCGCACGCGATCGCGAGGCTCGGCGAGCCACTTTATCAGCAACCTGTGCCGACCGGATACGTCGAGACCAGTATGGGGTGGGCGAACAGCGCGGCGCTGTTCGAGCGGATGAACGTTGCGGTCCAGCTCGCCGCCGGACGCCTCCCGGGCGTGGACATGGACCTCGAGACGCTGGTCCCGATCTCGGACGATCCGGACTCCATGATCGACCGCGTGGATCGTGCGCTGCTCTCGGGCGAGATGTCGCCGCACGCCCGCGAGGTCATCCGGCAGCAGGTGGAAGGGTTGCCGCCGCAGCAGGCGCGCGCGCTGGCCGTCGGGCTCGGCCTCGGCGGGCCCGACTTCCAGCAGCAGTAGGAGGTGTCGCATGGATTCGCTCCGGTTCGCTCCCGTCTCGCGGCGCGCGTTTCTGCGAGCCGGGGCGCTCGCGCTCGTGAGCCTCGGGCTCGATCCGCTCTTCCTCGATCGGGCCGCGTTTGCGCGCGAGCCGGCCGCGCCCGGGCGACGCCGCGTGCTCGTATGCCTGTTCCAGCGCGGTGCCGTGGACGGGCTCAGCATGATCGTCCCGCACGGCGATCCCCTGTACTACCGGGAACGGCCGCGCATCGCGATTCCTGCGGACCAGGCGCTCGACCTGGACGGACACTTCGGCCTCCACCCGGCGCTCTCCGGCCTCCTGCCGATGTGGCGCCAGGGCGCGCTCGCTCCCGTGCTCGCCGTGGGATCGCCGGACCTCACGCGCAGCCACTTCGACGCGCAGGACTACATGGAGAGCGGAACGCCCGGCGTGAAATCGACAGCGGACGGCTGGCTGAACCGCTGCGCGCAGCATGCCGCAGAGCACAAGAACACCGTCTTCCAATCGGTCGCGTTCGGGCCGCAGCTTCCACGCATCCTCGCCGGCAGCGCGCCGGCGCTCGCGATCACGGATCTGCGCGCGTTCGGCATCCGCGCCGGCGGACCCGGCGTGCGCGACAAGCTGACGCGGGCGTTCGAGCAGCTCTACAACGAGTCCGCGACGGGAATCGTCGCGTCGTCGGCCGCGGAGGGCTTCCAGGCCGTGCAGACGCTGCAGCGCATCCAGCCCGCCGAGTACCGGCCGGAGAACGGCGCCGAGTATCCGAAGGGCAAGCTCGGCAGCTCGCTGATGCAGATTGCGCAGCTCATCAAGGCGGACATCGGCCTGGAACAGGCATTCGCGGACGCGGGGGGTTGGGACACGCACATCGCGCAGGGCGCCGGGGAGGGGCAGCTCGCGACGCGACTCCGCGAGCTCGGCGACTCGCTCGAGGCGTTCGCACTGGACCTCGGCGATCGCATGCGCGACGTCGTCGTGCTCACGATGTCGGAGTTCGGCCGCACCGTCGCCGAGAACGGCAGCATCGGCACGGACCACGGCCACGCGACCGCGATGTTCGTGATGGGCGGCGGCGTGCGCGGCGGCCGCGTCGCGGGCCAGTGGCCGGGGCTCGACCCGGCGCAGCAGTTCCAGGGCAGGGACCTCGCGGTCACCACCGACTTTCGCGACCTGTTCGGCGAGATCCTCGTCCGCCATGCCGGCGCGAGCGACCTCACGGCCGTCTTCCCGGGCCACGACGCCTCGCCGGATCGCTTCCCGGGCGTCATGACGGCGTAGGAGGAGTCCTGCCGTTCCTCTCCCGGGCCGCGGCGTTCAGCGCGCTTGCGCTCGCCACGCTCCTTGCACCGGTGCCGGCGCTCGCCGCGCGGCTCGCGGGCACGCTCGCGGATCGCGCTTCGCACGCCGCGGTCTCCGGGGCGCGCATCACGCTGACGAATCCCTCCGACACCACCGAGGTGCACGCCACGGTGAGCGATGATCACGGCGGGTTCGCGTTCGACAGCCTCGCCCAGCGCGCCTACCGGCTCGACGCCACACGCGTCGGCTACGCGCCGCTGCGCACGACGATCACGATCCAGAGCGAGCGCCAGGATGCCGGCACGATCCTCATGTTCACCATGCCGGTGCTCCAATCCGAGGTCGTCGTCCGCGAATCCCCGCCGACCGCGATCCAGAAAGCCGACACCACGGAGTTCGCCGCGCAGGCGTTCAAGGTGAATCGCGATGCGACGGCCGAGCAGCTGGTGAAGAAGATGCCCGGGATCACCGTGGACAAGAACGGCAACGTGACGTCGAATGGCGAGGCCGTGCGCCAGGTGCTGCTCGACGGCCGGCCCTACTTCGGCAGCGATCCCACCGCGGCGCTCCGCAATCTGCCGGCCGACGTCATCGACAAGATCCAGGTCTACGACCAGCTCAGCGACCAGGCCCAGTTCAGCGGCTTCGACGACGGGCAATCCGTGAAGACGCTGAACATCACGCTGCGCTCCGATCGCCGGCGCGCGCAGTTCGGCAAGGTGTACGGCGGCTATGGCGACCAGGATCGCTACCTCGCCGGCGGCAACGACAGCTTCCTGCGCGGCGCCACGCGTCTCTCCCTGATCGGGCTTGCGAACAACGTGAACCAGCAGAACTTCTCGAGCCAGGATCTCCTCGGAGTGCTGAACACCGGCAGCCAGCGCGGCGGATTCGGCGGGGGACCGAACGGGCGCCGCGCCGGCGGTGGGGGCGGCGGCGGCGGCGGTGGCGGTGGCGGCGCGGGCGGCTCCGGAGGCGGCTTCGGGGGCGGCGGATTCGGAGGTGGAGGCTTCGGGGGCGGCGCCCCCGGCCCGGGCGGCGGATTCACGAACACCGGCAACTTCCTGGTCGGCGCGCAGGACGGCGTCACCACCACGCAGTCGCTCGGCACCGACGTCTCGACGACGTGGTGGAAGAAGCTGCAGGCGAACGCCAGCTACTTCTTCAACCACTCGGACAACCAGGATCGTCAGACGCTCGAGCGCACGTTCTCCGCGCCGGTGGATTCGATCGCGCGCTACGGTCAGCTTGCGAGCCCCGAGAACTGGAACACGAACCATCGCGCGGACGCGCGTTTTGACTGGGCGCCCGACTCCAGCAATTCGTTCCTGATGCTCCCGAGGCTCTACTTCCAGGACAACCGGTCCGCGAACCGGCTGAACGGCAGCAACGCGGGCGTCACCGGGGATCCGGTCAACAGCGCCGAGAACATCACGCAGGGCTCGACCTCGGGCTACAATCTGAGCGATCACCTGATCGCGCGCCATCGCCTCGGGGTCCCCGGCCGCACGATCTCGCTCGATCTCGGCGGGGCGGCGACGCTGAAGACGGGGAGCAGCGCGCAGCAATCGTACGTGGAGTCGTTCGGCGCCGGCGCCTCGAGCGACACGCTGGCCGAGCGCGGAAACCTCCGCACGACGACGGCCTCGCTCTCGGCGCGGGCGGTGTACACCGAGCCGCTCGGCAGGAACCTCCAGCTGCAGGCGAACTACAGTCCGTCGGTGACGCACGGCGACGCGAGCAACTCCGAGTTCCAGCTCGACACGCTGACGAACGCCTACACGCGACCCGACACGGCGCAGTCCAGCACGTTCCACAACAGCACCACGGTGCAGAATGCCGGCGCCGGGCTGCGCTTCAGGCGCGGCCAGCTGAACGCCGCGCTCAACCTGGCCTACCAGGTGAGCACGTTGCGCTCGGACGAGTCATTCCCGAGTCAGAGCTCGCTCGTCCGGACGTTCGAGGACGTGCTGCCGTCGGCGACGTTCAATCTCAATACCCGGGATCACCGCAATTTGCGGTTCACGTACTTCACCTCGACGCGCGCGCCGACGGTGGGCCAGCTCCAGAACGTGGTGGACAATTCGAATCCGCTGATCCTGACGAGCGGCAATCCCAGCTTGCGGCAATCGACGCTCGACACGTTCGTCGGCCGCTACTCGCGCACCGATCCCGCGCGCTCGCGGAGCCTTTTCGTGCTGCTGTCGCTCC
>Ga0306922_10006694_pt1 | contig 11060 bp, 9 predicted proteins | sample sta12Cox44000082_FD_203758 | JGI IMG/M metagenome (GOLD analysis project Ga0306922, IMG submission 203758) | Lab enrichment of tropical soil microbial communities from Luquillo Experimental Forest, Puerto Rico - statoxic.12C.oxic.44.000.082 (v2)... | ecosystem: Environmental > Terrestrial > Soil...
ACAGCAGGTCCGGTCGTTCTGGCGTGATCAGGTGGCGAATATCGGAAAGAGCCACGATACCGTCTAGTGTAACCACATCGCGTGGCTGTGTGCGGGTCTCCTCCACGACAAAATCACGGAGACGGTCCGGGGTACCGGCCGAGAACATCAGGCGAGTGATATCACCGCGCCGCCGCCGTTTGAGCGCAGACTCGAACATCGCCACGAGGTCTTGCGCCTTTTCTTCGATTTCGATGTCGCTGTTTCGGAGTGCCCTAAACATGCCATGGCCGAGCGGCGTCATCCCGGGAAACAGCTCCGACATCCCTATCGCGAGCAGCACCTCCTCAACTACAATGAAGCGGATCTCCTTGCCGGGCAGTCGGATGAAACGTTCGACGCGCTCCGGGATCAAGACCAGAGCGTTGATCTCGGGCCCGTCGTCTCGACGCAATTCCACAACGATTGCTAACGCCCGATTTGGAATAAACGGGAATGGATGTGCCGGGTCGATCGCGATCGGCGTCATAACCGGAAGCAGGCGATCGATGAAGAATTGGTTCAGCCAATCGCGATCCTCGCCCGTCAACGCCTCGTGGCCGAGGATGAAGATCCGTTCCTCGCGCATACGCTTCTGCAGGTCTACCCAACATTTCTGCTGGCGACGAACGAGGTCTCGTGCCACCTCGGCGATCGCCACCAGTTGCTGCTCCGGGGTCAATCCGTCATCGCTCTTCGCGGTGATTCCGCTCTCCGCCAGCTCTTGCAGACCGGCGACCCGCACCATGTAGAACTCGTCGAGGTTGCTGTCGGAAATCGACAGAAAGCGGACCCTTTCGAGAAGCGGGTGTTCCGAATTGCTCGCTTCCTCGAGAACCCGCTCGTTGAAGGCGAGCCAGGAAAGCTCGCGATTGATGTAGCGTTTTGGCGACTCCCCCGGTGCGGCCGATGTCGCCCGCTCGATCGGCGCCGGATCGATCGCCAACTGCTCCATTTCTACCCCCACTGCTGCGTCAGCCGTTCGCGGGGCGGCTATGCGGGTTCCCCGTCGACTGGGCAAGCTACGTCCTAATAGGACGAGATCATTTCGTCAGCGACCCGGGACACTCCGGGTACATTTTCGGCCAGCGCGAGCAATGCCTTGCGTTCTGCCTCCGAGCCGACGAGCCCCCAAAGATGTACGACGCGGTTGCCAACCGTGATGTTTCGCTCGCCAAAACCGGTCCACGTTTGGTTTTTGAGTCGCGACAGCAACTCGAGCCGGATTTGGCGATCCGTTTCGTCGTTCTGGTCGATCCGGCCGGCCACCGAGGCGAGCGCTTGGATCAGGTTGGCGCGGCTGACGATGCCGACGAGCTTGCCGTCTTTGACGACCGGGACGCGCTTGATCCGCTTGCGCTCGAAGAGAGTTGCGATATCGGAGAGCGGCGTCTCTTCGGTCACCGAGATCACGCCCGTCGTCATGACTTCGCCGACCTTTTTGCCGTGCGACTTTGCGAATTCTTCAGCAAGCCTGGTCGCACCGGTCACCGCCTCCAGCCACCAGGGCCTATGCTTTTCGGTGCCAATCTCGGCGCGATGGATCAGGTCGGCCTCGCTGAGCATGCCTATCAGATTGCCGTCTTGATCGAGAACCGGAAGGGCACTGACATCATGCTCAGCGAGAAGCTTGGTCGCCTCGGCCACGTCCGTATCGGGGCGCACGGTGACGACATCGCGCACCATCACGTCGATCGCACGCATATTGCCCGTCTCAGAATATATTCAGGAACAAGAAGTAGAGGCCGCCCGACAGCATCATCGCCATCGGCAAGGTCAGGACCCATGCCAGCACGATATTGCGGATGGTCGAGAGCTGCAGGCCCGACCCGTTGGCCGCCATGGTCCCAGCGACACCCGATGACAAGACGTGGGTGGTTGAGACCGGGAGACCGTACATGTCGGCTCCGGCGATGGTCGCCGCTGCGACGAGCTCCGCGGCTGCTCCTTGGCCATAGGTCAAATGCGTCTTGCCGATTTTCTCGCCGACGGTGATCACGATCCGCTTCCAGCCTACCATCGTGCCGAGGCCGAGCGTGATCGCGACCGAAATCTTGACCCAGGTCGGGATGAACTTTGTGGAGCTGTCAAGCGACTGCTTGTAACCATTTAAACTCGCCACTTCCTCCTTCGACAGATCGCTGTCCTTATCCTTCATCAGATTGCGCAGCGCTTCGTCTACGAGATACATGTCGTTGCGGGTATTGCCGACAGCGGCGGCGGGGATCTTTGCGATCGAGCCGTACTGCTTGACCTGCTTGTCGATGTCCTGGATCAGAATGGCGAGCGACGGATAGGTTCCCTCGCTGATCTTGTGGTGAGCAACGTACTCCATCACCGCAGGACGCGGGTTGCCGAGAATATTATACCCGGCAGCTTTTGCCTCGACGATTTTCGAGGCGGCCGCCGAAGTGGCCGAGAATTGCGCCATTTGGCCGTCGGGCAAGGCACGGTTGAGTGCGTAGGCGGTGGGGACGGTGCCAATCAGGATCAACATGATCAGCCCCATGCCTTTTTGTCCGTCGTTTGAACCATGGGCAAAGCTGACCGCAGTACAGGTGAAAACCAGCAAGCCACGGATCCACCATGCCGGCGGCTGATCGGTTTCCGGCGAGCGGTAGAGTTCGGGTTGCCGGATCACAACCTTCATCGCGAGCAGCAACAGCGCCGAGGCGAAAAAGCCGACGAGAGGAGAAAACAGCAGCGCTTTCCCGACATTGGTGGCCTGCCCCCAGTCGACACCCGAGGTTCCATCCTGGCCGTGTACCAAGGCATTGGCGATGCCGACACCGATGATCGATCCGATCAGTGTGTGCGAACTCGAAGCCGGGAGGCCGAGATACCAGGTGCCCAGGTTCCAGATGATCGCGGCAATCAGCAGTGCGAATACCATCGCAAACCCGGCCGAACTCCCGACCTGCAAGATCAATTCGACCGGCAGGAGCGAAATTATCCCGAATGCGACCGCACCGCTCGACAGCAGAACCCCAAGGAAATTGAACGACCCCGACCAGACGACGGCGATTTGGGCAGGCAACGAATGCGTGTAGATCACCGTGGCCACGGCATTCGCGGTATCGTGGAAACCATTGACGAACTCGAAGCCAAGCGCGATCAACAGAGCGACAAAAAGCAGCAGGTAGGGCAAAAACGTTGTGGGTTTTGCGCCGGTGGCCTCGACGTCCGAATAGAGGCTGTAGGCCACGTAGAGCAGACCGCCAGCAAGTACCAGAAGCAAGATGATGGCGGTGCGCGGATCGAGCGGACGATCAAGCTTGGGGCGCGCCCCGCCCGTGGCGGTCCCCGTTCTTACATCCAGCGCAACATCAGTCATTTTTCTTGGTCCCCTGGTTCCGGCAAGCGCCGGAGTATGGCTAGTTAATATTTCAGTTATGTGACAGTGTCTTGACGGCGCGTTGACGAGACATGCCTGACTAGCGAGCGTTCACAGCGGCAGGGCCGCGACGGCAAGCCCTCGCGCTACCTGCCGAAGTAGCTATGCTCCAGCGCCCGCCACGACGCGCTCGCGGTGATTTCGATCAGGGCGCGATCGAGAGACTTCTTGAGCGGAGAATTCGGCGGCAGCGCGAACGCCATGTAGGAGGGGGCGAGTAGGCCGCTCGGCATCGGGATGACCCCGGAGAAATACGTCGAGATCTCGTATTCCAAAGCACCCACGCTATTGACGACGGCGTCGGACTTGCCGCCCACCAGCGACGCCAGCGCGTCCTTGAGATTGGCGTATTTCGTGTAATGCAGATGCTGCTCGTCGAGATATTCGGCACCCGAAGAATCCGCGACGGCCGCCAATCGTTTCCCGTCGAGATCGCTGGTCCCTGCGATCGGGGCCGATGTAACGGCATCGGCGGTCATACGCGCGACGAGGCTCGTCGTCAGCAGGGATATCAGAGCCAGGCTCACCAGCATCCAGAGCACGGCAATGAATCGTCCGACCCGCGTCAGCGGCGTCACATCGCCGTAGCCGACCGTGGTCATTGTGACGGCTGCCCAATAGATGCCGTCGGATAACGAGGTGACCGCGCGCTCGTGTGGATTTCCCGCGAGCCGGCGCCGGCGCTCGAAGACCCACATCAGGGCACCGATCAGCACAAGCAGCCCCAGGGTGAACACGATCAAGGGGCCGAGCTCCCTGACGACCGCGACATAGGACATGACCGCCGCGATGGGCCCGGTTTGCTTGGGGAGGGCGACCGCGACGCCGGAGCGGTGGGCCGGATAGGTGAATTCGACGTGAGTCAGCCGGTCCGGCGTGATGGTGATCGCCCCGATCGCCGCGTCGAACTGACCACGCTCGACTCCGCTGATGAGGTCCCCCATTTGCGCGACCGCGATAAAGCGATAGCTCAGATGGAGGTCGTCGGCGACGCGCCGCCAAAGGTCGATGCTGGCACCTGAAAACAATCCCTCGGCATCGACCGACCCGTACGGCGGCACGTCGTAGACAGCGACGCGTAGGGGCTCGTCGGCAGCGCGTTCGGCGCCCGAGGCGCTCGATCGTGCCGCGGCACCGACAAGGCAGATTGCGAGGGCGATCGCGCTCAGAGGCGATCGCGTGGCGATGCGTCGCCCGGACCAAAGATTGCGTGAACGCTTTCTCATGATCGAGGATGAGAGTTGCACCCGTTGAATTTAGTAAGCTGGAATCATTTCGTCGGAGACTTGCCGTCAGGCCGGAGGTTTGTTGGTCTCCGGGTCGCGGTAAAACTCAGGCCTCCTGATAATCGCCCCGAGTATGGCCAGCTAATATTTCAGTTCTATGACAGCAACCGCTCGGATCTCGACTTGACTAGCGCGCTGCCCCGTGCTGCGAGTCCGCCGCTCAAAGGATACCAGGGTGCAAGGAAGCTCAACCAGCTATGCAAGCCTAACGGCGCGGGGTCTGGTCCCGAACCGCTGGGACATCATTGCCTTCCCGTTGGTCTTTGGCCTGCTACTGCTTGCCGCCAAAGGAGCTCGCGAAACCTTGGCGCCACTCTCGGCGCTCAAAGAGCCCGTCATCTCGCTCGATCCGATCAATCTGCCGGAATACGCGCTGCGCACGACCTTGCGCATGTTGGCGGCGATGATCGCTTCGCTGGTCTTTACCGTCACCTATGGGACACTCGCCGCCAAAAGCCGGCGAGCCGAGCTCGTCCTCGTCCCGCTGCTCGACATCCTCCAATCGGTGCCGGTGCTGGGTTACATTTCCTTCACCGTCGTCTTCTTCATGTCTCTGTTTCCCGGCCGGGTCGCGGGCGCCGAGGCCGCGGCGATCTTCGCAATCTTCACGAGCCAGGCCTGGAACATGACCTTCAGCTTCTACCAGTCGCTGCGCACCGTGCCGCGCGACCTCGAGGAGGCAACGCATAGTTTTCGTTTCTCGGCATGGCAGCGCTTTTGGCGGCTCGAGGCGCCGTTCGCGATGCCGGGTCTCGTCTGGAACATGATGATGAGCATGTCCGGGGGCTGGTTCTTCGTCGTGGCAAGCGAGGCGATCACAGTCGGCGATAGAACTATTACGTTGCCTGGGATCGGCGCGTATTTGGCTCAGGCGACGGCGGAAAAGGACTTGGCTGCGGTCGGTTGGGTGGTGCTGACGATGACCGCGGTGATCATCCTCTATGACCAGCTGATGTTTCGGCCGCTGGTCGCCTGGGCCGACAAGTTCCGCTTCGAGCAGACCGGTGCGCAAACGATACCCGGTTCATGGTTTCTCGATTTACTCCAGCGCAGCCGCCTCTTTGGAACCTTGACCAACCCGGGGAGCCTGCTGCTGCACGCGCTTGCGCGCCGGCGTTTCGCCCCGATGCGGCAGGGGATTACGAGTGTTCGCCCCTCGCACTCGACGATCGTGGACGTTCTCTGGTTCATCGCCGTAGCGGCAGCAGCCGTCTTCGCTGCATGGAAGATCATTGCTTTTGTCGCGGCCGGGGTAGGCTGGGGCGATGTCCTTGACGCCTTGAAGCTCGGTCTTTTCACTTTGACCCGGGTGGTTGTGCTGATCGCGGTCGCCTCCTTGATTTGGGTCCCGATCGGAGTCCAGGTCGGTTTACGGCCGCACCTGGCCGAGAAGATCCAGCCTCTGGCGCAGTTTCTCGCAGCCTTCCCGGCCAATCTGCTGTTCCCGGTGTTCGTGGTGGTCATTGTCCGTTTCGAGCTGAACCCGGGCATCTGGCTCAGCCCGCTGATCATCCTCGGCACGCAGTGGTATATTCTGTTCAATGTGGTCGCCGGCACGATGGCCTATCCCAACGACTTCCGCGAAGCGGCGACCAATTTTCGCATGCGCGGTTGGCAATGGTGGCGCCAGGTTATGTTGCCGGGGATCTTTCCCTATTTCGTTACCGGTGCCATTACTGCTGCGGGCGGTGCGTGGAATGCCAGCATCGTCGCCGAAGCGGTCTCCTGGGGCGACACCAAGGTCACGGCCCACGGTCTGGGAGCCTATATCGCAGAGAACACGGCTGCCGGCGACTACCCCAGGATCGTTCTCGGCATTGCTGTCATGTCGATGCTGGTGACCCTGTTCAACCGGTTGCTCTGGCGGCCGCTCTATGCCTATGCGGAAGAACGGCTGCGCCTAGACTGAGAAATCACAATGGTCGCATTAGACACCCTGCACGAGACGACGCTGGGGGAGCCGATCCTGACAGTGCACGATGTGACCCGCGGTTTCCCTCGGGGGTCGGGGGAGGTACGCGTCCTTGCCGACGTCGATCTTTTGCTGCGAGCCGGCGAGATTGTCGGTTTGCTCGGCCGCTCCGGCTCCGGCAAATCGACCCTGTTGCGCATCATCTCGGGTTTAATCAGACCTAGCAGCGGCGAGGTGATTTACCGCGGCAGCCCTGTCAACGGCCCTGCGGAAGGGATCGCGATGGTCTTTCAGACCTTCGCGCTCTTTCCTTGGCTGACCGTATTGCAGAATGTCGAAGCGGGGCTCGAAGCCCTGGGCGTGCCGGACAAGGAGAGCCGCAGGCGGGCGCTTTCCGCGATCGATCTGATCGGTCTCGACGGATTTGAGTCGGCTTACCCGCGCGAATTGTCGGGCGGCATGCGCCAGCGTGTCGGCTTTGCCAGGGCGCTCGTCGTTGAGCCGACTATTCTGCTGCTGGATGAACCTTTTTCGGCGCTCGATGTACTGACCGCCGAGACGATCCGCACCGATCTTCTCGATCTCTGGATCGAGCACAAGCTGCCGACAAAATCGATGCTGCTGGTTACGCACAATATCGAGGAAGCGGTCTTCATGTGCGACCGCATCCTGATCTTTTCCTCAAACCCCGGACGCGTGGTCGGCGAGATCGAGGTCACGTTTCCGCATCCACGCGACCGGCTCGATGCCGATTTTCGCGAGATGGTGGACGATATTTACGCAAAAATGACGGCGCGACCGTCCGTCGGAGCCGCGGGGCAATTGCCTAAACTGCAGCTTGGCAGCCGGCTGCCGCCGGTCTCGACCAATGTGATGGCGGGTCTGATCGAGACTGTCGCCGCACCGCCTTATGAGGGCAAGGCGGATCTGCCGGAAATCGCACGTACCCTGCAACTCGAGATCGACGATCTGTTCCCGGTGGCTGAGGTCCTTCACTACCTCGGTTTTGCCGAGATCAAGGAGGGCGACATTCTACTGAGCGCGGCGGCGCGCAATTTTGCCGACCTCGACACGCAGACGCGAAAGGAGGTCTTCGCCCGCCACCTGCTTGCCTCGGTCCCCCTTGCCCAACACATCAGACATGTGCTCGACGAGCGGCCCGGTCATCGGGCACCCCGGGTGCGCTTCGAGCAAGAGCTCGAAGACCATCTCAGCGACGCGGCCGCCGAGGAAACGCTCGATGCCGTAACAGATTGGGGTCGTTACGCGGAAATCTTCGCTTATGACGATCAGGCGGAGATGTTCAGCCTGGAGGACCCCGAGGGCTGAGCCCGTCATCGTTAATCGGTGATCGTTGCCGGTGACGCCGAGCTTGTGCGAAATTCACCCGGCATCTTTCCGGCTGGGCGGCGTTCGGATAGCCCGCGCGCCTGTCTTCACATGGGGGATCTTCATGGTCGCGCAGATGCGAGAGTTCCGCAGGAAGGCCGCGCTGTGCCGGCGAGCGGCGAGCATTCCGACTTCCGGGTCCGGGAACGCCGACCGCATCCTTTTGGTGCTGGCAGAGCAACTCGAGCGCGATGCAGCGCTCCGCGAGCGCCAATTGCAAAAGGACGTATCCGACCGCCCTCCCCAATAAGAGAAGGCGGAATAACGACGGCGGCGCGCGAAGCTCGTCCGGCGCGAGGCCCGCCGGAGCATTCGACAGGTTCGGCAGGGCGCGAGAGCATCCGGCAAAGCTGAATTTCGGCAACTACATGGCCTATGCGGTCTCGGCGGTCATGCGCGCGCCGCTGTTGTTTAAGGGCGGAGATTTCGGACTGACGGACGTGATGGCGCACCCGGCCTCGATCGGGATGTGAGTGACGAAGCCGGCAGGACGAAGCGCGCCGAGCGGCTGCCAGCGGCGCGCGGTCGCCCAGGCGTGCGGCCCGAGGATGTCCGATCCGCGAAAGAGGAAAGGGAGGGTCGGGATCGCGCTCTCTCATCAGTCGAACCGTCGCCCCTGATACCCCGGAGATCCCCGGGGGAGTGTCACCTCTATCTTGCCGAGGGGTGTCATCTCTATATTGCTCCTACACACAACTGTCGCAGTACAGCGGTTATGGAAAGTCGCAATAGCGGCGGCGGGCCCAGTGTTAAAGGAGCGGCGGTCGTGGTAGGCTGGCCCTATGGCTATTTTGAAGGGCAGGGGTCAGTTACGGGCGCTGCCGCCCGGGCAAGATGTTTTCGAGTTGATTATGAGATTCATATAGGCGGCAAACCGCTCGGCCGAAATGCAGTCGGTCTGCCACCAGTGACAAGACCGACTATAGAAGCGGCTACGAAGATCACCGCGGTCGATGGCCGCCAAATCCCTGAACCGGCGCAGTACGTCTTAATGAAAGAGATGGGGGCCGAAGTGCTGCGACTCGCAAAGGATTTCGGAAAGTGGTATGGATTAAACTCTTGAGATGGGCCGACGCAAACTAGCACGGCGTTTTCGATTATTATGGGTTTAACTCAGTCGCATAACCGCGTGCCTGAACCGATGACAAGTTGGACATAGCAATTCAAAATCTAAGGCTGTTGTGTAGCGTTGACCCTCTGCAAGGGGGTTCCGGTGATGAACATCCAGAAGCGTGCGAGGTTGGACACGTGTTCCGGCGACTCGTTTTGTGGGGTCGAAAGCGCACTCATCACAAGTTAGAGTACCGGCGCGCCGCCGCTGTCTCAAAAAACTATCAGCCAGCCACGCAGCGCGCAGCCGCACTTTCGAGCGCTGCTCCTCGGTCAGCCCTTCCACAGCACTGGCCGTGAGATCGCGGCCGATGTCTCGTTCTACTTTTTCACTGATTTCGCTGCCTGCGGCCATTACCGCCTCGTCCTCTATTGCTACCCATGCGTTAAGAGCAGGCCGCGGAGTTATTACGAGCGCGGCGAGCTTTGCGCGGTCTTCGTCATTCAATGGACGCAGGAGCGTCGAAGGGTGTGCAAACAGGCGTCGATAGTCCGCCGGACCAAAAACATCGGCAGCGTCCGGTGGATTCTCGATATCGTAGCTTTCGATGATGGGAAAGGCGACTGACCAACGACAGCGATTGGCGTCCCGCGCCCACATATCTTGCAGTCGCTCAAAAGCAGCATCGCCGATGATCTTTCGGTGCTCTCAGCCGTGGCCTGGCCGGAGGCGGTGAACGGCAATTAGCCGACCTGCCAATGGGGCATGCAGCTCTAAATCCCGGAGGTATTCAGGATCACTCTCAAAGCCAGCGTTCGGTGATTCAATTGAGCGCGTGACATAGTCAAGCACATATCCGCCTCGGGCTTGTCGAACCACAGCCGTTTCACACGTTGCTCGTGCGTAAGTAGATCCGTCTCTAGGCGTAAACTCCAAAGAGCGACCACCCGCCGCCCAATGCGACTTGGCTGCTGTTACAGGCTGAGGTAGATCAGAAATTTGCAAGGCGCGCCCGTTCTCGCTAAGGTTCAACGGTTGGACATATTGCCCTGTCTCAGGCTGTTAACCTCGAAATCGTGCTCTGGCTGACGTTGTAGGTGCGCGCGACGCTCCGTCGTGTCTCGCCGGCCTCGAGGCGCTTGCAGGCCTCTTCTGGTGGTGACAGATTTTCACTGCTGGGATGGCAATCGAACCAGCGGAAGGTTAAGTTTGCGCCCCTTACGGAGGTGAGGAAATTCCTTGTTATGCCGTTTTGCTAGGTCGAAATCCGATTGTTGACAAACAACATAACGATACGCGTTTGCTGCCTGAAGAGAATTGAAGAAGTCCATATATTTCCGATGTCAGAAGACATCGGCATGCCCGAGGTGGCAGCCTCAATCGCGGACATAGTTGATCTCCAAGGCTCGGTTTTCATCGTGAGAGCAGATATTCTCCCACCCATAAGGTGTCCAAGCAGATTCCGGGCGAGCTCCATATGGACGGACACCATGCACACAGCATCAGATTTGACGATAGGGGCAGGTATATTTCGATCCCCGGCACAGTGAGGCCGAGGTTCTCGTGTCGCGTATTGTGCAAGCAAACGGGATTGTCACCTAGGTAGAAGCTTCGACCCGGAGCCGCTTGAGCTAGCCTGAACTCTTTCTGGGCAATGATTTGTGCGAAGCTCGGCAGGGTTTCGCGGATTGCCATCAGGGTGTTGCGCTTAACCGTATCCTCTGTTTGCGGCCCCCAGTCCGGAACGTCTTCCATGCGATGTCCCATAGTCTCGATGTTTTCCCGCATCATCGCTTCCATCTCCTGAAAGCGAACGCGGGTCGCCTTTGTGCGAAGCATTTGAAACGCTATCAGGAACGCGAGGTCGGCTTTTTCTTGGGGGCTGCGGTCAAGACGCCTGGATTCAATGATGCGCCGATAGGTCGGCAGACACCAATTCTCGATCTTAGACGCAATCGGTTCAAACGACACTATCCAGTCTTCAAAAAGGAAGTCGTGGAAACGGTTTTC
>Ga0306922_10006697_pt1 | contig 11055 bp, 5 predicted proteins | sample sta12Cox44000082_FD_203758 | JGI IMG/M metagenome (GOLD analysis project Ga0306922, IMG submission 203758) | Lab enrichment of tropical soil microbial communities from Luquillo Experimental Forest, Puerto Rico - statoxic.12C.oxic.44.000.082 (v2)... | ecosystem: Environmental > Terrestrial > Soil...
TGACCGGCCGCCGCTTCGAGCAGGTGCGGATTGTCGGCGGCGGATCGCGCAACCGCTTGTTGAACCAGTTCACGGCCGACGCGATCGGCCGGACGGTGCTCGCCGGTCCGGTGGAGGCGACCGCGCTCGGCAATGTAGCTATGCAGATGCTCGCCACCGGCGCCATCGGCTCGCTGGCCGAGGCGCGCGCCGTGATCGAGCAGTCATTCCCTGTCGAGCGGTTCGAGCCATCCGCGACGGATCGATGGGATGCGCAGTACCGGCGGTTCCTCGACTACCTGGAGCTCACCTGTGCGTGAGGCGATCACCGCCGCCTCGAAGCATCTGAGAGAGCGTCTGGAGGACCTCTGGAATGCCGACGATGCTGATAGCGTCGCGGGCGACCCGTTGGGCCTGCTGCGCTACCGGTCGAACCTGTTGGGCGCCGACCTGCGCATTACCAACTTCGGGGGCGGCAACACGAGCTCGAAGTTCGAGCGGCCGGACCCCTTGACGGGCGAGCCCGTCCGCGTGATGGCGGTGAAGGGCAGCGGCGGCGACCTGCGATCGATCGACAACGCAGGCTTCGCGATCCTGTACCTGGACAAGCTCGAGCGGCTCATCGCGCGCTATCGCGGCGAACCGTACGAAGACGAGATAGCGGGCTTCTATCCGCTGTGCGCCTTCGGCGGGAGCCGCGTCGCCGCGTCAATCGATACGCCGCTGCACGCGTTTCTCCCGTTCGACCACATCGATCACCTGCACCCGGACTCGGCAATCGGGCTGGCCGCCAGCGCGAATGGGCGCCAGCGGCTCGCCGAGTTCAATCGCCGCTACGATCGGCGGCTCGTCTGGATGCCGTGGCAGCGCCCAGGGTTCGAGCTGGCGCTGATGCTCAGACAGGTTGTGGCCGCGCATCCCGGGTGTGACGGCATCGTGCTCGGAAGCCACGGACTGTTCACGTGGGGTGCGACCCAGCGAGAATGCTACGCGAACAGCATCCAAACGATCGATCAGATGGGGGAGTTCGTCGACGATCACCGCCGCGCGCGCGGCGTCGCGCCGTTTGGCGGGGCGGCCGTCATGGCGACGATCGATCGCGACTCGACGGCCGCCGCCATTCTGCCCGGCCTGCGCGGCGCGCTGTCGTCGGACCGCCGCGTCGTCGCCCACTTCGAGCGATCCGAGGAGGGACTCGAGTTCGCGAACAGCGTGTGGGCGGAAGAGTTGTGCCGTCTCGGCACGAGCTGTCCCGACCATTTTCTCCGGACGCGGATTTCGCCGATGTTCGTGCCCTGGGACCCCTCGCGCGAGGCCGAGGCCGTGCTCCGCGAGCGCGTTGCCGAGCGTCTTCGGGCGTATCGCGCGGCGTACGTCGCGTACTACCGCGCGCATGCGCAGGCGGACTCTCCCGCGCTGCGCGGCTCGAATCCGTCGGTTGTCGTCATTCCGGCGCTCGGCATCTTCGGGTTCGGGCGAGACAAGCGCGAGGCGCGGATCACGACCGAGTTCTTCGTCAACGCGATCCACGTAATGGCGGGCGCGACGGCGCTCGAACACGGCGACTCGGTGGCGCTCGACGATCGCGGCCCGGCGGCGATCGCGGGCGCCGGCGTAACCGCGCCCGGCGCCGTTGGAACCGAGCTCCCCCAGGCGCGACGGCCCGAGCAGGCGGCGGAGTTCACCAACTTCCACAACTACGTGGCGCTGCCCCGCTCCGAGGCGTTTCGCATCGAGTACTGGGCGCTCGAAGAGGCGAAACTGCAGCGGATGCCGCCGGAACGCGAGTTCAGCCGCCGGATCGTGATGATCGTCGGAGCGGGCAGCGGCATCGGCCGGGCGGTTGCGCTCGAGATCGCGGGGCGCGGTGGTCACGTCGTGGTTGCCGATCGGGAGGCCGCCGCGGCCGAAGCCACGTGGGCCGACGTCCGGATGCTGGCGTCGCCGGACATGGGCATGGCGGCAACCGTGGACGTCGCGACCAGAGCGAGCGTGGCGGCCGCGCTGCGCGCGACGGTGCTCGCCTTCGGCGGCATCGATGTCATCGTCAACACGGCAGCGGTTTATCCGACGCCCGAACCTGGTTGCGCGCCGGACTCGGTGTGGGCGCGGACCATGCAGACGAACGTCGTCAGCAATTATGTGCTCGCCGATGAGGCGCGCCGTGTGCTCGCCGCGCAGAATCTGCCCGCTTCGATCGTGCTGACCAGCTCGGCCAACGCCGTCGTGCCGAAGTCGGGCAGCGAGCCATACGACGTCAGCAAGGCGGCCATCAACCATCTGATTCGCGAGCTCGCGGTTGGGCTTGGCCCGCTTGTGCGCGTCAACGGGATCGCGCCCGCGACGGTCGTTGCCGGCTCGGCGATGTTTCCGCGAGACCGCGTCATCGGCTCGCTCAAGAAGTACACCATCGCCTTCGACGAGGGTGAGTCGACCGAATCGCTGCGCGGGAAGCTGGCGGACTTCTACGCGGAACGCACCGTCACGCGGCGGCCGATCCTGCCCGAGGACTGCGCGCTGGCGATCTGCTGGCTCGCGAGCGATCTCAGCGCGAAGACGACCGGCCACGTGATCCCGGTTGACGGCGGCCTCCCGGAAGCGTTCTTGCGATGACGGACCAAGGACCAGGGACCAAGGTTTAGCCGGGCGCCGCCGTTGACAGTCCGATCAGCTCGTCGTTCGGATAGATGTGGTTGACGTTGTCCGGTGTCACCATCTGGTGCTTGACGAAGACCGCGGGCGGAACCGGCCGATGATGCAGGATGTCGAGCGCAAGCCGGAGGATCTGCTCGCCGTATTTTTCAGGAAAGTACGCGACCGAGCCGACCAGGCGCGTGCCCGGCTGGCGCAGTTCCGAGCGCCCCTCAGGCGACGCGTTGTGGCTGACGATCGCGCATGACTCCGCGCGCCCCGCTTCCTGGAAGGCGCGCAGCGCGCCGAGCGCGCTCGGATCGTTGATCGCCCCCACGGCGATGCGGCGCGAACGGCTCGTGCGGAGGTACTTCCGCATGGCCTCGAAGCTGTCGCCGAGCACGCCGTCGCCGTCGACGTACGTCACGCGGCAGTGCTCGAGATGCGGGCACATTTCCTTCATGCCGACGAGCACGCCGGTGAGCCTCATCTGCGGCAGGCTGCCGGCGCGCTTTAGCGCGACGAGGACGATCTCGTCGAGTTCCGCGTTCCATCGCTGCTTCGTCCACCGGCCGAGGTATCGGCCTCCGATGAGGCCCGCCTCGTAGTTGTTCGCGCCGAAATAGGTCGCGCCCGGGTGCGGGATCTCGATCGCAATCAGCGGGATATTGGCTTCGCGGTACTTCGCTGCGACGATCGGCGCAACCTGCTCGTCGGTCTGAAACTCGATGACCAGGTCGACGCGCTCGCGCACGAGGACGTCCGCGTTGCGCTGCGCGATTTTCGGGTTGTAGCGGTTGTCGACGGCGATGAGCTCGACGCCTTCGGCAGCGGCGGCACGCTGCAAACTGTCGGAGACCTCGCGTGAAAACTGATAGTCGGTGCCCTGCGCCGCGTACCCGATCCGATACAGCTTCTGCTTGAAGGGGCGGAGCGAGGAGCGATACAGGTTCTCGCCGACCTTCTCAATCATCCCGCAGCGCTCGAGCGTGTAAAGCAGGCGGAACGCCATACTCTTAGGCAGGCCGCTCCGCGCTGCGATCTCCCGGAGCGGCAGCGCCTCGCCGGACGCGCGAAACGCCGACAACGCGCGTGAGGCGTGAACGACCGATTTCACCAAGTACGGATCGCGGGACGCTGTCCTCGCCGGCATGGTGTTTCAGCGCGCCTTTGTGTTCCAGACCACGCAACGCCACTTGCGAATGCGATCGCGCTAGGCGAACCAGTAGTCTAGATCATTTTTTAGCTTTACTGCCGATGGATGTGCGACTTAGAGGATTTGCCGCGCGTTGCGGGCCGTTTGGCAATGCCAAACGCAACGAGCCCGCCGGAATTGTTTTGATCGCTTGATTGGAGCGGCCTACAAGTCACCTGTCTTGAGATCGTCACGCGGTGTTGACAGAGAGGAACCCCTTATGTTGTCCAGGCTCATCAGCCTGACCGGGGCCGCGCTCGTTTCGATCTGCGCGGTTGCAGGGGCACAGGAATCCGCATCTGGAGGAATCAGCGGCCAGGTACTCGATCTGACGCACGCGGCTCTGCCCGGCGCCACGGTGACTGTGACGAACGCCGCCACCAACGCGAGGCGGGTCGTGACGGCCGACGCCGAAGGCCGGTTCACGGTGCCGAATCTTCCGGCGGCGACGTACACCATCCGCGTCGAGCTGACGGGGTTCAAGGCGGTCGAGGTGCAGGACTTCGTCGTGCGGAACGGTGAGATCGCCAAGCCAACCTTCACACTGGCCCTCGAGAACGTGGCCGAGAACGTGACCGTGCAGGCCTCGTCACCGCTGCTCCAGGTCGCGAACGCGTCGGTGAGCCAGACCATTACGGAGAAGCAGATCGAGGACCTGCCGGTCGCCGGCCGCAACCTGCTGTCGTTTGCCGCGCTGTCGGCCGGGGTGACGCCGCAGTCGTTCACGCGCGGCACGCAGTTCGGCGCCGCGGCCAGCAGCCGCAGCCAGTACGTAACGGTCGAGGGCGGGCGCGACAGCTCCACCAACTACGCCATTGACGGCGTGTACGTCCGGTCGCTCAGATTCAACAACATCTCGCTGAACCCGCCGCTCGACGCGGTTCAGGAGATGAACGTTCTGCGCAACTCGTTCACGACCGAGTACGGACAGGGTCAGGCGGTAGTGTCGATCGTGACGAGGTCCGGATCGAACAACTTCACCGGATCCGCGTACGATTACCTGCGCAAGACGAGTCTCGAGGCGGCGAACTATTTCGGCCAGAAGCCCGGCAACCGCACGCAGGCCGGCGGGACGCTTGGCGGACCAGCCCTGCGAAACCGGGCGTTCTTTTTCGGCGCCTACGAGGGCCTCCGGACCGATCAGAACAAGACCCTCTTCGGCACTGTCCCGAACCCCGCGTGGCTGCGCGGCGACTTCACGAGCGTGTCGGCGCCGATCATCGACCCAACGACCGGGAAGCCGTTCTTCGCCAACACCATCCCGGGGACCCGTTTCTCGAATTTCGCGAAGGTTCTCGGCCCCACTGTGCCGGCGCCGAATGCGAGCGGCGTGAACAACTACGTCACCGTGCAGCCGTTCAACGACGACGCCGACACGGCGACGCTGCGGGGGGACCAGGTGCTCAACTCGAAGCACAATCTCTTCGAACGGTTTCTCTACTACAAGGGCACGCAGGTCAACCCAAGCGTCTTCAGCTTCACGAACTTTCCGCAAGACGGGCGCAACCTCGCGGTGGGCGAAACGTGGGTCGTCTCGCAGAACGTCGTGAACGAGATCCGTTTTGGCTACAACTACGCCTACCACCTCGACTCCCCGATCAGCCTCAACGGCAGGAACTGGGTCGCCGACATCGGCCTGCAGAACCTCGCCGGGGGCATCGATCCGATTGACTACGGGCGGCCCGGCTTCACGTTCGTCGGGTATACCGGGAACGGCGAAGGCGGCATCACGCAGGGCGCGACCGAGAACGTCTTCAGCGTTTCGAACGCGACCAGCTGGGTGAAAGGCAGCCACAACATCCGGTTCGGGCTGCAGGCGCAGTACCGGCGGTACGAACAGCTTACCGAGGTTCCGCCGCGCGGCGGGTTCACGTTCAACGGCCAGTTCACTGGCAATCCCGTGGCCGACTTCCTGCTCGGCTACTGCTCGACGTGCACCGGGGCATTTGGCAGCTCACGGTCGCTGTACACGTCGCCGACCATCGCCCCGTTCTTCGACGACAACTGGCAGATGTCGCCCAAGCTGACGCTGCAGATGGGGGTCCGCTGGGAGTATCTGGGGCCGTGGCACGAGCAGAACAACCAGGAGGGATCGTTCGACGCGGCGACCGGCAAGATCGGCTACAACGTCGTCCCGTCGAATCTCCCGCCGCAGCTCCAGCCGCTCATCATCAACCAGAACGGGTTCTTCCCGCCCGGCATCGTGCAAAAGGACCTCAACAACTGGGGCCCGCGCGTCGGCGCCGCGTACACGGTCAACGAGAAGACGGTCGTGCGTAGTGGTTTCGGCGTGTACTACGACAACCTGAACCTGAACGAGCTGCAGTTCTCGCGGCTCGTGCCGCCCTTCTACGGGCAGTACTCGCTGCAGCCGGTGAAAACCGATCTCAGCATGAACGTCGACACGCTGTTCCCGTCGCTCAACAACATCCCGCAGTTCCCCGCGCCGTTCTCGATGGATCCGAACAACAGAACGGCCTATACGTTCCAGTGGAACGCGAACGTGCAGTACACGTTCGGTCGCAACTACCTCGTCGAGATCGCCTACACGGGGAGCAACGCCTACAACGAGCACAAACGGTACAACATCAACCAGGCCCAGCCGGGGACGACGCCGATTGCCACGCGCGTGCCGTATCCGGCGTTCCAATCGGCGATTTTGTACTCGTCGGATGCCGGCTGGTCGCAGTTCAAAGGCGTGTCTTTCAGGCTCGAGAAGCGGTACGCCGACGGGTTCTTCTTCCTCGCGAACTACCAGCTGTCGAAGACCATCGACAACGCCTCGGGCGAGATCGACGCCAACGACACTGCCTTCGCCAGGAATCTCGACGCCGACACTGGCTATTCGCTCTACGATCAGCGCCACCGCGCGGCGTTCAGTTATGGCTACGAGCTGCCGTTTGGCCCCGGCAAACCGTGGCTGTCGAGCGGCGGCGCCGCCGCTTACGTCCTCGGCGGCTGGCAGGTGCAGGGGACCATTCGCCTGGCCAGCGGGTTTCCTCTTACCGTTTCGTCGGCGAATGTCTGCCAGTGCGGCTCGTTCGTGCCGCAGCGCGTGAACCTCGTCACCCCGGGCAACTTCGGCCAGCTCGACAACCCGACGCCCGCCCACTGGTTCGACGCGACGGCCTACGCTGTTCCGGCGAACGGGACGCAAGGCACCGCAGGCCGCAGCACGCTGCGCGGGCCCGGAACCCAGACGGTGAATTTTTCTCTCAGCAAACGGTTCCCGATCGCGCGGGCGCGCGTGGAGCTTCGCGCCGAGATTTTCAACCTGCTGAACCGCGACAACTTTGGCAATCCGAACACGACCATCACAGATTCGGCCGTCGGCACCATCACGACCGCCGACGAAGGCCGCTCGATGCAGCTCGGGCTGCGGCTGTTCTGGTAGACCGAGTCTTGTTTATGCTTAGTGCGCCTTGTCCGGCGCACTCCTGACCCTCCGCGGGATCTCGAAGACATTCGCCGGCGTGCATGCGCTCCGCGGCGTGTCGTTCGACCTGCACGCCGGTGAAGTGCACGCGCTCGTCGGCGAGAACGGCGCCGGCAAGTCGACGCTGATCAGAGTCGTGACGGGCGCCGAGACTCCCGACACAGGTACGGTCACGGTCGCGGGTCACGCCGTTCCACGCATGGATCCGGCGACGGCGCGCTCGCTCGGGATCGCCGCCATCTACCAGCACCCGGTGTTGTTTCCCGGCCTGACGGTTGCCGAGAACATCGCGCTGGCGCTCGAGGGGCGCCGTCTTTGGCGCCGGGTCGACTGGCGCGCGCGGCGGAGCAGAGCGATCGAGCTCTTCGAGCTGGTCGGCGCGGCGATCGATCCGGACCGTGACGCGGACACCCTGAGCATGCCGGAGCGGCAGCTGGTCGAGATCGTGAAGGCGCTCGATGCGAACGCGCGTGTCCTGGTGATGGACGAGCCGACAGCGTCGCTGACCGACCGCGAGATCGACCGTCTACTCGACGTTGTCCGTCGCCTGCGGGCGCGCGGCGCCGGCATCATCTACATCTCCCACAAGCTCGACGAAGTGTTCGCCATCGCCGATCGGGTCACCGTGTTGCGCGACGGCGAATCGGTAGCGACGCGGTGGCGTGGCGAGCTCGACGCCGCCGAGCTCGTCCGCCTCATGGTCGGGCGCGAGCCGGTTGCGGTCGGGCGCGACCCCGTCAACCTTCCGAAACGGCGGCGCACGGCCTTCGACAGGGTGGCGCTCGAGCTTCGCGGGGTGTCGAACCGCGCGCGGGGCGTGGGTCCAATGACGCTGGCGGTCCGGCGGGGCGAGATCGTCGGCATGGCCGGCCTGCTCGGATCGGGCCGCACGGAGCTCGCCGAGACCATCTTCGGCCTCACGCCGTCCGATGCCGGCGACATCGTGGTGAACGGCGCGGCCGCCGCCATCAGATGTCCGGCTGACGCGATCCGGTTGGGCATCGGCTACGTGCCCGAGGATCGGCAGCAGCACGGCGTCATCGCCGAAATGTCGATCGTCGCCAACACAACGTTGAACAACCTGGCGGCGGTGTCGGCTCACGGCCTCGTAGACCGCAGCGCTGAGCAGCGGACGGCTGCGAGGTTCGTCGGGCAGCTGCGCATCAAAACGCCGTCGGTCGGCGCGTCAGTCGGCGAGCTGTCCGGCGGCAACCAGCAGAAAGTCGCGCTCGCCCGCTGGCTGTCGATCGAGCCGGCGGTTCTCATCCTCGACGAGCCTACGCAGGGGATCGACATCGCCGCAAAGGCCGAGATTCACGACATCATCGAGCGCCTCGCCGGGCAGGGGGTGGCGATCGTCCTCATTTCGTCGGAGCTGCCCGAGCTGCTGGCGCTGGCCGACCGAATTGCCGTCATGCGCGGCGGCGCACTTGCCGGCATCCTCGAATCGGACGCAGCGACCCCGCAGGCCGTGATGGCACTGGCGCTTGGCCATGCGGCGTGAACAGGCGGTCGTCATCGCGATCGTGGCGCTCGCGGGCGTGCTCGCGCTCGCAGCACCGTCGTTTTTCTCGGCCGAGAATCTGCGCGACCTGTATCTGGTCAACATGCCGCTCCTGGTTGTGGCGATCGGCACAACCCTGGTCATCATCTCCGGCGAAATCGACATCTCGGTAGGGTCGACATTTGCGGCGTGCAGCGTGGTCGCCGGCGTCGTCGCAAAAGCCGGTGTGGGTCCGGCTGGCGCCGGCGTGGCCGCTTGCCTCGCCGGCGCGCTCATGGGCGCGCTGAACGGCGCGCTCGTGGCGTACGTTCGAATCCCCTCGATCGTCGTCACGCTGGCGGCGATGGTAGCGCTTCGCGATGGGCTGCGCTGGGTGACGCAGGGGGCGTGGGTCGACAATCTGCCGCCGGGCTTTCAATGGCTCGGCACCACGCAGGGCTCGTTTCCGATCGTGACGGCGTGCGGCGTCGCGACGCTCGTGGTCGCCGTTGCATGGGCCATGCGGCATCTTGCCGCCGGCCGCGCGGTTTATGCGACGGGGTCGAATCTCGAAGCGGCGAGGCTGGCGGGCATCGACATCGCGCGCGTGAAGCTCACGGTCTTCACGATCGCCGGCGTGCTGACGGGTCTGGCAGCGCTCGTCAACTCGGCGCGATTCAACCAGATTCCGAGCAACACCGGGCTCGGGCTCGAAATGAAGGTCGTCGCCGCCGCGGTTGTCGGCGGCGCGGCGATCACCGGTGGACGCGGCACCTTCATCGGGACGGTGCTCGGCGTGGTCCTGCTCGGGGCGATTGGCCCCGCGCTGACGTTTCTCGGCGTCAGCGCGCAGTGGGAGCGTGCGCTCCAGGGCGGCATCGTGCTGACCGCGGTGATGATTGACGCCCCGCGTATGCACCATCGCCCGGCGACCGCGGGCGCGTCGCGCCGGGCGCTCGCCCATGGTTAATCTGCGGGCAGTCCTGCTCGGCGTACTGGTGTCGGAAGTGGCGGTGTTCTCGGTCGTTGCGCCGAACTTCCTGACGATGGCGAATGCCTTCGAGGTGATTCGCCTCAGCGTCGAGGTGGGTCTGCTGGCGGTTGCGATGACGCCGGTTTTGGTCACCGGCGGGATCGATTTGTCCGTCGGCGCGGCGATGGGGCTCGCCGCCGTGGCTCTCGGCGCGGCGTACCGCGACCTCGGCCTGCCGATCGGCGCGGCGGCGGCCGTGGCCCTGCTCGTAGGGTGCATGGGCGGCGCGCTGAACGCGGCGCTCATTGCCGGGCTCCAAATCCCGCCGCTCATCGTCACGCTCGGATCGCTGGCGCTCTTTCGCGGTCTGGCCGAAGGGATCACGCGCGGCACCGTCAACTATTCCGGGTTCCCGGCGAGCCTGCTTCGCCTCGGCCAGGGCTATTTGTGGGGCGTCGTTCCGGCGCAGGTGCCGGTCTTTCTCGCCGTCGTGGCGGCGTACGTGGTGCTGCTCCATCGGTCAGTCGTCGGACGCGCGTGGTACGCTATCGGGTTCGCTTCCGCCGGCGCGCGATACGCCGGCATTCCAGTCGCGCGGCGCGTCGGGCTGGCTTACGCGCTGTCAGGCGTCGTCGCAAGCATCGCGGCGATTGTGTACGTGGCGCATCTCGGCCAGGCACGGGCCGACGCTGGAACGGGGTACGAGCTGGACGCGATTACCGCGGCCGTGCTGGGCGGGACCTCCGTCTTCGGCGGACGGGGGAACATTTGGGGCACGCTCGGCGGCCTGTTCGCGATCGCGCTGCTGCAGAACGGCCTCCATCTCGCGGCGCTGCCGTCGGAGCTTACTGGCGTGCTCGTCGGCGCGCTGCTCATCGGGACCATCGCGCTCGATCGATCGCGGCGCGCGCGCGGGTCGACCGAAGCGCTTGAGGGCGAAAACCCCATTGTGAAGAACTCACAAGTCGCCATTCTGTGCGCCACCGTCATCGCCGGCGCGCTCATCGTCGCCGGCACGAACGTGTGGCTCGTGCGCTCGATCGAATCGACCGCGGTGAGGTCCGGTGGGGCCGCGCCGTCTAGCCGGGCGCGCAGGCCCGTGATCGCTGTGATGCCGAAGGCCAAAGGCGATCCGTACTTCGTCAGCTGCCGTGCCGGGGCAGAGGAAGCCGCGCAGGAGCTCGGCGTGGATCTGATCTGGGACGGGCCGACGAGCCTCGACGCCGCGAAGCAGAACGAGCTGGTGGAGAACTGGATGACGCGCGGCGTCGACGTCGTCGCCGTGGCGGTCGAGAACCGCGCGGCGATCTCGACCGTGCTGAGAAAAGCCCGCGCGCGTGGCATTCATGTGCTGACCT
>Ga0306922_10006700_pt1 | contig 11053 bp, 15 predicted proteins | sample sta12Cox44000082_FD_203758 | JGI IMG/M metagenome (GOLD analysis project Ga0306922, IMG submission 203758) | Lab enrichment of tropical soil microbial communities from Luquillo Experimental Forest, Puerto Rico - statoxic.12C.oxic.44.000.082 (v2)... | ecosystem: Environmental > Terrestrial >...
TTCACTCTTTGTATATCCGCGGGTACCGAACCCAGGCGGCAAGCGCAGCGTTGGTCAGTTGGTCATTTGCAACCCTGTCTGTGCATTGTCGGGTTTGCGGGTCGTTATGCCGAAGCGGCGTGTCATTCGGAAAACCGGTTTCCGTTTTGGGGAACATCGGTGAAGGCGCCGCGTTGCCTCAAAAGATCATCACCATGTGGAGAGCTATCATGAAAAAGCTCAGTGTGCTTGGGATTATCGTTGGAGCCGCGTTATTGAGTGCAGCGCCCTTCTCGCTTCAGTGGTCGCAAAAGAATGTGGCGCTCTCCCTTGACAGTGCTGATGCCCGAGTAGGGCGACCGCTAACTGCGACGAGCGTTGCAGGCGTTCACCGAAGGGCATACCGAAGGGCATATCGCCACGGACATTATTATTACTATTAGCGGCTGGGCCTGTGGGTTGGATCAGTTAGTCATTTGCACGAATACCGCACAGACGCAGATGGCAGGTCCCGGCTCTGTCGATGGGGTGATTCCCCGGCGGGTCGGGGCGCCTCCAAAAGAAGTGCGAAATGAAAAGTATCCTGTAGATGGACCCACGGGTGCGGGAGCTGGTCATGCTCTCGGCGCTGGCTGCGCTTGGTTGTGGTCTTGCGGCGGCGCAGGGCGACCTGGTGTTCGTCGTTATCTTTGGCGCGGCGTGCGCAGTGACAATTATCGAGGCGATAAGAAGTTGGCAGTGAGAGACAATCGAGGCGCACGCGATCCGCGCCTTGCCTGATTTGTGCGGCGAGGCCGAGTGAAAGAAAGCTCCGGACGTGCCGGGGCTTCCAGTTGCATGCTCGATGTACTCGATATCGAGCATGTACTTGTGGAGGCGCTTTACGTTCGCGGGCGTCATGACTTGCCCGCCGACAATGCGGGGCTGGAATACATGCGGCCATAGTGAGAAATTCGATAGTGGCGGGAACCGAATTCTGACGACTACGTTGAACTGGTGCAAATGCTGACCGTGGCTAAATGCCGTCTTATGGCTATCCTGCGGTCAGAATTTTAGCCCGACTGGCTGCCCGGTCGGGTTTTTTTGCACGGCTGCCGCGTGTCCCTTCAAGATACGGCCGACGACAGCGCCATCGGTAAGCACGTCGAAGTCGTCATCGTTCCACTCGCCCGACGGGCGGCTCTTCGCGGCGCGTATAAAGGATCAACTGGCCCGGCAAGTGCTCTCCTGCTTTTTGAGTCAAGTACCTGACACTGGAACGGGGTGCGCACCTTATCGTTAGGAGCGTGCAAAGATGGCCCTAACTCAGAGGGCAGAACAGTGAAGCTGATGAATCAAGTGCAATGCAAGCGGTGCGGGGGCGGCATGGAGAGAGTGGCCGAAATCGCTCCCTTTGGACGGAATCCCGGCTTAGTCGCGTTTCTTTGCTCTGATTGTGGCGCAACGGAAAGCACTCTGATACAGCCTGTAAATCGAACTCGGCAGGTGCAGCATGGCCGAGAACGTCGAGTTCCGGGTGATGCAGAGCGGTGATGGTCGCTGGTATTGGGAAGTTATTACTACCCCTGGCCCGACCGTGATCGCGCGCGGCGTGGCTGATACTGAGCCGGCCGCGTGCCAACAGGCCAGCGATGCCGCTCGAAAAGCCAAATTGATCGAATAGGCCGCCCCAGCTAGCGTCCAGCATGTCGATTCGCGAAATGCGTTCGGGTTTTCATGTGAGAACCAACTTGCCTTCATAGAACAGGCAAGCTCAACTTGCTTGCTGAAATCACCAACGTCAGCCTCCGCAAGCAGCAACTTGGCCGCCCGTTGCCATCGGGTGTTTAGTTCTCGCCCCTTCGAAAGCCCTAGCATATAGGCGCGGGCATCTAGGACGGTGTGCAACGTGCCGCCGTCTTTGGTCGCGAGGGGTCGGTCTAGTTTTTAGGAGAGGTACGCGAGACGCAACATGGTCGAATTAGATAGCGGCACTATCCAACTCATTTGGCACGAGATAGAGTTGCTCACACGCAATGGGTCCAAGTTGGGTCCAACACGGCAAACGTTGCCAAGTCGTTCTCGCCCACGTTGTCACTAAATGGATTGGCGCTGTTGGCGTCCCCGGCAGGATTCGAACCTGCGACCTGCGGATTAGAAATCCCTTGCCGCATGGCCTCCGTTGGCCTCACGAGGACCACATACCCCTTGTAACTGCCAGAAAAATCTGAGATACCTGCGGACTGTTGGCCGCGCTAGGCCAAGCGAGACCACGCTCTCCATCTTCCCATAGTCTTCCCAGAGACCTGCGGATTGCCATGAAGCTGCTACTCAAGAACATCACAAAACTCACCCTCTCGAAGCGCCGGCGCGAGTTAATCGTCTTCGATGACGATTTGGGTGGCTTCGGATTGCGCCTCCGCGAAGGGGGCAGCCGCGTGTGGATCTTCCAATACAAGGTCGGCAACAAACACCGCCGAATTACCATTGGGAAATTCCCCGCTATCGACCCGACCAAAGCCCGCCAGATTGCCAGCGAGCTGCATGCCAAGGTTCGGCTAGGCCAAGACCCCGCCAGCGAACGAGCAGAAAGCCGCGCGCGCGCCGACGAAACTTTTGGCGCCTGCGTTCGCCCGTTCTTAGGCTGGCAGCGCGGCCGCGTGAAAAGCTTCCGCGACGTCGAACGCCATCTGGTCAAGAACCTGGCGGCGCTTCACAACTTACCGCTTGCCAAGATCGACCAACGCACCATTGCTGGCCAATTGGCGCGCATCGGCGCTCAGAGCCCCATCCAAGCCAATAGGACGCGCGCCAGCCTATCCAAATTCTTTTCTTGGGCTTGATTGGGCCGCGCTGCCGGATAGTGATTACGGTGCAATCGTAAAATTACTCATTCTGACGGGCCAGCGCGCGAGCGAAATTTCCGACCTCAGATGGAGCGAGATTGATTTCGAGCGCGGTCTGATTTCATTGCCGCCAACTCGAACTAAGAATAAAAGAAGACATATTATTCCAATATCTAGCTTGGTGCGCACGATCCTCCAAGCGCGACCGCAGAATGGCCGCGATCATGTTTTCGGTGTGGGCCGGCAACGCGGCTTTTCCGGCTGGTCGCGAGCTAAGAATGCGCTTGATGCAATAGTGAAGATTCCAAGCTGGCGAATCCATGACGTACGCAGAAGCGCCGCAACTCATATGGCGGAAATTGGCGTGCCCCCTTGGATTATCGAAAGCGTTTTAAATCATATTTCTGGGCACAAAGCAGGCGTTGCTGGGGTCTACGACCGAAGCACACATGAAGCTGAAAAGGCCCAAGCGCTAGGCCGTTGGGCCGCGCACGTTGCTGCCATCGTCAAAGGCTAAAACGGACAACACTCAGGCAACAGTGAGTCCTTTCCACAGGCGGTGGGTGTCAAGCCTAGGCCGTTTCCGCTGACGGCGCTATCTCCAAAATTCGCGAACATTGGAGATGGCGCGTGACCAAAGACGTTACCGAGGCGCTTGCCGAATTGGATCGGCGTATACGGCGGTTGGAAGAGAAGAAGGAGCACCGCCGCAGATCGCTAAATTTACGCCAAGCCGCCGAATTTTTGAATCGCTCAGATGAATGGTTGCGCCGCCAGCACGCCATGGGTCGCGGACCAATACGCCATCGGCGCGGCAAACGTAATTGGGAATACACAATCGACAATTTGGAAACCTATGCCCTCTCCGACGGAGAGGCGTGATGGATATTAAGCAGCGATGCGATTTGCCGCTGGTGCGCCCAATCGGTGCAAAGCTTTCGCCCGAAGCGCTGCGCTTCATCGCGAAAGTGGCGGAGCTTTTTCCAGGCAGCGAACGAGACATTATCATCGTCCGACAAAAAGCCCCCCATGACAAAACGTGAACTGTGCAAGCGAGCGAGCGCCATTTTGTGGTCCGGAGAAATTACTCCGGAAGACGATGTCTTCTTGCGTGAACTAGTTAAGCGCCACCCCCAGGCGGCCACCAAAATCGGCGTTGGCATCGATCATTTCGAAATTCGTCGCGGCGGCCGCTTTTATCAAAACGTGCTTTGGCTGATCCGCCAGGACGGCACACAAACGGATATTTCATATCGCAAGTGCGTCAACGGAGACGCATCACACCGCACAAAGGTGCTGGCGGCAATGCGCGCCGAGATCGTCGATCAGATTATCGGCTTTCGAGATCGTGCACTGATGACGGACGCGCGCTGTGCGTTGACTGGCGTCCCGCTGACCAGAGAAAACTTGCACATCGATCACGATCCACCGTTCATTAAAATTGCGGAAGCCTTCTTCGAAAAGATCGGCGGCGGCGCTGAGTCAATCAGCTTGATGGACGATATGGACGGAGCGCTTGGGCGTTTACTCGCCGACCGAGCGATAGCGCTTGACTGGCGGCGGTTTCACCAAGCACGCGCAACGCTCTTTCTTGCTAGTGCCAAAGCTAACATGTGCAAGGGCGCAAAGAAATGCCCGACTCCGCCAACACTGCGCGGGGCGAAGTTGGGAGAGTCTAACGCGCAAGAACAGGAAAGCGAAAAATGAGTGAAGCACTGAAGCAGCAACGCGAAACGGAAGGCACCATCATTCCCGCATCGAAGCGGGAGCTGATGAATAGCGGCTCGCCCGTGTCGGCCTATTTAGCCCAACACGGCTTGGGCATGAGCGGAACGTTTTTCAAATTTGCCAAGGACGGCAGGTTTCGGAAGACGAGCGACGACGAAGAAATTCCAGAAGGAACACAGTTCGTCGTCATCTATGACCAGACCCAGGGCGGCTGGATTAAGTTCATTGGCAAGGGCAACCCGCCCGAACGCAAGCAGGGCAATCTGTTTGAGGGATTCGTTCCCATCAAACAAGATGAGCTGCCTGATCGTGATCGCGCCCTATGGGAAAACGGGCTCGACGGGAAGCCGGTCGACCCGTGGCAGTTCCAGCTCCTCTTGCCACTAAAAAATATCGAAACCGAGGAGTTATATATCTTCAACACGACGAGCGTCACAGGCCGTCGTGCTGTCGACAACTTGATCCAGGCATGCGCCCGAATGCAAAAGTCGGAACCGGATCTTTATCCGGTGATCAAACTTCGCATCGGCGGCTTCCAACATAGGGACGACCGCGTGGGATGGGTGAAGACGCCCGCATTCGAACGTGTTGGCAAGGCGTCAAAGGCCGACACCGCCATTGCCACCACCACGGTCACCGACGACCTAAACGACGAGGTTCCTTGGTGATGAACCGCGCCCGGCGCAAATGCCGGCGCGATTTTTGGGGATAATGACCCATGATTTTATGGGAACAAGATAACGCATATGGCCTCTGCCAGGGATGGGGAAAGTGCGCGACATGCGGAGGCGGTCTTAATTTTCCGTTTGTGGTGTGGTTTTCCACAGACCGGGGAAACCCCGCCAATTTGGGTGAAAAAGTAGTGTTCTTTTGCAGCGAGTGCAGTGCGGACATGTATTTAGGATTTTCCAGCGACATGCAGCAAATGGCAACCGCCAAAAAAATAAAGGCCATGGGTTTTCATAAAGCAGCCCAACAAGGCGCGATAAGCGGCGGGTTCGTGTGGACGGATAAAACTGCGAAACAATAAGGGGCTAATAAGGGGCGAAGAATGCTATATCGGTGCATTGCCGCCATTCCCAATGCCGGGGGTGGTGCAAAACAGCGATTTTATCAAGACACTCCAGAAGGGCACGCAATAGCCGAAAGCTTTGCGCGAGAACATGACAGGCCCGGCATGGGTGTCTTTGATTGCGTCTCGCCGCTGCGCAGCCACAAACGCAGCAAAGACAATATTGCGCAAATCGAGGGGCTACATGCAGATATCGACTGCTACAAGCTCGGGAAAACAAAGGAAGAGGTTGTAAAGGAACTGACCGATAACCTGTCGTCATTCGGCATACTTTCACGCATCAACAGCAGCGGGCGCGGTGTCCATCCGTATTTCTTTTTCCGCGAACCAATTGAAGCGGGAACACCGGAATACGAAAAGGCCGAGACAGCCCTCAAGCGCCTTGTCTCTCACCTTGGTGCCGATCCGCAGCCCGCCCATTTTGCGGCTCTGATGCGCCGTGCCGGAACGACAAACTCGAAAGAGAACGGCGGCCCATGTGAGACCTTGCTCGACACCGGCGCGAGGTGCGAGCTTGCAGATATCGAAGCTTATCTTGATCTAGTAAGCGCGAAAGAACCTCTATTTAGAGGCGAGCATAACGGCGATGCTTCCGGGGGCGAGAACGAAAACGGCCCCGTTGATATCGAGACGCGGCTTGCCGCGATGGAATTCGGTAACAAAGACCGCGGCATCAACAAAACCGTTCCATCTGTTATCGCCACCTTGATATGGCGAGCGTGGCACCCCGATGACATCCACAAGAAAATCGTAGATGCCATCATGGCAGCGGGAGAGCGCGCCGGCCAAAACTGGAATCGAGCTGCCGAAGTAGAGCTAACCACAAAGCGCATTGGCTCTGCGTATCAAAACCTTTTCGAAAGCAAATATGATCCAGTTAGTGGAATACCAGTCTGGCTTCCGATGGAATTTCATCAAGCATGGGCGGCGGCCCTTGCAGATGACCGACGGCCGAAAATGTCTCGCAACGGTTCCGGTTGGCATATCCGTTCCTACGGAGCCAATGAAACGCCGCCTGCGGGCGACACGCCGGGTGAAGATGCGCAAGAGGACGCGCAAGCGGACGCATCAAAAAACGCCGCGCCAAAAGACAGGGCACCGAAGGCTCCGTTCGTCCTATGCTTCTTCAAGCCCTTCGACGCGGCCACGTTGCCGCCGCGCGAGTTCCTGTTTGGCCGCCATTACCAACGCCGTACCGTTAGCGGCACGGTGGCACCAGGCGGCACAGGAAAATCTAGCCTGGTCATGGTTGAGGCCATTGCCATGGCGTCCGGCCGAGACCTCTTCAAGGACGGCTCACTCAAGGAGCGCGTACGCGTCTGGTACCACAACGGCGAAGACAACATGCTCGAACTGCAGCGACGCGTTGCTGCCATTTGCCAGTTCTACGACATTCCGCAACAGGAGTTGGCGGAATGGTTCATCATGACATCCGGCGTCGAGATGCCGCTGCGCGTGGCCGAGAGCTACAACCAAGTACGCCTGCAAACCGACGCCAAACTCATCAAGTGCATCACGGAGCAGATTGGCGACCACGGGGTTGCCGCCGCGAAGTTCGACCCTCTGGTGACGCTACACGGCGTTCGCGAGTCGGACCCCGGTCAGATGGACCAGGTGATCCGCATTTTCGCGAAGATAGCGGATGACCGGAACTGTGCCATCGACCTTAGCCACCACACACGGAAGCTGCCGCCCGGCTCGAATGGCGCGGACGTTGACCTTGACGACATGCGCGGCGCCAAGGCGGTCAGCGATGCCATGCGGATGGTGCGCATTCTCAACGTAATGGGCGACAAGGACGCCGAGGCCGCCGGCGTGGATAACCTTCTGCGGACGAACTATTTCCGCATCGACCGGGGCAAAGCCAACTACTCGCCTCCAGCCAAGACGGCCATCTGGCGTCAATTCCAAAACGTAGACTTGCCCAACGGTGATGGCGTGGGGGTGGTAACACCCTGGCTGTTTCCCGGCCAGGACGGGAAGGCATCGCCAGAGAGGTTGGAAGCCGAGCAGAAGGCGAGACATGTATTCATGGAGGGCTTCCGGCGGCTGTGGGGGGAAGGCCGCTATCTCAACGAACATGGCCCAACCAGTGCCCCGTTGGTGTTGTCAAAAGAGCGGGAGGCAAAGCTGGCCAAGGTCAAGAAGGCGGCCCTGGAGCACGCCATGCGCCAGCTTTTCGACCAGAAGAAAATCCGTCTTGAAGAATACAAGAAGAACGACCGCCACTCGGGCACCCGTATCGTCGAGGTGGAGTCATGACCTGCGGCGGTAGTGCGGCGGTGGTGCGGCGGAGATGTGCGGGCGGGTTAGTACCCCATACCCCCCAACACAACCACCGCCGCACCGCCGCACCCAAGCCCGCAAATCAACTCAGCGGTGCAGCGCAATTGCCGCCAAGAGGAAGGCGGCGGCAAAAGCGCCGCTACCGCACCTTGGGGATATCCCGCACCGCATGAATCTTGAAATCGATGACATCGTTCCCGGCAAGGAGGTCCAACGCAAAGTTGGATGGGATATGCGCCACCACTTTATGGCGGAGAAGATCATTGACCGCTACGGGCTCAAGCTGCCGTGCGACCGTGAGCTGATCCGGCAGTTGGCGGTTATTTACGTCTTAAAAGGGTTGAGGGCTCCCCCAGATGAAAACACATAGCTGCCCCATCTGCGGGCGATGGTTCATGGACGCGCGCACGCTCGGAATCCACATGGCCTCAACGACCAAGCACGAGAACACGGTGGCCTATATCAGACGGCTTGAGTTCTTGTTGGCTGAGGCCGAAGACAATTTGAAATTTTGGCGGGAAGCTGTGCGTATAGGAATTTAGAAAGCCCCTGGGAAGGGTGGGGCCCAAGACTCACTTCCCAGGGGCCGCGCGCCCCGCCTTTCAACGACTAGCCCCCAAGACTTATCCCCAGTTCGTCCTGCATTACCCGCGTTTAGCCGCGTAAATGCATTTTGGCCTAGCCCGTTTTCACCCGTCGCGCTATCTCCAAAATTCGCGAACTTTGGAGACGGACGTGGCCAAAGACTTTACCGAAGCGCTTGCCGAAATAGGGGCGCGCCTGGCGAGAAGCGGCTCGAGCGCGAGCGGCATAAGGAGTAACCGCCATGAGTACTAACCTGGACGACATCAAGCTGAAAATCAAAGCGCTGGCAGCCAAGACCGTCGAGCGCGGGTGTACTGAGCACGAAGCGCTATCGGCAATGGCAGGGGTCGGTCGACTGCTACAGCGCTATAACCTGACCATGAACGAATTGGACGTGCGTGATAGCACCTACAAGACGATCTACATCGATATTGAGCGCGCGCACCGACACCCGATTGATGACGTCACCCTAGCGTTGGCGCGCCTGCTTGGGGTCAAGACCTGGTTTCATCGTCGCCACAGAACATCGGCCTATGCCTTCTTTGGTCAGGTGCAGGACCTGGAATTTATCGAATATCTGTTCAATGTGTGCCTGCGCGCCCTGGACACGGACACGGAAAGGTTCAAAAACAGCAAGGTTTACCAGAATCCCCGTGGCCATCATCGCAGGACCCTGTCGGTCTCGTTTCAGAGGGGGATGGCCGAGCGCATTGCCGAGCACATAGACGAGATACACCAGCAGAACGACGCGCAATATGCGGCACAGCATACGGGACGTTCGCTGGTGGTCTTGAAAAAGGAACTGGTGGAGGAGGCCTTCGAGAAGGAAGGCATTCAGCTACGAACAAGCATGCGCTATGTGCGCTTGCCCCATCCCCAAGCCCATTCCCACGGGCGGCGTGCGGGGGACAAGGTGAACCTATCGCGTCCCGTTCCCAAGCAGGCAAGGCCAGCGGGGCATCTGCGATGAAAGTAAGGGATGTCCAAAGGCAGCGGGTTTATGACTGGGAAGCGAGCGCGCTCGAACCGCTGAACTTGCGTCAGGTCGCCCTGAAAGATGCGCAAATGTTCGTTAACGGGGTGTGGCTGGCACACGGTTGGCTATATCCGCCGTCGGTCATGCGACAGCGTCCCTGCCGTCGCATAGTCGCTAAGACCAATGGTGACGAGGTGCATCTTCGTGATCAAACCCCTGCCTGGGTGATCCTGCATGAACTCGCCCACGTTCTGACACTCAAACAGGAGTCACACGGGGCAGATTTCGTCGGGGTCTACCTCAAACTGCTAGACGATGTATTGAATCTTTCCGTGGTGATGATGACACCGACGCTGCGCCTGCACGGCATAAAATACAATCTTGGTGCCCGTCTCTGTCCGATATCAGCGCCGCAGCCATGACCGCCCAATTTGAGGAAAGTCACATGAGAAACGTCGACAGAGAGTTGGACGACAGAGAGGTGGCAATAGCACACGAGATCCGCAAGCAAGTGCAGCAGATCATAGCCAAGATGCTGCTAAAGGTCAGTAAGGAGAAACCCGGGGTGGATTCGGGCGCGGTGCTCGCAGGACTGTTGATGGCCGCAATCGAATTCGCCTATGCGGCGGTTGATACAGATGAGGCCCCTACAGAACTGCGGCGGCAGCTCGACGGCCTGCTGGAATGCTATGAACCGGCAGAAGGCGCCTTTACTTCTATTCATTAAAATGGACCCCACTAGCTCCCACGCCTGATTTCCTCACCAGCGGCCTCCGTAGAGGCTAGCAGCCACCCCATATTTGGGACCCATACCCCCAACCCCCTAGGGGTATGCCTATTCCGGTGGCTGTATTGAGGAGCTAGGGGCCCGACGACGGCCACCCCCTCGCCCCCGCCCGGACCCCTGGGGCGTCTCCTTGGTGCCATTTCCGGAAAACAAAAAGAAAAATGTTGCGGCGGAAAGATCGATTTTCTTTCTTTGTCTCTCCAACAACTGTCAAATTTACGATCATTGGAGAGCACAGGTAGCGTTGTGCTAAATCATTGATATCATTCAATGTGTTGTCATCGACTGTGCAACAAATGCGCATTTTCTGGACAGTTATCTCATGGCGCTACTCGAGCATTGCGTATCGCCTCCAGCGTCTCAACAAAGACGTCGTTAGCCTTGATCGCGGCGGAAACTTCTTCGTCTGTGAAAGGCGCGATGCCGCCAATCGACTCCAGCAACAGCCTACCAAGATCATCAGCGGACTTGGCGTTTGTTACATCCCCTGGCTGATAGGACTCGCTCGCCTTGGCCAGACCAAATACCTTAGCTAGGCCGAGTTCACTTGAGACGATGGTTGCTGGATCATTGTCGGTTTCGGCCATCCGCGAGGCTAAGTCTAGTCTACGGCCGATGCGTTCGCGTGAGATGTCTAGCTTGGGATTGAGGCGGGCCAAGGCTTGCTCTTGAAGTTCGCGGATACGCTCCACGACTGGCCCAACATTTCTCATCAATCGCGAGGCTGAATTCTCTGCCGCATGGTCAGAGCGCGGAGAGTACCCTGCCGCGAGATATGCGGCTTTCTGTGTATTTTTTCCGTTCGGCTTGTCGCT
>Ga0306922_10006701_pt1 | contig 11052 bp, 9 predicted proteins | sample sta12Cox44000082_FD_203758 | JGI IMG/M metagenome (GOLD analysis project Ga0306922, IMG submission 203758) | Lab enrichment of tropical soil microbial communities from Luquillo Experimental Forest, Puerto Rico - statoxic.12C.oxic.44.000.082 (v2)... | ecosystem: Environmental > Terrestrial > Soil...
CTACGAAGGGGGACCCAACGACGTTCCCATTACCACCGACAACCGCGCGTCGAACTATGAGGGCGGGCAAGTTACGCTGGCTGCGCTCAACAACCGCAACAATGCTCGCTTCGGGATTTATGCCTTCGCGCAGCAGGACAATACTTACTTCTCGGTAATTGCTAACGACGGCTCGGGGCAGCAGTTCAATCAGAGGGTCTATCCCGGTGGCTCTTTGTTTGCCGGCTTTCTGGAGGACCAGTTTAAGGCAACGAAATGGTTGACGTTCACAGGCGGGCTTCGCCTTACGCATTTTTCCGGGGGCGTTACCGAAAATGCAGCTGATCCGCGAATCGGCGTCGCCATCGCACTGCCGAAACTCAACTGGGTGCTGAGGGCAGCGTACTCGTACTTCTATCAGCCGCCGCCACTCGACACGGTTGCTGGCTCGCTGCTCGACTACACTCAGGCGCAGGGACTTGGCTTTCTTCCGTTGAAAGGCGAGCGTGATATCCAGCAGGAGTACGGCATAACCATTCCCATAGGAAATTGGGTCTCAAGCTTTACTTACTTCCACACCAGCGCGCGCAACTTCTTCGACCACGATGTAATTGGCAACTCGAACATCTTTGTGCCTCTGACGATCGAAGGCGCAATTATCGAGGGCGAAGAGGTGGCCGTCCGCTCCCCCCTGCTTCTCCATCGCTATCATGCGCACCTGGTGTATTCGCACCAGATCGCCCAAGGCGTAGGAGCCGTCACCGGCGGGCTTACGGATTTTTCTCCGCCGCCGGACGGGAACTTCTATCTCGATCACGATCAGCGCAACACGCTCTCGGCGGGCTTCGACGGCAACCTGCCGTGGCGTAGCTTTGCCGCCCTGACGGTGAATTACGGCTCGGGGTTCCTGAACGGAAATGGCCCCAGTCATTTGCCGCCGTACTACACTCTTGATCTTTCGGTGGGAAAGTCATTCGGCGAAAACTGGATGGTGCGGTTCAGCGGTACGAACATCACCAACCAGCGCTACCTGCTCGACACAAGTAACACCTTCGGTGGTACGCATTACGCCGATCCGTTTTTGTGCTCCGTGCAGGTGCGATATCGGTTTCACTACTAGTGCATTTTCAGTTTGCAGCAGCCCCTCGCTGCGCCGCCTTTGGCAGCTCAATGTTCGTGTTTAGCGTGGGAGTGCAGGTGGGGGTGGGAGTGGACCATGTCGCCATGCCTGTGGCGGTGAGCGTGGACTAAGTTGGCGCGCAGGAGAAGTTCGCTATTCGACAGGATCTCGGACGGCGTTCCTTCGGCGGTGACGCTTCCCTTCTCCAGAACAACGACGCGCTCGGCGATGTCCTCGACGATCTCGAGTTGATGGGTTGCGGTAACCACTGTCTTCGACGTTCCTTTCCAGTTCTGAATGAGATCGATGAGCTGGCTCTGGCTACGAGGATCAAGCAGAGAGGTCGGCTCGTCGAGCAGGAGGACCTCGGGATCAAGGACAATGACCGAGGCCAGTGCGACGCGCTTCTTCTCTCCGCCGGAGAGCCGATAGGGTGGGCGATGGCCAAGATGCGCGACTCCCATCGTTTCGAGAGTGGAATTGACGCGCTCGATGACTTCCGAGCTTGTCCAGCCCATCTGCAGCGGCCCAAAGGCGACTTCGTCGAAGACGGTCGGGTTGAAGAGCTGAACGTCGGGGTTCTGAAAAACGAGGGCCACACGGCGGCGGAAAGACAGGGCATAGCCGTCGTCACGAAGGCGTTCAGGGGTAAGCCGGTCTCCGCAAAAGGTAATTGATCCGGACGACGGAAAGCAAAGGGCGTCAAGCAGGCGCAACAGGGTCGATTTGCCGGAGCCGTTGGCTCCTACAAGAGTCACCGAACGTCCGGCGTCGATCGTCAACGAGAGATTGCGTAGCGCCGGAATCTCATCATACGAGAAGCTGACTTGCTTGACCTCGAACACGGGGCTGGTCATGAACGGCCTGCCCAAACGGCGATCACGCCGGCCAGAAGAAAGGCCGCCAGCCCGACATAGTCCCAGGACCGCATGCGGAACTCGGAGAGGACCTTGGCATCGCCGCGAAAGCCGCGGGACTGCATGGCGAGAAAGACGTCGTTGCTGAGCTCGACGCTCTTGCTGAGCAGGACGCCCGCCGTCCGAGTAGTCATGTGGCGCTCGGCAGAGCGGTCAAGCACGCCAACCGTGCGGCTCTGGCGCGACTCGAACATCTGGCTGGCGGTTTGGGCCAGCAGAAAGATATAGCGGTGCGTCATGGCCAGCATCATCACGACTTCCTGGGGAATGCGCAAAGTGCGCAGTGACTTGAGAATCTGCATCCACGGCGTGGTGAGGACAAGCAAGGTCGTGAGAGTCACGGCGGTTTCGACACGCGCTATGAGAAGCACCGCTGTCGTAACACCTTGAGAGGTGATGTGCAGACTGCCTGCAGGAGATGTGACAATCGGGTCGCCCGGTGTCAGAAACAGTGCCGGCAGTGCGATTACGCCGGTAAACGCCAGCACGACCAGCCAGACCCGGATTGCGAGCGACTTAAGGCTGAGGTACGAAAGCAGTGCGAGAATCAGGGCGCCAAGGAAAAGCATGACGACTACGTCAATACGGTGCGAAAGAGTAACGGCGAGCACAAGCGCCAGCAATCCGACAACGCGCACGCGAGGATCCAGCGTCTGCAACAGTCCGCGGCGACGGGCGATTTGCTCGGAGACGAGCGCATTCCCAAACGCACGGGTCAGAGCTACGAGCGTTCCTGCGAGGGCGCCATTGCGCTTCATTGTCGTTATGGCTGACCTGCGGCGCGTCGGCTTTGCCACAGGCGTTGAAGGAGAAGCGAGGATACTATGAGCAAACCAACTCCGAACATTGCGGAAAGCAGGTACCCGAATGACGGGCTCTTCACAAACTGAGGAGCGTAGTTCGGAATGGGAGCTGTCCACAACGAAGACAGTCGCTGGAGCCCGGCGGGAGCGGCTGAGGGTTGAGGCAGAGTCTGGCTTCCAGGTGCGATTTCCTTGTAGCCAGCGGCGTTGACCCGGTTCGTTGACCATTCGCCCCAGGCGGTTCCGCCAGCGAGGATGCCGAGAGGCGTAAGGAGCATAAGGAGGGCAACCGTGATCCAGAGCTTGCGAAGTGATTTTTGCGGCGCGGGTTGTAGCCTCAAGGTACCGCTCTCTGGAAGTCCGGAAGTGCCACGCAGAAGGGACGGATCTGCGACTTGCAGATATGCTACTAATCCTGCTGCGATTACGGCCTCGGCGATTCCAGCTACCGCGAGGTGTCCGATCATCATCGCCGGAATCGCGATGCTCAGAGGATAAGGCGCGTACAACGGAACTCCGTTCGCGTTATGAAACAGGATGGGCTGGATACCAAACTCGATCGCAGCGACGAAAGCGGCAGCGTTGGCCGCGAGGTAGCCTGCGACTGCCGCACCTACTAGGCGACGGCGTGAGGCGATTCGAGCGCCGGTCGCCACAAGACGGTAGGTAGCATACGCGACCAGCGACCCCACGATGGCCATGTTGAAGCAGTTGGCGCCGAGGGTGGTGATGCCTCCGTCGCCGAAGAACAGCGCCTGGATAGTCACTGCGAGGGAAATGGCAAGGATCGCACCTGAAGGTCCGAGAACGATGGCAGCGACTGTCACACCGATGGCGTGTCCGGTGGTTCCTCCGGGAAGCGGCAGATTGAACATCATCAGGACGAAAGAAAATGCCGCGAAGACGGAGATGAGTGGGATGAGACGAGTCATGAACGCTCGTTTCAGGCGGCGCAGTGCACCGTACCAACCGACACCCGCGCCGGCGTAGAGCACCGCGCAGGTGGAAGGGCTCAGGTATCCGTCAGGGATATGCATGGTCGCGCTCGGAGGTACCGTAGGCGATTGTAAATGAGGGGAAAGAAGCCTCTGCTTTCAGTGCGCCCGGCGCGCAGGTGCATGCGTTGGAGGATTTCTTGAGCGTTAGAAACAGCAGGTCCTTCGACTCCGCGTTCAACTGGCCCGCAAAATCAGCGGGCCAGGACAGAACGGCGGACGCTCCGCTCGGGATTACGCACATCAACAGTGCATTACTTCCGGCTGGCGGGCGGGATGATGTTGTTCATGCGAAGGTAGACGACCATCTGTCCGTAATGATCGAAGGGATGACTGATCATGCTCGTCGCCAGCGCCAGACGCGTGGTCATGTTGTTGCCGAACGGACTCTTGATCGGCTCGAGGACGTTGGCATCGGTGATGCTGTTCAGCGCCTTGTGGGCATAGGCCGATGAGTCATTGAGGAACTTCATGATGTCGGCTTTGGTTTTGACCTCGGGCGGACCGTCGGGCCCCGTAAGGCTAATCGGTGGCTTCTCGCCCAAGATTCCGGCGCCGAGGGCGTAGTTCGCAACCGCCATGTGCTTGACCTCTGCGCCGAAGTTACGGACGCCTTTGAATTCGCCTTGCGTGGGGGCAAAGTCATACTTGTCGGCAGGCATTGCATCGGCAGCAGGAATTACAGTCTTTTCGACGTTGGTGAGCTGGTGGTCAAGGACAGAAGCGAATGTGGGTTTCTCGTCGGGGTTGGCAGCGTATGCCGCTGTCGCGATGATGAGGGTTAACAGCGCAGAACCTGTTACGATGCGCAGCTTCATAGTAGCTCCTTCGGGATTTGTACTGTGAAAGTCGAGGGCCAGGGCGCGGAAGCATTCTAGTCCATGCCGATGGCGTTCGGCTCGACCGGAACGGGATGTAGACGAAACCAGATGGTGGCGGTAGTACCTACCATCAAGCCGATGGCGGCGTATTCCATGGACTGCTCGACGCCGACCCGCTCGGCAACAGCGCCCCAGAGGGCTGCTCCGAGTGCAAAGCCGCCCTGCAGCACCAGCAAGTACATGGAGATAGCCCGGGCGCGCATGTGGTGCGGACACATCGTCTGCGCGGCGACATTCAGGCTCGCAAGAATCTGAATCCAGGCGATGCCCGCCAGCGGCAGCGTGAGACTGAGAGCAGAGAAACTGGGCCAGCGCCCGGCGGCATAAGTGCTGAAGGCGAAGACTGCGGTTGAGGTTGCGACCAAAGCGTCAACCGACATCATGCGACGCAGATACGGAATCATGGCCGCGCCGGCAAGGGCTCCGACGCCGAAGAGCCCGAGGAGCATGCCGAAGCCGAGTGAGCCGAAGCAGTGGGAGTACAACGGCAGAAGCGCCAGCAACGCGCTGGCGGAGACGCTGAACACCGCGCTGCGCACGAGTACAGCACGCGTGGTCCGAGAGCTGCGCATGTGACGGAAACCCTCGAACATGGTGTTGAGCGCATGGGACACCGACAGCGAGGTGCGGCCGGGTTGGCATTTCCAGCGATACAGGAAAAGGATGACCCCAAAGAACGAGACTGCGTTCAGCAGGAAGGCGACTCCGGAGCCGGCGGCGTAGATGACCAATCCGCCGAGGGCAGGACCAATGGCGCGGGCCACGTTGTATCCGGCGGAGTTGAGGGCGATTCCGGCGGCGAAGTTCTCGCGCGAGACGACCTCGGGCGTGATGGCCTGCCATGCGGGGTCGTTCAGGACGGCGCCAAAGCCCATAAGAAACGTAAACAGCAGCAGTAGCGCAGGCGTAACCAGCCCGGCGATCGCGAGAATGCCGAGTGCAGCGGCGGCGAGGACCATCCAGATCTGCGTAAGTAAGAGAAGCTTGCGGCGGTCGACGACGTCGGCGATGGCACCCGCCGGTAAAACGACCAGGAATACCGCGATGTTGTTGGCGGCCTGCACCAGTCCGACCATGAGCGGCGACATGGTGAGCGTGGCCATCATCCAACCGGCGCCGACGTTCTGCATCCAGGTGCCGATGTAGCTGATGACGGCGGCGATCCATAGACTGCGGAAGAGCGGCTCGTGCAGCGGTCCTAAGATTTTGTGCCGGGGTGGAGTGACCAGCGGAAGCGGTGAGACCGAGCTGAGGTCCGACATGTAGCTCTTAGGTGCTGAGAGTTGCGACTGGCCGCTGGTCACACGAATCAAAGGGCGTCGCCATGTGCCGGACGTAGCCATCGGGATTCAGACTGCGTGGCAGAGAAAAGGTAAGCCTCGCGAGTGAGATGGTAAATGTCGGTGGTTTCAGTTGCGTGCAATGTGTGACCGAATGCAGCGACGCGATGATGGTCAAGCGGCGGTTGTAACAGAAGCGGTGGAGTCGAGGAAGGGCCACTCTCGGTTTTTCCTGGCGCGAACGAGGTAGATTGCGAGGCCAACAACCACGATGACGATGGCGTACTTGATTTCGCGCAGGAAGTTGTTACGCGCGAGGACTATGTAGGCGAACCCGACGATCGCCAACAAAGCGGGCAGGGGGTAAAGCCACATGCGGAAGGGCCGGGGCAAATCGGGCTGACGGTGACGGAGCACCATGACTCCGACGGCCTGCACAATGAACTGCAGAAGAATACGGATGACGACCAGGGCAGCGATGATATCCGCCAGCCGCAGCAGACAAAATGCGATGGCAACAGCACCGAGAGCAAGCAGCGATACGGTGGGAAAGCGCTTCTCGGGATGCACGCGAGCGAAGGCGCGGAAGTAATTGCCGTCGAGCGCGGCGGCATAAGGAACGCGAGAGTAGCCAAGAAGAGTCGAGAAGACGGAGGCAATTGCGGTCCACATGATGAGCACAGTAATCACGTCAGCGGCCCAAGTGCCGTAGATACGCTCCATGAAGACGGAGACGATGTAGTTGTTCTGGTCGCCGCTGTGCGAAGTCATCTGCTGCCAGGGCACGACCCCGAGGACGCTGATATTGATGCTGACGTAGATCAGGGCAACCGCCAGGATCGAAAGGATAAGAGCACGCGGAATCGTGCGGCCGGGATCCTTCACCTCTCCGCCCAGGAAGCAGACGTTGTAGTAGCCCCAGTAGTCGTAAGTCGCGATCAGCATGGCTGCACCCATTCCGGTGAAGAACCGGCCGGACAGGGCGAAGGCGTGCGGGGGAAAGTCAAATGCACGGGCCGGGTTGAAGTGGGTGAGCCCGGCGAAAAGGATCCACACAATAGCGGCGGCAACACCCACCCAAAATAGCTCTCCGATTTTAGCAATAACCGTGATGCGCCGGTATAGGAGAAAGACTATGAAGGCGCAGATCGCCATGGCGATGAGCGTTCCCGACATCAGGACGGTGCTGACTTCGAGGGAGCCGAGTAGCGGGAGGTTCGCCTGGTAAGTATGCGAGAACCAGATGCGGTCAAGGCCAGGCCAGATATATCCAGCGTAGTGAGCGAGGCCGACACAGCCGGATGCAATCGAGAGCGGCGCGCTGAACGAGAGTTGCCAGATAAACAGGAACGAGAGCAGGCGTCCGAGAGTCTTGGGACCGTAAATCTGCTTCAGGTACTGATAGGAGCCGCCGGCTTGAGGCATAGCAGCACCGAGTTCGGCCCATACCAAGCCGTCGCAAAGCGCAAGTAGCGCGCCGGCAATCCAGCCCAATATGGCTTGAGGGCCTCCGGCGGCGGCCACGACCAGCGGCAGCGTGATGAACGGGCCGACGCCGATCATGTCAATCATGTTCAGCGTGGTGGCGCCGGTAAGGCTGACGCCGCGAATCAGTTCGGGCTGCGGCGCCGGATCACTTGGCCTCATGTCCCACGCTTAGCAGGTTGACGTAGAGACGAATTGCGCCGGGGACTCCGAAGGGCAACTGCCGGAAGAAGGCGTAGGCGTTGTAGACGTAATAGCCCTTGCCCAAAGGCGCGACGAGCAGTCCCCCTTTTTGTGGAGCTTCGCCGGGATCATTCGAGGCCAGCAGAGGCGTGTACTTGTCATCCCATTTATCCATAAAGTAGAGGCCGCGCTCTTGCACCCACCCAGAGAAGTCGCTCTCGTTGATGGGATTGGGGTAGTGGAAGACGGGACTCTTGGCATCGAGCACGGTGATGGGTGATTCCTCGACCGACACGCGCGCGCGGCTCAGGTTCGCCGAATAGGGCATGTAATTGCCGGCGTTAAAGCCCGCCGGATCGGTGTTGTATTGCACCATCAGCGTTCCGCCGTTGCGGGCGTAATCGAGCAGACGCAGATTGTTCTTCTTCACGTCGTCGCGAGTGTCGTAGGCGCGAATGCCGAGCACGATGGTGCCGTACTGCTGCAGATTGCCATGAGCAACTTCGTCGGGCGCGAGCAGCGTGACTTCGAGGCCGAGCTGCCGCAACACGGTGGGGATGTCGTCCCCGGCACCCATGATGTATCCGACTTTAAGAGCGGCTGGCACCTTCACGTTGACCAGGGCGGCACGCTGGATAGCCGGCTGAAAGTAGAAAAACCCGCCGATGTCGGGACGAGTGACAAGGCTGTATCCCTGAATGTAGTCGCGGCCACCAGCGGCGGCGAAGGCGTGAACGATGTAGCGACCCTCTTTGGCGCCGTCGGGCAGTACTTTGAACTCCGACGCATGTTCGCCGGTTTTGGCAAAGTCGATGGTGGCCGATTTTGGCTCGACCTTCCAACCCGAAGGCAATTCGGGATGGACCGTGGCTGAGGAGTGCTCAGAATTCGCGCGGACGACGACACTCAATTCCGCGGACGGATCGGGGCCTGCGGGAATGATCTGCGTGGCGGGGGCGGTCATCACCGAAAACGGCGGCACCACTGCCAGCGGCATAGACCACGATTCACCTTGCGTGTTGTGGACCGGAGTGCGCGCGACTGCCTTCAGTTCGCCGTCCTGTCCTTCGATGGAGTACACCACCCTCGCCGTCAATGGAGGCGGCGGCAGAGCCAGGGTTTGATATGCGGGTTGATCGATTGTGTAAATCGAGTCGGTCTCGGGATCGTCGCGGTGGAAGTAAGCCTCAGTCGGATGAGCATCGAGGGGCGGCGTAACCTTGAATGTCAGCGCGCAGCCATCGCCCGGTGCAATGCGGGTTGGAACTTTGTCCATGAACAGCTCATAGTGCCAACCCGTCGGGACGTCGAGCGCGAATTGCTTGATCTCCAGGGGAACGGTGCTGCCATTGTGGAACTTGGCCAGCAGAAGAAACGACTTCCCGGCTGTGATCACGGCGGCGAGAACTTTGCCGTTGTTGCCGGTCTCAAATTCTTCGGCCATGGGACGTCCGTCAGGGGTGCCGGGCCCAATGCCGATGTCGATCGAATAGGCAAGGTTGGCAGCTTGCTCGAACTGATGGGCTTTCGTATGGAGATCGACGAGGAGGTCAGCCTTCTCGACGCCGGAAAGTCCGGACGACTCGACCTTGGCGATCAGTGTACGTGTCAGGCTCAACCCGTGTAATAACGGCTTTCCGGCGGATTGAGGAGCCTTGTCGACAGCCGCGGTCGCTTCATCAACCAGCCTGGCGATTTCCGCAAGCTGCGGCTTGAGCCCCGAAACTTTGGCTGCATCAGGACCGAGACGCGCGGCGAGCGCAGGAAGCGAAGTATCGATTCCGTCGAAGAAGTCCTTTTCGTGCGTGTTACTGACGGGCGCGCCGGGTAATGCCGAATCGATGAGCTTGTAATAGCTGGTGCGGCGCCCTTCCGAGAGGGTCCAGCCGCCTGCGCCTTGCGAAAGCTGATGCTGCAGGCCCTTAAAGCCAAACTTCACGTACGACTCACCAAGAAGCGGATCATCCTGTGAAGTCTCTAGCTCGACGTTCCAGTCTTCGTTGGCTCGGACATTGTCCATGTAGAGCTTCTTGGCTTGCCACGGTTCAAGACCTTCGCGAATCTGGTCGGGGAACTTTGTAGGATCGGCGGCAGCGCGAAAGGCCTCGCGGGTCAAGATTCCCGATGCCTGATGATTGCCGTGACCGTCGCGGGACGAACCCTGAAAGCGTGTGCAGATGACGTCTGGTCGAAACGTGCGGATGATTCGAACCATGTCGCCCAGGGCGACGTCGTGGCCTCCCCATTTGGCGAACGTCTCATCGGCGCTCTTCGAGAATCCGAAGTCGGCGACCCGGGTGAAGTGTTGTTCCACAGCGTAATAGCGATCGGCTCCAAGCAGTTCCAGCGTTCTGAGAATTCCTAGCTCATCCAGAAGATTGCTGCCGACTTTGTTCTGGCCACCTTCGCCGCGGTTCAATGTCAGTTGAAGAGCTGTCACCCCATGGCCACGCGATTCCAGCGTCAACATGCCGCCATCTTCGTCGTCGGGATGCGCCGTGGTGTGCATCAGGCGCGCAGTTGTATGCAGGCGGCGGAGTGTCAGCTTCAGTCCTGTAACGCCTGTGTCAACGGCAAGCGGCTTGGTGTCGACCCATGGGGATGGAACTTGGGCCGCGAGATCAACACAAAGGATAGCGGCCAGCAGAATTGCACAGAAGCTACGCATGCGCAGTCGCGCTAAGCATGTCGAGGAATTTGCCATCAATTGTAGGGGCAGCCGACGAAAGAACTCAGGCGCTCCTTCACAGAGTACACAAAACCGCGAATTGGTTCTTGTAGTCGCGTCAGGAATGAGGAACTCTCAGCGTTCTGGTAGGTGTACAACTGGTGAACGTAACACCACAACCAAGCGTCTGACCTGTACGGCTTCATCACTGGGTGGCCGGTGTCGTGGAAGTGCTTTGTTGCATGCCGCCCGGGCGTCGAGTCGCAACAGGCGACGTAGCCGCAGATGAGACACATGCGCAGCTCCACGGGGCGCTGTCCGACCGCGGCGCACTCCCGACAGGTCGTGCTTAAGGGCTTAACCGCGGGATTGGCAACTCCGAGGTGTTCACACTCTGCCACGAATTCTCCTGACACAACACCCGTTAGATGAACAACTTAGGAGCATGGATTCGGCGAAAACAACACCCGAGTGTTGGCATTTGGGTGACTATAATGAAAAATTCGCGGCTGGCTGAACCAAAGCGCTCGGATAATCCTTTCCCGGCGCAATTCTGGCGCCGATTTGTGCCTCCGAGGTGCGCTAATGGGTGTCGACTTGCCATCACTGCTGAAAGTAATGCTGCAATTAATCAATCCCCATCGCGATTCTCGTGTTCTTCCTATGGGCGGTGATCGCAGTCGTAAAGCAACTCGACAGAATCGGAGCCCTGCTAAGAGAAATCAGGGACCGGCCGCCCCG
>Ga0306922_10006704_pt1 | contig 11050 bp, 11 predicted proteins | sample sta12Cox44000082_FD_203758 | JGI IMG/M metagenome (GOLD analysis project Ga0306922, IMG submission 203758) | Lab enrichment of tropical soil microbial communities from Luquillo Experimental Forest, Puerto Rico - statoxic.12C.oxic.44.000.082 (v2)... | ecosystem: Environmental > Terrestrial >...
GGCGGCAATACTCACTAACGGCGTTCCCGCGGCCATCTCTTCCATCCTATTGCCTCCGCGGGCCGCTGCGCCCAGCATTTCCAGCATTTCTCACAGGCGCCGGCCAGACCCAGAGGATGCCGTTGAGGACACGACGGTCATTCACCCTTTGCACGCCGCGCGGCTTGTTCGGCAACATCGGCTTGATGGCAGCCCACTCGTAGTCTGTAAGTTCGTAGCGCATGATTCGAGCCCTCATTTAGGGGCTTGAATCACGGCTCGGTACTCAGGCTCAATATGCCCTGCCATAAGGTGCCTTGGTCGCTATCCCCCAAAAGCAGACCAATTGTGCTCACTAGGAGTTTTGTCGGTCTTGGGACCCACGACGGTCATGAAGGCGTGTCGTTGATGGGCCGGAAGAAAGCAGCGGGGCCTGACCAAAAGGCCCTCCGCCTACCAGGTGTAGCGCACGGTCCCGGTGCCGGCGTAGGTGGAGGAGTGGGAGGCGAACTCGCCGTCGAACTTGCCGATGAGCGTGACGCCGTTGGCAAGCCGAAGCTCGGCGCCGGCGGAGGTTAGGGCGGAGTTCTTCGCGGGCGTTGCGCCGTTGACGATGAAGCTCGCGCCTGGAAGCGCCTGGAACAGGGCGGCAAGCGAGGGATCACTGATCCAGTCATGCGCCCAGGCAACGCGCGCGCGCATGGTGAGCGCGGCCTCGGGATTGAGCAGCAGCAGTCGGTCGAAGCGCCCACCCAATTCGCTTCGGGTATCGGTCGCGCTGCGCGAGTTAAAGCCGAGTGCGAAGCCGCCGCTGGTGAGATCGGCTTCGCTGTAGGAAGGCGTGTGGAAGTTTTGCGCCTGGATCGCGGCGTGGCGTGAGCCCGCCGAACATGGTCGCGAAGCGATAGCCGCCTTCCACCCGCCCGCCGAAGCTCTGCGCGTTGAAGCTTGCGGTGAGATGGTCGCCGGCAAAGGCGAAGCGGTCGGTCGACATCCAGTGATTGGTATAGGCAAGCGCGGCGGCGAGATAGGCGGAACCCGAGCGCGTCGTGCCGTAGACGCCGGCCTGGAACGCATCGCTCTTGCCGCCGCCTAGCCCCTGCGCCAGGACCCAATTGGTGCCGCCGCCGGCGAGCGCGAAGCCCACCACGGTGCTGGGGGCGAGGCGGTAATCGAGACCGGCCGTGCCGCCTGCGGTGCGCGCGGAAAGATCGTGGCTGCCCACCACCGCTACGTCGCCACTGGTGCGATTGCTCCCGCCATAGCCCGCGCCCCACGCGCTCCAGCGCTGCTCGAAGCTTTGCGGCTTCGGCGGCGCCTTGAGCAGCTTCGCATAGGCGAGCGCGATATCGTCCGGCAGCTCCTCGCGATCAGGGGCAAACCCGATCGCGCCGCCGCCGATCGGATCGCCGCGCCCGTCGACGAACGGATCGAGCATGATGCCGAGGAACTGGTTGGTGAGCTGGAACGCGCCCTGCTGCGCGCCGGTCGCGGCTTCGCCCGATAAGAGCGTCAGCGCATTGGCGAGATTGGCGCCGGTCAACCCGAAGATGGTCACGAAGGCGGGCGGCAGCGCGCCGCCGTTGTTGAAGAAGGCGTTGAGCGCATTGGCGACGTTGCACTGGTTGATGCTGAAGGCGCAGGCGAGCGCGCCGGGTCCGCTCGGCGCGCCAGGGCCGCTCGGCGCGCTCAGCCCACTAGGCTGCCCGAGCGTGGCGGTGAGGTTCAGGATTGTGTCGGTTGCGGTGTAGCTCAGCGATGCCGTGAAGCCGGCGGGCAGATTGCTCGTGGTCAGCGCGTTGAAGGTCGTGCCGCCGAGTCCGCCCGCCGCCGACAGGATCGTGTAGGTGCGCGTCGCATAGCCGCCCGACGCGAACGCCGCCTGCACGGTACCGGCGAGCGCGGCGCTGCCGCTCACATTGGTGCTCGACGCAGTCGTGGAATTGAGCTGCACCAGGTAGAGCGCCCCCGACTGGAAGGCGAGATTGCCTTGCACCGTCATGGTGCCGGGCGAGTTGCCGGGCGCGAACGTGCCACCGCTCGCGATTGTGATCCCTCCCACCGTGCCGGTTCCGGAAAGCGTTGCGCCCGAGTTCACGGTGACAGCGGAATTGACGATCGAGCCGTTCACGGTGAGCGTGCCGGCGTTGACCGCCGTCGCGCCGGTATAGCTGCTTGAGCCGGACAGCGTCAGCGTGCCGCTGCCGATCTTGGCGAGGCCGCCGCTGCCGGCAATGCCGCCGGAGAACGTCGTGCTGGTGTTGTCGTTGCCGGTGGTCAGCGTGGCCGAGCCCAGCGTCACGGAGCCCGCGCCCGCGAGCGAGCCGATGGTCTGGTTGAAGCTCGCAAGGTTGAGCGTGGTGCCGCTCGCGACCGTGAACGCGCTGCTCGACGAGAAGGCGTTCGTCGCCCCCGCCGCCAGCGTGCCGGCGTTGACCGCCGTCGCGCCGGTATAGCCGCTGCCGGACAGCGTCTCGTGCCGCTGCCGACCTTGGTCAGGCCGCCGACGCCGCCGATGACGCCGCCGAGGGTCGCGTCGTTGCCGTTGGTGTCGACCGTCCCGCCGCCCGCGTTGAGCGTCACCGCGCGGTTCGAAGTAAAGCCCGACAGGAACTGCAAGGTGCCGCCGCCGAACGAGAGGGTGCCCGAGCTGTTGCCGAGATTGCTGTCCGCCGATACCGCTAGCGTACCGGCATTGATCGTAGTCCCGCCGGAATACGTATTCGCGCCCGACAGCGTCAGGGTGGCGGCGCCAGCCTTGGTGATGGACCCGGTACCGGAGATCACGTTCGACAGTGTGGCGTCGTTCGACTGGCTGAATGTCAGCGACCCAGTCACATCGATGTTGCCGACGACATTGGAGCCGGACTGTAGCGTCAACGTGTTGGCACCACCTGTGAACGTGATGGCGTTGGCGCGCGTCACCCCGTTGCCCGAGAGGCCGCCCGCGATCGTGCCGCTGTTGATGATGGTGAGCCCCGAGCCGACGATGCCCGCGCCGCCGGCACCATTGGCACCGTTTCCAGTGGTACCGGTCCCACCAGCACCGCCGTTGCCGCCGCTGATCGTGCCACTGTTGGTGATGGTCATGCCGGAGCCGGCGAGGCCGGCGCCGCCGCCACCACCGGCGCCCCCATTAGCGGAACTCTGTCCGGGCGCCGCTCCTCCGGCGCCGCCCGTTCCTCCCGTGATGGTGCCTGGGTTCACCAGCGAATTCGCTGTGCCGGTGAAATCGAGCCCGATCCCGCCGCTGCCACCGCCGCCGCCGGCGCCACCGCCATTGTTGGGACCGGTGCCGCCGCCGCTGCCGCCGCTGCCAGCGTTGCCGCCTGCCAGCGTCACGCTGCTGGTCAGGGACAGGCCGCTGCCGGTGACCACCGCTCCGTAGCCGGCCGCGCCACCACCACCGCCGCCGCCGACTTGTCCGACCCCCGGTGGCCCATTGCCGCCATTTCCGCCGTTCCCGCCAGTGCTGCTGGAAAGTGCGCCCGAGGTCGAAATGACTGCGCCATGAGCCCCGCCGCCACCACCTCCACCGCCGCGTGCTATTCCCGTCGAGTTGCCGCCGTTGCCGCCGTTGGCGCCCGCAGCAGCGCCGCCCGGACCGCCTGCGGCGGGGAGGCTAAAAGCGAAGCCATTCCCGCCATTCCCGCCCGTCACGCCTGCGCCACCACCGCCACCGCCGCTGATGCCAGCGCCGATTACGCCAGGGCTACCGGCGCCGCCGGCACCGGTCGTACTATCAGGCCCCCCTGACACGCCAGTGTTACCGTTACCGCTACCGCCCCGACCGCCGTCAGCAAAAGCGGGGGCTGACAGCGCCAGCGACAGAGCCAGCCCAGCGGAGGTAGCCATCCTCGGAACAGAGAGCGCGGTTGCTGCCATGGAAATCACCCAGCAAATGGTGCCCCGCAATCGGCATATGAGCGCGCCCTGTCTGCCAGGACTGCGATGAAGCCGGGCCAAGCGGGTGACCAACGCCGCAGCACGTCTGCTTCGCTTACGCGGAGCTGCCGAGCTGTCGTCCCAATCGGGCGCGCACCGCTGCCGCGGCACGCCGCGCGTTGCCACCGCACGCATGCGATGTGAAGGCATGCCCTGAGGCCCCCGCGCGCGACCCGGGTTCTCCGGTGGCGCGCCATCCCTTTGCCGTCATGCAGACAGGGCCCCCTAGCGAGCATACGGGGGAATCGGACCCGATCAATTCAGGGTTGCGCGCCACGATGGCGATTGTCGCGTCCTGCGGCTTTCCTGCAACAAAACGCCGGCGGGTCAGCGGCCTGCTTACGTGAAGCTTACAGCGAGCATGCGCGGCGCGCAGGATCAGCTCGTGTCCCGACCCTCCCGCGCCGCCGCCGCCGCGGAAGCGCGGCGCATATGAATCTTCTCGCACTCCGCCCAGTCAACGACTGGCTGAAGCGTGACAGAATTTCCCGCCTGCATGCTCGACCCAGTCGACGCACATTATGAAAGCCATTGGGGCGCGTACGACGTCGCAAAAGCAGCGCCTGTGAGGAGAGCCAGAATCAAGTGTTTCATGGTGCAGCTCCGCCAATGTTGGCGACAGTCAGTAAGCATAGATGTGGCTGGTGCACGGAACAATTCGCCACCGATCGCGCAGAATATCCGCTTTGGGTCTTTGGCTGTGCGAAAACGAACACAGCCAGGGTCAAAACTTGCGCTTCGTAGCTTCGACGATAGAAATACTTCAGAGCGTGCTCTCCGCCTGTAGGGGTGAGAGGCTCATTGCACACCCTGCAATGCAACAGGCGGCTGGGAAAGTTCGGGTTCAGACGCACACGAACAAGCTTGTAGCGTGATTTGCAGTTGGAGCACGCAAAATCGGAAACTTCATTCATTGATCACGCTCCCCCGCCATCTTCGGACTTGCGGCCAATGAGGCGGGCCATGGGCACGAGATCGCGGCTATCTACGGGCACGTTCATCTTGTAGTAGCTGTTTAAGTTTTTGTTCGGCAATGAACCGACTAATTACGGTGAACTCATACACGATGCTTGCGAACACGCTTATGATTGCAATCGCTACAAAGCTAGTGATGCTCATAACGGCGCTCCTCTTCGGTCAGCTAGCTCTGCATGGGAGAAGCCCCAGCCATTTTGCGGCTGGGGCACCAGTTGCCGGAGCAGATTAAAACTCGGCCGCTTCACTCTGCGGCGGTGGGAGAAGTGTGCTGTTTCCTTTGCTTCTCCACATCACCTTCAGGCCGATACCGCTTAGTCGCTCTGATCCGGTCCTAAGATTTGTTCGTCTGCGCCAAGGATTTGTTCGATGAAGCCAGGCAGCCTTGAGGCGGGTCCAAACTCTCGCAAGCCAGCCAGGCCAGACCCATACCTAACGCTCATTCCACTGGCTCAACGACAACAAGGCAAGGAAGGCTTCGGTAGGGTTCGGCCCAAGCTAGCTGGCGAGCGCCACAAGCTTCACAGACGAGGAGGCGAATCTTAACGTGCGAGATGGTCAGGCGTTGAGTTGCTTTGTTAGTGCAACGAACCAGCCCTTGATTAGGTCGGTCAACGAGACAGTCGCATTGCATAGGCTTGCATCGAGTTTCATAACGCCCCCTGATTGGCGTTGCATCTTCTGTGCTCTGAATGGAGTAGCGTAGCGCAGTCATCCCATAACTCAGAGTTGGGGGATATGGACTTGTCAGACTGCGCCAAAGATTTGTTCATCGCTGCCATGGACGGAAAAGGCCCCAGCCATTGACGACCGGGGCAAGTTAAGCAGAGCGGAGTGAGAAGCTATTCGGCCCTGTCCGCTCTGCATTCGCTGGAAGAGCCGAACGGTTCTTAGTCGCCTCACCCACGTCCAGAGACTTGTTCGTCTACGCCAAACATTTGTTCATTGAAGCCACGGCAAACCCGCATGCATGGGGCCGGTGCCCTCCGCTAACCAACGGGTAGCGTAATAGCGTCGAGCAGCCAACCGAGCGTGAGCCACAGCAGCAAAGCGGCCACCAGCAGGCCCACGATAACGGCAGGGATGAACTGCTTCAGGCTCATACAGCGAGCGGAGCGACGTTCATGGCGAGCTTCGATGTGATGCGAGCGCGAGGTGCGAGCGCAGCGCCGTTCTTCCCTCTAACGCGAATGCTCAACCTTTAGATTGATCTATAGACCCTCACGGTTGTCCAAAAAATAGCACTCACTGCCATCGTCGATCAGGCGGATAATTCAACTTAGAGGCCACTCCTGCGCGCCTGAGGCTGGCGAAGGGACCATGACAATGCGACGGCCCTGGGTAGGAATGGCCAGCTTTGTTGCTGTGCTGTTAGTTCTGGCGCTTGGGCATCGTTGGTCGGCGACCGCTTCTTGGTTCACGAGCGATAAGACATGTGGTGAGCGGCATGCAACGCCATGGTTCGTAGAACGACTTGATATGGATTGTGATCGCTTGCTCCGTGCGCGGTTGTGGAGGCTTTATGACGAAGGCCCATTATTTGGCCGCTTACGCGGGGGACGGGGCGGCGCTGTCGAATACATGAAGGAGCTATACATGAAGCAGCTAGAGCACCCCGACGAGTAGTAGTGTGCCGTTAGCCAACTCTCAAGACTGGGGTGGAAGCTTGGCGAGCGGTGGCCTTCTCGGCTGGGGCGACGGCGGAAGAAGGTCGCCTGAACATCTCGCCCCACTAATCCGATGCCATCCAGATTCTGGGACCCTGCGCATTGGCGCTTTCGTGCAGAGGAAACTCGCACGGTTGCCGATCAGACACGAGGAATCGCGGACGATCATGCGGCGCATTGCCTGGGACTACGACCGTCTCGCTAAGCTTGCCGAGGAGCGACTCGCCGATCAGGAAAGAAGAGCGATTGAACCAAAAACTTAGGACCGATTGCTCACTCCGTCCGAGCCTTGCCGTGTCAGAATGAAAGCTTCTTGCGATTGGGCCTCATACGGCCCTGGCTTCAATGAACAAATCTTTGGCGTAAACGAACAAATCCCCCAGCCGGCCTCAACAGAGCTAAGCCGTGTGTTGCCAGAGCTTTGCTGCCTTCCTCCGTGGCGCCTTCAAGAGCCCCAACCAGCGCGGATCGCCACGCCTCTTCTCTCTCGTTGCCAGGCTGCGTGTTAAGGCGAGCGTCACGAGGGTGGTCGTTAGTCATCTGAGCAAAAGCCTTTCAAAGAAGAAATCATCAACGAATTACCAAATTACAAGACGGCGATCCAATCTGATTCTATCGCTGCGGCGCAGACGTTGCGCGTACAGTCGCCGGCCTTATGCCCGGGCTAGGTCATGTCGTGCATCTCGCCGAGCAAGCGTAGCCCGGATGAGCGAAGCGATATATCCGGGTCTGCCCCTTCGAGCACAGCTATGTCACGCAAAATGTGACGGCGTGATTGACAAGAACCGCGGAGTGGCCTCGCACGAGAGTTACCGTGAAACGTAGGCTGCATTCTGAACGCGGTTCGCCGGTTACCCGCTGCTGAGGCATGATCCCGGATTTCGCTTCGCTCATCTGGGCTACTTGCTTCGTTGATCCGGGCTATTGCAACTTTAATTTAGGAAAACCATTTTCCTAGAAGGAACGCAACAACAGCCACTGCAACATTCGGCCAAAGATCCCAGAAAAATTTGCGAGAGCCGCAGTTTGCTCCACGCGAGCCAAGAGCGCCGCGATTTTGCAATAACAATATCGCCCTTGATCTCCAGTCGCTCCCTTTCGGGCGAGACGCGGTTTTTCAACAAAATTTCTGCTCCATATTTGGATATATTGTCCCACTCGCTTTGCTCCAACAAAAATGGGCCTTTGGATGTGTATGCATACATCGGAAATGGCGGCGCCTTGTTTCCGAAGAACTCGTATATCTTCTTCATTAGCTGAATGCCAACAGTATACCGATGATCATAGGCACCAAGTCTCTGGGCGGTTTTCTTGAGGTGTTCGGCTAATTTTTCAACTTCCGCCTCGACCTGCTCGGCTCGCTCGACAGAATCATAAAAAAATACATCACACAGCAACGCGTCCGGATAATCCTTTTTGTGGATTCGATCCAAGACCTCGTCGACCTTGCTGAAGGTTTCGATCTTAAAAGACCCTCTATGGTTTTCTTCGAACTTGCGAAGATTGCGCGGAAGATCGTCCACAAGCCATACTGTATCCATTTTTCAGACTCCCGCATCGAACTCCATCGGAGTTTGCATGATATCACCTGTTCAGCTTTCGCTCTCGCTCCGCGATTATTTCTCTTGGATTCAGCATGTACGCACAGTGCGAATGGTTCGCTGTGCCTTACTCTGCTTACTCCTTTCCTCGAGCCCAGGAGCGACCACCGAGTATCCTTGGGAAGAGCAGCCTGCCTCGCGTTGGACGCGCGACTTCTCCAACTCTCCCCGCGACAACCATGTACCACTCCCTACGATACAACTCGACCAAGAAGGAATCGGTGAAAAGACCACGGTCCATGATCTTTTCGATCGTTGGGTTTTGAATGAATCGGTGCACGTCGGCCGCGGCAAGCACTTCGCTGAGGTCACGCAGGACTGTAAGGGCAAGATCGAACTCGATTTCGCTCTCACAGCTGCGCAGTGGCAGAATCGCGCACGACGAAAACGATACTACCGATCGATCGACAGGCTCGTGATTAAAGTCGGACGGCAGCTGCTCGCTGATTTCGGCAATCAACTATCCGGTCGGGAAAAAGAAGCTTTTATGCGGGCGCTGCATGCACTCGCCTGGCAGGAATCCCTCTGGCAACACTCTATTCGTTACAAAAACTGGTTCTTCGTGGTGTTGAGCGGTAGTTCGTACAATGCGCTCGACGATTGGGGTATTACCCAAGTCGCACGCTCCCACGGCCATCCGGACGAACGTCTCAACGAACGCTTCTTCGCATCGAAAGGGTATTGCTCGATCGGGAGCACGCTCTACTACGGTTTCATGGAATATTATCTCATCTACATGGACGCGCGCAGCCTCCCATGTAACGACAGTGCCATGGACAAGCTCGTCGGCGCGTACAACCAGTACGCGTCGGGGTTCAGCTCTTGTCACGACGAATTTTCCGAAGACGAAACGTACCGCACCTACCAGATTGGAGCGATGACTGGATTCGGCAATCACTACAAGAATCGTACGTGGTTGAGCAAAATGAAGTAAGTTCTTTTTGAACGCGTCAAAGATGCTTGTCTATGATCCGCGCCGTCCCAATCGGCTGCAAAAAACACTTGGCCGACCCCTTCCATCTGTCGCAAAACCTCGGGGCGAGGCTATCGCCTCTGTCGTTCCTTCGGCAGCTTGGTCCGGCCAGCGGCGCTACGATCGCACTTTGTACACGACGTCGTGCTCGCACGCATGCTCGACCACCTTTAGTCCGAAATCGTCGTTCGGCCCGACCTCGGTCACTGGCGCATCATTAACCTCAAGGGACTCGACCTTCTGGGTGAAACCGGTGGTGTGTCCGCGGATGTGGATTACATCGCCAACGCGCAGCGTAGTACCGGGTTCGAGCTGCATGGCCACGACTGAGAGGTGGCTGTAATAGTGGGTCACAACACCGATGCGCTGCTCCGCCGCAGTAGGCTGTGCAGGCCGGCTCTGCGGCGGTTTGACTGCTTCAGGCTGTGCCCGTTGGCTGACTGGCGTCGGCTTGACCGCGACTTTTGCGGTCGACTTGGCTTTGGTGCGTGCCGCTCGCCGGGGCACCGCCTTCTTCGCTGCTTTTTTTCTGATTATCCTAGTTTTTCTAACCGTCTTTCTGCGCCTTGCCGCCTTGCTGACGGTCGCTTTCTTGCGTTTCGCCTTGGCTCTAATTTTTGTCGCCATGGCTGCCTCCCTGACGCTCACTGCATTTGGAAAGTCTTCGTCCGATCGTTGCCGAATAAGAAGGTAAGTCAACAGGGCTGTCATCGACTATAGACCGACTGCAAGACTCCATTGGACCGTCCCGCCCGCAGGAGCTGTGTCATGTCGAATCTCGTTCACGATAAGCAGGTGAAGTTGGCGGCGACGTTCTGGAACAACGTCGCGGCGCTGCTGGGCGTATTCCTGGTGCCGGCGTTCTACACGCGGCATACGATGCTGCGGCAAGCGCTCTCCATCGCCGTCGGGCTCGCGGCGGCGATCGGCCTGCGCATGCTCGCCCATTGGTGGCTCACGCGGCTGCGGGAATGAACCGGTCTTCAAGACCGACGCCGTTTCGCGTCTCGGCCGCTCTGCGATTTATTCAGAAATTCTGCGATTGACCCAGAGAGCGTCGAGACAAAAGGGGCAACGAGGCCCAAAGGATGTTTGCCCAGGGATGGGTCACGACATCGCCGGCGACGGAAATCGAAGCCGGCATTTGAGGCCGGGCCTGTTGTCCACCATCTCGATGCGAGCCCCGTGGAGGCGGGCAACGGCAGCCACGAGGCTGAGCCCGAGCCCGTTGCCGGGCGTGTGGCGGCTGCGCTCCAGCCGGTAAAACCGCTTGAACACGTGCTGGCATTCGTCGTCGGGAATTCCGGGCCCATCGTCGACGACCGCGATCACGGCGCCGTCGCCGTTGCGCGCAACCTCCACGGTCACGCGGCCGGCTTCGCCGCCATATTTGATGGCGTTGTCCACGAGATTGGCCACGGCGTCGAACAGGAGGTCCCGATCGCCGGTGACGAGGACGCGTCGATCCACGACCGCGTCGAGATGCACACGCCTGTCTTCCGCGGCGGCATCGAAAAGCTCCACTACTTCGCTTGCGATCTCCGCCAGGTTCACGGTGCGGAACGCAGAGGTTCGATCGCCCGTCTCGATTTGAGATATTCGCGTCAGCGAGGAGAACATGCGCAGGACGGCATCGAGGTCCGCCATCGTGTCGCCGATCAGCGCGTGGTCGTAGTTGCCGTTCTGCGGGCGGTGGTAGGCCTTCTCCAGCCGTCCACGCATGCGGGTCAGCGGCGTGCGCAAATCGTGCGCGACGTTGTCGGACACCTGCTTGACCTCCGCCATCAACGCTTCAACCCGGTCGAGCATCGAATTGAGGTTCTCGGCGACTTGATCCCATTCGTCCCGGGTCCCGCGCAGCGGTATGCGCTTGCCGAGGCCGCTTTGCATGATGGATCGGCTGGTCGCGT
>Ga0306922_10006706_pt1 | contig 11049 bp, 8 predicted proteins | sample sta12Cox44000082_FD_203758 | JGI IMG/M metagenome (GOLD analysis project Ga0306922, IMG submission 203758) | Lab enrichment of tropical soil microbial communities from Luquillo Experimental Forest, Puerto Rico - statoxic.12C.oxic.44.000.082 (v2)... | ecosystem: Environmental > Terrestrial > Soil...
ATCGGGCCTGCGCTGCGTCTATCACGGCTGGAAGTTCGACGTCGACGGCAACTGCGTCGACCAGATGAACGAGCCCGAGCAGTTCTGCCACAAGATCCACCTGACGGCCTATCCGACGACCGAGATTGGCGGGGTGATCTGGGCCTACATGGGACCGCACGAGCGGATGCCCGCACCTCCCGCTTTCGAATGGACGCAGGTGCCGGAAAGCCATCGGCACTGCTCGAAGGTGTGGGAGGAGTGCAACTGGCTGCAGGCGCTCGAAGGCGGCATCGACACTTCGCATGCCCCGATCCTGCACCGCGCCATCACCCCGAACACCTCCCGCCCGGGTATTCCGGTGCTGGGGCCGTTTGTGCGCGGCAAAGCGCCGATCCTCGAGGTCGACGTCACCGATTACGGCTACCGCTATGTCGGAATACGCCCGCTCGACGAAGATAAGACCTATGTGCGTTCGTATCATTTTGTCATGCCGTTCACGCAAATCAGGCCGCAGCAAATCGGACGCGGCAGCGGTGGTGACCGGACCAACATCGCCGGGCATATCTGGGTCCCGATCGACGACGAGAACTGCATGGTGTGGAACTGGATGTACAGTTTCGGCGAGCAAGGGCTCACCGACGAAGACCGCGTGGAGCGAGGCAACGGCAACGGTCCCGATTATGTCGAGCAGTCGGGCGAGTTCCGCTCGTTCCGCAACAAGCGAAACGACTGGAAGATCGACCGCCAAGTCCAGAAATACGAGACTTTCACCGGCATCGATGGGATCAACACCCAGGACCGCGCGGTACAGGAGGGCATGGGACCGATCGTCGACCGCTCCAAAGAGCATCTCGGTCCTGCCGACCGCGCAATCATCGCCGCTCGGCGCCTGCTGCTCGACGCCGTCAAGACGGTGCAAGCAGGCGGCGACCCCCCGGGTGTCGACAGCAGCTATTATTCGGCCCGGGCGATCGAGAAGATCTTCCCCCACCACGACACCTGGCGGCAGGCCGTACTCCCCGAGATGTACGCGGAGGAGCTTCCGGTCGCGGCGAAATAACGCTGCGCTTCGCCTCCTAGCCAGAACCGACCTCGGCCCACCCTACCCTCCCCCGCTTGCGGCGGGAGGGATCGGGAGTGGGCGCCGGCGCTCTTGTCGCGCCATCAGCCAAAAGGCGAGCGCCACCAGCACGAAGACGACAGCGAGGAACAACGTCGCAGTGCGTTGACTTCGGGGCTGACGCCGAGGCGAACGCTCGAAAAAACCGCCATCGGCAAGGTCGTCGCCGACAGGCCGGTGACAAAGCTCGCGATAACCAGATCGTCGAGCGACAACGTGAACGCCAGGAGCCAGGACCCGGCATGCGAGCGATCGCAACTCCATATGGTCAGCCATACAACAGCCGCGCCACACATAGTCAACGTCCGCCTCCCCCGCTTGCGCGCCCGCCCGCACTGGGCGCGAAAAAATCCTCGTCGAGGCCGCAAGGCTGCTATCGTGAGGAGAGCCTAGACCGCGAGAGAGATCGACTGCATGCCCGGCTCCCACGACGCCCCGCCCGCCACACTCGATCGTGCTCTCGAAGTCGGCCCGGCCGACTGGCAGGGCGCGGCTTTTTATCAGCTGCTGACGGCGTTGGTGGTGCCGCGGCCGATCGGCTGGATCTCGACCATATCGCGCAACGGAGTGCGCAACCTGGCGCCCTATTCCTACTTCAATCTGATGGGGAGCGATCCGGCCTACGTCGCGTTCGGCTCGACAGGCGTAAAGGACAGCCTGACGAACCTCGGTGAGGTGCCGGAGTTCGTCGCGAACATCGTCACGATGCACATACTGGAGAGAATGAACTTCACCTCGGGCGACTTCCCGCGCGACGAGGACGAGTTCGGCTGGGCTGGGCTGACGCCGGTGCCGGCGGCGAGAGTGCGGCCGTCCCGCGTCGGCGAAGCCAAGGCGCACCTCGAATGCGAGGTCGCGCAAATCGTGACCGACCGCAACACCAACATCGTGCTCGGCCGCATCGTGCACGCGCATGTCGATCCCTTGGTCTGGAAGAACGGGCGCGTCGATCCCCGGCTGCTCGATCCGGTATGTCGGCTGTCAGGCTCCGGTTATGCGGCGCTCGGCACCCTCGTCAACGTGCAGCGTCCGCAGTGGACGAACATCGAGGGCACTTGCGGGCAGGAGGCGATGCCGCGCGCCGAGAGCCGCGGATCGGCGGCGTGACGACGTGACGGTCTTTCATCTGTTGCGGCATGGCGAACCAACGGTGTTCGGCCGGATCAACGGGCGCCTCCCCGGGGTCGGGCTCTCCGCGAAAGGGCGCGCTGAAATAGCCGCGGTGGCAGGGCGTCTCGCCGGGGAAAAGGTCGATGCGATCTATGCGAGCCCGCTGGAGCGCACACGCGAGACTGCCGAGATCCTTGCCGACCGGCTCGCCCTGCCGGTGCAATATCGCGAGGACGTGATCGAGCTCGATTTCGGCGAGTGGACTGGACTGACGGCCGACGAGGTCCGCAAGGACGAGCGCTGGCAGATGTGGAGCAACTGCCGCAGCATCGCGGCAGTTCCCGGCGGCGAGAGCTGGCGACAGGTTCAGGATCGGGTCGTCGGCGCCCTGTTCGATCTCCAGCGGCTCCATCCGGACGAGAGCGTGGTGATCGTCAGTCATGGGGACGTCATCCGTGCCGGGCTGCTCTTCGCCCTCGGCATGCCGCTCGATTTCTACTCGCGGATCGAAGTCGCGCTGGCCTCGCTCAGTACGATCCGCCTCGACGGTTCGGGCATCCGCGTGCTCGCCCTCAACGAGTGGCCACGTTTGCCCTGAGGCTCGCAAGGGCCGCTTCGGCCGCGGCGATCCCACTAAGCCAGGCGCCGTGCGCCGTCGAGAAGAAGTTCGGCGAGCAGGCCTCGCCGGCAAAGAACAGGCGGTCGTCGACCGGAGCGGCGAGCACTGCGCGGTCGTCTGCGTGGCCCGGAAGGGCGAAGGAATAGGAGCCCCGCGACCAGGGATCCTGCTGCCAGGCGGTGGCGGCGAGTGGCGCCATCCGCTTGCGGATGTCGTCGCCGAACAGGCGGGCGAGCTCGCCGGTAGCGAAGGCGAACATTGCCGCCTCCCCTTCCCGCTCTAGCGCTGCCGCAAAGCGTCCGCCGAAGAAGCAGTAGATTGCGGGGCGATCAAGAGGCCGCACCTGATAGCTCATGGTCTCTCGCGACCTCGTCGAACCGACGAGGTAGGTATCGTGCTCGACCCCTGGGAGTTGGCCCTCGAGGGAAATGAAGAGCTTGTCGTCGACCCCGAGCGGCAGGCCCGCCGCCGCGGCGAGCTTGTCCGCAAGCGGCGGGTCGAAGCGAATGATTTCGTGGGCGATGATCGAGGTCGGCACGGTGACGATGACCCGTCTTGCCGTGACCGTGCCGCACGCGGTTTCGAGACGGATCGCCCGCCCGCGATGGTCGACCTGCGACACTGCGGCCTCGCGTGCCACCGGCAGTCCCTCGGCGATCGCCTCGAACAGCCTCCCGTAACCTTCGCGCAGCCGCCAATTGGTCCCGCTGTCCTCGTAGCGGACATAATCTTTGACAGACACTCGATCGAGTTCGGCGCCGTTCCCCCAGCTGCTGGTAGCATCGAGCAGTTGGTTCCAGCGGCCGCCCGGCGCCAGCAGGCTCGCCAGCGGACGGTCGGCGGGCTCCACCGCTGCCCTTCTCCGCGCCCGGGATTGCGCTTCACGCGTCGCGAGCCAATCCGCCTCGGCTTCGATGGTTTCGCCGCTGCGACGCAGCCGAGTCGTCCATTCCGGCGGCCGGCGATGCACCGAGAAGCCGAGGCTCCGGGCGATCGGCGAGAGGGGGTTGCGATCGGCCGAGTGCAGCCATTCGGCGCCGCGATCGAGCGGAAACCCGGCTGGCGAGATCGTATGCACACGACCGCCGACACGGGCGCGCGCCTCGAGCACCAGCATCGAGACCGTGCCCGTTTCGCGCAGGCACTTTGCGGCGCCGATCCCGGCGGCGCCAGCGCCGATCACTGCGACATCGACTTCGGATGAAAGAGCCGTCATCTGCGTTCTCGCTGCCCACCGAAACACGGGCTACGATACTGCATGCGCCGTTCGCCGAGCTTCGCCATGCGCCTCACCGATTTCAAGGTCCTCACCTTTGATTGTTACGGCACCCTGATCGACTGGGAGACCGGCATCATCAACGCGCTACGGCCGTTGCTGAAAAAGAACCCCGTCGTCGAGCGCTCGCGTGATGAGATCTTGGCGAGCTTTGCACGGCACGAGACCGCGCAGGAAGCCGAGACCCCGGACATGATCTACATGGAGCTTCTCGGTCAGGTCCACCGCCGGCTCGCCGAGGAATGGGGGATTGCAGCGAGCGAGGCGGATCACCACGCCTTCGGCGGCTCCGTCGGCGAGTGGCCGGCTTTCGCCGATTCCACCGCGTCGCTCTCCTATCTCAAACAGTTCCACAAACTGGTCATCCTATCGAATGTCGACCGCAAGAGCTTCGCGGAGAGCCGCAAGCGGCTCCGTGTCGCCTTCGACGCGGTCTACACCGCCGAGGACATCGGCTCGTACAAGCCCGACCTTGGAAATTTCCGCTATATGATCGGTGCGCTGAGGCGGTCGGGTCATGCCGAGTGCGACATCCTGCACATAGCGCAGAGCCTCTTTCACGATCACGCACCGGCCAACGCCGTCGGCCTGCGGTCGGTTTGGATCGATCGGCGAAATGACGCGGCCGGATCCGGCGCAACGCCACCCCCGCCCGCGGGTGTGCGTTATGATTTTCGTTTTGCCAGCATGGCGGAGCTGGTTGAAGCCCATCGCGACGAGCTGCGCAGCTGACACCCCCAATCAGCGCAAAGCGGTATTGCGTTCCTCCGGCGTGCGGGCGGCGATCTCGCTGACGAGCTTGTTGGTCATCGCGTCGGCGAAGGACCGAAAATCCTCAACGACGTGAAGAAAGGCTCCCGGGCCGCCGATCACATTCTGGCGGTACCATTCGGGCAGGCCACCCGGCGGCTGGGTGTGGAAGGCGTAGCCCGGATTCGGCTTGTCGTTGATTATCGCGAGCCCGTTGATTGTCACACCCTCGGCCAGCGCCTGATCACGCGCTTCGGTGATCGGTCGGCCGGAATTGTTGGTGCCGTCGCCGGAAATGTCGATGATTCGCCGGTTGCTCTGCGGTTTCGCGGCGGCGAAACGCTCCATCGCAAAGTCGATGGCGCCGCTGATCGAGGTCCGGCCGATGAACGAACGCGGTGCGGCGAGGATCGCCGCCGACAGACCACCCGCATCTTCGTCATCGTGGATCACTGTCCAATCGGCGACGACCATCTGCTCGCCCGCCCCGGACCACTCGACAAAGCATACCACAATCGTGCCGTTGGTGCCGCCGCGGATCGCTGCGAGGACGCGCAGATCGGACAATGCCGCGGCGTAACCCTTGCGTTGCAGCACGAATTCGCTTTCGTCGATGCTGCGCGACACGTCGGCGGCGAGAACGAGCAAGAGGTCGGTGTTCTGAGCGCGTGCACCTCCGCTCGCAGCTAGCAGAGCCGAAAACAGCAACGCGACGAAGGCACATCTCATCGGGTTTCCCCCGTCAGGCATAGGGCCGAGGATAGGCCGATGCTCGCCGCCGCGGAAGGGTGTCGCCGTGCGGTGATCGCATGCCCATATCCTCGGCAGAGAGATATCACCGATGCGCATCGCCCAGACCCGACTGTCGATCGAGACCGCACCCCGCGAGATCAAGGAGATCACCGCCGAGGTCGCGCGCTGGGTCGAGCGCCAGCCGGTCGCGCTCGGCCTGCTCACGGTATACATCCCGCACACTTCGGCGTCGCTCTTGATCCAGGAGAACGCATCCCCGGACGTGCTGCGCGATCTCGACGCGTTTCTGCGGCGGCTGGTGCCGGAGGATGTCGCCCTCTATCGCCACAACGACGAGGGGCCCGACGACATGCCGGCCCACATCAAGAGTGCCTTGACCCAGGTCCAGCTGAGCATCCCGGTGACCGATGGGCGGATGCAGCTCGGCGTCTGGCAGGGCATCTTTCTGCTCGAACATCGTGCCATGCCGCACACCCGCTCGCTCGTCCTGACGCTCGTCGGCGCAGACCGCGAGCCCCCACTCGCCCGCTGACACGCGGTTGCGGGACGCCCCACCCGTCTCGTCGCCGCCCCCGTTTCCCCGGTTTGTGCGGGAAAAACCGGGTAAAAAACCGGTTGCGGCCCGGCGAATTTCCAAAAGATCTAAACTTGTCAGAGATTTATGAAGCAGACCGATCGTTCCAAACCGGGAATTTGCGCCCTGCGAAACTGGGAACGAAACCGGTAACCGGGAAATAACCGGGAATTCACTTTGTGATCCCTGCGGCTGCAGTTCTTTGCTGCGGCCGCAGATGATACGCGCCGAATTTGGTGCCAAGAAGGCGGGGTCAAAGCGTGCGCCCCGCTATTAACAGGGGTTTCGCGGCACGACTTCCCCGTCGGTCGCGACGGAGTATGCTGTTGCCCTCCGATCGGGGCGCGGAGTGATGGCGGAGGAGCGCGTCGAGCGCCGGCTGGCGGCGATATTCGCGGCCGATGCCGCGGGCTACTCGCGGCTGATGGGCGAGGAATACTGAGGAGGAGAGCATGATAGGCAAAACCACAGCATTGCGCAGGCTCCTCGCCGAGGAGGCTTTCATCCACCTACCCGTCGCCTATGACGCGCTCGGCGGCCGGCTGATCGAGAAGACGGGGTTCAAGGCGGCCTATGTCGGCGGGTTCGTCACCGGCGGCTCGCGCTGCTCCTCCGAGCCGCTGTTGACCTTGGATGAGCAAGTCCGCGTGGCCGGTGATGTCGCTAGGGCTGTGGCCTTACCAGTGCTCGCGGATGCCGGCGCCGGGTTCGGCGAGCCGCTGCACACGATGCGCACCGTGCGGGAGTTCATCCATGCCGGTATTGCCGGTATCCATATCGAAGACCAGCTGTTCCCGAAGCGGGCGCATTACCACAAATACGTGGCCCATGTGATCCCGCGAAAGGAATTCGCCGACAAGATCCGGCTCGCCTGTCGCCAGCGTGATCGGACCGACAAGGATTTTGTGATCATCGCACGGAGCGATTCGTGCCGGTTCGAGGGGCTCGACGAAGCCGTCGGTAGACTAAACCTGGCGGCCGAGAACGGCGCCGATATGGGGATGATCTTCCCGCGCGACCTTGGCGAATTGCAGCAGGCCCCCAAGCTGTCGAAGATCCCGCTGGTCTACGTTGTCAGCCGCGGCAACCGCGACAACCGCCCGGTTGCGAGTGCGGCTCAGCTCGCCGATATGGGTTACAAGGTGGCGCTCGACGCATTGCTGTATCTGCTGGTCAGCTTTCATTTCAACAGGCGCGCGCTCGAAGAGCTGAAGGCGACCGGGGATTTTAGCGGCCTCAGCCCCCAAGAATGCGTCACCGCGCGTCACGACATCGAAACCCTCGTCGGCCTCGACGAGTTCTATGCGATCGAGGAGGAGACCGTCGAAGAGAAGAAATGGGGCGAGCGGTAGTCAGGCGGGATCGATCGCTCGAGGCCACGACCCGCCGGCTTACCGCGACACCGGCGGCCGAGGTCACGACCGGAGCGCGTGCATCACTGCGAGAGCCCCGGCGGGGGGCGTGCCGGACCGCGAAAATCTCGCCAAGCGCTCCCGTGCCGCCGATAGGAGACGATGTGATTCCCAACAATCAGCCGCCGTGTGCCCGAGAAAACGCCGCGTGCACCGGAGTTGGGGAACTGGGAAGCTGTAACTCTGCGCGTCCGAGGGCTTGTGAAAAAACATCTGCGGCCTGTGCTCAGCAAGAGAGGCCGTTATTTCCTCAATTTCAGCAGCCGCGCCGCGAATAGACCACACGGGTGGTCATTTCTGTTGCGCGCGCTTTCTCTGCGCTGGCGATTATTTCCTCGACCCGCCTGTGCACATCTTCGCCCGAGACGGTCTCTCCCGGATCGAGTTCCGCCATGCTCTCGGCATCTTCGGTAAGCTCTGCACCCTCGTCTTCCAGATACTGGCGCAACGCACGAAGCATCGCTTGAGCGGTCGGAAAAGGGGCCCGTCGATGTCGGCGCCGTTCGCCGAGGCCTCCAGATAAGGCGCGCAGCTCGTCGGCCGTCTGCGGGCGGGCAGCCATGCCTCTGTGGCCATGACTGCCTCGGCGCTTACTCGGACAATAGGCATAGGCACACCATATGAACTGCTACCCATGACCAATGTCTTCAGGCCGTTGTTCCTCGCAGGTTTGTTGTCCGGCGCCTCAACATTAGCCATGGCTCAGGAAGCCTTGCCGGACGGCCAGTCGATAACGCCGACTGCGGCTCCGGGCGCGATCTTCAGCTCGCTCAATCCGGGTCTTACCGACTACCCGGACTTTACCGCGGGACAAGCCGTCACCTCCGTCGTCAGTCCTGATGGGACGACGCTCCTGGTGCTGACCAGCGGCTACAACCAGAACAATGACGTCAACGGCAAGGTCATTCCGGGCGCTTCGAATGAATACGTCTTCGCTTTCGACATCACCTCAGGCTCGCCGGTGCAGAAGCAGGTGCTTCAGGTTCCAAACACGTACAGCGGGATCGCCTTCTCACCCGACGGCGCGGAGTTCTACGTTTCGGGCGGCAGGGACGACTCGGTGCACACCTATGCCAAGACCGGAGCCAGCTGGGTGGAAACCGGCACCCCGATAGTGCTCGGCCACGGTCCCGGCAACGGGTTGCCCCAGGGCCCGAGAACCGTGCCGCCCGCGGCAGCCGGGCTCGCCGTTACAGCCGACGGCAAGACCATTGTCGTCGCCAATTACGAAAACGACTCGATCAGCTTAGTCAGTACCATAACACGCGCAAAGACCGCGGAGCTCGATCTGCGGCCAGGCAAGAACGACCCGCGGCAGGCCGGCGTTCCAGGTGGGGAGTTCCCGTACTGGGTCACGGTTAAGGGTAATGACATCGCTTATGTCTCGAGCGTGCGCGACCGCGAAGTCGTCGTGATCAAGCTACAGGCAACGAGTCCCGTAATCGTGGGTCGAATTCCGCTGACCGGTAATCCGAACCGCATGGTACTCGATAAGGCGCAGACAAAGCTTTACGTCGCTCTCGATAACAGCGACGATGTGGCCGTCATCGACACCCGTCGGAACCGCGCGATGCACGCAGTAAAGACCGCGGCCCCGGCAGGTCTCCTTGTCTCTGTGACGCCGGGCGCGAGCCCCAATAGCCTGACCTTCTCGCCGGACGGGCGCATGCTGTATGTCACAAATGGGGGTACCAATTCAGTTGCCGTGTTGTCCGTTTTGCCCAAGGGCCGCCTGCGGGTTGTCGGTCTGATCCCGACCGGCTGGTATCCGAACTCGATCAGCGTCAGCGCCGACGGCAAGACTCTTTATGTCGTCAACAGCAAAAGCAACACCGGACCCAATTCGTCGCATTGCCGATCGATTGCCGCCAGCGACCAGAACTTCGCCTCGGGTTGTCCGCCCGCCAATCAAAACGGCTCGGACAATCAATACACGTTGCAGTTGGCCAAGGCGGGGTTGTTAACCCTGCCGGTTCCAAGGCCTTCTCAGCTTGACGACCTGACGCGCCAAGTGGCCAAGAACAACGGTTTCAACTTGACGCTGCCCCCCCAGGAACAGGCTATATTGTGGAGGCTGGGTAGAAACATTAAGCATATAATCTACATCGTCAAAGAAAACCGTACCTACGACCAGATGCTAGGCGATCTACCGGCCGGCAATGGCGACCCGAATCTTACGCAGTTTCCAGAGGTTGTCACGCCCAATCAACATGCACTGGCGAAGCAGTTTGTCCAGCTCGACAATTTCTACGATGCGTCGAACGTCAGCTATGAGGGGTGGCAGTGGAGCACGGCTGCCCGTTCCGTTGATACAACCGAGAAGACCTATTCGGTGAACTACGCAAGGCGCGGCCTGAGCTACGATTCGGAGGGCACGGATCGCAACATCAACGTCGCCTACCCGAATGCAGCGGCTCGTCAGGCCGCCAATCCGGTCACCCCGAGCGACCCGGATCTCCTCCCGGGTCCGCGGAACGAAGAAGACATCGACGGTCCAGGCAAGGGGGAGGAACACAACACCGCTCAGGCTCGGCAGAAGGAAGACAGAGACGACCCATTCGGGCAGGAGGGCGCAGGCTACCTATGGGACGCGGCGATTCGCGCCCGACTCACCGTCCGCAATTATGGTTTCCATTGCGATCCTGTACGTTATTCCTCGGAGCCCGCGTCAGGTGGCATTCCGCCGTTAGAGAACCCCTACGCAACGCGCACCCAAGTTGCCTTTCCGGCACATGAAGCGTTGTTGAATCGGACCGATCCTTACTTCCGAAGCTTCGATGACAAGCTGCCTGACTTCTTTCGGTACATCGAGTGGGCGCGGGAATTCGACAATTTTGTACAGAGTCAGACCCTGCCGAACCTCACCCTGCTCCGCCTGATGAACGACCATACCGGGATGTTCGCCCAGGCGATTCGCGGCGTCAACACGCCGGAATTGCAGGTTGCCGACAACGATTATGCAGTCGGGCTTGTCATCGACAAGGTAGCGCACAGCCCCTACGCGAAGTCGACACTCATCTTCATCGTCGAAGATGACGCGCAAGACGGTCCTGACCATATCGACGCCCATCGCAGCATCGCGTTGGTTGCCGGTCCTTACGTCAAACAGGGGCAGCTCGTGTCGGAGCGTTACACGACCGTCAGCATGATCCGGACGATTGAGGAGATTCTTGGCGTGCCACCGCAGAACCTTCACGACTCCGGCGTCCGACCGATGATCAAAATCTTCGACCCGACTAAGAACAATTGGACCTATACGGCGGCGCCCTCGCCCCTTCTACTCGGCACGCAGTTGCCGTTTGAGCTAGCGCAACCGAACGTCCGGCGCGCCGATGCTGTCGATGCGCCGAAGCCATTGCACGACGCAGCGTGGTGGGCGGATATGACCAAGGGCTTCGACTTTACTGATGCCGACCGCAACAATAGCGCACTCTACAATCGGGTCCTGTGGGA
>Ga0306922_10006707_pt1 | contig 11049 bp, 8 predicted proteins | sample sta12Cox44000082_FD_203758 | JGI IMG/M metagenome (GOLD analysis project Ga0306922, IMG submission 203758) | Lab enrichment of tropical soil microbial communities from Luquillo Experimental Forest, Puerto Rico - statoxic.12C.oxic.44.000.082 (v2)... | ecosystem: Environmental > Terrestrial > Soil...
GGCGCTGCCCCACAACGCTCCCGTTTTTTACGGGCGTGGGGTACTTGAGGGGGTACGGGTTGGCGGGCGGGGAGTCGCCCGGGAGGTAATAGATGTTCAGCTCGATCGCGGCGGCCCCCGCGTCCTGCAGGGCGCTCGCGTAGTCCGTCCACCCACCCGTGGTGGCCCCGTTGAGGCTGGCGATCACCGGGATATCCACGGCGGCGGCCGCACGTTCGAGCAGGCTCAGGTAGCGGTCCGGGACGCTGCCGGCGGTAGCGGCCGCCGGGAAGTAAGACAGCGCCTCCGCGAAGCTGTCGGCGCCCGCATGGGCCGCCGCCACGTCGAGCGCCGCCTCCCGGCGCAGCTGCTCCTCGAACAGGGAGGGGAGCACCACGGCGCTGACCCCGCCGTCGGCGAGCCGCCGCACCCCGTCGGCGGTATTGGAAAGCGGGGATGCCGACGCGACCAGCGGGCTGCGTAGCTGCAGGCCGAGATAGCGCGTTGCCAGGTCCGTCATCGGTGCCCCTCCTGCTCGGTGCGGGTGGTTCCGTCGTGCCGGGCGTCCGGCGCGAACCGTGCCGGGCCGTGGGTCGCCATCTCTTCGTAGGTGTCCCACTGCCGGTCCACCGCCTGCTGGGCCAGCTCCGCGAGGCGTTCCGCCTCCGCGGGGTCGGTGTTGCCGAGGGCGCGGTAGCGCAGCTCACGGCCGGTGTAGTCGGCGAGTGGTATCCGCGGGCGCGGTGAATCGAGCAGGAACGGATTGCCCCCGGCGGTGCGGGCCACCGGATCGTAACGGATCAGCGGCCAGTATCCGCTGGCCACCGCCCGGTACTGCTGGCCAAGCCCGTCGCGCATCTCGATGCCGTGCGCGATGCAGTGGCTGTAAGCGATGATCAGCGACGGCCCGTCGTAGGCCTCGGCCTCGCGGAACGCCTTGAGCGTCTGCTGCGGGTCGGCGCCCATCGCCACCCTGGCCACGTACACGCTGCCGTAGGCGATGGCCTGGAGGGCGAGGTCCTTTTTCGGCACCGTCTTGCCCGCCGCGGCGAACTTGGCGACGGCACCGAGGGGGGTCGCCTTGGACGCCTGCCCGCCGGTGTTGGAGTACACCTCGGTATCGAGCACCAGCACGTTCACGTTGCGCCCGCTGGCCAGCACATGGTCGAGCCCGCCGGCGCCGATGTCGTAGGCCCAGCCGTCACCGCCGACGATCCACACGCTGCGCCGCAGCAGGTGGTCCGCGACGCTGCGCAGGTCGGCGGCCGCAGGGCCGTCCAGGCCCGCGAGCCGGTGATTCAGTTCGGCGACCCGGTCGCGCTGCGCCGCCAGCTCGGACTCGCGCAGCTGGGGCGCGCTGGCGATCTCGTCGGCGAACTCGGCACCGATCCGCTCGCGCAGCTCGGTGAGCCGGCGCCGGGCCAGTTCGGCGTGCCGGTCGGCGGCCAGCCGCATGCCAAGCCCGAATTCCGCGTTGTCTTCGAACAGCGAGTTCGACCAGGCGGGGCCCCGGCCGTCCGGGCCGGCCGTCCATGGCGTGGTTGGCAGGTTGCCGCCGTAGATGGACGAGCAGCCGGTTGCGTTGGCGACCATCAGCCGGTCGCCGAAAAGCTGCGACATCAGCTTGAGATAGGGGGTCTCGCCGCAGCCGGCGCAGGCGAGAGAGAACTCGAACAGCGGCTGCAGGAACTGGGTCCCGCGCACCGTGCCGAAATCCACCCGCGACCGGTCCGCCACCGGGAGGGTCTCGAAGAACGCGACGTTGCGCCGCTCGGCGGCGACGACCGGCGCCCGCTCGGTCAGGTTGATCGCCTTACGGTCGCCGTCCCCCGGCGCCGAGACCGGGCAGGCCTCCACGCACAGCGCGCACCCGGTGCAGTCCTCCGCGTACACCTGGAGCGTGAAGAGGGTCCCGGGCAGCCCCCGGGCGTCGAGCGGGGCGGACCGGAACTCCGCGGGAGCGCCGTCGCGCAGCGAGCTTTCGTAGTAGGCGGACCTGATCACGCTGTGCGGGCACACGAAGCTGCAGTTGCCGCACTGGATGCACAGGTCCGGATCCCACTGCGCGACCAGGTCGGAGATGTTGCGCTTCTCATAGGCCGTTGTGCCGCTTGGGTAGGTGCCGTCCACCGGCAGCGCGCTGACCGGCAGGTCATCGCCACGGCCTGCCATCATCGCCGCGGTCACGGTGCGGACGAACTCCGGCGCGCCCGCGGGCACGGCCGGCGGCAGGTCCCTGCCCGACGTAACCCGGCCCGGTGTCTCGATCCGGTGCAGCCCGGCCAGGGCCCGGTCGACGGCCGCATGGTTGCGCTGGACGACCTCGGCGCCGCGCCGTCCGTAAGTCTTGGCGATGGCCGACTTGATCTTGGCGATCGCCTCGTCCCGGGGCAGCACGCCGGAGATGGCAAAGAAGCAGGTCTGCAGCACGGTGTTGGTCCGACCGGCCAGCCCGGCCTCGCGGGCGATCCGGGTGGCGTCGATCGCGTACACGTCGATCTGCTTGGCCAGGATCTTCTCCTGGACCGTCCGGGGCAGCGCGTCCCAGACCTCACCGGGCGGGCGCGGGCAGTTGAGCAGCAGCGCCGCGCCGGTCGCCGCGCAGCCGAGCACATCGACCCGGTCCAGCAGCCCGAACTGATGGCAGCCGACGAAGCCGGCCTGGGCGACCAGGTAGGGCGCCCGGATCGGCTCCGGCCCGAAACGCAGGTGCGACACGGTCTGCGAGCCGGACTTCTTCGAGTCGTAGACGAAGTAGCCCTGCGCGTGCAGGCCCTCCTCGCCGAGGATCTTGATCGTGTTCTTGTTCGCGCCGACCGTGCCGTCGGAGCCGAGGCCGAAGAAGACGGCGCGAACCGTGCCGGGCGGCTCGATGTCCAGGCCCGGGTCATAGGGCAGGCTCAGCCCGGACACGTCGTCGCGAATCCCGATGGTGAACCGGCGCCGTGGCTGGTCGCGGGCAAGCTCGGCAAACACGCCGGCGGCCATGCCCGGGGTGAACTCCTTGGACGACAGGCCGTACCGGCCACCGGTCACCACCGGCAGGACCGTCCGCTCGCCGGTCGCGTATGCCTCAGCCAGGACCGCCGACACGTCGAGGAACAGCGGTTCGCCGGCCGAGCCGGGCTCCTTGGTCCGGTCCAGCACCGCGACCCGGCGGACACTGGCGGGAAGCGCGGCGAGCAGTGCCCGCTCCGGGAACGGCCGGTACAGCCGCAGCTGCACCACCCCGGCCCGCTCGCCCTGCGCGCACAGGTGGGCCACCGTTTGCTTGACGGTCTCCGCCGCCGAGCCCATCACCACGATGGCCCGGTCCGCCTCCGGGTGACCGGAGTACTCGACCGTGTGATAGCGGCGGCCGGTCCGTGCCGCCAGGGCGTCCATCGCGTCGGCCACCGCGCCGGGCACGGCGGCGTAGAACGGGTTCACGGTCTCCCTGGCCTGGAAATACACGTCGGGGTTCTGCGCGGTGCCGCGGATGAAGGGGTGCTCCGGGGACAGCGCCCGGCCCCGGTGGGCGCGGACCAGTTCCGCGGGGACCAGGGCGCGCAGGTCATCGTCGTCGAGCAGCTCGATGGTGTTCAGCTCGTGGGAGGTGCGGAACCCATCGAAGAAATGCACGAACGGCACCCTGGTCGCCATGGTGACCGCCTGGGCCACCAGCGCCAGGTCGTGTGCCTCCTGCACGGAGGCGGAGGCGAGCAGCGCGAACCCGGTCTGCCGCACCGCCATGACGTCGGAGTGGTCGCCGAAGATGGACAGCCCCTGGGCCGCCAGCGACCGGGCGGCGACGTGCATGACGGCGGAGGTCAGTTCCCCGGCGATCTTGTACATGTTCGGGATCATCAGCAGCAGGCCCTGCGACGCGGTGAAGGTCGTGGCCAGCGCCCCGCCCTGGAGGGCCCCGTGCAGCGCGCCCGCCGCGCCGCCCTCGCTCTGCATCTCCACCACGGCCGGCACGCTGCCCCAGATGTTGGGCCGGTGCTGGCTGGACCAGTCGTCGGCGAGTTCGGCCATCGGCGAGGACGGCGTGATCGGGAAGATGCAGCACACCTCGTTGAGCCGGTAGGCAACGGACGCGGCCGCTTCGTTGCCGTCGATCGTGGCGCGCATCTCAGCTTTCCTCCGGGATCATCTCGATCGCGTGCACCGGGCACTGCTCATAGCAGGTGGCGCAGCCGGTGCACCGGTCGTAGTCGAACCGGTAGCGGTGGCCGGGGCCGAGCTTGATCACCGCGTCCTCGGGGCACGCGCCGAGGCAGCCGTCGCACTCGAAGCAGTTGCCGCAGGACAGGCAGCGGCCTGCCTCATAGGCGGCTTCGGCCTCGGTCAGGCCGCCGACCACCTCGCCGAACCCGGCGATGCGCTGCTCCGGCGGCGACTCGGGCTGCGCGCGCTGTGCGAAGTCGCCGAAATACCACGGGTTCAACAGGCCGAACTCGGCCACCGGGTGCTTGCCCGCCGGGGCGGCTTGCGGGGCGCCGCCGCGGAGCCACGCGTCAATGTGCCGGGCGGCCTTCTTGCCGTGCCCCACGCCGACGGTCACCGTGCGCTCGGCCGGCACCATGTCGCCACCGGCGAACACGCCGGGGCAGCCGGTCATCATGTCGGCCGACACCTGCACCGTGCCGTCCGGGGCGGACTCCACCCCGGCGACCTGGCGCAGGAACGCGGTGTCGGCCTCCTGGCCCACCGCCAGGATCACCGTGTCGGCGGCGAGCGTCTCGAACCGCCCGGTCGGCCGCGGGTGCCCGGCGGGATCCAGTTCCATCGCCTCGACCGTCAGCTCCGGCCCGTCGAACGCGGTGATCGTGCGCAGCCAGTGGATCCGGACGCCCTCCCGCTCGGCGTCCGTCGCCTCCTGCTCGTGGGCGGGCATCTGGGCGCGGGTACGCCGGTAGACGATCAGCGTTTCGTCGGCGCCGAGCCGGCGGGCGACCCGGGCGGCGTCCATGGCCGTGTTGCCGCCGCCGTAAACGGCCACCCGGCGGCCGATCACCGGCCGCTCGCCCTCGGCGGCACTGTGCAGGAACGACAGCGCATCCACGATCCGCCCGGCGTCCCCGGCCGGGATGTCCACCCGCTTGGACAGGTGCGCCCCTACCGCCACGAACACCGCGTCGAAACGGCCCTCGGCCCGCTCGGCGGCCAGGTCGGTCACGAGGTGCCCCTGGGTGAACCGCACCCCGAGCGCGGCGATCCTGTCCAGCTCCGCATCCAGCACATCGCGGGGCAGCCGGTAGGCGGGGATGCCGTAGCGCATCATCCCGCCGGCCTGCTCACCGGAGTCCCGGACCTCGACCTGGTGCCCGAGCCTGGCAAGGTGATAAGCCGCCGACAGGCCGCTCGGGCCCGACCCGATGACCAGCACCCGCCGCCCGGTGCCGGCTGCCGGCGGTTCGAACGCCCAGCCGCGCTCGCGGGCGAGATCACCGAGGAACCGCTCCACCGCATGGATCGAGACGGCGCTGTCCAGGCTGGCACGGTTGCAGGCGGTCTCGCAGGGGTGGTAGCAGACCCGCCCGTGGATCGCGGCCAGCGGGTTGTCGGCGACGAGCTGCCGCCAGGCCTGCTCGTACCGGCCGGCCTCGGCATGCGCAAGCCACGCCTGGATGTTCTCCCCGGCCGGGCACCCGGCGTTGCACGGAGGCAGCAGATCAACGTAGACCGGGCGCCGCTGGCGCACCGGCCCGGACCGCCCGCGCCCGTGCAGCAGGTCCGGCAGGGCCGTCATATCCGAGGGGTTCACCGCAGCTCCCATCAAGCGTCGCCGACTCCCACTATCCGCCTGCCCGCCCGCTCGGTCACTAGGACCAAAGGTCCTTCAGAAGGAGCCCAAGACCCGTGGTCCCGGCCTGGCGCGGGGGGTGATGCTGGGACGAAGAGCCTTATGCCGGGCCTGCCCGGCGGGCTGACAGTCCAGTCAAGAGGGAGACTGCGATGGCCACACGGGTGGGAATCAACGGCTTCGGACGGGTTGGCCGCGCCTTCTTGCGGCGTGCCCTGGAACGCGACGACCTCGACGTCGTGGCCATCAACGATGTGACCGACGCCCGGACCCTGGCACACCTGCTGGAGTTCGACTCCACCTACGGCCGGCTGGACCGGCCGGTCGCGCACGGGCCGGGCTCGCTGATCGTGGACGGCTCGCCCGTCGCGGTGTTGTCCCAGCGTGACCCCGCCGGGATCAACTGGGGTGAGCTGGGAGTGAGTCTCGTCGTCGAGTCCACCGGGAAGTTCCGCGCCCGGGACGACGCCGCGCTGCACCTCAAGGGCGGGGCCCGCAAGGTGCTGATCTCGGCGCCGGGCAAGGGCGCGGACCTCACCGTGGTGGTCGGGGTCAACGACGCCGAGTACGACCCGCAGCGGCATGACGTCGTCTCGGCCGCGTCGTGCACCACCAACTGCGTGGTGCCGATGGCCAAGGTGCTGCACGATTCGTTCGGCCTGGTCAACGGGTTCATGACAACGATTCATGCGTACACCGGCGACCAGATGCTGCTCGACGGCCCGCACAAGGACCTGCGGCGGGCGCGCAGCGCCGCGATCAGCATCGTGCCGACCAGCACCGGCGCGGCCCGCACCGCGGGCATGGTCATCCCCGAGCTGGCCGGCCGGCTCGACGGCGTCGCGGTCCGAGTCCCAGTGGAGGACGGCTCCCTGACCGACCTGGCCGTCGTGGTCGGCCGTGACGTGACCGCCGACGAGGTCAACAGCGCCTTCGCGGCCGCGGCTGAGCATGGCCTGTCCGGGGTGCTGCGCTACAGCACCGACCCCCTGGTGTCCCGCGACATCATCGGTGACCCCGCCTCCTGCGTGTTCGACTCGGGCCTGACGCAGGCCGCGGGCAGCCTGGTCAAGGTGTTCGGCTGGTACGACAACGAATGGGGCTATACCTGCCGGCTGGCCGACCTCGCGGCGATCGTCGGTGCCGGGCTCTAACCGATGCCAAACGCGCAGGCGGCCAGATCATCGTCACGTGGCAGGGTCAGATCGCCGCGTCGTCACGCTCGCCGGTGCGCACCCGCAGTGCGCCTTCCACGGGGCTCACCCACACCTTCCCGGCGCCGATGGTCCCGGTGTTGGCGCACTTCGCAATGGCCTCCATCACGGCGCCGACATCGTCGTCCCGCACGGCGATGTCCACCCGGACCTTGGGCAGCAGCACGGGCGAGCCGGCCGGCCCGTCATGACCGAGCTGCCGGCCGAAGCCGACGACCTCGGTTGCCGTCAGGCCACGGGCACCAGCTCCGGTGACGGCAAGCGCGAGGTCGTCGGTCACGTCAGGCCCGACGATCGCGGTGATCAACTTCATGGAACTCCGCCTCCTTAATGGGCGCCTCTACTGCCAGGCTCGCCGCTCGGGCGCTGGCAGCACAGGGCCGTAAGTCAGCCGCCCAGGGTTCAAGGGTCCCGGCCGGGGCGGTGCCGTGCTCGGGTGCCCACCCGGGCAGTCGCGCGAATGGTCCAGCGGACTGCGGCGGGACGCGATCCCGGACGAAGGTCCCGTACGAGCGGGAAGATCGGCCCTGGGCCGGCGGATCGCGGCGCAGCACAGTGCCGATGAGCCTTGTGTACGGCGCTAGCGGAAGGACACCGGTCATGGGATGGCAAGCGCGCTCACCCGCGATGCGGCCGATCAGGTGGCCACACGGCTACCGGCCCAGCCGCAATCCGCTGCGGCGCCGATGTGATCGCGTCGAGGCGGCGATCCTCGGGGCACTGCTGGTCGTGCTGGCCGTCGCCGCCCCGCTGGCCGCGATTGTCGTCGGCCACTCGGTCTATCACAGCGCCACGGACGCACGGCACACACAGTTGACGACCGGCCACCGCGTTCAGGCGGTCCTGCTGACCAGCGCCGCCTGGGACCCGGGCGGTTACTTTGCGTCGGCACAGGCGCGGTGGACCGCCCCGGATGGCACGCGGCGCACCGGTACGGTGTTCCCCGCCGCGGGCACCCCGGCCGGCGCGGAGGTCCAGGTCTGGGTGGATGGGTCCGGGCGGCTGACCGATGAGCCGCTGAAGCCCAGCCAGGTGCAGGGCCAGGCGGTGCTTGCCGGCGTGCTGGCGGTCATGTGCGTGGCGGTGGTGCTGTGGGGCGCCGGGCAGGCCGTGCGCCTTGCTGCCGACCGGCGCCGCCTGGCGGCCTGGGACGACGAATGGCGGGCCACCGGGCCGAAATGGAGCCGTCACGGCTGAACCCTTCGCCGGGCGCAGCGGCTGGCGATGAGGCAGCGCGGCCGGTCCCCGGTGCCGGAGGATAATGGACCGCGGACCGGCCGCTGACATCGCCCGCGGGTGCGTAGCGGAGGAGAAGCCATGGACGAGGTGATCCAGCCCGGCAGCGTGCGGCTGATGGATGCCACGGGACTGGACCCGTTGTTCACGTCGCTGCGTGACGCGGGCTTTTCCGTCATCGGGCCCACGGTGCGGGACAGCGCGATCGTTCTCGCCGAGCTCGCCTCCGCCGCCGACCTGCCCTTCGGGTGGGGTGTCGAGCTGGCGCCCGGCGGCTACCGGCTGCGGAGCGGTGGCAGCACTGGGCCTCCTGCTTCGATCCCGACTTCTCCTATATCCACGGCGGCAACGTCCGCGCCTCCGCCAGCAGCCGCTATCGCCAGTGGCTCACCCACAAGCTGGGCACCTGGCACGACCAGTTCGGCAGCTCCGGCTGTGTCGGGTGCGGCCGGTGCATCGTGTGGTGCCCGGTGGGCATCGACATCACCGAGGAGGTCGCTGCGCTGCGGGCGGAAGCATCGGATGCCGATGCCCAGGACGGTGCCCGATGAGCGGCGTGACGGCGGAGGAACTGGGCGAGAACGCCTTCCTGCGCGATATGACTGACCATCACCTCGCCGTCCTCTCCCGGGCCTGCTGGGAGGCCCGGTCCGGGCCGGGCACCGGCTCTTCGAGGAAGGCGGCACGGCCCACCGGTTCTGGCTGCTGCGCAGCGGCGGGGTCGCTCTTGACCTGCATGCGCCCGACCGCCGCGGGCTCATCGTCGAGACGCTGGGCGCGGGTGATCTCGTGGGCCTGTCCTGGCTGGTCCCGCCCTACCAATGGCAGTTCGGCGCGACAGCCGTTCAGGACACTGTGACCTTTGAGCTGAACGCCATTGCCGTGCGGGCGGCGTGCGAGGAAGATCCCGGCCTCGGGTATGCGCTGCTGCGGCGAGTCATGTCCGCCGCGTCGTCGCGGCTGCACGCCACGCGATTGCGGATGCTGGATCTGTACGCCCCGCGGGCCGCAGACCGCAGATCCCCGCGCACAGCGTGTGCGAGGAATGCAAGCGGCGGGGCACCGCCTGCGTCATGGTCGCCCACGGCACGCCCTGCCTCGGGCCGGTCACCCAGGCCGGGTGCGGCGCCATCTGCCCGGCATACGGCCGGGGCTGCTACGGCTGCTTCGGCCCGGTGGCCGAGCCGAACACGGCGGCCCTCATCCCGCGGTTGCGCCAGCTGGGCATGGACCAGGCCGGCGTGCACCGGGTGTTCGCCACCTTCAACGTGGCCGCGCCCGGCTTCCGGGCCGCCCGCGACCAAGCCGCCGGCGGCGGTACGGACGCGGCCGCCGGCGGCGGCACGGCGAGCGCGCCGGAGACGGCGCGGTGAATGATGCGGGCACGGCGGGCCGTGGACCCGTCGCCGGGGGCTCAGGCCGTCAGCCGGCGGCTGCCGCGGTTGCGGCGGCCGGGCCGATTTCGTCGACCACGTCCACAACGCCGTCCACGTCCCAGGTCAGCCGTACCGCGACCTGGATCATGTCGTTGTCGCCGGTCAGCTCGGGTGCGCCGGTCAGCTTCACGACGCCATTACGCACCGCGACGTCGACGCCAGTGGGGCCTCCCGGCAGCAGCTCGGTGAGTATCTCGCGGACCTGGTGGGCGATCTCCGCGTCCGGGCGGAGGAAGACACTCAGCAGGTCGCGGCGGCTGACGATGCCAACCAGCGTGCCGTCGGAGTCGACGACCGGCAGCCGGCGCAGGTGGTGGGTATTCATCAGCCTGGCGGCCCTGGCCAGCGTCCCATCCGGCTGGATCGTGATGGCCGGGGATGTCATCAGCTGGCCGGCGATCAGGCCCTGGTGCTGCTTGCGGCCGCTCAGCCAGCGGTGCCACCCGCGGTCGGCCTCGGGATTCCTATCCCGCGCGGCCAGCAAGTCGGCCTCGGAGACCACCCCGGCGACATGGCGCCCCATTGTCAGCACGGGCATGCCGCTGATCCGGTGCCCGGCCAGCAAGCGGGCGATCTCCTTGTAGGGGGTTATCCGGTCAACGGTCACCACCGTCGTCGTCATGACGTCCCGCACCCGGCTGTGTGACCGCCCATGGTGGTGGTGGTGCTTGGTACCGGAACCGTGGCGCCCGTCGGCCGCGGGACTGGCGGCCGCTGGGTGCCTGGGAAGCTCCTCGCCGAACTGCCCGGCCACGGAGTCCACGGCCCGCTCGACGTCGGCCTGGGCGGCCCTGCCGTGCAGGGAGTCGTAGTACGCGGCACCCAGGTGCCGCAGCATGGCGTCAAGGTGGGCGTCCTTGTGGTTCATCGTCCGCCTCCTCATCCTCGCCTCGGGGCACGCAGTTGCCGGTGCCCAATCTCATTGCACCAGCGGGCAGAGGAACCCGGCAGGGGCGAAGGTGCCCGGGTGGCGGGACGTTCGGCCCCTGCCCGAGGTGGCCGTTCCGGGTCGGCGGTGCGGGGCCCGCGGCCGGGCTGGTGTCAGGGCCCGGGGGCCGGGCCCTGGAGGTCACGCAAGACGGCGGCGGCCGCTGCGTCAATGACAGCGGCCACCGCCGGGGAAAGCCCGGTGCCCTGGCTGAGGTCCGCTGCCTCGACGGCATGCAGGATCAGCGCGGCCGGCATGCGGCCAAGCGCCAGCGCCAGGCCGATGGCCTCGTCGAGCCCAAGACCGTGTGAGCTCGCCGGCCGTGCCGCTTCGACGATGTGCTCTTCGAACTCGGCGGCGGTGAACGCCAGGCCGCGCTGGTGACCAGCGTCCCCCGCTCGATCGGGTACCTGCCGGGTTCGGTGAGCGCGAGCAGCTCATGCGGGCAGGTGAAGTCAGGAAAGTCGA
>Ga0306922_10006712_pt1 | contig 11048 bp, 14 predicted proteins | sample sta12Cox44000082_FD_203758 | JGI IMG/M metagenome (GOLD analysis project Ga0306922, IMG submission 203758) | Lab enrichment of tropical soil microbial communities from Luquillo Experimental Forest, Puerto Rico - statoxic.12C.oxic.44.000.082 (v2)... | ecosystem: Environmental > Terrestrial >...
TTGAAGGCTCAAATGTGGAATACAATCTGCTAAGATTGCTAGCACCGAACGATCAGCTCGTAACTCCTCCCTCGCCAGGTTCATCGTCAATTCGTTCACCTCATCAAACGGTGGTGCCAGAGTACAGGCTGATGAATTCTTCACCATCATGGGAAGTTGTCGTGTGAGCGTATCGCTCAGATCGGTCACTGATCCATATTCAAAAATCAACCCGCGGTGTTTGATTTGCTCTTTGAACTTCAACAATCGATTGAACTCAACTCTATCAACTTTCCGGGGTACAGGTTCCGTAGAAAAGTACAACGCCACTGGCTTCTTAAACCCTGCGAAACGCTCTATCTCTTCAGCGGTACCCGAGACCACGACTCCCGTTCTTGTGCCCAGCCGCCACCGGAATAGACCGATGAGCATATCTGAGGTATCCACAATTTGGCGGTTAAGGTTCGCTTGAGCCGGATCTCCATAAGACGCGAAAGAATCCTTCTCCCATTGGACGGGTTGGAGCACTATACCTCTATCCTTGGAGTTTGCACTGTTCCAGTCGAGAATTGATTTTCGCGTTGTATCGCGCCCGTGATCGACGTCCCCGGGGGAAGCTATGAGCACCCGAACAACAACTGCTGTGTAAGCCACTAAACCTACCTCCTAACACACAATGGGGTAGCGGCAGCAACCCTGCGAAAATACGGTAACGACCCCTGAAAATGGGTCGTAAGCGTAACTTTTGGCACGAAAAGCGTCGATCAGGACTTTTTATGGACATTTGTTGCGCAAAACCCTTTGCGTGCAACTCCCGTTGAACTAAACCGCTCTGCGGTAACTTGGTCGAGCCTGCTGGGTTAGCACCATCGAGTTTTTCCGAACTCGCCATCGGAACCTGCTTTTTGGAATCGTGATGACGCGGCTTTCCGCCGATTCTCATTCCGAGGAGGTTCCTTATGACCCCGCTACGCCAACGCATGATCGAAGACCTACGGGTGCGCAATTTCTCGCCTACCACCCAGCGTGCCTACGTTTACGCGGTTGCTAAGTTCGCCCAGCATTTTGGTAAATCGCCTGAGCTGCTCGGGCCGGAAGACATTCGTGCCTATCAGCAGCACCTGCTCTCCAGGCAGCTTGCGTGGACCACATTCAACGTCAGCGTCTGTGCCCTGCGATTTCTCTATCGCGTGACACTGCGCAAAGACTGGGTGGTCGAGCATATCGCGTATCCGCGTCTGCCGAAAAAGCTCCCGGTCATTTTGAGCCTCGCTGAGCTTCAGCAATTCTTCGAGGTGATTCCCAATCTCAAACACCGTGCCGCACTGATGACGGCCTATGCCGCCGGCCTACGCGTCCCCGAAGTCGTTGCACTCAAGGTGACGGACATCGACAGCCAGCGTATGGTCATCCGCGTCGAACAAGGCAAGGGCTGCAAAGACCGCTATGTCAGCTTTTCGCGCTGGAGAGTTCGGCTTTCACGGCAAACTGAAGTCTCTGGGAGAGAAGAGGACGTTCATTGAGTGGCTAGCCCGGGTTCGCGAGAGCGAATGGGTAGTCTACGCGAAGCCGCCGTTCGGTGGACCGCGACAAGTGCTGAAGTACCTGGCTCGCTATACCCATCGGGTAGCTATTTCGAACCAGCGTCTGATCTCGCTGGAGGACGGCCGAGTGACTTTTCGCTGGAAGAACTATGCCCGCGGAAGTGAACTAGCCACCATGACGTTGAGTGCCGAGGAGTTCATCCGACGCTTCCTGCTGCACGTTTTGCCCAAAGGCTTTGTTAAGATCCGTCACTTCGGGTTTCTGGCCAACCGCTGCCGGCGCGACAATCTGCTCTTATGCCGCGAACTGTTGGCAGCGAGCTCAACCGGCCCGCCGGGCCTTGCCCCGCGCGACTCGCATTCGGACGAACCTGAAGCGGAAAAAGTCGATCGCTGTCCGCGCTGCAAACTTGGAAGCATGAGGATGGCCGAAATTCTCGCGCCTCAGGCGGATGCGAGTGCGTCGGAGGCGACTCTCCTCAGGTGTGTTCAAATGGACACGTCCTGACAAAGCCCAATTTCGCGTACCGCTTTTGATTCAGAATCGATGAATGATCCGCGACAATTAGATCTGCCGGCGTGTTGCCTCAACCAAGAATGTTACCCTCCATAATAGTCGCGCTTGCACCCGGGGTGGAGCGCGAGGAGGGGCTCCCCCTCCTCGCCGCTGCGTGTGAAAGGCCACCGTCATTGAGAGGGCAGATCCATTTTGTCTTCATGCCGCTGTGGGTCGCGGTTGTCAGTTCCTGTCCCCTTTTCTGATTTTCCGGAGTTAGAATTTTAATTTCATCTTGCTGAACCAATAGTCATGGTCTTCGCCGCTTCGGTGGTGGAGATCGCAGCGAACACCAGCTGGCGGGCTCGCTCCGCACGCCAGGCTCTAACGCGCCGCTGCAACGTCCGGAGCTGGGCGCCAGTGGGGTAGAGGTCAGGCAAGCGCTGGCGCAACCGCATCAGCAGTTCGCTGGCGGCGAGGTTGGGCTCCGCCGTCAGCCAACCTGCCACCAGCGGCCAACTATCGGCGAACGGATCGGCGCGGTTTCTCCACCAGTGTTTGGTCGTGTTTTTTCTCCGCTCTTTGGGAGCGCGGTAATCGCTATGCCATGCCGTGGCGAACGCAGTTAGGTACTGCGGCTGGTCCGGGGAGCCAACGGCGCCGGTGTCACGATTGGAAAGAGACGACAACTCTCGTTGCGCTGCGCGGATGGTCGTTAGCAGCGCGACCGGATCGAGCGCGGCGAATCGCTCACACAGGCCTTGCTTGACGGTTTCGTCGATCCGCTCGGAGGCGAGCAGACGCTGATACGGGGTGAGCGGCGGATGATAGCGTTTATGCACCACCGCCCCATCGCGCTGTTTGCTCGCCAGCTTGAACGATGGCTGAAAGAAGTTCACATAGAGCCGGGCGTTTTCGTACAGGTGCTGGAGCGCGGCGGCCGCAGCCAGTCCGCTCAGTCGCCCGTATCCGGCCAGACGCCGGACCACCGCGCCGTTCTTCTGCTCGACCCAGGCTTGGTCGTTCTTGCGATAAGCGCGCGAGCGGGTCCATTCGATCCGATGCTGGTTGCAATAGCCCTGCAGAGTCTCGTTCATAAATGCGCTGTCGTAGTACATCACGAAGCCGGTCATGGCCGGGGATTGAGACTCCTGAGATGGTTGTGGTTGCGAGCTACAACCTCAAGGAGGATCCCCAACCATGACCGAAAATCACCCTATGCCTGAGGCGATGACGTTGGTAGCGATCGATATCGCGAAGAGTTATCACGATGTCTTGGTCGAGCCACCGTCACCTGCTCGACGGCGGCGCTTTCGTGTGGCCAACACACTGTTGGAGTATCAGCGGTTGGCGATGTATCTGCGCCAGCTCGCAACCCGGGTACTGGTCGGGTTCGAGGCAACCAGCAACTACCATCGAACGTTGGCCTACTTCCTCCATCGCCAAGGTTTTGATCTGCGCCTCATTCCGACCCTGGCGCTGGCCCGCACTCGCGAGGCAATGCACAACTCCTGGGATAAGAACGATCCGAAGGACGCGCAGGTCATTCTCCATCTGCTCAAAACCGGCTTGAGCCAGACCTGGCATGATCCGCTACTCAACGGAACTAACGATGCCCAGGAACTGTCGAAGACTTATCACCAGGTCACCCTCGCAAGGACACGCGTGTGGCACAGCCTGCGCAATCATTATTTTCCGTTGTATTTCCCCGAAATCGAAGGCTTTATCCGCTCGAACCACAGCGACTGGCTGATCCAGCTGTTGCTGCTTTTTCCCACGCCGGGGGCGGTAACCGCACTGCCCCGTGAAGAATTCATTGCCCAAGCCTGGAGTATAATCGGCCGGAAGGTTCACAAGGCGGATCTGCTCGCTAATATCTATGCCGCCGCTCAGCGTTCGGTCGGCCTGCCGGTGACGACCGACAGTCCCGCGGTCTCGATGTTCCGTCTGATGCTCGAACAGTATCTGACGCTCGGGCGCTTGCGTGAGCAGATTACAGTACACGCCGAAGCTGCTTTGGCCGGTGATCCCGATTGCCGGCGCCTGATGACGGCACCGGGCATCGGACCCACCACTGCATTGACGATTCTGGCTGAAGCCGGTGATCTGCGCCGTTTCATGCATTACCGCCAATTCCTCAAGTTCTGCGGTATGAGCCTGTCCACGCAACAGTCCGGACACTTTCGCGGCCGCAGCCGCCTCTCCAAGTATGGCAATGCTCGTCTGCGGACCGCCTTTTGGATGGCAGCCAAGGTCGCGGTGCGCATGCGCGAGAACAGCCTGCGCCGCAAATTCGATCGTTATGTGCGCGCCAACCCGCTTGATGCTGACTTGCAGCGTAAAGCCTACAGCGCGGTCGCCGCCAAGCTCGCGCGCATTGTTTACGGACTGATCAAAAACGAAACTGATTATCGCCCCTTCTTCGAAGAGGCGATTCCGGGTGGATGAGTCTTCTCATGCGGGCCGTCGTGGGGGCGGTTTTTCGACCCCGTAGATAATGTTCGGGCCTTCCACCCGGATTGGCACTCTGTTTTGAGTTCGGTCAGGGCCGCGGCCAACAGCCGCTGGACCCTGTGTTAACTATGGTCAGAGCCTTTTCCGTTGCAGGTGGATACCACCCGTGCCCCTCGTTTGCTGCCTTACTGAGCTTGCTCTGCAAGTCGTCGCAGAATCTCATCCTAACCCAGATGTTGACTCCGGCCTTAGTACGTTGTCGGTGTCCAGCCCGCGCAAGCCGAACGGCAGCTGGTGCCGAATCAGGCTGATGCCCTCAACTACCAACGTCTGTTCGCGGATTATCAGTGCCGCGCATTCGGTCCAGCCGCTGTGGATGTCGGTCAAGGTCAAGCTGTGCACGAAGCTGCCTTCATGCTCGCTGCCGCAGTGTTCGACCAGGTCGGCCTCACAGTAGCCCGGTGGCGGTTCGCCCCAATCGTCAAAGGTCCGCACCGGCACGCTCTGCCTGACTGCCGTGCCCAGTCCCCAGCGGCGCCGGCGGATGCGGCCGCTCGCCTCGCGCACCGGGCGCAGCAACCGATCGATGGTCGCCGCGCTGATGTCCAGCAACGCGCTTCTCACCACCGGATCGAGCCGCACATGACCATGGCGCTCCATGCTCTCGATCAACACCGGCACCAATGCCTTGAGCCGTTTGCCACAAATACGATCGGCCGCCTCCCAGAGCAGCGCGAGCGCCTGGCGCACCGCCTCGTCATAGATCCGTTTACGCGGTCGCGCCGGCTGTGGCACGAACGGCCGATGCAGAACGCGCAGCGCATGCTTGCGGTGATAGCCAGTAACCCGACTGAATTCGTCGAGGATCTGGCGACGTTCCCACCTGCCCGCCGCACGATAACGCTCCCCAACCGCCTGCTTGAGTTCTCGCCGTGTTGCCATGCTCAGTTGCCTCGCCATCTCCGCCACCACCCCGCAGCTCCGCTGCTGAGTAGCAGTTTACGTGAGGCAACGATCCGCGACTCGGTAACAAAAATCGTGAGTCAATGCGACAGAAATAGTTGACGCGGCGCACTCCCCGTTCGATAACGGCCTCAATGGGCCACGATGGTACCTTCGACCATCGACCACAGAACGAGGGAGGGTCCCGAGATGAAGATTACTATTGTCGGGATCGATTTGGCAAAGAAGGTATTCCGGCTCCACGGCTGTGATGAGCAGGGTCGGGCAGTGCTGCGCAAACAGCTCACGCGCGGACAACTGCTGGCCTTCATTGCCCAGCTGCCGGCTTGCACGGTGGCGATGGAAGCCTGCGCGAGCGCACACTATTTGGAGCTACCCCGTTTCGGTGGACGGTGTTGGGCTTGCGGTAAACTGGGTTTGATAAATCCTTTCGTAGTTGATTGGTGAATGGTAGTCGAGTGCCGAATGACGGCGGTGGGGATTGTAGCAGCCTTCGATGAACTCGAAGATCGCCATGCGCGCTTCGATCTGGGTTTTGAAGTGGCGGCGGTCGAGTAGTTCGCATTTCGAGTGTAGCGAAGAAACTCTCGCACATGGCATTGTCGAAGCAATCTCCCACCGAACCCATCGAGGGCTGCACGCCGGCTTGCTCGCACCGCCGGCCGAACGCGATTGAGGTGTACTGACTGCCCTGGTCCGAATGATGAATCACGCCAGCTGGGCGGCGCTGCGACAGCGCTAGGTTGAGAGCCTCGAGCACCAGCTCGGTGCGTAGATGGGTAGCCATTGCCCACCCGACGATTCGGCGACTGAACACGTCCATTACTACCGCGAGGTAAAGAAACCCGGCCCGCGGCAACCATTCGCCACGTTGGTCTTATCAAAAAGTTGAACCTCTGCGGCAGTGTCCTGCGCCGAAGCCTCTCCGCGGCCAAAACAGACCAAGAGCGTCAACACCCCGCACAGGCAGAGGCTTCTCATAACGGCGTCCAACCTCAGCCTCCGCCCGCTGGTAGGAGAAGTTTATGAAATCCGTAAGAAGTCGCGGCCGCGATATGGCTGACGAGGCTGGGTGGAATGAACCGTCCTTCGATATTGTTCTCGCTCCTCGCGTGTCACTTCGAGGGTGGCGCTGACTCTCAGAATACAAAACACTTTCGGTAGAATACAAAACACTTTTGATAGAAATGAGGCTGTCTTATGGCATCGGAAGCAACGATGCGGAAGAAGGAAAACGGCACAGTCCGTGGAATCCATCAATATAAACACCAGGGCTTAGCCCGACTAAGGGACCGCACCGGCGTAAGTGAAGAGTCGTGGCCGTACGTTGTATCGGCGTTCGCTGGAGCTGTGGGCGTGGGAATTGCTCGCTTGTTGGGGCGGCGGAACTCGCCATAGGTGTAGCGGCGGCTTACGTGGCTTACGATGTGATTGCGCGAGGCGTAACTCTGTGGGATGCGATCAGAGAGGACGAAAAGGAAACCGAAGTTGCGTAGCTGGCGGATGTATTGTTTCCGCGTGGGGAAGGGCTCTGCTGCGTGCGGGTCCGGACCAATCTTTATTTTCGGTGCTGGGGCACGCGGCTCGCGGAAGATGGACCTTCGACCATCGACCAGAGAACGAGGGAGGGTCCGAAGATGGGAGTTACTATAGTCGGGATCGATTTGGCAAAGAACGTGTTTCGGCTCCACTGCTGTGATGGGCAGGGTCCTACCTCACGAAGAACGTCTGCTTACTGCTCGTGCCGCAATCGCCATTGCCCGAAAACGGCATCGACCGTCCGCTCCCACTGAAGTCGAAGGGTCTCGACGTTTAAAATCCGAAGACTGGCTGCTGGAGGGAGTTGAATTCGAACTCTCAGCCGACTTCTCAAGCCCTTCCGGCGAGACAATTTCTCCGGAGAATCAAAATGCCCACGAAATCGCGATAGCAGCGCAACCTGAGGAGGCTCGGCGTTTCATATATGGACCGCTCCCGAGCGCAAGACCTTCCGGAAACTTCTGAGTGGCGATGCTCCGGTTGCGTTCATATATTCGGCCTCTTCAGTGGGCATGCAGCGATCTGCCCTGGGCCCTGATGGAAATCCGCGCACCTTCACCTCAATCAAATCCTCGGCCTCATATTGGGCCCTGAACTGCCGACAGGTTTGGAAGGTGCCGGTCCGACCGGTGCGCCATTCAGCTCTCCAGTAAGGCCTGCGCAATCTCAGGCTGGTCACAGCATTCGATAGACATTCTTCCTCGGCGAGTATGCAAATGGCTGTGCACTGCAGCAGTCGCGAACGCGACTGCATAATCGCCTAAACGCCGCAGGGCCGAGCCGCGGTCAAGGGCGGCGTCAGCCGGCGCGCTGCGCGCGTACCTTGACGGCGGCCTGGCGCTGCGGCTCTCAGACAGCTGACGCATTGGGACTTGAATTTTATATTGAGAGCGAATCCTCGCTTCTCCTCTGGTACGTTGCGCTCAACCGGCAGCCCGGGCAATGCGAGGGGTCGAGGGCGCCACTCGATAACCTTCGCCTCTTCTGAGTAAAGCCCACAGCACGCGTGCATTCTTGTGGGCCAGCGCAACCGCCGCGACATTGGTGCCCCGGCGGAGTTTGAGCCGCGCGGCCCAGGCACTGGGTTCATCGCCCCGGCGTGCAATCGCCCACAGCGCCCCTCGGGCACCATGAATCAGCAGGCGGCGCAGGTAGCGATCCCCGCCCTTGCTGATTCCCAGCATGATGGTGCGGCCGCCGGTGGCGCGATGCCGCGGGACCTGGGAATTGCGCGACGCGAGGGACTTGGGAAGCGCTACGTCGCGCGTTTGACCAAGCTCGCGTTCATCGCACCACTGCTCGCCGAAGCGATCGCCGAGGGTCGCGCGCTAGTTGGCGTTAATCTGCAGATGCTGATGGATGGGCGCCTGGAACTCGCCCCCGGTTGGAGCGAGTAGCAGCGGAGGTTCAGCGCGGCTAATACGCTTCAACAATTCCCGCAGGTTAGATCGGCCCCGTAGCGTAATAGCGCGAACCCGCTAGAGCTCTGCGCATAGAGAGACAGCCCAGCGTTTCGGATTACATGAACTTTCACCTGATCGTGATAGCCATTCATCATTGCCCACGTCTCTGAAGTCAAAACCTCGGCCGGGGTTAGCTCCAGCTTAATCCGACGACGTTTTAGCTCCGGCCTCGTACGGCGAGGTTCGCGGATTGTGTAGCATTCGGCACACCTGCGCAAAGGCGGCGGAAGCAAAAGGTCCATTTGAGGCCTCGGCAAAACCGGAATGACTCGCGGAACAACAGTGCAAACTACCTGCGGACCTCGTCAATGCCGAGTAAGTCATGTTCAACGGTAGCGTTGTTCCGTCCAAAGAATTTTCGGCGGTTTCGAGGTGTCCAACCGCAGCAGCAGCTTTCTGTCAGATAGGCCACTGCAACCAACTATGACAAACAGCGGTAAGATGCCCGACAGGTTCCCTCCCGATCTTTGATAGTGACGGAGTCACACGTGATCGGCCGTGCGACCTCTTCACCCGGATTGATCGCAAGTCCAAGAGCACGGACTTGCTCGGGGAGCCTCTCCCACGCGAACAGGTCCGCCTCAATGCACACAAGATCAATCAAAGCGCGGAACAGTATCCCATCGGCTGAATGAGACTCAGACTCGTCCTGGATTTCTTCGGCAAAGTTGGTTGAATTACTTGCCAGGTGACATGCAATCTCGACGGAGCCTGCAGTTCCTACCTTGCCATCGTACGTCGGCATAAGCTAATGCCGCATCATTCCTGATTCGTCCGTCCGCTGCGATTTCGCGCAGCCTGAAAACGGGCATTGCGCACGGCCTGGGAGCAAGCGTTCGAGCAGTAGACCTGCCCCCGGCGCCGAATTACGAAATTCTGGTTGCAGCGTTTACATGCACCAAGCATGTCGAACATGCGCATAACCAGCTGATGAGCCTGCCAGATGAACACGTCGGCCAGCTTGCCGTGCTGATTTACAATCGCGCGACCAGCGTGATCGCGCCGAAGGGACCAAGTCAAATTATGGCCGACGGTGCGGAAGTCCCACGGGCGCGAAGGCTCTGCGGTGAGGTTATGGAGTCCGTCGCGTACTTCGAGAATCAGTTGTTCGACATCGCTGCGGCTCACTGAAGGCCTGGCATCGAGTCTGGTGTGCCAGCCCTCGGCGATGGCGAAAGCCGCGATTTCCGCCAGTAGTTCCTCGAACTCAACGCCCTGACCAATTAAATGAGGCTGCCGCCTGGCGAACTCAAGCAACCAAGCCAAGCGCTCATCGGGCGTACGCCCGACCCGAACGGCGACTTGAGGGAATATTGCGCCCAGCCAATGGCGGTTTTCGTCCTGCTGTGCCATCGGTGCATCCGCACACAAGGTCGACGCAACAGAAGATAACCGGTGAAGCTACTGGCTTCAACTCTATAACGGTGAATCAGTGATTCACCGTTTGACAGGTTAGGCCTGATTATCTATGATGAGCGGTAAAGATATCGCGGCAAATGGGCAGGCTCGGCAACTCGGCGAGTATAGGAGCGGCGAGCAATTGACACCAGGACTCGGGTCACTGCAGATTCTTCCACCCAAGCGTTACTGCCCGCACGTGCCAACCCCGAAGCAGCTGGCCTTTCTGCTCTGCCCGCGGTGCGAGGCTTTCTTTGGCGGTGCCGCCGGTCCCGGCAAGACCGAAGGGCTGCTGATGGGCGCCCTGCAACTGGTCGAGTATCCAGGCTACCACGGGTTGTTGCTGCGGCGCACTTTTCGCCAGCTCAACCAGGCCAATTCGCTCATAAAACGTGCGCGCCAGTGGCTAGCCAATACCGACGCGGTCTGGAACAACAGCGACAAACGCTTCAGCTTTCCCTCCGGTGCGACCATCAGCTTCGCCATCCCGATCAACAATAGGAGCAGGATCTGAGATTGAGGGCATGCCGCGTGGGCGGGCTTGTCGCTCGCGGCCGCGGTGCTATTGCGTGGGTTTCCGATCTTTATCATCGGCTACCTTGCGGTGCGGCGACGATGGCGAGAATTACACGGCTTCCGCCCTCGCGGCCGGGGGCCTGCTGACCCTGGTGCTGGTTGGAATCCATTCGAGTTTCGACTTTGTGCGTGGTACCTGCTACGTAACCAGTCCAATTTGGCTTGGCTTTTCTTCGCCGTCGTTGGTCAATGCGCATTTATGTCGCTCCTCAGCGCGTGGTTGGGGTGCTATTGGTGGGCGGTTGACGGAGCGGCTGTAAGAACGCGGAAAATCGAGGAGCCGGGCGAACCGTTGGAATCAGTATTGGGACTGGAGGCGGTGACCGGACATGAACGCTGACTTCAAGGTTGGGATCCGAGCCATAAATCCACATCCAAGGTTCCCTGGTTCAAGTCTAGGTGCGTTCACCAACGATTCTCCCATCAGTTAGAGCTTTCGCGGAAATGCCAAACCGCTGGCAGTGCGAGGAGCAGCGTTATCAAGGAAAACTGACCAGCTACGGCCTCAATCGCAAGGTGCCCGCGTTCGGGTCCCGAAGGCTCCCCAATTCCAATATATTAAGGCGCTTGCTTTTCATTGTGAGTGATCAAAAAAAAGGAATGGTAAATGTGAAAATTCGCACAACAGCCGCTATG
>Ga0306922_10006713_pt1 | contig 11047 bp, 19 predicted proteins | sample sta12Cox44000082_FD_203758 | JGI IMG/M metagenome (GOLD analysis project Ga0306922, IMG submission 203758) | Lab enrichment of tropical soil microbial communities from Luquillo Experimental Forest, Puerto Rico - statoxic.12C.oxic.44.000.082 (v2)... | ecosystem: Environmental > Terrestrial >...
ACCGATGTTACCGTGCGCATGGACACCGGCCACGAACGATGCTAGCTCACGGTCACATGTCGTTATGTGGATCGACGTAGTGTGTTATTGAGATCAACGTAGTGCGTTACTGAGATAGGCGTAGTGCGTTACTGAGTTCTACGCAACCGGAGCTTTTGGCGCTTTGTAGCCTTTGCACGATGGATCGACGGTCGATGTGCCGACTCCAGAGATGTGTGTGTGCTTCGGCTGTCCGCAGTCTCCGCACAACGGATCGTCTGCGGTCGGCACCCACGGTTTACCGTTCTCACCGGGGCCAGTTGGGGTCACAGGAAGTCCGGCCATGATTGTGTTCTCCTTTTAAAGAGTCCGCAGAATTGCGGAGCATCTAACATAACGCTACTCATGTTCATGACGCTAGTTCGTTTCATACGTTCCAGACGCCACAAGTGAGCTGGTGTTCGTGAATCCAGTATCCGAAAGCTGTGTCGCGACTCCACTGACGACGTTGAATATTCCTCCAGACGTGGAATTGTTCTGTAGAATTATCGTTGGCGATTGCGTGACAGCGGCCGCAAAATTTCCTATCGTCGCAAATGACCATTGCAACGTGGATACGTTCACTGCGGCAATGGGCAATGATACGGCAGCGACACCAGTTGACGATCCCTTACTCGTGAGAATGATCGTGATCGTGAAAGTGCACAACTTACCAACTTGATTGAACCTACCTAACTGAGTGCTATATGTAATACCTGTTGTGCCGCCACCAAAGCTGATCGCTGGTGTATAGTTCTGACTGAACGTGACTCCACCAACGTTGGCCACTCCAATTCCAGCCGATCCGATGATCGAGTTCACTGGATTGACCGTCTGTTGCGTGCTAATCGGAAACGATTGTGCCAATAACCATGTTGAGAACAGCGTAACGGGAAGTATGGCAATAAGGAGAATTTTTCTCATGCCGATTATCCCTTCAGTAACCACACGTCAAGAACACAGTCACCGTCGCACTGGCGGCAATAAATTTCATGCTTAAGTTGTTCTGACGGCCTTGCACCGAGTAGAGTCCTGGGCCTGTCCAGACTTGATAGTTACCACCGGTGCCCGTTGTGGGATTAGCACCCTGAAACGATCCGACCCAGTTGAGATTCGATGCGCTCCCAACGGTATACAAACAATAGTTCGTATTCGGGTTGAGCACCCAGTTAGGAACTCCACCGCCAGAACACGCATTGTTCTGAATACTCGGAGAAATGACGGCCGCTGTTGTGACCGAGCACACGCCCTGATCAAATCGTAGTGTTGGCACTGGTGGGCCAGGGGGAACCGGCGTTTGTCCGAGTAAGAGTGTTGCAGGAAGCGAGAACCGATCGACCAACAATGGAGGATGACCCGGAGACTGCGCGAATGCGATCGACGAGAACAACAGACACGAGAGAACGAGTAGAAACCGCTTCATACTTTTTGCTCCTTGCCGATTTCTGGTGGCGTTACCGATGTTACCGTTGAATCGCCGTTGGCTTTCTTCTCGCTCCCTTTCATTAGCGCGAGGATCGCTCCAGAACTCAGGGTCATGATCGATCCTCCGGCTGTTGCGTCCGCTTGAAACATTCTCCAACCGATGAGTAGTAACACGAACAGCACAACAATGTGACCACCGTCAGATGCCAGCGAATCCAGAAACTTCTGCCATGAGTCGAGAGTAATTCTGATCATTTCGCGAACTCCCATGGCAAGCCTTCAAGCACAATCGCCTGCATGAAACATTGAGAGTTTGCCCCTGGTCCTGGAATTGCCGATCCAGGATTTGACGTGCCCGCAAATAAGATCGTGTAGTTCTCGGGAACGAATGCAATTTCTGTCTGGACTCCACTCATCCAATACTGTGCTTGTCCGTTCCCAGCGTTTCCACCGGCAGGAAAGTTGATGGTCTGAGTCGAGTTTATCGCCATCGAGATCGGAATAAATCTACGGTTCAGAAAGTGCAGTAGCTGAAAGTTCGTTCCTGTGTTCATGTCGAGTAGTGTTTCCGGTTGATTCGCTGACTGCAACGGCACGACGAAACATCCACTGACCGGCAGTGCAGGATTCAGAGCCGAGTCCATTAACGTGCCCATGACACCGATCATCAACACTCTCCACATGTGTCCCGCCGCTGGAGTTGAATTCAGCGGGCACCATAGTGTCGAGTTGTCGGTTAGAGGAACCGACGATCCTTGAAGCACGCGCGAGATCATGATTCCTCCCTTCAATAACCATAGGTCGTATTGTAGTCGCTCACCGTAGACTCAAATACATCTCCACCAGTGGAATAGTCGTTCAGTGACGGATCGACCGATGTTGGTCCTGTCGGATCGAATGTATTTCCGACACTGCCCAAATCAGAATTTGGATCACTCACCATTGAATCCGGAGGCACTCCAGGATCGGTGCGATTGGCTGTGCCGCTTCCATCAGACGGATTCTGAGATGGATCAGGAACAATAGATAATGAGTAGTCTGTATTTGGATCAACCCACTGACCGATTGGTGTCGATGGAAGCGCAGTGAGTGAAGCATCCGCTGGAGGATATCCAGAACTTGCGTCGGCTGCTTCTTGAAGCTGTGCGATATAGTCACCAGAACCGCTCTGATTGGGAATCGTCACGAGTCCAGGAGTATTAATAGGAATGACGACACCATACATTGCCGATCCTGGATCGTTTGGGTTACCGAATTCCAGTGGATTAGTCGCGATCGTGTTGTCGAAATTGATTCCCGCTCCCGCTGGCCCCGTTCCTGAGTTATCGAACTCTCCAGGAATCGGTCTACCGTTATCATCGAGTGCCTGTCCATCGATGTTATACAACTGTCCATTAAGACCAACATACGATCCGAAGTTCAGTGATGGATTGATCTGTGCGTTGGTGATTTGACCCTGATTCGCTGCTGTTCCAGAATTCGGAGATGGACTCGACATACCTCCACCGGCGCCAGTTCCACCCGATGATGTTTTCTTGTCGGTCGAGACTCCAAGGATCGACTTGAGTGCATTAGCGAACGTGTTGATCAGAGAACTATCTGCACCATTAACTCCGAGAATACCGGGACGATTCGTTGGACTACCGGGACGAATCGCACCACTCGATCCAGGAATGCGTGTTCGAGTCTGCGCGATCGCTCTTTTCTGAAGCACATAGAAGATGATCACCGCTCCGACGATCACTCCAATAACTTGTCTGTTGTTCATGTGAGGAAGTCTCCGATCTGAGTATCGACAGACGTTCCGAGATACGCAGAGACATTCGTCGCCCAGTTCTGATCTCCTTCCGCCCATTTATCGGCCATCGCGGAGAAGTTCATATCAAGCGTATATCCCGCATGTGTCGTCCCGTTCGCGATGATCTCCAGTTGATGGTAAAGCGCATTCCATCCGTGATCAGGTGTATCAAACTTCGTAATTCCTGTTGGTCCAGTTCCAAATCCGATGTCTCCGAGTTTAAGATCACCTGGATTGTTGTATGTCGCTGGAATCGATCCGGCCACATAGAAACCTTCCGCTGTCGCAATCGCTCTCGCGAATGCCGTAATCCCCGCTGGTAAATTCGGATCGGATGTATTCACGTTCAAGTCTCCCACTGAATCGAACGATGGATAATTCGTGTGTTGCATCAGATAGATCAGAATCGCGACCCCGATGCTAACGATCGCGATCGTTTCAATATCCATTACACAGCACCAGCGATAGACTTCACCGACGATGGAGCAAACACAAGAATCAACACGATCCCAACGGCCGCGACGATTAGGATTGTTTCGATCTTATTTGTTGCGGTATCAAGAACTTGACCAGCTTGTGTTGTTAACTGTCCAAGTCCATATGAGTTTGTTGCCTGATTGTATCCTGTAGACTGTCCGTCAATCTGTGTGCATGCTGATGCTGTCGGAAGGGTTCCGAGTGCTTGTCCGAATGACGCGCCAACCTCGTTCGCAATGTCGGCTGGAGAATTGTAGTTCTGGCCAAGCACGAGATCGACCGTCACCTGATAGGGTGTTGAGAGAAAATTTCCGTCGAGCAGTTGAGAAACCAACGTGGGATCATTCTCTGTCCAATTCGTCACAGAGTTCCCGTCGTTGTTGATCTGTTGTGTGATAGCATTTTGCGCACCTATCCCTTGAAATGCGCCATATTGCCCTGTCACCATCACACGAGCGGTCGATCCGGCCTGAATCATGCCGTGCCTCCAGTCGTGTTACCGATGTTACTGTCGATTACTTTCTAATCAGCACGATCGCGACGATCGCGATAATTCCGATAATGATCAGAGTCTGTGTCTGTGAAGTCTGTGCTTGAGAAACAATCTGACCAGAAGGAGTCGCCGTGACGATTGGTTTTTGTGTCACCGTTCCAAACCACGACAACCCTACATTTGAAAGCGTTGCAGCGAGTGAGTTGATCTGCATCAGCGCACTCGGATCGGTTCCTCCGCCAGATCCATCAGATGTTGTTGTGTTGTCTGGTGTGTATGGGGGATAAGGCGGCATTGACGGAGAATTCGTCGGATAGTCCATCGGACCATATGTTACGAGAGTATCATCCATCTTTTTTCCCTCTCTCGATACTCTGTGAGTCGTGACACTCACAAAGTATCAAAAAGAACTTTCTATGCAGGCTGCCCCGGCAACCGAGTCTGCGGATCGCCAATAGCATATTCCTGAGTCAAGAACACTTGCTGAGTCGCGCCAGTCGTGAGCACTGATGCGAGTAACGTAAAGTCTGCTCCGGGCGGAAGCTTCGTCGCATCGAGTGCCGCATTGAAGTTGCTGGCTTCAATGAACGAGATCGGTGCGTAACCTCCGGGTATTGTCGATTCAAACTGGAGTCCGTAGTATTCCTTCTGTGCCCACCAGTCCTGGAAATTCCTCGGAGTCGTGCCGTTGAACCGAAGGAGCACATTGCCCACGATAAAGTCTGACAACACGCCAAACGATACGTTGGGCACAGAGCCACCAAGTGTCGTTCCCGTTTTCATCAGAATATTCATCAAGCGCTGACGCGTAGGAGTAATGAACAAAATATTATTCCCCTGAGCGGTCACAGCTTGAACGGCTGGCTGTTCCTGTCGGATCATCACAGCAGACGGGTGTGAGGAACGAAGATCATTCAACAACACCGTATTCGTATAGACGTTCATAACCGGAGTTCCAGAAGCGGAACCAAACGCGGTAAACGTAAATGTCGCAGTGCCGATCGTCCCGAACGAGTTCTGATCTCCGAAAAAGAACTGAACGTTGAGACCATTCGGCCAATCTTCCGCACGGAGAGCATACGCAAGCTGGTTCAGTCTCTGCGATGAACCGAGCACCGGCACGAACGGAATATCGTAGTGAATCTCAATATCATAAGTGCCAGTATTCCCGAACGTTGCTGCCGGGGTTGTATTAGGCACTCCAAGCACACCTGTTCCACTTGCGACGTTAATACGAGTGTAGGTTGCAGCGGTCGAACCGATATAGAGCGAATTGTCTCTGTTCTGGAAAATGCGCGGCCATGCGAACAGTGTTCCACCGGAACAGTCCCACAATGTCTGTTGACCGAACTTTGCTGATGCGCCGTTGATAAAGATTCGATTCACATACGACGCGATTGCTTCGGCCGCGACCGTCGTCATATTGGCCGTCGCGATGACGACACGCATACGGAGAACACCCTTCAACCCTGCAACGGCTTCGCCGACTGGAACGGGACGAACGAGCACCGGAGCGGTATTCACCGTTGCGGCCTGCTGAACAAAGAACTCTGGACCAGAATATCGGCCGAGTGTGCGCTTGATCGCGCGATTCTGAGCGAGTGCGGCTTGTGCTTGCGGAGAAGCTGCGACGCCTGCTGCCATGGTTTCACTTCCTCATGTTGGAAGAAACGTTGATCGAGAAGAGAAGAGAAGAGAAGAGAAGAACGGGAGCGGAGACTACGCGCCAGTCGTTGACGGAACAACAAGACCGAGATACGAGTTGATCAACGCAAACGCTAGCGCCGCAATCGCGGCCGAAATGACTACCTTTCCCATTGTGATCCTCCAGTGATGTTACCGATGTTACCGTCACATACCATAGATGACTGTGCCATCCGGTTGAACGATCTGTGTTCCTCCACCTCGTATCTGCGCGATAGGCAAGATCGTGTCAGAGGGAATAGCTTGTCCCATCTGTCCCGATCCTCCACCACTCGGCAAATAGTAAAGCGGAGTTGTCGTGATTCCACTAGGACTGAGTGTTGCTGGTCCAGTTGCTGATGCCGTGCTTGCAGTCTGATGAAGCGCGTTCTGATCGTTGAGATCATCCGCTGTCAGCACTCTCGCTTCAACGTCCGGTATCTGCACGATACCGAGATACGAGTTGATGAAAGCGAATGTCAGTGCGCCCACTGCGGAGCAGATGACCACCTTGTGCATCAGAGCACCGACTTTGTGCCAACCATTGTGCCGAGTGCCGGACGAACGAACGCGAACCATGCCCACAGACCGATCGTGATTCCTGCCGCTGCGGCCAACGTGTGCGTGACATTCTCTTTCGAAAGCATGTGATCTCCTTACTCTGAAAACCATCCGCCTTTTTTCTTCGTCTCAACCGCTGGCGGTGTAGACAGTCGAGACTTTAGCTCCGAGTTCTTCTCTTCAAGGTCTGCGATCTTCGCCTTCAACGAATCGATCAACTCACTCGCATCCCGGAGTTCTCGTGCGCGTTTCGAGAACTTGACGATTCCTCCCTCCATCGTCGTGATCTCACATTCGCAGAATCCACACGCGATCGACCGTGGCGTCGGATGGGCACGCCGTTCCTCTCCGGGCTTTCGAGACGACGGAGGAACAGGCGGCGTATCGTCGTCGTCGTCGTCTTCCTCTCTCGGAGGAACCACCGGATCGGGCGGCAACTGGCCCGGTTTGATACGGTAGAGCTTGGCTGTAAGTGGTTGAAAACAAACGACTTGCCGTGGCTGGCCTAGCATGCGGAGAACCTCCACTGTAGAGTCTACAGCGGAGGTTTGCCAGTGTCAACTTCGCGTATCTGACCCCAAGGTGCACGAGGTTGCGGAGAGGCCATTTTGACGTTACCGACGTTACCGATCCTAGTGCACTCGACTATCACGGATGACTGAAATTCTCATCGCTTCAGTAGAGAAGGAGAGAGGAATACCTAACTCTCGACACTTGCGACTCACACTATTCAAGTACCCCTCAACGAACCCGTTCACAATTTCTGGAGTCATATCGTCCGCAAATAACGAGGTGGAACACAGTGCTGCAACTTCTCCCATAGCAATGAGCACGGCTGTGATATATGTAGTATCGAGGCTGCCCTTCCTTTCAAAGTCATCGAGAATGAAATCGAGAACTAGTGACATGAACCGCTTGTGAGTTGCATCAAACTTTCTCTGCTTCTTCTTATCCATGACTCTGCTCCTTACAGTAGTTCGAACTCCTGATCGTCTTCCTCTGCCATTGGATTAAGTTGACGCACTTTCGATGGCTCTCCGATAGGACGCCATATGTGAGAACACATTCGATGATTTCCGTTCGAACACTCCGATCTCACCTCTCTCCAGAAAGCAACTTTCTGTTCCGCAACATCGTATAGATAAAACTCTCTCGGCTTGAGTCGTGGTGCACCGTTCGTAATGATCGGTTCTGTCTCATCCTCCAGCACATCAAGGTCGATCTGTTGATGGATGTGGAAGACATACCAATAGTCAAGAATCGCTCGAATGTCCGGATGTAGATCCTTCGGACGGTGCACTGTGAGATAGACGTGCATCATCTCAACGTCGGTGCATCGAAACAACCAATCGAGATTAGTTGAATCTCTGACGGCCTTGAAGCGTGCCTCATCGACGATAAATCCAATCGCCCGTTCGTGTGGCCCTTTTCGTTCTTCTTTCTGATACCACGAACGAACCGAAAAAGCTGTCTCTGCGAACGTCGAGTCTACGTCATGTTCCGGAACGATCGTCACAACCTTCGGTTCCTTCTCGCTCCACCATTGCGAAAGTTCCTGTGACGTTGGTGCACGAACGATAGTGATCCCGTTCATACGCTCCGGGAGCGTCACTCTCGGAGAGAACCGAATCTGGTAAAGACACTGACGACAGAGGTAATCACTCAGAGTCGTCTTGCCCACTCGCCGCCGTCCGACTAGTCCGTGAATCATCGACGTTCTCCTTTGACGTTACCGATGTTACCGTTGGCACCGACCGTAGCTGACCCGATCGAGTCTTCTTCTTCCAGTCCAACATGACGTTCCTGAACAGCATCAACTTCGACACCATCAACGGAGCAAGCGTCATTCCGACCACAAGCTCATCTCGATACTTGAACGACATGGCGCCAATATATTTCTGCACAAGTCGATCACCTGCCCCACCAGCGTTGATAGCTTCGCGTTCCTTCTCATCAAATGCAAGGATCTCGGCAACCTTCTGCGGACAATGTGTTGTGGCCAGCACCGTCGATAGGACTGCCGTGTTGTAGATCGAGAGCACAGCATCCGCGTTGAGTCCGAGAGAGTCCGCAACTTCTGACGGTGGAGCGACGAGTCCCATCGCTTCTGCTTCACTACGAATCAGGTTGCGAACAATGTTGCGACCCTTGTCAGACTTGAACCCATCCCAATCCACACGCGAACCATCGTCCGAAATCGCAAAGTTGATGCGGCGCTTCTTTTCTTTAGCCTCGTCAGAATGTATAAAGGTCTGCATATCAGACTGGTCTGATGGCCCTTCTTTCTGAGCGTTTTCGTCGGGCGAATACGAAGACCTTCGTAGGGCCTTTTTTTCGGCAGTCAATTTTCTGATCTTCATTTTTCCTCCTAAATTCTCTGGTCTGTGCGGCAAACTCGTGTATCTCATGCCAGGATATATAGACAAGTGTTTTGTAGATAGAGAGGAGAGAGAGAGAGTTCTCTATACTCTATATATCTAGGGGGGAGATACACGAGGTTGCGAGCCTGATTTTGCATACGACTTATCACACTATAAGCATCTGTTATACCTGCCTTGCCTTGAGTCCGATGGACTCAGATATTGCCCACGGTAACAGCGGTAACACGAATCCACTTGCAGACCTGGACCGGGAATGGTAGAGTATAGCACCCTCCCAGTCCAGCATCAATGTCTTCCTCAGTTACCGGCGTTACCGCCCGAACGGAGCATCGACGATGATCGGAACGAAGTTGATCGAAGAGTTCGTTCAGTCCGTTGCACTCTCTCATCAGGTAGAAGGGCACTCAAGGATCTCATGTTTGTTGCTTGCCTCACCAGAAAGCGGAAAGACAACGATCGCCAACAAGTCCACGCTCTCTAAACATGTAGTGCCAGTCGTCTTCATGACAGGTAAGTCAGTCATTCGAGAAGTGAAAGAAAACCCACGACTGGAATTCATGCTATTCAACGATCTGACCGTCATACGGGCCATGTCTTCTACTGCTTCGAACTTTCTCGTTACGACACTGAATCAGTTCACACAGAACGAGCGAGGAAAGGTCGGATTTGCTGGAAAGAAGACAGCAGGCATAGAACGACCGATCGGCATCATCGGATGCATGCCGTTTAAAACTTTCTCAGACAAGCGATCGAGCTGGAGAGAATTCGGATTCATCTCACGTATGCTCATCTTCTCTTATGCGTATGCCGACGAGATCGTTGCAAGGATCAAGGACTCGATCGACGACGGCAGCCACGTAAAGAAGAAAACCGCAGAACCACTACCGAAGATCACGAAAAAGATCGACGTGAAGACAACCGAACACATCATCAGACAGGTAAGAAATATTGCTGACTCCAAGTCGAAAGAACTCGGACAACTAGGCATCAGAATTCTCGCGAACTACCACTGTCTCGTGAAAGCGCACGCGCTACTCATGGGACGGACGACAGTTACTGCCGACGATATTGCTTTCCTGAGAGCAGTCGATCGACACGTAAGCGTGAAAGAGTGTCCCACGCTACTCGTGACACCGGAGCATGAAGAGGTTAGACAATGGCGAAAAGGCAAACAAAGCGAACGGAGCAAGAATCGGACTCTCGATCGAGAGAGCAGAAAAGGAATCCGTTCGTTGAACCACGTGATCTCAACGCGACAGGGACAACGAAGGTAAAACTGATCGGACCTGTGCGCGTCTTCTCCTTCCGCAACGGAGGCACGAACATCATCGCGGAAATCAGAATCGGCGGATCGAATGGACCCGTGCGAGATCTCTCAGTGTCGATCGGGAAGCGGTCACACATCAATCTCGAAAAGCAGTGCGGACGAGATCTCTCACAGTGGGGAGGTAAGATCGTTGAACTCTATGTCAACGACAAGTGGGTCAACGTTGCCGGAGAAGACGAGCAAATCAACTACCAATCAACAAACAAGCGAGGCAAACAAGCGGACGACGACAACGTTCCTTTCTAGGTAGTCGCTGGACTCTCACGGACGATCGGAACGGAGTCCACCGACTGATTTACTTAGGAAAACAACCACGGTAACATCGGTAACGCGGCTGGAGGTTCCGGCATGGCGAAAAAACGACTCAGGAAGTTGACTCCGCTACGTCGGAACCTCACGAAGAAACGGAGCAGAGGCAATGTCAGAAATGACCGAACGGATCGACGTAGTGCTCGAAAACCTCGACATCATGTCCGACACCATCAAAGAGGCAAGTTCGCTACTCAAGTCGCAACGAAAGATTCTCGCCGCCGTCACCGGAGAAAAGCGACAGCGCAAGACAAGGCGAGGCAGACGAAAGAAGAACAGCGAAGAATCCGAAAACGAATAGCACGCAAACGGAAGCGGACGATCAAGAAACCTCCAGTCGTCCGTTTCCGCGACTACTTGGTGATGTTCGAATTTTCTGCGCGTCCAGCTGGAGGATCGTTCAAGAAATATTCTCGATCAATGATCGTCACCGCGCCAGATGGAGCATCACGATCGTTCGTCACCCAACGAGTCGCAGACACATTGCCACGCGCGCTCTCGAAGCTGGTCAGCGATCGTGATCTCTCCAAGGCAACGATTGCGAAAGGTCCAATCGTCAACCGTCCTAAGCTAAT
>Ga0306922_10006716_pt1 | contig 11044 bp, 8 predicted proteins | sample sta12Cox44000082_FD_203758 | JGI IMG/M metagenome (GOLD analysis project Ga0306922, IMG submission 203758) | Lab enrichment of tropical soil microbial communities from Luquillo Experimental Forest, Puerto Rico - statoxic.12C.oxic.44.000.082 (v2)... | ecosystem: Environmental > Terrestrial > Soil...
GGGCGACAGTGTGTTGTGCCTAAAAGCGTCCGGGTCAAACTCATTCGCGGGCTGGTACCGCGCCATTAAGGCCGGCGACATCTGGGCCACACGGCGACCATAGCTTACCGCAGCTCCACGTTTTCATTGGGCGTTGTGCGGGAACCCGCATAAAGAACTCATTCCATCTCGTAGAATCAGATCAAGGGGGAACGGAGAGAGATCCTAACTGTTTTATATATAAGTCAGTTGTTTCCTTATATTTGGCGGAGAGAGAGGGATTCGAACCCTCGATAGAGTTTCCCCTATACACGCTTTCCAAGCGTGCGCCTTCAACCGCTCGGCCATCTCTCCCCTGCGAAGTCCCGGCTGCGCGGCGACTGCGGAAGCCTCTCACAGCATAACATGCACCAGCGGCACCTCTTTCAAAGCGCGCAGTAGAATGAACAGTGGTGAGCCCATCCCGTTTCTCCCGTCGCGCGCTGTTAGGGTCCGTGGCAGCCGCAGTCGGCTGCCGGCGAGCACCCAAAGCCACCGGTTATTCCGGTTACTGTTTTGTGGCAAACCAGGTCAGCCACTCGCTCGCCGTCGTCGATCTGAGCAACTTCCGGCGATGGCCGGCAATCCCTCTGGACGCGGCGCCGAGCGCCGTCCTTGCCCATCCGTCGCGCCCGAAGGCGTTCGTGCTAGCGCCGCAGACCGGAACTGTTTATGAGATCGACGCGATTTCGCTTTCCGTCAGCGGTCGCATTCACGCTAGCAACCAAGCGGTTGCCATGAAACTGGCGCCTTCGGCCGATGCGCTATGGGTGCTTTCTCGCGATCCCGCTGGGCTCATCGAAATTCCACTCGATTCGCTGCGGCCGCGCCGGCGCATCCGGCTGTCCGCGCCGCCCGACAACTTCGATCTCAGCAGCCATGGCCGGGCCGTCATCGCGAGCCAGCAGGCACGAACGCTCACACTCGCTCTCCTCGAACACGCCACTGTCGAGCGCACCATCCCCACCGGGGCCGAGCCGAGCGGCGTCTGTTTCCAATGGGACGGGAAACAGCTTCTCGCCGCCAGCCGTAGGGACCGCAGCGTGACCATCTTTCAGGCCGCGACCGGAAAAAAAGTGGTCCGTCTCCCGTTACCTTTCGAACCACGCCGCTTTTGCTTCAACTCCGACGGTGGCCAACTCTTCCTCACCGGCGACGGGATGGACGCCGTGGTGATCGTCTATCCTTACCAGACCGAGGTGGCGGAAACCGTTCTGGCCGGCCGCGCGCCCGACGGCATGGCAGTCACCGACACGTATTTGCTGGTAACCAACCCCGCGACCAACAGCGTGACTGTGCTCAACATCGACGACCGAAAGCTGGTGTCCGTGGTCTCGGTCGGTCAGGAGCCACGCGAGATCTCGATCACCCCCGACAAGCAATACGCTTTGGTGTTGAATGAGAAATCCGGCGACCTCGCCGTGATCCGCCTCTACTCCCTCACCGAGCCGCGCGCCCATAAGTACAAATCGGCGTCCTTGTTTACGCTCATCCCGGTCGGTGAGAAACCCGTTAGTGCCGCGGTCGTCAAACTGTGACGCCCGGCTCGGGTCCGGTTACTTCCTCTTTCCTTGCGCCGCCACGGCTTCCATGGCGGCTTTGACCTTCTCCGGATCGCCGAGGTAGTGGCGGTCGAGCGGCCTAAGCTTCTGGTCGAGTTCATAGACCAGCGGCATTCCGGTCGGAATGTTCAGCTCGACGATGTCCGACTCCGAGACATCGTCCAGATACTTGACCAGCGCGCGAAGACTGTTACCATGGGCTGCGATCAACACCTTCTGGCCCTTCTGGATTGCCGGCGCGATGGTGGAATGCCAGAGCGGCAGAAAACGCGCGACCGTATCCTTCAGGCACTCGGTCAGGGGTAAATCGCTTTTGCCAAGCTCCCGGTAGCGCGGATCGCGGCCTGGGTAGCGTTCGTCGTCCTCGGTCAGCTCGGGCGGGCGGATATCGTAGCTCCGCCGCCAGATTTTCACCTGCGCTTCACCGAATTTCGCCGCAGTCTCGGCCTTGTTTAGCCCCTGCAGCGCGCCGTAGTGCCGCTCATTGAGCCGCCACGAGCGTTGCACTGGAATCCACATCAAATCCATCTCGTCCAGGACGATCCACAGTGTGCGGATGGCGCGCTTTAGCACTGAGGTGTAGGCAACATCGAACGTGTAACCGCCGGCCTTCAACACGTCGCCGGCTTCCTTGGCCTCCTGCCGGCCCTTGGGGGAGAGATCGACGTCGGTCCACCCGGTGAACCGGTTCTGTTCGTTCCACCGGCTCTGACCGTGACGGATCAAGACCAACTTGTGCATAGAGTTACCGTTTACTGGCGGAATGCCTTCCTACCCAGGAACTGTGCCGACGCGCCGAGAAGCTCCTCGATCCGCAGCAGCTCGTTGTACTTCGCGATTCGGTCCGTGCGGCTCGCCGAACCGGTCTTGATCTGCCCGGCACTGGTGGCCACCACCAGGTCGGCGATGAAGGCGTCTTCGGTCTCGCCCGAGCGGTGGGACACCACCGCAGTGTAGCCCGCACGGGCCGCCATTTCGATCGCCTCCAGCGTCTCGGTCAGAGTGCCGATCTGGTTCACCTTGATTAAAATCGAATTCGCGATGCCTTCTTCGATGCCACGCTTCAGCCGCGCCGTGTTGGTAACGAACAGATCGTCGCCGACCAGTTGCACTTTCTGGCCCAGCATATCGGTGAGCAACTTCCAGCCCTTCCAATCGTCTTCGGCCATGCCATCTTCGATCGAAAGGATCGCCGGGTACTGCCTGACCCAGTTCGACCAAAACTCCACCATCTGTTCGGACGTTCGCTGGCTTTTGTCCGATTTCTTGAAGACGTATCTGCCATCCTGGAGGAACTCGCTCGCTGCCGGATCGAGGCAGACGCCGATTTGCGACTCGGGTTTGTAACCAGCCTGTGTGATCGCCTCAAGCACGCTCTCGATCGCCTCCTCGTTCGACTTTAGATTGGGCGCGAATCCGCCTTCGTCTCCTACCGACGTCGAATGCCCTTTCTTCGAAAGCACCTTTTTCAGCGTGTGAAAAACCTCGACGCCCATACGGAGGGCTTCGGAGAATCTGGCGGTGCCGAATGGGGCGATCATGAACTCCTGGAAGTCCACCGAGTTGTCCGCATGGGCTCCGCCATTGATGATGTTCATCATCGGCACCGGTAGCGTCGCGGCGCCGGCTCCGCCCAGATAACGGAATAGCGGCGTCCGCTGCGCGTGCGCGGATGCGCGGGCCACTGCCATCGATACCGCCAGGATCGCATTGGCGCCCAGCTTGCCTTTGTTCGGAGTCCCATCGAGGTCCCGCATGACCCCGTCGACTGCCGCCTGCTGCGTGGCATCCTTGCCGCGCAGAGCATTGGCGATTTCGCCATTGATGTGGGTCACGGCCTTCTGCGTTCCCTTGCCAAGGTAGCGCGCCGCGTCGCCATCGCGTAGCTCCACCGCCTCGTGCTCTCCGGTTGAGGCACCCGACGGCACTGCCGCCCTCCCCATACTGCCATCTGCCAGATAGACATCGGCTTCGACCGTCGGATTCCCGCGCGAATCCAGAATCTCCCGGCCCACCACCTTCGCGATCGCGATCAACGTGCAGCTCCTTGAGCGTCAGTCTGCTGGCTCTTGGTCCTTGGCCACCGCCTAGGACACCACCACGATTCCTGCGTCGGTGACCTGATATCCCTTCGCGCGGTCGGCTTCCAGGTCGTAGCCGATGACGCTCGATTCCTGGACTTTCACATTCGTATTGAGGATGGCGCGCCGGACCCGGCTGTAGCGCCCGACTTCCGCTCCCGGCATGAGGATCGAATACTCCACCTCGCAATAACTGTTCACTCGCACTCCCGGCGACAGCACGCTGTGTAAAACTCGACCGCCCGATACGATGCAGCCGGCGCTGACCACCGAGTCGACCGCCACGCCCATCCGCCGCCCCTCCTGCGCGAAGACGAATTTCGCGGGCGGCTGCTGCGTCACCTTGGTACGGATCGGCCAGCGCTGGTCATACAGGTTGAACTCCGGCACCACCGCTACCAGATCCATGTTGGCTTCGTAGTATGCGTCAAGCGTCCCCACGTCGCGCCAGTAGAGCACTTGTTTGGCATTCATATCGTGAAAATCGTAAGCGATTGCCCGCGCCTTGTGCAGGTTGCAAGGGATCACATCCTTGCCGAAGTCGTGCGTCGAGTTTGGGTTCTGCGCATCGTCGTGGAGCAGCCGCAGCAGCACATCGGTTTCAAAGACATACACTCCCATCGAAGCGCTTACGGCATTTGGGTCAAACGGCGACCGCCGAGGATTGCCGTGCTGTGGCTTCTCCTCGAATCCCACGATCCGGTAGTCTTCCTCGATCTCTGCTACTCCGAAACGCCAGGCGTCTTCGGGCGGAATCCGGATCGTGGCGATGGTGATGTCCGCCTTGTGGTGGCGGTGCCAATCCACCATCTCGCCGTAGTTCATCTTATAAATGTGATCCCCTGCCAGGATCAGAGTATGCCGCGGCGCCTCGAGTTCGATGCTTTGGAAGTTCTGAAAAACCGCGTCGGCCGTCCCCTGGTACCAGTCTTCACTCACCCGTTTCATGGGAGGAATGACCTCGATGAACTCGCCCAGCTCCGGGGAGAGAATGTTCCACCCGTCCCGGATGTGGCGCGTCAGTTCGAGCGATTTGTACTGCGTCAGAACGAAAATCTTGCGAACGTCCGAGTTGATGCAGTTGGACAGGGTGAAATCAATGATGCGGTAGGCGCCTCCAAAAGGCACCGCCGGCTTGGCGGTGTCTTTCGTGAGCGGATATAAACGCTCGCCCGCGCCCCCGGCGAGAAGAATCGCTATTAAATTTTCCACCTCAGCCTAAGTCCCTGAAAAGAAAGCTGGTTTATAACATCAGACCGGATGGTCCGCCCGATCTGTAGGAAATTGGGCTTGACTTTATATAGCAACCACCTATGATATCAGTACCTTCTGTACTCGGCGCAGGATTTTTGTGGGAGGCACGCCACTGGGGTGAATTCCGAAACAGTAGCGTCCCGTGCTGGGTGTGGAAATTTTTGGTTGAGTGGGGAGGTGTATTTCGTTTGGCTGAAGTCAAGCTTCAGGAGGGCGAAACGTTAGAAAACGCCCTGCGCCGGTTCAAGAGAAAGGTCCAGCAGGAGGACATTATCAAAGAAGTGAAGCGTCACTCTTTCTACCTGAAACCGGGCGAGAAGCGCCGGGCCAAGCAGGCGCTGGCCCGCAAACGAAACCGGAAGAAATCACGCCGGGAGATCGAGTAACACGGAAGCGGGGCGTTCGGCCGTTAGTTCTGTTTCAGCCGGGGCCTCGCTGCCACTATCTGACACCAGTACAGGTCGATCACGGGGCACTAGCTATGCCGGACTTCCAGGACCGCGTTCTCAAGTGCGTAGACTGCGGGGCAGAATTCGTCTTTACAGCGGGAGAACAACACTTCTTCCACGACAAGAATTTCAAAAACGAGCCCAAGCGCTGCAAGCCTTGTAAGACCAAGCGTCAGGGTTCAAGCGGCAGCTCCGCCAGAGCTGAGACTATGACCAGTTGCTCGCAATGCGGCCGGGAAACCACCGTTCCTTTTAAGCCGACGCAAGGGCGGCCCGTCTACTGCCGGGAGTGCTTCTTGAGCCGGAAAGCCGCCTCTGCGGGAGCCGGGGCGGGGAACCGATAAGCGAAACGTCGGCCGCGCCGATCGTCCGTCCTCGCAACGCTACTGAAATACCCTAAGCCGGGTATTTTGTTGGGTCGGGTCATTCCTTATGATTGGGCAAAGGGAAGCTAAACCCTCCCGCGTGAGGCATGCCCAATCCTCAGCCTGATCGCCAGCATCGGACCTCGGCGGGTCTGCCGCCTTCTGTTGAGGCCATCCACCAATACGACACCTGCATTCTCACGGATCGAACGAAGCGGTTTGGTGTGCGGTTACTAGGCTTCACGCGGCCCCGGCTCGCCTGCGCGACAAGCGGCGTCCTTTTGATCTTAAGGTATGCCGCCACTTGTTCTGTTCGATCCCTCAGGGCGCCCGTGCCAGTCTTCCGGATCGCCGCCATCCAGGATTCCGCCCGTGGCGGGGCTTCCGGCGCGGGTGAAGTGTTTAGCGCAATCCTTTTAGCCTTCGGCTGGGTTGGTGTCATTACAGATGGCTTGGTTGGCGATATCCTGGGTGCCCGCGCTTGGGAGTTCCTCTTGTTCGCCCGCTCGGTCGGTGCCTCGCACTCCTCGATCCACATCGTGGAATCTGCCGACCCCGCCGAAACTCTCGGATTGAGAGTTCGCCGCGGTGATCTCTTGTATGTGGCTTGCTACGGCACCTTTTTCATCCTTGCGGAATTAATCGCGAAACTTCCGGCGGCCGCGCCGAATATTGGCCAACACAAACAGCGAATCCGTCGAGATCGGCCCGTCACCCGATTTTTCGCGCGGGAAACTCCGTCACGCCATTCTCCAAACCGAAGGAGGAGTCCATGTTGAAATTCCTGATTCGAACGCTACCCCTTCCCCCGCTCGCAGCCCTTACTCTGATCGCGCCGTCCTGCTCCCGGAATCCCAGCGTCGAGGCGGGCGGGGTCGCGACCTCGGAGGTGCCAACCGTCGCCGTGGTTCGCGCCGCCGCCGAGAGTCTCTCTCGCGACCTGGTGCTTACCGCCGAGTTCCGGCCCTTTCAGGAAGTCGATGTCATGGCCAAGGTCGCCGGATATGTGAAACAGATCAACGTGGATGTTGGAGACCGGGTTGTTCAGAACCAGCTTCTAGCCACGCTCGAAATCCCCGAAATGGCCGATGACCTTAGCCGCGCCAAAGCCACTCTGGATCGCAGCCATGCCGAAGTCGAGCGCGCCAAAGGTGAGTTGCAGCGCGTCGAGTCGGCTCACGAAATCGCCCATTTGTCCTTCCAGCGGCTCTCCGCGGTGGTCCAAAAGAAGCCGGGCCTCATCGCCCAGCAGGAAATCGACGATGCGCGCAGCAAAGATCTGGTCTCGGAGGCCCAAGTGTCGGCCGCGAAGTCGGCTCTCGCTGCCGCCAATGAGCAAGTGGGCGTTAACGCCGCCGAGCGGCAGAAGGTACAGACCCTGATCGAGTACGAGCGGGTCACTGCGCCGTTTTCCGGAGTCATCACCAAGCGCTACGCCGACACCGGTTCCATGATTCAGGCGGGGACGGCCTCGCAGACTCAGGCTATGCCGGTCGTCCGGCTTTCTGAGAACAACCTCCTTCGGCTGATTCTGCCGGTGCCCGAGTCGGCCGTGCCCACCGTTCACCTTGGCCAGCAGGTCGAGGTGCAGGTTCCGACGCTTCATCGCGGTTTTCCTGGAAAGGTGGCCCGTTTCGCTTCTAAATTATCCGTTTCCACGCGCACGATGGACACTGAAGTCGACGTACCGAATCCCAACCTGTTGCTCATCCCGGGCATGTATGCCGAAGTCCATCTCATCTTGGACCGTCGTGATTCGGTCATCACACTGCCGCTTTTGGCGGTCGATTCGGAAGCGGATTCCGCAACCGGCCGGGTGATGGTGATTACCCCCAACCGCCGCGTCGAAATCCGCAAGGTCGAGCTTGGGCTGGAGACGGCCACCCGCGTCGAGGTGCGCTCCGGTCTCAATGAAGGCGACCTGGTGGTGTTGACCGGTCGCTCGGGCCTCGTGCCCGGCGGCGAGGTTCACCCTAAAATCACCGTCCTGGCGGCCTCTTCAGGCTCGTAGTTGTTCTGAGGAAATGGCATGTCTCGTTTTGCAATTCGGAATCCCTATTTGATTGTCGTGGTCTGCCTGATCATCGCCGTCGTCGGCGTGACCAGCGTGCTGAGGATGCCGGTGGACATGTTCCCCGCTATGAACATCCCAGTGGTGGCGGTAGCCACGTTCTATTCCGGCATGCCGCCCGAGCAGATCGAGACCGACATCACCAGCCGGTTCGAACGTTTCTTCACGCTGGGTGCCGGAATCGAGCACATGGAATCGCGCTCGCTGCCCGGCGTCAGTGTGATCAAGGTGTACTTCCAGCCCGGCACCAACGCCGATTCTGATGTCACCACCATATCTAACCTGGCGATGGCCCAGTTGCGCCGCCTGCCCCCCGGGACGCTGCCTCCCGTGATCCTCAAGTTCGACGCTTCCAGCCTGCCCGTCTGCCTGGTCACCTTCAAAGGCGAGGGCCTCAACGAGACCGCCCTGCGCGACCTGGCACAGTTCCAGGTGCGCAACCAGGTGGCCAGCGTGCCCGGTGCCAGCGTGCCGCAACCCTTCGGGGGCCGCTACCGCCAGATCATGGTCTATGCCGATCCATACAAGCTCGAGGCCCACCAGTTGAGCTTGATGGACGTGGTCCGCTCCATTAACAACGCGAACCTCATCCTACCCGCGGGCGACCTGCAACTCGGTCAGCTCGATTACAACATTTACACCAACAGCCAGGTTTCAAGTGTCGAGGACATCGACCGGCTTCCCATCAAGACCGTGGGCGTGTCGACGGTCCGGGTGGCCGATATCGGCTATGCCAAGGACGCACAGCAGATCCAGACCAATCTGGTGCGGGTCGACGGCCAGCCCTCGGTCTACGTGCCCGTGCTCAAGCAGGGAGGCGAGACCAACACCATCACCGTGGTGAATGGCGTGCGCGATCGCCTCAAGAACCTCTTCGACGTGCCCAAGGAGTTGGTAACTAACGTGGTGTTCGACCAGTCGGCCTTCGTTAAGGCAGCCATCGAGACTTTAGGCCACGAGGGCGCCATCGGACTGTTTTTGACCTCCATGATGATCCTGATCTTTCTCGGAAGCCTGCGTGCCACCGTGGCCGTGTTCTTTTCGATTCCCCTGTCGGCCCTGGCAGCGGCGATCGCGCTGGCGCTGGGCGGCAGTTCGATCAACAGCATGGTGCTCGGCGGGTTGGCGCTGGCCTTCTCGCGCTTGATCGACAACTCCGTGGTCGTCCTGGAAAATATCTACCGCCACCTGGAGCTGGGTGAATCGCCGGAGGTCGCCTCGGAGAAGGGCGGGCGGGAGGTGGCCTTACCCGTGCTCGCCGCCACGCTCACTACGGTGGTCGTGTTCTTTCCGGTGACGTTCCTCTACGGCGTCAGCAAGTTTCTCTTCTCCGCGCTGGCGCTTGCCGTGGTACTCTCGCTGTTTGCCTCGTTCATCGTGGCGATGACGGTCGTGCCCCTGTTTTGCGCCCGCTTCATCAAAGCTGCGTCCCACCACGGTACTCCGTCTTCCGAACAACCCGTGACCGTCGATGCGCCCCGTCGCCGTTCGTTCGGCCCGCGCTTCAACATCTGGTTCAACCAAGGGTTTGAAACCTTTCTCAAGACCTATGACTCTCTGGTTGGCGTCGTCCTGCGGGGTCCGGTTCCGACTCTTGTCGGATTCGCGGTGATCTTCGTCGCCAGCCTGGCGCTGTTTCCGTCCCTCGGCGTCTCGTTTTTCCCGCGCACCGACGCCGGACAGTTTGTCATCAATTTGAAGGCGCCCACCGGCGCGCGCCTCGCAGTCACCGATAACGAGGTCGAGCGCCTGGAAAGTTTGATCCGCCAGGTTATTTCGCCCCGAGATTTCGGCATGATCGTCTCCAACCTCGGTTCCACGCCCGACTTGTCCGCCATGTACACCACCAACTCTGCCATGCACACGGCGTTCGTCGAGGTGAGCTTAAAGGACGATCACAAGGTGGGCAGCTATGAATACATGGCGCGTGTCAAACAGCGCGTTGCCGCCGAGATGCCCGAGCTCACCACGTATTTCCAATCCGGCGGCATCGTGGACGCCGTGTTGAACCTCGGCCTGCCCGCGCCCATCGACGTTCAAGTGGGGGGCAGCAACCTGGAGAAATCCTACGCCACCACCTTGCAACTGGCTGCCAAGATCCGCCAGATCCCCGGCGTGGCCGACGTGTTCATCCCGCAGGATATCGATTATCCCGCCCTGCGCCTCGACGTGGACCGGATGCGTGCCAGCGAGCTCGGCCTCGACCAACGCGAGGTGGTCGACAACGTGATCACCGCCCTCACCTCCAATGGCATGATCGCCCCCAGCTATTGGATCGACCCTAAGAATGGCAACGATTACATGCTTACCGTGCAGTATCCCGAGTTCCAGGTGAAGACGCTCAACGACCTGCGCGCCATCCCGCTGCGCGGCCCCAAGGATCCCGAGCCGACACGTCTCGACATGATCAGCCATATCACGCGCATCCAGTCGCCCACCGAGGTAGATCACTACTCAATCCGCCGCGTGAACGATATCTATGTTCGTCCTCTCAACGAGGACTTGGGGCGCATCGCCGACAACATCGACCGCATCATCGCCGCGACGAAGATTCCCGACGGCCTCGACGTGACGCTGCGCGGTATGGTTCAGGGCATGCGTGTTTCCTTCCGCAGCTTTGCCATCGGTTTGGTCCTGGCGGTCGTGCTGCTCTATCTCATCCTGGTGGCGCAGTTCCGCTCGTTCGTCGATCCGTTCATCGTTCTTTTGGCGGTGCCGCCAGCGCTCGCGGGAGTCATTCTGATTCTTTACCTGTCCGCGACCACGCTCAATGTCATGTCGCTGATGGGCGTGATCATGCTGGTCGGTATCTCGGTCTCGAACAGCATCTTGATGGTGGAATTCGCACACCAGCTCGAAGGCAAGGGCATGCGGGTGACCGAGGCGATCGCAGTCGCGTGCCGCGTCCGGTTGCGTCCGGTCCTGATGACCTCGTTCGCCACCATCATCGGGCTGCTGCCGATGGCGCTGAAGCTCGGTGCCGGCAGCGAGGCCTACGCGCCGCTGGCGCGCGCGATCCTGGGCGGGTTGGGTTTCTCGCTCGTGTTCACGGTGGTGCTCGTGCCCGCGGCGTACGTGCTCGTCTATGCAAAAGAGGCTTAATCAAAAGAGGCTTAACCTATGAGGCTGTTCTTGCTCCTTGTTTCGCTCGCCCCGATGGCCGATTTGGCCCGCGCGCAGCCGATGGCCGATTTGGCGCGCGCGCAGCAGCCCTTACATCTGACCCTGGCTGAAGCGAAGCGCC
>Ga0306922_10006717_pt1 | contig 11044 bp, 7 predicted proteins | sample sta12Cox44000082_FD_203758 | JGI IMG/M metagenome (GOLD analysis project Ga0306922, IMG submission 203758) | Lab enrichment of tropical soil microbial communities from Luquillo Experimental Forest, Puerto Rico - statoxic.12C.oxic.44.000.082 (v2)... | ecosystem: Environmental > Terrestrial > Soil...
CGCGACGGTCATCGTGGTCCTTCTCGTCTGCGCGCTCTCGGCCGCCGCGTCGCTCTTCCTCATCCTGGAGCTCAATCGCCCGCTGGAGGGCATGATCAAGGCCTCCCGCGCCCCCATGGTCAACGCCCTCGAGCAGCTCGGTCGATAGCGCGCCGGCCTCACCGTCGTGGTCGTCGCAGTGGACGGCGGCCCCGCGTGCGCCGCTGGGAGAGTCGAATGCTCGTCTTGGCGATGCCCACGCCCACGGCGGTCACGGCGAGCAGGACCGCCAGAAGTCCCACGCCAAGCAAAATCTGGGCAGACAGGCCGAGCGCGGTGGCGATCAGACCGCCTCCGACGACGTCATGCGCCCGCCCGAGCCGGCTCCGCTCCGTGGCCGCGATCCCCTCAGACGCGAGGCGAGGAGGTACACGGCGGGCAAGGCGATCGGAGTCAGCACGAGCGTCGAGGTGAGTCCGCCCACGACCACGGTGGCGAGCGGGCGCTGGATGTCCGATCCGATGCCTCGGGCGAGCATGGCGGGCAGCATGCCGAGGGCGGCGACCACGATGACCATGAGCACTGGCCGTAGCTGGACCTTCGAGCCTTCCCGCACTGCCGCCTCCAGCGTCACTCCCGGCTGGGCGCGGCGGCGCTTGATCTCGGAGATGTAGAGGAGTCCGCTCATGACCGCCACCCCGAAGAGCGAGATGAAGCCCACCGCCGCCGAGACGTTCAGGGTCATCCCGCGGAGATATAGGGCAACCAAGCCGCCGGCGAGGGAGAACGGCACCGTCACCAGGACGAGGCCGGCGTCGGAGGCGGTGCCGAAGGCGACGAAGAGCAGGACGAAGATCACCCCGAGCGTGATCGGCATGATCACCACCAATCGGCCGCGCGCCCGCGCGAAGTTCTCGAACTGACCGCCCCAGTCCACGGTGTAGCCGGAGGGCAGCTTGACGCTCGCGGTGAAACGGCGCTGGGCCTCCGCGACGAAGCTGCCCTGGTCGCGTCCGCGGATGTTCGTGCGCACGGTCATGGCGCGGCGGTTCTCGCGGCGGGCGATGATGGTCGCCCCGTCCGAGGTGCTGATCTCCGCGAGCTGCGCGAGCGGGATGCGCGCCCCGTCCCGGGTGGGAATGAGGATCTCCGCGATAGCCCCGGGGCTTCCCCGCGCCTCCGGCACGAACCTCGCGACCACGTCGAAGCGGCGCTCACCCTCGAACACGCCACCGATGGGGGCGCCGCCCAGGGCGAGGTCGATGACGTCCTGCACGTCCGCCACGTTGAGCCCGTAACGGGCGACCTGGGACCGATCGATGGTGATGCGGAGCTGCGCCTGGTCGGACTCCTGCTCGATCGAGGTGTCGGCGGCGCCCTTGATCTGCTCCAGCAGGGCCCGCGTTTGCTCGGCAAGCGATCGGAGCTCCCTGAGCTCCGGCCCGCTGATGATCACGGCCAGATCCGCCGACGAGCCCGTCACGATCTCCGTCGCCGTGTCGATGATGGGCTGGGTGAAGTTGAAGGTGGCGCCGGGGATCGCTCCCGTGAGCCGGTGCGACAGCTCGTCGACGAGGCCGGCCTTCGTGCGGCCCCGCCGCCAGGTATCGTAGGCGTGCAGGTCCACGAGGAGCTCGTTGCGGTTGGCCCCGAAGGGATCGGTGCCGGAATCGTTGCGGCCCGTCTGGGAAGCCACCATCTTGACCTCGGGCGACTCGCGAACCAGCTGGCGAATCCGGCGCGCGACCTCCGCGGACTTCTCGAGCGAGATGCCCGCAGGCAGGTTCGCCCGGATCCAGATGACGCCCTCGTCGAGCTGGGGCAGGAACTCCGTACCGAGCGATGCCCCGAGGAGGACGGCGCCCAGCACGAGGACGCCCGCGGCGGCCACCACGATCCCGGGCCGTCGCCACGCGGTCAGGCCGACTCGGCCGTACCACTCCGTCAAACGCTCGAGAGGCACATGACGACGGATCCGCACGTCGCCACGCCAGAGGTACGTGGCGAGCGCCGGCACCAGGGTCAGGCTCAGGAGCAGCGAGCCGAGAAGGGCGTAGCAGACCGTGAGGGCCATGGGGGTGAACAGCCGGCGCTCCACCCGCTGCAGGGTGAGGAGGGGAATGTACGCGGCGATGATGACGAGCAGCGAGAAGAGGATGGGCCGGTGCGCCTCCACGGCCGCGGCGGCGATGGTCTCCCTCGCGTCCCCGGCCGCCCCGGACCGCCGACGCTCCGTGAGGGCGTGGATGATCCGTTCCACCATGACGATGGTGGCATCCACGATGATGCCGAAATCGAGGGCGCCGATGCTGAGGAGGCTCAAGGAGACACCGGTGAGGTACATGCAGACCAGGGCGAAGAGGAGCGAAAGGGGGATGATGAGCGCGGTCAGGAGCGCGGCGCGCACGCTCAGCAGGAAGACGAGGAGCACCGTCACCACGATCACGAAGCCCGTGAGGAGGACGTGGGACACCGTGTGGAGCGTGCTCTCTACGAGGTGGGAACGGTCGTGGATGGCCACGATCCGTACCCCCTGGGGCAGGCGCGTCCGGTTGAGCTCCTTCACCGCGGCGCGCACACGCGGCAGAACCTCGCTTGGATTTTCGCCCCGCCGCATGAGCACGATCCCCTCCACCGACCCGGCGCCGAGTGGCTGATCGTCCATGGCAAAGATCCCCGTCTGGGGCAGCTCAGCCATGACCACGCGGCCGATGTCGCGCACGTAGACGGGCACGCCCTTAGCCGCGTCGAGCACGATGTTCTCGAGGTCGGTGGCGGAGCGGATCAGCCCCGCGCCGCGGATGGGGAGCGACTGCTGCCCCATGGTGAGGAGCGCGCCGCCCGCGTTGCGGTTGTTGCTCTTCACCGCGTCCGCGAGCTGGCGCATGCTCAGCCGGTGCTTCCCCAGCGCCTTGGGATCGACCTGGATTTCATACTGGCGCACCTGTCCGCCGAAGGTGGCCACGTCCGCCACTCCCGGCACCTGCAGGAGCTGCGGACTGATCACCCAGTCCTGGAGCTCGCGCAGGCTTCGCGCGTCGTATCCCGTGCCGGTGAGGACGTAGCGATAGAACTCGCTCACTCCGCCGGAGAGCGGGCCCAGGGTCGGCGTGACGCCATCGGGAAGCTGAGCCGACTGCATGCGCTCGAGGACGAGCTGGCGCGCCAGGTAGTCGTTGGTGCCGTCCTCGAAGGTGAGCTCGACCACGGAGAGCCCGAAGATCGTCCGGGAGCGGCGGCCGATCACGTAGGGCGTGTTGTTGAGCGCCCGCTCGAGGGGCACCGTCACCTGCTGCTCGACCTCTTCGGCCGCGAAGCCCGGATACAGGGTGACCACGACCACCGTCGGGTCCGTCAGGTCTGGGTAGGCCTCGACCTTGAGCTCCGTGTAGGCCCAGACGCCAGCCACGGCGAGGACGATCGAGGCGGCGACGATGACGATCGGCCGCGTGAGGGCGAAGCGAACGAGCTCGGTGACCATGGCCGGAGGTTAAGAGCGGGAGGCGTGAGCGCGGGGTCCCATTGCGCCGCGGGCCCGAGCTATAGACCCTTGAGGAGGACGGCTCCGTCAGTGACGACGCGATCGCCGCCCTCCACGCCATGCGCCACCGCGACCATCGCCCCCACCTGCACCCCCGTCGAGACCTGACGGCGCTCGAACTGTCCAGGTCCGCGCTCCAGGAAGACGAGGGTGTGCCCGTATTCGTGAACGACGGCCGTCGCCGGCACCACCGGCGTCGGCTGCCGCGGCCCCAGGAACTGGAGGCTGCCGAACATCTCGGGATGGAGGCGTCCCTGCGGGTTCGGGAGCTCGACGTGCACCTTGAACGTCCGCGTCTGCGGGTCCAGGACGTCTCCGATGCGGCTGACCGTGCCCGTGAAGGTCTCACCGGGCAGCGAGATGAAGCTGATGGATACCGGCTCACCCACCTGCACCAGTCGCAGCGCGGGTTCGGGCACGTCCGCCGACACCCAGACGGTGTTGAGATCGGCGATGGTCATGAGGGGCGCCGTGGTGTCGCTGTGGAAGGAGACGGCGCTGCGATACTCGCCGGGCGCCACGTTGATCTCGATGATCTTCCCGGAGATGGGCGCGCGCACGAACACGAACTGGCGAACGCTCCGCGGGGTGAGGCCGAGGAGCTCGAGCTTCCGTCTCGCCTGCTCGCGCAGGGCCCGGGCCGACTCCAGTCCCTCCGTCGCCTGGGTGAGATCGTTCCGCGCTCCGATCACCTCCTTCTCGGCGATGGCCTTGTGCTCGTACAGATCGTTGGCGCGGGAGAGGTCCGCCTGCGCCTTGGTCAGCGTGGCCTGGGCCTGACGCTCGGCGGCCTGGGCCTGCAAGAAGCCAGCGATGGCCGCGTCGGCATCGGGACTGTCGAGCTCCACGAGGGGCTGTCCCTGCTCCACCCGGTCCCCGAGTTGGGCCATCACGCGCGTGACGCGACCCTGCACGTTCGGGAGCAATCGCGAGATGCGGTTCGGATTGGGCACCACCCGTGCCGGCGCGACCAGCTCGCCCGAGGGCATGTCCGCGAGCTGCACCGTCTCCACTCGGATCTGCTTGAGCTGTGGAGAGTCGGCGGGAAGCGTCACCACGCTCGGCCCGTCCGCGCGAACGCTGGAGGCGGCGGGGGCGGCGGCCGGAGCCTCGGCGCGTCCACACCCCGCGAGCATGGCGGCGAGCATTCCCGTCACGCACATCCACGCAATTCGCATGTCCGGATCATAGGGAGGCAAGCATTAAGAATTCATGAAGATGGACACGCTTGCCGCGGGGGCGACGCGAACGGTACCTTAGCCCCACCATGCGGGCCCTGATCATCGAGGACGATCGCAAGGCGGCCCAGCTCCTGGCCAGGGGGCTTCGCGAGGAGCGCTTCGCGGTCGACCTCGCCCATTCCGCGAGCTCCGGCGACGAGCTCGCGAGCGTCAATGACTACGATGTGATCATCCTCGACCGGCTCCTCCCCGACGGCGACGGCCTCGCCGTGTGCCAGAGTCTGCGGAGCCGCAGCATCTCCACGCCGATCCTCGTGCTCACCGCGCGCGATTCGCTGGAGGATCGAGTCACCGGCCTCAACTCGGGGGCCGACGACTACCTGGTGAAGCCGTTCGGCTTCGCCGAGCTCCTCGCCCGCATTCACGCCCTGCTCCGACGCTCCGGGCTGACCCGGCCCGTCGTCCTCGAGGTCGCCGATCTCACCCTCGATCCCCTGAGCCACCGCGTGGCCCGGGGCGGCCAGGCCATCGACGTGACGCCGAAGGAGTACGCCATCCTCGAGGTGCTCATGCGCTTGCCGGGTCAGGCCGTCAGCCGGGGCGATCTCGCCCAGCGTGTGTGGGAGACGGATCAGGATTCGTTCTCCAACCTCGTGGATGTCCACATCAGCCATCTCCGGCGGAAGATCGATCTCCCCGGCGCCATGCCCCTGATCCACACCATCCGCGGGCGAGGCTTTCTCCTCGGGCCGGCGCCGTGAGGCTCCAGCTCAACCTCAAGGCCCGCGCCGTCCTCCTCCATGTGGTGGCGGCGGGGCTCATCCTGGGTCTCGCCTCGCTCGGGATGAACTGGTTCTTCTCGCGCATGGTCCTGGGGCAATTCGATCAGTCGCTCCTGGAGCTCTTCAAGACCGAGGCCTCGGCCATCCTGTCCGACCCGACGCAGTCGCTCCATGTGCACGAGATGCCCGCGGGCTCCGGCCCGCCTTCCTTCCCGCGGCTCGACAAATTCGTGCAAATCGTCGGCCTCGACGCCCGCGTGGTCAGCAAGAGCGCGAACCTCGGCTCCGCGCACCTGCCCCTCTCGCCCCAAGTCCTGGCCAGGCTCCGCAACGGAGAAGAGGTGCTCGAAACGCGTCGCGACTTCGGTGACGAGCCCGTGCGCGTCCTCTCCGCCCCTATCGAGGTGCGGGGACAGACCTACGCCATCCAGGTCGCCGGCTCCCTCGACGATGCGCGGGCCGCCCTCCGCTCCGCCCGATGGCTCTTCCTCTCCTCCTCTTTGGCGATCCTCGTCGCCATCGGACTGGCCGGCGCTTTCCTCGCCTGGGCCATCCTGCGCCCCATCGATCGGATCGTGAGCCGGGCGCGAGGGATCGGGGCCCTCGCTCTCGCCGAGCGCCTCCCGCATCCGAGCGGGCACGACGAGATCGCCCGCCTAGTGGAGACGCTCAACGAGATGCTCGGTCGCATCGAGCAGGCCTTCGAGGCGCAGCGGCGCTTCACCGCGGATGCCTCGCACGAGCTGCGCTCGCCCCTCTCGCGCCTGCGCGCCGAGCTCGAGGTGACCCTCCGGCGCCCGCGTCAGCGCTCCGAATACGAGGAGACGCTTCGTTCCTGCCTCGACGAGGTCGAGCGACTCTCGCGCTTAACCGAGGAGCTCCTTACCCTCGCCCGTCTCGACGCCGGCGAGGCACGGGACCTGCCCGCGCAGCCGGTGCCTCTCGCCCCCATCCTGGAGGAGGTCGTCACGCGGATGACCCCCGACGCACACGTGCGCGGGGTGGAGATCCTGATGGACGCTCCCGCCGGCCTGACCGTCAACGTGGCGCCGGCCACGGCGGCTCTCGTGGTCGCCAACGTGCTCGACAACGCGGTGAAGTACTCGCCGCGGGGAGGCCGCGTCCGCGTCGACGCGGCGGCCGAGGACGGCGACGCGGTGGTGGCGATCTCCGACTCCGGTCCGGGGGTGACGGAGGACGAAATCCCGCGTCTCTTCGAGCGGTTCTATCGGGGCAGCGCGGCCCGCCGAACGGAAGTGCCCGGCACCGGGCTCGGCCTCGCCATCTGTCGCATCCTGGCCGAGGCTCAGGGGGGAGGCGTCACGGTCTCGAGCAGGCCGGGCGGCGGCGCAGTGTTCCGGGTTCGCCTTCCCCTCGCCGCCTGACGAGGGATCGACGGCCGGCGATCTTCAGAATTCCTTCAGGGCCCTCGATGCACCATGCACGCACATGGCAAGCGCGTTGCGCGTGCGAACGATGGTGGCCCTGGCGAGTCTTCCGCTGATGCTCGTCGGCATCGCCGCGGGCGAGGAGTTGCTCACGCGCGTCGCGCTCGATCAGGCTCTCCAGCTCGCCTTGACGCAGAATCGTACCCTCCGCGCCCAGCAGTTCGCTCTCCAATCGACCAAGGCGGGAGAGATCACCGCGGCCCTTCGCCCCAACCCCACCATGAACTTCCTCGCGGAGCAGTTCGGGGGCGGAAGCGCCGCCCTGACGCAGTACACCGTGAACATCGGGCAGCCCATCGAGCTGGGCGGGAAGCGCCAGAGGCGGATCGACTCCGCGCGCGCGGCCACCCTCGTGTCGCGTTTCCAGCTCGACGACGTCCGGCGCCAGACCATTTTGCAGGTGAAGTCCGCCTTTGCGGGCGCGCTCATCGCGCGCGACCAGCTCGCCCTCGCCGAGCAGAACCTCACCACCATCGACGGCATCGAGCGCCTGCAGCGCCTGCGGGTGGACAAGGGCGATCTCTCGCCACTCGAGCTGCTCCGCATCCAGGTCCAGCGTTTCACCTTCGAGCGCGACTTCGCGGACGCCCGCCAGCTGCTGGAGGCGGCCAAGATCGCCCTGCGCACGGCGGCGGGAGAGACCAACATCGCGGCAACCTTCGACGTGGTCGGCGAGCTCGGCTTCAAGGACATTCCCCTCGACCGCGCGGTCTTGATGCGGGCGGCCCTCGACAACCGGCCTGATCTCCAGGCGGCGCGGGCCGACGTGGAGCGGGCCCGGGCGGATCATCGGCTCGCGCGGGCGAATGCCTGGTGGGACATCACGCCCCAGCTCGAGTATCAGCGGATCGGGCCCGACAATACCCTGGGCTTCGGCTTCGGCATCCCGCTTCGCGTGTTCGATCGCAACCAGGGCGAGATCGTCCGCACCCAGGCCGAGATCGCCCGGTTGGACGCCGTGCGCGACGCCATCGCCTTGCAGGTGCTCGCCGCGGTGGAGACGGATCTCACGGTGACCACGACCCAGCGCGAACGCGTGATCAGGCTGCGCGACATCTACCTGCCCAAGGCGACGGAGACGCGCGACACCGTCGACTACGCCTATCGCCGTGGCGGGGTCAGCCTGCTGGACTTTCTCGACGCGCAGCGGAGCTACCGCGAGACGGCCCTCGCCTACCTCCAAGCCCTCGGCGCCTATCTCGGCGCGATCTATCAGCTCGAGGCCGATGTCGGCCGTTCCCTCGAGGAGTGATGTCGGGAAAGCTGACCTCGTCCGGCAAGCGGCCATGGCGCAGCATCACCTCGACATCGCCGATTCGCCACGGCTCGCGGGCGCCGTCACCGCGGCCCCGCCGACATTCTCCGACCGGAGCCCACAGAGCCCGCGCCCGTCACCTCTGGTCGCTCCTGACCGGCGCCATGCGCTACGAGATCGGCCGCGAGCTCCGCGCGGAACTCTGGCCCAAGCACGAGCGCGCGTTTTTCACGTCGCTTGCGCGTTCCCCGCCTGGTGCGACGAGCCAATCAGAGCATCACGCAAAGAGCTCGGGCCACGTCGCCACGCGGCGGCCCCGCCAGGTCGGGCCCTCTCGCACGAACTTCCACTCCGGATTTCGGCTCACGTCGCGCAGGGCGGCGCAGACCTCGTGGAAGACCGGCACGTCGGCGTCGGCGCACTCGAAGTAGGTGACGAAATCATAGCTCCCGGCCGGCGCTGGCTCGCGCTCGTCCTTGTACGTCCGGCGCATGAGGCAGGCGATGCCTGCCGCGGAGGCGAGGGCGTGGCCCTCGTTCACCATCTTCCCGTCGTCGTCGTAGCGCGGCAGAAAGTGCGTGTGGCGCTCCATCCAATCCTTCGCCCACCACGCCGCCGTCTTGCTCATGGGAAGGAGGAAGGCGTTGGGCATGGCCGTGCCCGATTGCGGCAGGACGCGGTGCGCATAGGCGAAGTTGTGCATGGCGTTTCCCGTGTAGACCATCGGCCGCACTCCCCCGCGGAGGACGCGCACCACACCTGCCGCGACGAGGACCCGCTCCGCCTCCGCGCAGAACTCCGTCACCACGTCGCTCGACGCGGAGGCCACGTGTACGACAGCATCCGCGCGCTCGAGCCCCTCGTCGGTCAGGTCACCCGCCGTCGCCTCGATCCGACGCAGGAAGGCAATGGCGTCGCCCGGCGGCCCCTCGCCGGGCTCGAACTCGTTGCGGAGGCCCAGCCGCTCCGCGAGGGCGGGCACGGGGGCGGCCGCCCCGGTCGGGCGCCCGCTGGGTGACAGGCGGAGGCACAGATACGCTCCATGTCGCAGGAACTCGCTCGACCGTTCGTCGTTGGCTCTCATGGCCGGTCTCCTTTGCCCACACGGTAGCGACTCCCTCCACATGTGTCCAATGCATGGATCTGGCGTCCCCCATCAGCTATGCTGATGAGCCCCATGGAGCTCAACCAGATCGAGGCGTTCGTGGCCATCGTGCGAGGCGGTGGCTTCACCCGCGCTTCGGCCACCCTACATTTGTCCCAGCCCGCGATCAGCCGCCGCCTCCATCTCCTCGAGGACGAACTGGGGGCGCCACTCTTCGAGCGGATCCGGAGCGGCGCCGTCCTCACCGAGGCGGGCCGGGCGTTTCTTCCCCACGCCGAGACGCTCCTCGCCTCCGTCCGCGATGGCTTGGATGCGGTGAGCGCGCTGCGCGGCGCGGATCGGGGCGCCATCACCTTGGCCGTGGTCGGCACCCTCGCCAGTACCTCGCTGACCGAGCAGCTTCGACGCTTTCGCGAACTCCATCCCCGCATCGATCTCCGCGTGCGGACGGCGCTGAGCCGGGAGGTGAGCGAGCTGGTCCGTCGCGGCGACGCCACCCTCGGCCTCCGGTATGACGCCGATCCGCACCCCGAACTGGTGTCCACGCACATCCACGACGAGCCCATGATCCCCGTCTGCTCGGCCCACCATCGGCTCACGCGCGGCCGTCGGGTGGACGCGCGGGCCCTCGCCGGGGAGCGCTGGATTACCTTCCCCGTTCGCCCGGGCCCCGCGCGGGAGCCGTACGCCTCCGCCCTGGAGCGCGGTCTCGCCCTCATCGGGCTCAGCGGCGCCGAGATCGTGCCCATCGACAGCCTCACCGCGCAGAAGCGCATGGTCGAGGCCGGATTCGGGCTGGCCCTCCTCCAGGAGAGCAGCGTGGAGGAAGAGCTCAGAGCGGGAACGCTGCGCGCGCTCCCTATCCCCGCCATGCGGGTGACGGTGCCCGTCGTGCTCATTCATCGTCGCCGCGCTTATCAGTCCGGAGCGACGCGCTCGCTGATGGCGATGCTCGCCGACTGGCCGTCCGACCAGCGCCCCGAGCGTCCCGGCGCTCGATCGGCTCGCCCGTCGACGTCCACGAAGCAGGCGGGACGCCGAGGTGCCGCTCACCTTCCGGAACGCCGAGGCTGAGATCCCGTATAATGCCGCATCGCTCTTGCTCGATCCGGGAGGGCAGCGAGCCACTCATCGACGATGCGCCCCGACGGCCGAGCATGTGAAGGTTTCCGCATCAGGGTCAGGAGCCGGACGTGATCGCGTACCTCTGCCAGCGCCTCGCGTGGACGCTGCTCGTTCTCCTGGGCATCTCGGGGATCGTGTTCGTGGTCGTGCATCTCTCGGGCGATCCCGCCGCGCTGTACATGGGGCCGGAGGGGACCAAGGAGGACTACCAGCTCCTCCGCTCGGCCCTCGGGTTCGACCGTCCTCTTCCCGAGCAGTACGGGCTCTTCCTCTGGCGCGCCGTCCGAGGCAACTTCGGCCGATCGCTGCGTCATCAGCAGCCCACGCTTCCGCTCGTCCTCGCACGGCTTCCCGCGACGCTGGCCCTTACCGCGGCCGCCATGCTGCTCGCTCTGCTCCTCGCTTTGCCCTTGGGCCTCCTCTCCGCCCTCCGTCGCAAGACCATCTTGGACGCGGGCGGGATGATGTTCGCGCTGGCCGGGCAGTGCATGCCGACGTTCTGGCTCGGCATCCTTCTCATCCTCATCTTCGCCGTCCAGCTCCGATGGTTCCCGGTGTACGGCGGCGACGGCCCCGCGGCCATCGTCCTGCCCGCCGTCACCCTCGGGGTGTGGGCCATGGCTCGCAC
>Ga0306922_10006718_pt1 | contig 11044 bp, 17 predicted proteins | sample sta12Cox44000082_FD_203758 | JGI IMG/M metagenome (GOLD analysis project Ga0306922, IMG submission 203758) | Lab enrichment of tropical soil microbial communities from Luquillo Experimental Forest, Puerto Rico - statoxic.12C.oxic.44.000.082 (v2)... | ecosystem: Environmental > Terrestrial >...
GACAGATCGTCAAAGGCACCGGCTACGGCCTCGTCGCGGACATCTGCATCGGAATCATCGGCGCCCTCATCGGCAGTTGGTTGTTGCCCCAGTTGGGCAATCAACCAGTCTACAGCACTCTTTAGGGCTCTCCAGAACCCTTGCAAGATGGGGCTTTCTCTCTATACTCATCCATGACGCTCCACAGCAATCTATCCCTGTTTCAGGACACTTCCGGGACACGCTGCCCATGACAACCCGCTTCAAGCTTGACAGCAAGACGGCCCGGCTCAAGTTACCGGTGCGCAAGAAGCCCTACACCAATCGCGCCGCTCCCGGCATCCGCATCGCCTACCGTCGCAACGAAGGCCCCGGCACCTGGAGCGTGCTCGGGGGTGGCGGACTGTGGCTCAAAAAGATCGGCATCGCCGACGATCTCGAGCCGGCCGACGGCGTCAACGTGCTCGATTACTGGCAAGCGAGCGACCGCGCCCGTGAGCTTGCCCGCGCTAAGGATGCTGACAGCGGCAAGTCGGTCACCGTCGCTGAGGCGCTCGCGGCTTACCGCGACGACTTACAGTCACGTGGAGGCGATCCCTACAACGCCGACCGGGTCCTTGCGCACCTGCCCAAGGCGCTGCTGAGCAAGGCGGTTGGCTTGCTCCGCGCCACCGAGCTGCGGCGCTGGCGCGATGCGTTGTTGGCGCAGGGGCTCACGCGCGGCACCGTCGGACGCACGACCCGGATGGCCAAGGCGGCGTTCACCGCGGCTGCCGACGCCGATACACGCATCGCCAACCGCAATGCCTGGCAGGTCGGACTCAAGGGGCTGCCCGACGCCGAGAACGCCCGCAACGTCATTCTTCCTGACGCTACTGTGCGCAAGATCACCGTCGCGGCGCGGCAAGAGGGACCGGAATTCGCGGTCTTGGTCGAGCTCGCCGCCGTTACGGGTGCGCGCGCCAGTCAGCTCCGGCGGTTGCAGGTCGCTGACGTTCAAGCCGACCGGTCCGATCCTCGTGTCATGCTGCCGAGCGCAGCCAAGGGCCGGCGCAAGGCGATTACCCGCCGCCCCGTGCCAATTCCCGCCTCGCTTGCCTTGCGGCTGCGACAGCTGGGGGCGGGACGTTCGGCGCACGCTCCATTGCTCCTTAAGGCCGATGGTAATGCCTGGGGCCGCAGCGACCATCTCCGACCATTCCAACGCACGGTCGCACGCGCTGGGCTCGATTCTGGCGTGACGATCTATGCGCTGAGGCACTCCAGTATTGTGCGCGCTCTGCTCGGTGCCGTGCCAGCAAGGGTGTGCGCGGCCAACCACGACACGAGCGTTGTGCAGTTGGAGCGGACCTATTCCAAGTATATCGCCGACCATTCCGACGCGGTGGCACGCCACGCGCTGTTGGATCTGACGCTGCCGGCCGGGGCCAAGGTCGTCTCCTTGCCGGGGCGGCGACGGTCGTGAGCAGGAAGGCGGGGCAGCGCACGAAGGCGCTCAAGACGTTGCCGCTCGTTAGCGCGCATTGGTGGGCGCGCGAGAAGATAGTGGCTTATTGTCGCGCACACGCGGGAGAGATCGCCGATGTTGCGCTAACCGCGGCGGTCAATCAGGGGGAGCTGCCGGTCAGGATTGAGTGGTTTGACCACCAAACCAGCCCTCCGACGCAGTGCAGACTGTTGCTGTCGGCGAAGGATTATGCGTTTGGGCCGTACATCAGCAGCAACTTTTTGGTAATTCAGCCGCGCCGTCCCGATGTTCCTCCGCTCCCACGGCCGCACGCACTGTCCTTCTGGGGACCGAAGGCGAAAGAGCTTTGGCCGGCGGAAGAGGCAGAGCCGGTGTCGACCGAGCAGCAAGCGGCTAATCCGTATAAGCCGCCGCGCCGCAGACCCGGGCCAGGGCCAGAGAACGAATGGAAGCAAGCTGTCGTGCGCGAGCTGCTCAAGCGAGCCAAGGCGGGCAAGCCGCTGCCCTCGGCGCCTGACATGCTGAAATTCTGCGAGGAGGCTTTGGGGTGGGAGCCTGATATTCGATCGATGCAAGAGCTTCTGCGCCTGTTTAGCGGCGAGATGTGGCATCTTCTCGGGCTTGGTTAGCTAACGACTCGCATCTCCTCGCATCCTCCCGCGGAGAAGCTTCGATCTAACGCTATGGTGCCCACTGTTTTGCAGTGGAGCGCCAAAATGGTTGATGTTTCTCCCAATCGACCGACTGATCCGGCGGTGGAAGCCGCGGCCCGCGGTCGTGTCGTCCGTAAGCGCGATCGGCGCGGCAAGGTTCAAAAAACCCACGACCGGCCACAAGCGCGCGCGCCACCGGCACCGCTCGGCGCCGAAATCCGCGCTTATTCCATCCCGGAATTCTGTCGCACGCACGGTGGTATTAGCGAAGCCTTCTTCCACAAACTCGTGTCCGAAGGGCGCGGCCCAAAGCTCATGAAGGTGGGCACGCGGACGCTGGTCAGCGTCGAAGCCGCCGCCGCATGGCGCGCACAGCAGGAAGCGGCAACCGAGCAAGCGAATTGAAAGACAGCCGCCGCGGTCGTGATCTCCGGCGACGACCGTCTGGTGGAAACCTGTTAACCGCTGGAGGAGGTGGCGATCGACAGTGCCAAGTTGAAGGTTTCGAAGCCCGCGCCGTCGATCGCCAGCAGCCCAAGGAGGGCTCGTACGATGCTCGATATATTGCGATCCCAGTCAAATGGCAACGATTCGGTGATCAACGGCCACGTCACGCCAATCGTGACCGGCCAACACATCGCCAAGGCCACGGTCAACTACGCTCCCCAGCAACGAGCCGCCGATGCCGCGCGCTGGCTCCGGGGCGAGCTTTCGATCAAGCCGACGGTCGCCCTTGCCGCCCGGACCTTCGGTGTCAGCGCTCCTTTGATCGCGGAGGCCCGCGAGCGCCTTGAACAGCGCGAGCGTGCCAAACGGCATGTTCTCGTCGACCTTCGACAGCGTGCTGCTGGGCTGGAAGCTCGCATCGATCACGACAATGATGACCTTGATCCGAAGACTGATCTCGGACCGTACTGGCTCTGCAACGCCGTTACTGGGAAGGTCATTTGGCCCACCGGCTTGCCTTTCGCCGGTATCGCCGAGGCCCTCGATTGCCTGGAGCGTGAGCGCGCCCTGCCCCCTGGAGCTGACATCGCTGAAGCGTGGGTCGGTTTCGGGAAATTTTTCGGGAAATAGCACCACAGACGCCGCTCGCAGGGGCGGCGCCACTTTCGTTTGAAAGGGCATCATCATGAACATCGTCACCAGGACCAGTCATGAACTCGACGTGACGGTCCCTCTTCGCGAGTACGCCTTCCATTGCGCACTCGCCTACCTGACGGCATTCGGGCTTGCGATAGTCGATCACGTTGAACGCGTGACCGGACGTCGCGATCACGACGACTACACGAACCTGGTGCAGCCGGACGATCCGGTGTTGCAGGAACTTTGGCACGCCGAATTCACTTCTGAGCAAGCGCGCAAACTGGCTGTTGATAGCGACTTGATGCATCGCCTTGCGCGTGCCTGCCCGTCGTTGGCTGCCATGGCCGAAGACTACGTCGGGCATTTGCTAGTCACACTCTAACAGTATGGCGGCGCTCGCGCGGGCGTCGCCGCTTTCGTTCAGGAGACAGCCCATGACCACTACAGTTGGCCATCTAATGCCTGAGCCGCCGACGCTCGATGACCTCAACGCCCGTGTTGAAAAGGTCATCGACGTCCTTCCCGAGAGCCTTGCCGCCGACTGGGTCGATGACCTCAGCAAGAAGTGGGTCGGGGTCGGCTTGGTGAAGTTGGAGGAGGAGTATGGCGTTGATGAAAACGAGACCGCGCTCCTGTTCGCTTTCTGGGACGCGGCCCGCGCCGTGATCCGGGACTTGTTGGCGCACGGTGATCTCATACACCTTACTCGCACCCCGATCTCTGACTGATCACGTACACGGCGCGCTCGCTCTCGCGGGCGTCGCCGCTTTCGTTTCGGGAGAAACGCCTCGAGACATGGATGTCGAGTGAGAGCACCGCATGACCGACGGCTTCACCTACGTGCATGATGATGAGCTTCGCACCCTCATTACCGATCTTGATGATGCGCGAGTCACCCTGGAGGACGAGGCGCTCAACAGCGATGGTCAGATCCGCTTTTCGATGAGAGAGGCCCTCGACCTCGCCAACGTCCTTCGAACGGCCGCTGATTATCTCGTCGATCACCGTGAGTGGCACAACAAGGGGAGAGGCGCATGAACACCTCACTCGCCTTTGTGGCCGTCTTCGCCGATGGCGAACAATTGGACGCAGTGCCATGAAAATTCTCGGCATCGATCCCGGCATTCATGGCGGCCTTGCCCTCGTCAACATCTGCGACGGTGCCGCGCCGCAGCTCGTCGATGCCATCGATATTCCCGTGACCGGTGTCAGCGCGAAGGAGCGCGTGGACGTGCTCGCGATCCGCACCTGGGTCGCCGCGCATCAGCCGCAACACGCGGTGATCGAGCGCGCACAGGCAATGCCGAAGCAAGGCGCTTCCAGCGGGTTCAAATACGGAAAAGCAACAGGCGCGCTCGAGGCGGTGCTTGCCTGCTGTGAAATCCCGATGACCGTCATCGAGCCGACGGCGTGGAAGAAGTTCCATCACCTGCGTGGCAGTGACAAAGAGAGCGGGCGGCAGCGTGCGCTCCAACTATTCCCGGCCGCACATGCGCTGCTCGCTCGCAAAAAGGATCATGGGCGCGCCGAGGCCGCGCTAATCGCACTATTCGGGGCTTCATTCAACCGGGAGGGGCCGGTGCGCAGGCCGCTTAGACACGCGCTTGTCGCCCTACGTGCGGCCGGCCTCGAGGTGGACCGCATCTATCAAGCCGGGCGACACACCGAGGTGCATTTCAACGGCAACGGCCTCGTTCGCGTCCACCGCGGCAATCGCGTGAGCGCAGCGTTTGAGAGAAATCTGCGAACGATTATTCGGAAGCATCTCAGGGCGGGGATGACGCTGTGATGAAAATCATCCCGGCCGATCAGAGACTCGCCGAAAAGAGTGGCGCGAAGATCCTCGTCGTCGGCCCTTCCGGCGTCGGCAAGACGAGCTTGCTGCGCACCTTGTCCGCGGTGATGCTGCCGGCGACCTTGTTTATCGATATCGAGGCTGGAGACCTCGCGGTCGCTGACCTCCCGGTTGCGAGCGTCCGGCCGCGGATGTGGAGCGAATGCCGTGACCTCGCCTGTGTTCTTGGCGGCTTCAATCCGGCGCTGCCGGCGAACGTCGCTTATTCCGAGGCGCATTACAACGAAGTGATGAAGAACCCCGAGCTAGCGCGGCTTGGATCCTTCACCATTCTGTTCGTCGACAGTCTCACCGCTGCTGCCCGGCTGTGCTTCACCTGGGCAGAGCAGCAACCTGAAGCCTTCTCCGATCGCGGTCGTAAGGACTTGCGCGCGGTGTACGGCCTGCATGCCCGCAGCATGTTGGGCTGGCTCGGCCAGTTGCAGCACATGCGCGAGCGCGCGGTCGTGCTCGTGGCAGTGCTGGAGAAAAACACCGACGAGCTCAACATCTCGACGTGGCAGCCGCAGATCGAGGGTGCGAAGACCGGACGCGAACTGCCGGCAATCGTCGATGAAATCATCACCATGCAGTGGATCGACTTTGGCGATCGCAAGCCGGTGCGTGCGTTCGTGTGTACGAATCCAAATTCCTGGGGCTATCCCGCCAAAGACCGTTCCGGTCGGCTCGAACAGCTCGAACCGCCAAACCTTGGCGCATTGATCGAAAAGCTAGCCGGTCCCGGTCAGCGCAAACCTTTCACCGTCGTTTCACCCGAGCAGTCCGCTCAAACCTAGAGGAGACGCACCATGCCCTTCTGATGCTCCACCGCCGCAGTTCGAGATGATCCCGCACGGCACCACCGCGACGTTCGTGCTTCACATCCGCGCCGGTAATGTCGGTGAGGACGGCATGCTCACGCGTTCGAAGGACGGCGGTTGCGAAATGCTCGTCAGCGAGCTCACCATCGCTGACGGCCCGCATAAGGGGCGCAAGCTGTTCGAGCACTGGATCCTGGCCGGCACCACCGATGGCCACGCCAAGTCCGCGGACATCAACCGCAGCACGCTGAAGGCGATTCTGGACAGCGCGCTCGGGCTCAAGCCCGACGACCTGAGCTCGCAGGCGCGTGCCGCCCGCACGGTCAGCCTCAAACAGTTCGAGGGCATGAGCTTCATCGGCCGCATCGGCATCGAAAAGGGCAGGCCCAGGAACGACAGCTCCGGCGAGAACTGGCCGGACAAAAACATCCTCGCGGCGGTGATCACGCCCGACAAGAAGGAATGGCACCCGGTCGAGCAACCGCCGCCGTTCAACGGTGGCGGCGGTGGGGCTCAAGCTGCGCCCGCCGAGACACCCATTGCGCGACCGGGGTGGGCGTCGTGAAGAAGAAGACCCACACCATCGGCGAGGCCTCGCTGTCCGCGCTCGAAGATCAGTGGCAACACGATGCCACCGCTGCCGCCATCGCGGCGGCGCGCGGGGTCGTCCAGATGGACGGCCCCATCCCGCCCAGCACGCCGATCGGACGGCTCTCGGATACCGAGTGGGGGTGGATCCTCGCGGCGATGCTGTTCGCGTGGGTCTCCGCGCGGGCGCAACAAGCAACCTCGGAGGAGATCGACACCGAGCGCACCGTCAGGCTGGTCGCCCTCGATCCCCTCCCATGGGACGCCGGCGCGGTGGCAATAATTCTGCCGGACTTGGCAAGCGAGTGCTCCGACATCGATTGGACCAAGCCGCTCACCGAGTGGCCGAGGGAAACCATGATCGAGTTTCTGCTCAAGGCCATGCGGTTAATCCGCAAAGCAATGATTGCACGTGATCAAAGCGACAAAGGTATTAGCCGAAAATCAAGTGCGAGCATGATTGCGCGCCAGGCCAATGCCGCCGCCGGCGGGCCGTTGATGCTGCCCGACGAGCTCAACGACGAGATTGGAATTTAAGGACACGACAACATGAGCGACCGCTTCGCCCTGGTGCGCGAGCACAAACTATTCGAATTAGTTCGCGATCTCTGGGACGCGCGTGGCGTGCTGGATCGCATCAGCTTCGCTAGCAATGGGGAAGGCTTCGCACTTTGCAAGGCATACGAGATTGAGAACGCTCTCCATACGATTGATGAGGCTATTGCCCACCTCGACGACGATGTTCGCTGGGGAGAGTAGTGCCGTGCTCAACCTCAACCGTGCTTCCCTTTCGCTCGAGCCAATAAATATCGCCGTCAATGAAGCGATCGAGCGCGCCGCCGCGACAACAGCGGAGTTGCCACGTCCGTACCTCGGAGCGTCGATTGTCGGACACGAATGCGCGCGTCGTTGCCAGTACGATTGGTGGTGCAAGCCCGTGCTCGCGGCCAGGACGCGCGAGATCTTCGACCGCGGGCACTATTTTGAGGAGCGTGCGCGGCGGCATCTTATGGCGGTCGGGTTTAAGTTTGCGCCACCCGAAGCGCTCGCCTTCACAGCCGCAGGTGGGGCACTACGCGGCCATGCCGACGGGATCATTCATAGCGGTCCGAACCTGCCGGGCGCCTATCTGATCTACCCCCTTGTCTGGGAGCATAAGGCGGTCAATGCCAAGAACTGGCGCGCGGTGGAACGCGACGGGCTCGAGAAAACCTTTCCGCAATACGCCGCGCAGATCTCGCTCTATCAAGCCTACCTCGACGTTACCAATCCCGCGCTGTTCACGGTGACGAATGCCGACACCTGCGAGTGGTTGCACTTCCTCGTACCATTCAACGCCGAGCGCGCGCAGCTATGGTCCGACCGCGCTGTGAACATCATCGAGGCAACGCGCGCCGGGGAATTGCTGCCGCGCGCCTTCGACGACCCGGAAGACTGGCGTTGCCGGATCTGCGCGCACAAAGAGCGGTGCTGGGGAGTCAAATGACTAACGACGCCCAAGATCGCGTTGCAGTGACTGTGACAGGTTGGGAGACAGAGATGTACTCGGTGGAATTGGAAAATCGCCTACACGCGATATGGGAAAAACAGGCTCAGCTCGAGCTGTCGCTTTATCGTGCCAATGTAAATTGGTTTGATGCGTGGCCAGTCGATGCGCCGCGCGAGCTGCGTAAAATGGTCGCTGATGTACTCGAAGTGGCCTGCGAGCTGGACGCAATCGCCCGTGATCTTGAGATGGAACTTAAGGCAAAAGATGAATGGGGAGCACAGCCGCCGCCGAACTTGTGAAAGGTCTTGCCGAGGCGGAGCGAGATAGATGCACACAGCGTCTTGGCGAGATCGTGCAGATGTCGCGCAAACCAGAAAAGTGAATTGGGCGACGCACAAAGAGCGATGCTGGAGTGAACGATGCGGAACACTATCAACGACGCGGATGCGCAAGGCCGCGTTTACCGTCTTGCCAGCGACATCTTGACCGTCCTGGCCGGCAACGATTCCGCAGAGGCGCATACCGCTCAGGCATTGGCCGTGGTCGCCACGATGTGCATTCTTGCCCCGAACGATGCGGCAGCGCGTCTGCAGGCGGCAGAGGGGTTCGCGCAGCAGGTGCGCGAACTCGTTGGGCGCGAGGACATCGTTGAGTGGATCACGGACTCTATCATTCACGTGTCGCAAGCGGGGCGGGGGTAAGCCGTGGCGCTCCCACACGAACTCGCCGCCAAGCTTGGCAAACCGATCCGCTTGCTGGCGTCGGACAGCAGGGGCGAGGCCTTTGCCGCGCTGTGCGCCATCGCGCGCTTGCTGCAGGCCTATAACCAAAGCTTTCACACGCTTGCCGATCACGTCGAGAGCGGCGGTGGCGGCCTGAGCGAAGCCGACAAGCAGAAGATCAGCGCTGCGATCGAAAGCGCCCGCATCGAAGGCTACGCCGAGGGTGTGAGGGCGGCGGAAAGCAAGCAGCACGGCACCGGCGCCTTCCGCAACACCAACGGCGCGCTCGAATGGACCGAAGTCGCGCGTTACTGCCAGCGGGAGAAGCAACGGCTCCCCGCCAAGCACCACAAGTTCATCGATGATATGGCGGCGCGCACCGTGTACGGGCGCGAGCCGACGCCAAATCAGCACCGATATTTGCATTTTTTATTTTTTAAGCTCGGCGGAAAAATCACATGAGAGCGACGCCCTATGGCCGTCCGTACGAACCAGCCGAGCCCGATCCCGGTCCCGGCTGGCTGCGCTCGCGGTTCATGGGACAACGCTACCCGCGGCCCGGCATCGCGGCGTGCGGGCGACCAAACTGCCCGGTGTGCGGCGGACACGCGCAATCGTTCGCGCGCGAGCCGGTGGAGACTAACAAACAAACGCTCATCCGTTGGCGCTAGGAGACAGTCATGGCCGGCGTCGCATTTATAATTACTAACGCAATGAAGGACGCGCTCCGCAGCCGCGGCCTCACCGATGTCGAGATCGGGCAGCTCACTCCGGCGGAGGCGCAAAAAATTCTATCGACGCCCGATCCGCGCGCCGTGCGTGAATGCATCCAGGCAATCGCGGCACAGGCAAAGTCAGTGCTCTGCGCGAGCGTAAATCCCGGCGTGTTGCAGCTCATCCGCCTACACCCGATGTCCAAGGACCTGGTGCCGACCCGCTACACGCTCGACGACGTCGAGGGCATGATCAAGGCTGCAATCGCCGACTGCGAGGCCGGCCACAACGTCTACATCGAGGGTCGCACACTTCCGGCGAGTTTGCGCGGCGGCGAGCGCGGCAAGCTCGAGGCTACGATCGCGGTGTTCGCCCTTGTGATCGACAGCGACGCCGACAAAGGCATGGGCTGGACGCCGCCGGCGACGATCCGCCCAAGCATGATCGTGGAGACCTCGCCTGGCAATTTTCAGTTCTGGCTCTTCCTGCGAGTGGCGCTCGACGCCGAGCGGGCACAGAAGCTGGGCGAGCGCATCCGTCACGCCGTCAACAGCGATCACGACACCGGCAATCCGAGCCAGCCCTATCGCGTCGCCGGGACAATTAACTATCCCTCACCCGAGAAGACCCGGCGCGGACGCACCACCGTATGGACCCGGCTCATCGCGCTCGACCCTACCTCACTGTGGACCCCGGAGGACATCGAGCGGGCGTTTCCGGCGGCGGTGCAGCAGTCCAAGGGCAACGGCAGCGGTGCGTCCGTATCGGGCGGCAATGGTGGTGCAGCCGCGCCGATGAGCTCGAGCTCGCCAATGCCGACCGGTGGCTCTAACGAAGCCGACATCCCGAGCGACACGATGCGCGTCATCCGCAACGGTCCCACCAAGGGCAACGCACGTGATCGCTCGCTTGCATTCTGGAACGTGGTGATGGTGCTCAAGGGGTTCGGCTTCACGCCTGCCGATATCCTCGAGCTATTCGAGCGCCACCCAGATGGCATCGCCAAGAAATACGAGGGGCGGCTCCAGCACGAGATCGAACGCGCCTATGACAAGATCGAGGATGCGCCCGCACCTGTATCCAAACCTGCCCCTGCCCCTGCCCCTGCCCCTGCACCCGCGCCCGGAGGGATGTCCAAAGCACTCGCTGACGTTCACGCAGTCTTCAAGAAATGGCTGGGCGAGGATTACGACACCGACGTGCTTGATGCCGTGCTCGCCGCGGGCGCGGCCGAGCGGCTGACTGGCGATCCGCTCTGGCTGCTGGTGATCTCCGGCCCCGGCAACGCCAAGACCGAGACCGTGCAGGCGCTCGCCGGCGCGGGCGCGCACGTCACCAGCACAATCACGTCCGAGGGCGCCTTGCTATCGGCGAGCCCGCGTCAGGGACGGGCCACCGGTGGGTTGCTATGCAAACTCGGCCCCCGTGGGTTGCTGGTCATCAAGGACGTAACTTCGCTGCTCTCAATGGACGGCAGAGCACGCAACCTCGTTCTGGCCGCGCTGCGCGAGGTCTATGACGGAAAGTGGGAGCGCAACGTCGGGATCGGCGGCGGGCGTACGCTTGCTTGGATCGGCCGTATCGCCATCGTCGGCGCCTGCACCACCGCTTGGGATACGGCGCATCTTGTCATCGCCATCATGGGTGACCGCTTCGTCGTCGTTCGCGCCGATTCAGAAGGCGCGCAGAC
>Ga0306922_10006730_pt1 | contig 11032 bp, 6 predicted proteins | sample sta12Cox44000082_FD_203758 | JGI IMG/M metagenome (GOLD analysis project Ga0306922, IMG submission 203758) | Lab enrichment of tropical soil microbial communities from Luquillo Experimental Forest, Puerto Rico - statoxic.12C.oxic.44.000.082 (v2)... | ecosystem: Environmental > Terrestrial > Soil...
TCAGAAGGTTGACGCTTTAGCCGGGAGGCGCATAGGAGATTTTGCCGAGGATGGCCGGACCGCGCGCGCCGGTCGCAGAAGGAAGATTCGCCGGGCGCCGGTGAAACGTTTCATAAGCCAGCAGAGCGAAGGCGAAGGCTTCCTTGGCGTCTTCGGGCATGCCCAAGCGGGAGGACGTCAGGACCGACAGGAATGGAACTTGTTTTGTGCGTGGTGGAAAACCTTGGGCAGGCGCGGCCAACCTCATTTCCGCAAGAGCTTTCTTGGGAAGCGCAGTGAGTGGAGCGATGGCAAAAGCCGAAAGTTGTTCGAAGAGCAGAGGGTTATGTGCGCCGCCGCCGGAGACGATGAGTTGGTGGATCCGGTGATTAGGCAGGACAAAACGATCGAGAGCGTCGGCCACCGAAGCCGCCGTGAACGCAGTGGCGGTGTGAATGAGGTCATTGGGTTTAGCCTGATAACGTTGACCGAGAGCAAGGAGCTTTTTGATATAGGTGACGCCGAAGTATTCACGCCCGGTGGACTTGGGCGGTTTGCGCTTAAGGTAGGGATCTTGGAGAAGAACCTTCAGCAGTGGCGGGTTGATTCGGCCACTTCGCGCGAGGCGAGCGTCTTTGTCGAAACGCAGCCGGCCGTCTGTGAAATGTTGGACAAGGGCGTCGATAAGCATGTTCGCGGGGCCGGTGTCGAAGGCAAAAACCTCTGAAGGCTTCGCCTTGGCGGGGATGACGGTAATGTTGGCGATGCCGCCGAGATTGAGGGAGACGCGACCGAGTTTCGGATGGCGATAAAGAAGATAGTCGACGTAGGGAACCAGCGGGGCGCCCTGCCCGCCGAGAGCCATGTCCGCGGGGCGAAAATCAGAAACCGTGGTGATGCCGGTGCGGGCGGCGATAACCGAGCCTTCGCCGATTTGGAGAGTGGAAGCCGTGGGTGCCCCGAAATACTTGGAGGCGAGGCCTTGGTGAAAGATCGTTTGGCCGTGGGAGCCGATGAGGGAGACGCGCCTTGGTGACACGCGGAAGCGGCCGCAGGCGGCGAGGGCGGCTTCGGCAAAAATTCCCCCCAGCCGGAAGTTGAGCTGACTCAGGTCTCCCGCACGTATCGGTTGCTGCTCGGCGACGCGAAGGATCTCTTTGCGCAGCGGGCGAGGAAACTCGAACGAAGTCTCATCGAGTAACTTCGCGTTTAGGTTCGGAGCCGCGCCGGAGATGCGAGCGAGGGCCACATCAATTCCGTCAGCGGACGTGCCGGACATGAGGCCGAGGACGAGCATGTCAGCATTATCGGAGATTACTGCTTCCCGGTTCGCTGCAAAATCCGGGGTTGGTCCTCATCTTCGAAACAGGCAAGCCAACGCCGGAAAATTGTACGCATACCCCGACCAAGGATTTTCTCCGAGGCCCTCGCCTAACGGCCTGGGTTTTGGCCTTCGAAGCCGCTCAAAATACCCTTGTGACGCTTCGAAGCGACAAAAGCTCGGATTAAAGCTTGTTTGTGCAGCAACGGGTTGCTCATGAGATTTGTTTCTTGAGTTCGGCGAGGAGGTTGAGGGCGTCGAGAGGTTTCAATTCGTCGAGGTCGGCGTCGCGCAGCTTGTCGAGGACGGCGCGATCGAGCGCGGTGAAAAGGATTTGTTGATGGCCGTTGCTGCCGGAGCCATCGCCGGTGGCGCCCGGAGAGAGTGTCTCGCTGAGCTCATGCTCGCTTTGCTCGTGGCGCTTCAAGACTTCGCGGGCGCGCTCAATGACGGAGCGTGGGAGGCCGGCGAGGCGAGCGACTTCGATGCCATAGCTTTTGTCGGCGCTGCCGGGCTCGACGCGGCGAAGAAAAATGATTTCGCTGGGCGTTTCTTTCACGGACACGTGGACGTTTTTCACGCCCGGGAGAAGATCGGCGAGTTCGGTGAGCTCGTGATAGTGGGTGGCGAAGAGCGTGCGCGCGCGAGTGTGTTTCTGGAGATGCTCTACGACGGCCCAGGCGATGGAAAGCCCGTCGAAGGTTGCCGTGCCGCGGCCAACTTCGTCGAGAAGGACCAGGCTGGAAGGGGTAGCGTAATTGAGGATGGCGGCAACTTCGCTCATCTCGACGAGGAAAGTTGACCGGCCGCGCGCAAGATTGTCACTTGCGCCGATGCGCGTGAAGATGCGGTCGGTGATGGGAAGCTTGGCCTGGCGCGCGGGAACGAAGCAACCCACCTGGGCCATGAGAATAATGAGCGCGGCCTGGCGAAGATACGTTGATTTGCCCCCCATGTTCGGGCCGGTGATGAGAAGGAGTTGCTGGCGGCCGGGCTCGAAGCACAGATCGTTGGGAACAAAGCGCTCGCCGCGCTGGCGGAGAAGTTCTTCGATGACCGGATGGCGGCCGCCGATGACGAGCAATTCGCCGGTGGAATTGAATTCGGGGCAGGTGTAGCCGCGGTCGGCGGCAAGCTTGGCGAAGGCCGCAAGAACGTCGAGCTGAGCGACCGCGGAAGCAGTGCGCCGCAGGCGCGGGGCTTTGGCGGCCACCGAGGAGCGTACGTCGATAAAGAGCTGGCGCTCGATTTCGAGAATGCGCTCGTCGGCAGCGAGGATTTTGCGCTCGTACTCCTTGAGCTCGGGGGAGGTGAAGCGCTCGGCGTTGACAAGAGTTTGCTTGCGCTCGTAGTCAGCGGGCGCGAGATGCAGATTGGGCTTGGAAATTTCGATGTAGTAGCCGAAAACCTGGTTGAAGCGGATTTTGAGCGAACCGATGCCGGTGCGTTTTCGCTCGCGCTCCTCCATTGCGGCGATGATTTGCTTGCTGTGCTGGCTGAGGTTGCGCAACTCGTCGAGTTCGGCGTGGTAGCCAGCGCGAATGATGCCCGGTTCGGTGGCAAGGGCGGGAGGCTCGTCCGAGATGGCGCGTTCGAGGCCGTCGCGGACGTCGGAGAGTTCGTCGATTTCTTCATGGAGGAGTCGCAGGAGTTCGCTGCCGCCGATAGTGGGAGGTGTGACAAAATTCTTCAAGACCGGGAGCTGGCCGAGAGATTTGCGCAAGACTACAAGTTCGCGGGGAGTCGCAAGCCCCAGAGTTATGCGGCTAGTGAGGCGCTCGAGGTCAAGAATGCCGCGAAGCTCTTTACGGATTTCGCCGCGCACCACGGTTTGTTGCACCAGATGCGTAACCGCGGCCAAGCGGGCTTCGATGGCGTCGCGATCGATGAGCGGGCGAAGAATCCACGAGCGCAGAAGGCGCGCCCCCATGCCGGTTACGGTGACATCGAGGGCGGCAATCAAAGTCGTCGGACCGGAAGTGCGCCCGGATTCCTCGGAGAAAATAGGCGTGAGCAGCTCGAGATTGCGGACGGAAACCGGATCGAGAACAAGCGTGTCGCGATGTTCGTAGTAGCGGACGCGATCGAGATGGCCGAGGGCCTCGACGCTGGTGGCGTCGGGTTTTTCGCGGACTTCGCCGGAGCGATCGCCGCGGACGGCGTTTTCGCGCAGGTAATGAATCACGGCTCCGGCAGCCGAAAGGGCTTGCGGATGATTGTCGAGGCCGAATCCGGTGAGTTCGGCGACGCCGAATTGCTCGCGAAGAATGCGTTCGCCGTAGTCTCGCTGGAAGGTCCAGTCTTCGAGGCGGGACTCGATTCCGCCGGTTCCTTCGAGAAGGGAAGTCTTCGCGGTTTCGAAGAGCTGCTGCGGACGAGGGAGCAAAGTCTCGCGCGGGCGAAGAAGCTGGAGCTCGTCGCGCAGAGCTTCGTCCGCGCGCATTCCGGAGAATTCCGTGGCTTGAAACTCGCCGGTCGAGAGATCCACAAACGCGAGGCCAATGGGTGAGCCGGATGGATGGGGCGCGACGGCGGCAAGGAAATTGTTTTCGCGGATATCGAGGACGCCGAGATCGGTGGCAGTGCCAGGAGTGATGACGCGCACAACTTCGCGGCGCACGAGTTTTTTGCCGGGACCAGCCTGTTCCATCTGGTCGCAAATGGCGATCTTGAAGCCGGCGCGAATCAATCGGGCGAGATAGCCTTCCGCGGCGTGATAGGGAACGCCGCACATGGGGATGGGCTGGCCTTTTTCGCGGTTGCGGGAGGTCAGCGTGATTTGGAGTTCACGCGAAGCGATCATGGCATCTTCGTAAAACAGCTCGTAAAAATCGCCCAGTCGGAATAACAGCAGCGCGTGCGGATAGCGCGCCTTGATGGCGTGATACTGCTGCATCAGAGGTGTGGCTGGCTCGGTCATGCGGAACTTGCCAGGTGCCCGTCTTCCGGTTTCCCTACAGAGTCCCTAATAATGGCGTATCGCCATAAAAACGCAAGTGCTCGGCCTGTGACAAAGAGTGGAGGAAAAGATTTCGTCTTTTCAAGCAACGCTTGCCGAGGATTCAGTCGCAAATGCCCAACTGCGTAAGCAGAAATGCGTAATCCAAAGCGATCTCGCGGAGGTAGTCGTAGCGGCCGGAAGCGCCGCCGTGACCCGCGCCCATGTTGATTTTAAGCAGCAACGGATTGGAATCCGTCTTCAGTGTACGCAGCTTGGCCGCGTATTTCGCGGGCTCCCAGTACATCACTTGACTGTCATGGAGCGCGGTTTTTAGAAGCATCGCGGGGTAGGCCTTCGGTTCGAGATTCGTGTACGGACAGTATTGTTTGATGCGAAAATAGTCTTCCGAGATTTGCGGGTTACCCCATTCCTCATATTCGCCGACGGTCAGAGGAAGCTCAGCGTCTAGCATGGTGTTCAAGACATCGACGAAGGGCACCTGGCTGAGGATGACACGAAACAGCTCGGGGCGCTGGTTCGTAACCGCGCCCATGAGCAGGCCACCGGCGCTGCCGCCTTGGATGGCCAGCTTTTGGGGAGAAGTGCAGCGCTCCGCGATTAGATGCTCGGCAGCGGCGATGAAGTCGCTAAAGGTGTTCTGTTTATTCTTCATGCGGCCGGCGTCATGCCAGGGTTTGCCGAGCTCGCCGCCGCCCCGAACGTGCGCAATGGCATAGATCACGCCACGATCCAGGAGGCTTAGCCGATTCGAGTTAAAGTCGACGGGCATGGAAATGCCGTAGCTGCCATAGCCGTAAAGGAGTAGCGGAGCGGCACCAGTGAGAGGAGTGTCGCGGCGGTAGACCATAGAGATCGGGATGCGCGTGCCGTCAGAGGCCGTGGCGTGCACGCGCCGGCTGACGTAATGCGAAGGGTCGTACCCGCCGAGCACCGGTTGCTGCTTGCGAAGGACGCGCTCGCGGGTGCGGACGTCGTAGTCGAATACGGAACGAGGCGTGACAAAGGAATCGTACCGGAAGCGCACGTAGGAAACGTCGAATTCAGGATTGTCCCCGAGGGAAGCGTTGTAGGCAGGTTCCGTGAATTCGATCCGGTGCGAGGAGGCCAGGGCGTTTTCAGCGTCCGCACGCAAATCCACGATGCGTAGGTTGGGAAGGCCGCCTTGGCGCTCGAGTAAAACAAGGTGATCTTTGAAGGCTTGGGCGGAAGCGAGCATCACCTCGGGACGGCTGGGAATCATCTCACGCCAGTACTCGGGACCCGGTTGCCTGACAGGGCTAGCGACCAGGCGAAACGTGCGACCGCCCGAATTTGTACGAATAAAGAAAAGCTCTTCCCCAAAGCCGGCTAGAGGCCCGGGATGGTGGTCGGCGTAGTACTCGTGATTGCCCTCGCGAGGTGCGATTAATTGGAATTGGCCAAACGGGTCGGCAGCGCGGAGGAAACGGACTTCGCTCGCGGTGTGACTGGCCGAGGTGAGTAAAAGGTATCCGCGGCTGCGGGTGCGCTCGATCTCCACGTGGAAACGCTCGTCGCTTTCCTCGTAGACGAGCGCATCGGGACCGCCTGAGCCGAGCACGTGTCGATACAGGCGATACGCGCGCTTCGTGACTTCGTCTTCGATAGTATAGAAGAGCGTTCGGTTGTCGGCGGCCCAAGCGACGCTCGTGACACGCGCGATGCGCCCGGGCAGCGTTTCGCCAGTCCGAAGGTCCTTCCAGTAAAGCGTGTATTGACGGAATCCGGTCGTATCGGTTGAATAGGCGAGCCAATGGTTGTCATCGCTGATCTCGAAGGCATCTCCTCCGAGGAAGGAATGTCCCTCGGCAAGCTGATTCAAGTCGAGCAGAAGTTCTTCCGGGGCGGGTTCGCTCGGTTCCGAGGCCACAGAGGAAAGCCCGAGAGCTTTGCCGACTCCGCCCGGCGTCCGGTTCCGCCGGCGGTAATGGTAAGGATACTGCTTGCCTTCGACCGTTTTGGTGAAGTAGAGATACCCGCGCAAGCGATAGGGGACCGAAAGGTCGGTCTCGAGGATGCGCCCGAGCATTTCTTGATAGAGTTTCTCCTGGAAATCCAGACTGGGCTTCAGAATGACGTCGGTGTAGGCGTTCTCGGCATCGAGATAGGCAAGGACTTCCGGTGAATCCTTGCGCCGGAGCCAGTCGTAATGGTCGACGCGGCGGTCGCCGTGAATGATGTGCTCGAGAGGCTCACGCCGTGCCAGGGGCGGGGTGGGGGCTCGATCCGGGACGTTCTTGTCTGAAATCGCTGGCGATGTATTCTGGGAGTCTCGGTTCACAGGGCTCTTTTGCACATAGGCACGGTAAGCGGTCGCTTTCCATCGGGGTTGCCATGTGCCCGGCTGAAGGATTCGATTCCTTCGCTATACTAGCGGAAGTCGCCAACCGACAAAAGGCACGGGCAAGTAGTTTCGAAGAACTGGAAAATCGCCGTGGCGCACGAAAGAGAAATCAAGCTAAAGATCGAGGATGTACAGGCCTTCCGGCGGCTTTTGAAGAAGCTCGGGGCCGAGCCTGTGGGCTCGGGACCAGGCCGAGTACATGAAGAAAACGTCATTTTCGACACGCCGCAGGGAGGGCTGGCGAAACACGGCCAGTTGCTGCGCATTCGCACCGAGACACTCGAAGGCGGCGGAAAGTCAAGAACGGCGCGGCCGAAGCCGCGCGTGGTGCTGACCTTCAAGAGGCCCGTCCCGAGGCGGGCAGCCTCGGACGGAAAGGGGTTTTCCGCTGGCCCCCACAAACTACGAGAAGAGATCGAGATGGAGGTCACCGATGCGGCAACGCTCGCCACGATTTTTGAAGGGCTGGGGATGGCCGGTTGGTTCCGCTATGAGAAGTACCGAACCACATTTCGACTTCCGGCTTCGAAGGCCTGGGCTCGGGGGCTGCTGATTGAGTTGGATGAAACGCCGATCGGGACGTATGTGGAACTGGAAGGGCCCGCCGATGCGATTGACCGAGCCGCCCTCGAGCTGGGCTATTCGAAACGGGACTATGTCTTGAAGAACTACCTCACTTTGTACGTCGAACAGTGTCGCCGCAAAGGCATCGAGCCCGCGCACATGGTTTTTTCCTAAGCGGGGCTTCACCTGCTCGAGTAGCTTGATGGAAAAAAATCTGCTTTAACGTGATTCTGCGCTTGACATTACGATAAGCGCAGCTTATCAATGCAATGAACACAGCAGAAGCGGTCACCAATGATACCTGGACCCTTGCGATGAGCACGAGCAACGAACTCGAGCCTGGCCCTAGAAGCTTCCGGAAGCTGTGTGCCCGAGAGCGGATTCAAGGGCTGCGAATCCCGATGGAGTCGCCTAAAGGCCAGGCAAAGGCGCTGCGGGGCGGGTGGGGAGGGTTCATCGGCGGCTGAAGGTAAGTCCAATTGTGTCAGGCACTTGCCCGCCGCCGAGGTTCTTCGGTGAGCGGGTTTTTTGTTGCCGGATTTGGCTTCGGTAGGGCAACGCGGTCAGGGGCGGGCCGGGAACGATGGGCAGGAGGTGGGAACCGATGGAGATTTACGCCACAGAACTAATGGGCGTCAAGACGTATGACGTCAAAGGGCACTATGTGGGGCGCGTCCGCGAATTCTTCATTGAGCCTGCCGAGGCGCCGAATCGCATCTCACACTTTCTGCTGTCGCGCGGCCGCTTTCAGCCGCTGGTAGCCAAGCACAATCAAGTGGCTTCGGTGTCCGATGGAAAGATCCAGCTGAACGTAGGAGAGAAGGCCCTCGAGATTTACCAGCCCAACGAATCGTGGCTGGCCGTGCAGAAAGACCTGCTGGACCAGCAGATCATCGACACCCGCGGACGAAAAGTGGTGCGCGTGAACGACCTGGACCTGGCCGAACAACGGTCCAACGGGAATGTGGAGTTGCGCCTGACACAGGTAGACGTGGGGCTTCCGGGGGCGGTCCGGCGGCTGCTGCAAGGCGTGGTTCCCTCCAAGGTAGTGCGCAAGTTGCAGAGTCAGCTGCCCCAGCGTTCCATCCGCTGGGAGTTCGTCAACTTGATTGAACCGGACCCGCTCCGCCGGGTGAAGCTGCGCATCACCCACGAAAAACTCGAAGACCTGCATCCGGCTGATCTAGCGGACATCATGGAAGACCTTTCGGCTTCGGAACGCCAGAGCATCATCGCGTCCTTGGACGAACAAACGGCAGCGGCGGTCTTGGGCGAATTGGACGCGCGGCTGACGACGCAGATCGTCGAGGATCTCGATCCGGAGAAGGCGGCCGACATACTAGAGGAAATGGCACCGGACGCGGCCGCCGACGTGCTCGCGGAGTTGCCCAAGGAGACTTCCGAGGAATTGCTGGAGGAGATGCCAGGGCACGAGGCCAGGGAGGTTCGCGAATTGTTGGAGTTTGACCCGGCAACGGCGGGCGGAATGATGAACACGAAGTTTGTGTTTGTAAGCGAGTCCGCGACACGGGAGGAAGTGCTCGATTGGATGCGCAAGCAGGACCAGAGCTTCGAACAATTGGACGCTATCGTCTTGCTGGATGGAAAAGCCCAGTATTCCGGTGTGGTTCCCGTGGTGCGGCTGCTCCTGGCGGAGCCAGCTGAGCGCTTGGGGGCGCTGCGGATGGAGCCGCTCGTCAGCCTGTCACCGGAAGCTGACGAGAAGGAAGTGTTCCAGCTCTTTGACAAATACAATTTGCGGATGCTGACGGTGGTGGATAAAGACAATCGACCGGTTGGGGCGATTGCCGTGGACGACGTGGTCTCGCATCTGGTGAAGCGTTAGCAAGGCAGCGAGGCGAAGTGAACTGGCCAGTATTGTTGAGATCGGGCGTAGAAAATCTTCAGACTCGCGGCGCCAGCCTGCAGCGGCGGCTGCGCAGCCTGCGGCGGCGGCTATTGTTGTTGCTGGCGGTCGTCGGGCCGGGACTGATCACCTCCAATGTGGACAACGATGCCGGGGGGATCTCCGTTTACACGCAAGCTGGCGCGCAGTACGGCTATGCGCTCCTGTGGTCGCTGATTCCCATGACCATTGCGCTGTACGTTACCGAAGAGATGTGCGCGCGCATGGGCGTGGTCACCGGGAAGGGGCTCTCTGACCTCATTCGGGAAGAATTTGGGTTCCGCCCAACGTTCTTCGTGATGATCACGGGGTTTTTCGTGGATTTGGCCAACGTGGTGGCGGAGTTCGCCGGCGTCGCGGCGGCCATGCAAATTTTTCATGTAAGCAAATACGTTGCGGTTCCGCTCGCGGCGATACTCGTATGGATTCTGGTGATTCAGGGAACTTACAGGCAGGTGGAAGTCATCTTTCTTTTTGCCTGCATACTGTATTTGTCCTATGTGTTTTCCGCCATTCTGGCAAGGCCCGATTGGCTGATTGCCGCAAAGCACACGGTGATTCCGAATGTGCGCCTGGATTCGGGGTATCTGATCATGTTGACGGGGCTGATCGGGACGACCATTGCGCCCTGGCAGTTTTTCTATCTTCAGGCGGGTTTTGTGGAGAAGAAGGTTGGACCGCGGCAGTATCCGCAGGCACGCGCGGATGTCATCGTCGGCAGCATCAGCTGCATGGTGATCGTGTTCTTCATTATCGTTTGCACGGCGGCAACTCTGTATGTCTCCGGCCACCGAGACATCAATGACGCGGCGCTGGCGGCTCAGGCGCTGATTCCGCTGGCGGGAAAATGGGCCGGCACGCTGTTTGCTTTTGGCCTGTTGAATGCTTCGTTGTTTGCGGCGTCGATTCTGCCCCTTTCCACAGCTCACGTCATTTGTGAAGGGTTGGGATTCGAGGCCGGGCTCGACCACAAATTTACCGAAGCGCCGATCTTCTACTGGCTGTACACGGTGTTGATCGTCGTGGGAGGGGGAGTCGTGCTCTTGCCGCGTGCCCCACTGTGGAAGATCTTGATTTTTTCGCAGGTGGGCAACGGGATTTGGCTGCCCGTAGTGGTCATTTTTATCTTGTTGTTGGTGAACCGGCGGGACTTGATGGGCGATTACGTCAACACGATGACCTACAACATCGTGGCGTGGGTGACCGCGATCGGGATGATCGTGCTGACGCTGATTCTTACCTATACCGCGCTGTTTCAGCCGGGCTCGCCGCCAGCCACCTGATGCGGGTCAAGATGTTACGTTGGGCACGCTCCCATTGCGCCACACCAACAGCGTGTGTTAACTTTGCGGCGTAAAGAGATTTTTGAGAAAAACCATCTGCAGACAGGCTTGTGTCACAAACCAAAATCCACAAAGCGCTGAGCGGGCCGACGTTAGAGTCGCTGGGGCCGGTAACTGCGGAAGAGGCCCAGCTGCTCGAGAGGCTGGATCTGGCGCGTCTGCCGAGGCACGTAGCGGTGATTATGGATGGCAATGGTCGCTGGGCGCAGAAGCGGCACCTGCCCCGAATCGCCGGGCATCGTTCGGGAACGCAGACCGCGCGCACGACCATCGAAACCTGCGCGCGACTGAAGATCGAAGCGCTGACACTGTATGCTTTTTCGGTGGAGAATTGGCGGCGGCCGAAAACGGAAATCGACTTCCTCATGCAGCTCTTGCGGGAATACCTGAAAAAAGAGATGCCTCTGCTGCAGAAGAATGAGATTCGCATGCGTTTTCTCGGCCGCCTCGAGGAGTTGCCGGCTGCGGTGCAAAGGGACGTGCGCGAAGCGATGGACAAGACGGCGGGGAATACGGGCATGGTGCTTTGCGTGGCGCTGAATTATGGCGGGCGCGCGGAAATTGTCGATGCCATGAACGCCATTCTCGGCGAGCA
>Ga0306922_10006738_pt1 | contig 11028 bp, 10 predicted proteins | sample sta12Cox44000082_FD_203758 | JGI IMG/M metagenome (GOLD analysis project Ga0306922, IMG submission 203758) | Lab enrichment of tropical soil microbial communities from Luquillo Experimental Forest, Puerto Rico - statoxic.12C.oxic.44.000.082 (v2)... | ecosystem: Environmental > Terrestrial >...
CGCCGGATTGCGCTCAAGGAAGCCATGCACTGGGGAAGCTGCGCCGAGCGGCTCCAGCAGCTCGATCTTGGTGTTCGGCAGTTCGACCAGGACTACCGTGACCCCGTGCGCGGGCAGCGGGCAAGGCTCCGAGACCCGGGCGCCGAGGACCCGCTGATAGAGCTCGCTTGCGGCCGACAGATCGGGCACGACAATCGCAACATGGTTCAGCCTTCCGATCATCGCCCACACTCGCGTTAAAAACTGCCCCTCACCCTAACCCTCTCCCCGCTGGAGCGGGGCGAGGGAATCTCCGCCTGTGCTCCCCTCGCGGGGAGAGGGCCGGGATGAGGGGCGCATCGCACGATCTTTGGATCTCAGATCCTAACCAGATGGATTTCGACCAGCGGTCTTTTGCCGAAGCGTTCGTTCAGAACACGGCGCAATCCCCGCAGGACCGCGTCGCGCACCACTTCGTCGTCGCGGCGAGGCCCCGCCGGCAGCTCATCGAGCGCCCGCTCGACGGCGCCGCGCAAAGCCGGCATGGCGGCGGTCGCAACCGCGGTCTCGACCACACCGATTACGCTGATCGTTGGTGGTGCCACCAGGCGGCCTTGGCGATCCAGCACCAGGGTAGCGACGGCGTTGCCGTCGAAGATGACGCGACGGCGGTCCTTCAACGCGGTGCCACCGAGGGGCAGGAGGCATTTGCCGTCGCTGGCCAGCCTTCCGACCGGCACGTCATCGACGACAACAGCACCACTCGGTGTGAATCGGACCATGTCGCCGTTCTGAATGACCAGCGGTTGCTGGACCTGGCACTCGCCGGCGAGACGGGCATGGGCGATCAGATGGCGGGCTTCGCCATGAACCGGGATGGCGACCTTGGGGCGCACCATCTGGTACATGCGCACGAGCTCGTCGCGCGCGGGATGACCGGAGACGTGGACGAAATGATCCTCCTCGGTAACAATCTCGACCCCGAGCCGGACAAGGGCGTTCTGCAACCGGTTGATCGCCTTCTCGTTGCCGGGAATGATGCGCGACGAAAAAATCGCCACATCTCCAGTCTCGAGCACGATGTTCGGATGGTCCTCGCGCGCGATCCTAGCGAGGGCCGCGCGTGGCTCACCCTGGCTTCCGGTACAGATCAGCACGATCCGATCCCGCGGGATGTAGCCGGCTTCGTCCTCGGTCAGAAAACGCGGCAGATCGCCGAGATAACCGTTGTCGCGGGCGGCCTTGTCGATCCGCCATAGCGAGCGTCCGACCAACGCCACATCGCGGCCATGCGCAGCCGCGGCCCGGGCGATCGTCTCGAGGCGTGCTACATTCGAGGCAAAGCAGGCCACCGCGACGCGAGCGTCATAGCGGCCGATCAGCTCGATCAGCGAGCGGCGTAAATCGGCCTCGGAGCCCGAGGTGCCAGGCCGCAGCGCGTTCGTCGAATCGCCGATCATCGCGAGGACGCCCTCGTCCCCGAGTTTTATCAGTGCCGCCTCATCCGCCGTCGAACCGATCAGCGGGTCCGGATCCAACTTCCAGTCCCCGGTATGCAACACGGTCCCGACTGGTGTGCGGAGCGCGATCGCATTCGGCTCGGGGATCGAATGGGTCAAGGTGATCAGTTCGAGGTCGAAAGGGCCGATCGAGAACCGGCCAGACATCGGCACAACATTGATTTTGACTCGGTCGACAAGCCCAGCCTCGATGAGTTTTGCGCGCAACAACGACGCGGTAAACGGGGTCGCCCAGACCGGGCAGCGCAGCTGCGTCCAGAGATAAGGAATGGCCCCAATATGGTCCTCATGAGCGTGCGTCGCGACAATGCCGAGCAGGCGGTCGCGGCGTTCGACGATGAATGCGGGATCGGGCATGACGACATCGAGCCCGGGCTGCGTGTCGTCTCCAAAGGTAACGCCGCAATCGATGATGAGCCAGTCGCCGGCAAAGCCGTAGACGTTTAGGTTCATCCCGATCTCTCCCGTGCCGCCGAGCGGGACAAAGTGGAGCGCGTTCGCGTCGTCCACTTGGTGCGGGAGATCGTTCATTTGTTGCTGTTACGTTGATAAATCAGACGAAGCCCCCATAAGGTCAGATCGGGGTCGACATGGCTGATGATCTCGGTCGCTCCGGCAATCAATGGAGCCAGACCACCGGTCGCGATCACTTCCATTGTCTCGCCGCGCTCGGCTCGAATGCGTTGGACGATGCCCTCAACCAGCCCCACATAACCCCAGAACACACCGGATTGCATCGCCGGAATGGTGCTGCGCCCAACGACGCCGGGTGGGCGTCGGATGCCGATCCGGGGCAGCTGGGCTGCGGCCATATCGAGCGCCCGCAACGATAGATTGATGCCCGGGGCAATCACGCCCCCACAGTAATTGCCGAGCCGATCGATTACATCGAAGGTTGTCGCAGTCCCGAAATCAAGGGCGATCAGTGGCGGCCGATAGCGGTCCTGGGCGGCGATCGCGTTGGCGACGCGGTCAGCGCCGACCTCCTCTTTTGGCATGTCGACATCGATGCCGATGCCGAGAAAGCAGTCCGGGCGACCGACCAAGAGCGGCTCGCTGGCGAAGTAACGCTGGCACAGCCGCACGAGATTGAACGTCGCCTCCGGCACCACGCTGCCGATGATCGTCGCATCGATGTCGCTCGGCGCAAGACCGGCGAGCGTCATCAGCTGGATCAGCCACACCGCGTATTCGTCGGCGGTTCGATTCGGGTTCGTCGCCGCGCGCCAGGAACCGCGCAGGTCATCTGCCGCATAAACCGCGCAGACGACATTTGTGTTCCCGGAATCGATGGCAAGCAGCATATGCCCTCGTCAGCGGTTAACCGGAAAGAAGACCTCGCCGGCCGAGATGCGCCTGCGCTCTCCCGCGGACTCCAGCAGCAGTGCCCCGTCTTCATCTATGTCGAGGAACCGGCCCTGCAAAGTGGCGGCTTCCAGGCGGACGCGGATCGGCTCGCCAAGCGATGTCGCCCGCGCTCGCCAAGCGGCGCGCAGCGGTGTGAAACCATCCTCGCGCCAGCGCCTCGTCCAGGCTTCGAAATGACCGGCAAACGCGCCGAGCACGCCCGCCGGGGATACTTCGCCCAGGCCCTGCTGGGCGAGCGAGGTGGCCGGGAATTCGGCATCGGGAGGTGAAGCAGCGAGGTTGACCCCGACGCCGACGACGAGAAAAGCCAAAGCCCCGCCTCGGCTCATCTCTGATTCGAGGAGGATCCCGGCGATCTTACGACCGTTCACCAATACATCGTTCGGCCATTTGTACGAGAGCCCTCTGAGCGATGGCGCCACTGCGCCGAGCGCGTCGCCGACCGCTAGGGCTGCAACAAATCCGAGCTGCGCCGCCCGATCCGCCGCACAGTCGGGGCGCAAAATCAGCGAAGCATAGAGGTTGCCTCGCGGCGACACCCAGGCGCGTCCGCGCCGCCCGCGACCAGCGGTCTGCTCGAGCGCCCACACGAGGACCCCCTCCACCGCACCGTCGCGGGCCAGATGCTTTGCCTCGTCATTGGTGCTGCCGACCGCGTCGTAAGAAACCAGCCGATAGCCCGTGGGCAGCCGCGGTGACAACTGGATCATTGGGCAAAGAGGGCTGAAGCCGCCGCTGCCGCGCCCTCGACGATTGGTCCGGGAATCAAGAAGAAAAACAACGTGACGACCGCAGTGACGAACACCACACCCTTGAGCTCGGCGGTGATGGGACGGTCGAACACGGCCACCGGCTCATCGAAATACATAACCCTGACGACCCGCAGATAATAAAACGCCGACACGACGCTGGTCACAACGCCGATGACAGCGAGCCCGGTAAGCTTTGCATCGATCGCTGCGAGAAAGACGTAGAGCTTGGCGAAGAAACCAGCGGTCGGTGGAATTCCGCTCAATGCGAACATGAAGATCGCCAGTGCGAGAGCAAGGCCCGGCTGGGAGCGGGACAGCCCGGCGAGATCCGAAATCCCTTCGAGCATCCGTCCGTCCCGTCGCATGCACAAGATCACGGCCCAGGTGCCGACGGTCATAAAGAGGTAGATCGTCATGTAGACCAGCAAGCCGCGGATACCATTCGCCGTGCCGGCAGCGAGCCCGATAAGCGCGTAGCCGACATGACCGATCGAGCTATAGGCCATCAGCCGCTTAATGTTCTGCTGAGCGATTGCGGCGAAAGCGCCGAGCACCATCGATGCGATCGAGAGAAAGATGATGATCTGGCGCCACTCGCCTATCAGCGGACCGAAGGGCGCGATCATAAAGCGGACGAACAGAGCGAGAGCCGCCACTTTCGGGGCCACGGCAAAAAACGCAGTAACAGGCGTCGGCGCGCCCTCGTAGACATCGGGCGTCCACATGTGGAACGGCACCGCCGAGACTTTGAAGGCGAGGCCAACGACAACGAATACCAGGCCGATGATGACGCCTGTGGAAGGCACTGCACCCCCGGACACCAGCTTTGTTAGATCGGCGAAGGCGGTGGTGCCGGTAAAGCCGTAAATCAGCGAGGCGCCATACAACAGCATCCCCGATGACAACGCGCCGAGCACAAAGTATTTCAGCCCGGCCTCGCTCGAGCGCACCGAATCGCGATCGAAGCTGGCAACGACGTAGAGCGCCAAATTCTGAAGCTCTAGTGCGACGTAAAGGGTGATCAGGTCGTTGGCCGAGATCATCACCATCATCCCGGTCGTCGCCAGCAGGACGAGAACTGGAAACTCGAACCGGGCGATCCCCTGCTCCTCGTTGTAGCGCATCCCCATCAGGATCGTGACCGCCGAGCCGATCAGTACCAGGGCCTTCATAAACAGAGCGAAAGCGTCGGTGACAAACATCCCGTAGAACCCGACGCGCCGCTCGCCCCCGCCGATCTCGGCGACGATCAGAACCAATATCAGCACTCCAATTGCCAGCCAGGAGATGAGCCGCGTCGAGCTCTCGCCGCGCATCACCCCGAGGATCAGGAGCACCATTGCGGCGGCAGCAAGAAGCATCTCCGGTGAGGCCGGCGAGAGAACGGGTAGGGCGAGTTCGGGCATGGCGCTACGCCCCTAATAGAGGCTCGCACGACGTACGCCCGCGGCGTCGGTAGCCGCGTTGACCTGCTGGACGAGGTGATCGACGGAAGCCTGGATCGGCCGCAGGAATGAGTTCGGATAGACGCCCATCCACAACACGAGCAGCAGCAACGGAGCGAATACCACTTTCTCGCGTAGGCTCAGATCGAGCATGCCGCGCAAATCAGCCCGCGTGATCGTGCCGAAGATCACTCGGCGATAGAGATAGAGCATGTAGGCCACGCCAAGAAACATCCCCGTCGCGCCAAGAGCGCTATAGAGGGTGCTGACCCTAAAGGTACCGAGCAGGATCAGAAACTCGCCGACAAACCCACTGGTGCCGGGCAGCCCAATCGCCGCCAGGGTGAAGGCCATAAAGACAAACGCATAGGCCGGCATGCGGTCGACGAGGCCGCCAAAACGCGCGATCTCGTGCGTATGCAGCCGGTCATAGAGGACGCCGACGCAGAGAAAGAGGGCTCCCGACACGAGCCCATGGCTCAACATTTGGATGATCGCGCCCTGCACCGCCTCGCCGGTGACCGCGAAGGTGCCCATCGTGACCAAGCCCATATGGGCGATCGAGGAATAGGCGATCAGCTTTTTCATGTCGGTCTGGGCCAGCGCGACCAGAGAAGTGTAAATCACCGCGATGGCACTAAGCGTGAAGATCAGCGGCGCGAAATAGGCGGAAGCGAGCGGAAATATCGGCAACGAGAAGCGGACAAAACCGTAGCCGCCCAGCTTCAGCAATATGCCCGCCAGGATGACCGAGCCCGCGGTCGGCGCTTCGACATGCGCATCGGGCAGCCAAGTGTGCACCGGCCACATCGGGACCTTCACCGCAAAGGAGGCAAAAAATGCCAGCCACAACCATTTCTGCAAACCGGCGGGGAACAAGTCGCCGTGAGCCAGGGCGAACTCGATGTCGGTCGTCCCGGTCTGGAAGTACACCGCGAGAACCGCCAGCAGCATCAAAACCGAGCCGAGCAGCGTGTATAGGAAAAATTTGAATGCCGAGTAGATGCGGTTTGATCCGCCCCACACTCCGATGATCAGGAACATCGGGATCAGCACGCCTTCAAAAAATACATAGAAGAGGACAAAATCGAGCGCGCAAAATATGCCAACCATCAGCGTCTCGAGGACGAGGAAGGCCACCATAAATTCCTTGACCCGGAACTGGATCACTACCCAGGCCGAGGCAATGGAGAGCAATGTCAGAAGGGTCGAGAGCAGCACGAAAAACAGGGAGATCCCGTCGATCCCCATGTGATAGGTGAACTGAAAGCCGCCGAGGGTGACCCAGTCGGACCGCTCGACGAATTGAAAATCAGCGGTATTCGGGTCGAACTTGATCCACAGCAGTAGCGACAGCGCAAAAACGATCAGCGACGTCCATAGTGCGATGTTGCGCGCGTTGCGCGCGACCACCGCCTCGTCGCCGCGTGCCATCAAGATAAAGGCGGCGCCGACGAGCGGCAAAAAGGTCACCAGCGAAAGGAGCGGCCAATAGCTCATGGCGATTTGTTACCGTCACCCCCGCGAAACGAGGCTGTGAAGGAATTGACGGTCGGCTGGATCACGGCTGTGCGTTCTTCGAGACAGCCGCTGCGCGGCTTCCTCAGAATGAGGAATTTTCTTAATGCCATTACGATCATCCCTCATGCTGAGGAGCGCCCAAGGGACGCGTCTCGAAGCACGCACCGCATTGGCGCAGCCCTTCCATGGCCGTCTCCGGTGATTTCTTCGTACCCTCCTTTCGCGGGATGACGGGTTGCAGTCGATGACAAGCTGATTTCGGTGGGATCATTTTCGAGTTGGGCGCTCAACGCGGGAACAGGTACCAAGTCACGAGCGCCACAAGACCGATCATCATCGCAAACGCGTAGTGGTAGAGATAGCCGGTCTGCAGCCGACTAGCCTGCCGCGCCAAGTCGCGGGTCACCGCGGCAACTCCATCGGGTCCCAATCCGTCGATAACCGCGCCATCGCCGGATTTCCAAAGCCCTTCGCCGAGCACGAAAGCGCTGCGGACGAAGAGTCGATCGTACAGCTCGTCGAAGTACCATTTGTTCAAGAGGAACAGATATAGCGCGCGCAAACGCGACGCGAGACGCATCGGGATGCCCGGATCGAAGATGTAGAAGACGTAAGCTAGGGCGATGCCGAGAAGGCCGAAGACAAGCGGCAGATAACGGACAATGGATGGGACCTGCTCTGCCGCGGCGAGTGAATCATATTGCGGCAGCACGAGAAGCGAGCTCTTCCAGAAGTTCGCTCGCTCGTCCCCGACAAAGAAATCGGAGCCGAGCTTGCCAAACAGGGCAGCGCCGATCGCAAGAACCATAAGTGGGACGAGGATCACCCAGGGGCTCTCATGCGCATGGTGCATTGTCTCCTCGTCGGCCCGAGGCTCACCGTGAAAGGTCATGAACATCACGCGCGAGATGTAAAAGGCTGTCATGAAAGCCGCTACCGTGCCGAGAACCCAAGTGTAGCGGCCAACTGCAGTTCCTGCCGCCCAGGTCGCGTCGAGGATAGTGTCCTTCGAGTAGTAGCCCGAAAAAAAAGGGATGCCGCTCAACGACAGAGCGCCGATCCACATTGTCACATAGGTTATAGGTAGCTTGCGCCAGAGGCCCCCCATTCGGCGCATGTCCTGCTCGCCCCCCATCGCATGAATGACCGACCCGGAGCACAGGAACAACAAGCCCTTAAAGAAGGCGTGGGTGAACAAGTGGAACATGGCCGCAGCATAGGCGGAAACGGCAGCGGCGGCAAACATGTAGCCAAGCTGGCTGCACGTAGAATAGGCCACGACCTTTTTAATGTCAGGCTGCGCCATGCCAATGCTCGCGGCAAAAATCGCAGTCGTCCCGCCGATGATCCCAACGACAGCCAGCGCGTTCGGTGCGTATTCAAACATTGGAGAAAGCCGGCAGACCATAAACACACCCGCCGTCACCATCGTCGCCGCGTGGATCAAGGCGGAAACGGGTGTCGGGCCCTCCATCGCATCGGGTAGCCAGGTATGGAGGGGGATCTGCGCGGATTTCCCCATCGCCCCGATAAAGAGAAGGATGCAGGCGAGGGTCAGTGAATCAACTTGCCAGCCGAGGAACTCCATCGTCGTACCGACGACTTTCGGCGCCGCGCCAAAGACAGTGCCAAAGTCGAGGGTGCCAAAGATCACGAAGGTGGCGAAAATGCCGAGGGCGAATCCGAAGTCGCCGACCCGGTTCACGACGAAGGCCTTGATCGCCGCGTCATTCGCCGACGGGCGATCGTACCAAAAGCCGATCAGGAGATAGGACATCAGGCCGACGCCTTCCCAGCCGAAGAACAGCTGCACGAAGTCGTTCGCGGTGACCAATGCCAGCATAAAGAAGGTGAAGAGGCTCAGATAGGCCATGAAGCGGGGGATCGACGGATCATGCGCCATGTAGCCGATCGAATAGACGTGGACCATCGACGAGACGACAGTCACGACGAGGATCATGACCCCGCTCAAAGTGTCGAGCCTCAGCGACCAGGTGACGTCAACCCCGCCGGCAACGATCCAGATCGCCAACGGGATGACACGGGCTCCTTCGGTGGCGAGGATGTCGCGGAACAGGATCACCCCCAGCACGGCCGCGAGCAGCACGGCACCGCAGGTGATCAGCTGAGAGCCCCGATTGCCGATCGCGCGGCCAAAAAAGCCGGCAATCGCAGCGGCAAGAAGCGGCAAGAAAACAACGGCGGCGGCCAAGAAGTCAGCCTTTCATCATGTTGATGTCCTCGACCCCTATCGTGCCGCGGTTGCGGAAGTAGACCACAAGGATGGCGAGCCCGATCGCCGCCTCCGCGGCCGCCACCGTCAGCACGAACATCGCAAAGGCTTGGCCGACGAGGTCGTTGAGGAAGACCGAGAAGGCGACGAAGTTGATGCTGACCGCAAGCAGCATCAGCTCGATCGACATCAGCATAATGATCACGTTCTTGCGGTTGAGGAAGATGCCGAAGACCCCCAAGGTGAAGAGGATCGCAGCCACGGTCAGGTAATGGGGGAGACCGATCGCCATTACCTGCTGCCGCTGCCGACCGGAACTTTGACGACCTCAACGGACTGGGCGCGCGTGCGGGCGAGCTGGGCCGAAATCGACTGTCGACGCACATCCGCGCGATGGCGCAAGGTCAAGACGATCGCCCCGATCATCGCGACGAGCAAGATCAGTCCTGCCATCTGAAACCCGAACACGTAGCGCGTATAGAGAATATCGCCGAGCGCCCGAGTGTTGGTCAGGGGCACAGCGCCAGTCGCCAGGGTAGCCGCCGAGCTCGGAACCGACGGAGCGACCGCCCAGCTACCAATGACGAGGACGAGCTCGGCCAGCAGGATGAACCCGACCAAGGCGCCGATCGGGAGATAGCGCACAAATCCACTGCGCAGCTGCGCGAAGTCGATATCGAGCATCATCACGACGAAAAGAAACAGGACGGCAACCGCACCGACGTAGACGATGACCAGGATCATCGCCAGGAACTCGGCCCCGATCAGCACGAAAAGGGCGGCGGCGTTGAAGAAAGCGAGAATTAGAAAAAGGACAGAGTGCACCGGGTTGCGCGCTGAGACGACAAGCACCCCGGAAGCGACCGCAACCGCGGCGAAAATGTGGAACAGGATGGCCTGGACAATCATCGCGGCCCTCCAAGAGCACTGACCCTACAGGTGTGATCGCGACGACCGTCATTCCGGGATGCCCCAGAGTGGCAGGCCCGGAATCCATGATCACCGGCCTGTCCCGAGATCTCGTGGGCCCGAGTTCCTGGATTCCGGGTTCGCGGGCTATGCTCCTGCCTCGGAATGAAGATGGTTGGGGATTCCTTCACACCGGCTCACCGGTAGGGGGCGTCGAGGGCTAGGTTCTTCGCGATCTCGGCTTCCCAGCGGTCGCCGTTGGCCAACAGCTTCTCCTTATCGTAGAGCAGTTCCTCGTGGGTCTCGGTGGCAAACTCGAAATTCGGCCCCTCGACGATAGCGTCGACCGGACAGGCTTCTTGGCAATACCCGCAGTAGATGCACTTGGTCATGTCGATGTCATAACGCGTCGTGCGGCGGCTGCCGTCCTCGCGCGGCTCCGCCTCGATCGTGATCGCAAGCGCCGGGCAGATCGCTTCGCACAGCTTGCAGGCGATGCAGCGCTCCTCTCCGTTTGGGTAGCGCCTGAGCGCGTGTTCGCCGCGGAACCGCGTGCTGAGCGGACCCTTCTCGTAAGGATAGTTCACCGTAACCGGGCGCCTGAACATATAGCGCAAGGTCAGCCCCAGCCCCGAGAGCAGCTCGGTCAGCAGCAAACTGCGGGCACCACGTTCCAAGAATGCCATCGATTCGTTCTCCGCCTCGTTCGGTGCGATCAGCGCGTCGGCAGCCACCCCGCCGCGGTCAACACCCCTGCCGTCAGCACCAACCAGAGCAGCGAGAAGGGCAGAAACACCTTCCAGCCGAGCCGCATCAGCTGGTCATAGCGGAACCGCGGGAAGGTGGTGCGCACCCACAAGAAACAGAACAGGACGAACGCAATTTTGAGCGCGAACCAAATCGGCCCGGGCACCCAAGTGAAAGGCGGGATCCCGAACGGAGCAAGCCAGCCGCCGAGGAAGAGCACGCTGGTCATCGCGCTCATCAGGATCATGTTGCCGTATTCGCCGAGGTAGAACAGAGCAAAGGCCATCGCCGAATATTCGACAAAGTAGCCGGCAACTATCTCCGTCTCGCCCTCGGGCAGATCAAAAGGTGCTCGGCTCGTCTCGGCCAGACCAGAGATGAAGAAAATCACGAACATCGGCAAGAGCGGTATCGCGAACCAAATATGGCGCTGAGCCTCGACGATCTCGCTCAAATTGAGCGAGCCCGCGCAGAGCAATACGGTCACCAAAACAAAGCCGATTGCGACCTCGTAGGAGACCATCTGCGCGGCAGAACGCAGCGCCCCGAGGAAA
>Ga0306922_10006739_pt1 | contig 11028 bp, 5 predicted proteins | sample sta12Cox44000082_FD_203758 | JGI IMG/M metagenome (GOLD analysis project Ga0306922, IMG submission 203758) | Lab enrichment of tropical soil microbial communities from Luquillo Experimental Forest, Puerto Rico - statoxic.12C.oxic.44.000.082 (v2)... | ecosystem: Environmental > Terrestrial > Soil...
GGCGAGCTCGAGGCCGCCGAGAGCCTGATCCGCGCGTACCTGCTCAAGAACGGCGATCACATCGAGGCGATGCGCCTTCTCGCCCGCATCGGCATGGCGCACAAGGTGTATTTCGATGCGCAGGTGCTGCTCGCTGGGGTACTCGAGCGGGCGCCCGACTACCGCCGTGCGCGCGAGGAGTATGCGTTCGTGCTCACCGAGCTGCACCGCTATCAGGAAGCGCGCCGCGAGGTCGAGCAGCTCATGCGGGATGAGCCGCAGAGCCCGGCGCTGAAGACCCTGTATGCGTCGACCTGTATCGGTCTCGGCGAGCACGAGCGCGCGATCGGGCTCTACCGCGAGCTGCTGGTCGGGAACGCCGCGGATGCCGAGGCGCACCTGTCGATCGGTCACGCGCTGAAGACGCTCGGGCATACGGAAGCCGCGATCGATTCCTATCGTCGCGCGGCCGCCTCGCGCGCGGACTTCGGTGATGCGTACTGGAGCCTCGCCAACCTCAAGACCTACCGCTTCACGCCGGAGGAGCTGACAGGGATGCGGGCCGCGGTGAGCGCGCCTTCGATCGGGCTCGTCGACCGCTACCATCTGTGCTTTGCACTCGGTAAGGCGTATGAAGACCAGGGAGACTTTGCAAGCTCGTTCCACCACTACCGGCTGGGTAACGAGCTCAAGCGCCCCGAATGCCGCTACCGGGCCGAGCTGATCGAAGGCAACACGGAGCAGCAGATCAGGGTCTGTACCGCGGAGTTCTTCGCCGGCCGCGCGGGGTGGGGCCATCCGAGCCGCGAGCCCATCTTCATCATCGGGCTTCCGCGCTCGGGCTCGACGCTGCTCGAGCAGATCCTGGCCTCGCACTCGCAGGTCGAAGGCACCCAGGAGCTGCCGAACGTGCAGCAGATCGTGAGCCGCCTGCGGGGCTTCGGCCCCGAGGAGGATGATCCGCGCTACCCGCGCGTGCTCACGACGCTCACGGCGGAGGATTTCGGCAAGCTCGGCGAGGAATACCTTGCCGGCACGCGCGTCTATCGTACCGGCAAGCCCCTCTTCATCGACAAGATGCCGAACAACTTCAGGCACGTCGGCCTGATCCACCTCATGCTCCCGAACGCCCGCATCATCGATGCCCGGCGCGAGCCGATGGCCTGCTGCTTCAGCAACTTCAAGCAGCTCTTCGCCAACGGCCAGGAATTCACGTACAGCATCGAGGAGATCGCCCGTTACTACCGCACCTACCTCGAGCTCATGCGGCACTGGGACCGCGTGCTCCGGGGCCGGGTGCTGCGCGTGTACCACGAGGACGTGGTGGACGATCTCGAGGGCAGCGTGCGCCGCCTGCTGGAGTTCTGCGGCCTGGAGTTCGAGCCGCAGTGCATAGCGTTCCACGAGAACCGGCGCAGCGTGCGCACGGCGAGCTCCGAGCAGGTGCGACAGGCGATCTATCGCGAGGGCCTCGACCAATGGAAGAATTTCGCGCCGTGGCTCGAGCCGCTGGAACGCGCGCTCGGGGACGCACAGCGCGGCTACCGGGACGACGGACAACAACATGAGACCGGGCCGCAACGATCCGTGTCCGTGCGGTAGCGGCAAGAAGTTCAAGCACTGCTGCGGACGCCCGCTGGCACCGGCCGCGGCGGCACCTGTGGCAGCGGCGACCGCCGCCGATCCGCGCGAGATCGGCGTGCTGGTCGGCATGGTGAACGCGGGTCATCTCGAGGCCGTGCAGGCGCGCGCGAGCGCGCTGCTGCGCGTGCAGCCCGGGGCGGGCATGCTGTGGAAGATCCTGAGCGTCGCCCTCCTGCGTCAGGGCAAGGACGCACTCCCGGCGCTCGAGCGGGCCGCGGAGCTGCTGCCGCAGGACGCCGAGGCGCATGCCAACCTCGGCTCCGAGCACAAGGCGCGCGGTGAGTGGCGAGCGGCACTCTCCAGCCTGCGTCGCTCGCTCGCCATCGAGCCACGCAACCCCGGGGCGCTGATCGACGCCGCCGATGCCGAGCGGGCCCTCGGCCGCGCGCGCGAGGCCGTGCCACTCTACGAGCGCGCCCTGCAGCTCGACCCGCGCAGCTCCGAGGGGCACAACAACCTGGGAAATGCCTTCCTCGAGCTCAAAGAGCACGTTTCAGCGGTGCGCTGCTACCGACAGGCGCTCGGGCTCAGACCCGACGACCCACAGGTGCTGTGCAATCTCGCCAATGCGCTGCGCGAGGTCGGCGAGCCCGAGGAGGCGCTGGCGTGCAGCCGCCGGGCGATTGCGCTCGCACCCGGACTCGCCATGGCGCACAACAACCTGGGCCTGCTGCTCGCCGGCCAGGGGCAGCGGGCCGAGGCGATCGTGAGCTACCGCGAGGCGCTGCGACTCAATCCGCGCTACGTGGAGGCGCTGAATAACCTCGGCAATGCGCTGCGGGAGCAGGGTGAGGTGCGCGAAGCCGCATCGGTCTACCGCCAGGCCGTGCAGCTCGATGGATCGCGCGCCGACAGCCACGGCAATCTCGGCTACGCGCTGCTGCAACTGCGCCGCGTGGCGGACGCGACCGCAAGTTTCCGTACCGCGATCGCTCTGCAGCCGAACGATGCGCCCGCACACCTGGGGCTCGCGGCCGCACTGCGCGTGCAGGGCCTCGCCGACGAGGCGGAGGCGAGCTGCCGGGCGGCACTCGCGGCGGAGCCGGGCAGCAGCGCAGCGCTGTCGCTCTTTGGCGAGCTGTGCGCCGACCGGGGCCGGTTCGCCGAAGCGCAGCAGCTCTTCGAGCGCGCCATCGCCCTCGATCCGAATTTCGTGTCCGCGTACGGCAGCCTGGCCGCGCATCGGCGCATGACGCGGCAGGATCGCACCTGGCTCGAAGGCGCACAGAAGTTGCTCGGCACGCCGCTGCCGCTCGCGGAGGAGATCCACCTGCGCTACGCGCTCGGAAAATACTTCGACGACGTCGGGGAGTGGGATCAGGCCTTCAGCAGCTATCAGGCGGCCAACGAGCTCACCAAGCGCTACGGCGCACGCTACGAGCGGGAACGGCTCGCCGGACTCGTCGATCGGATCATCACCGTGTGCGATGCGGCCTTCGTCCGGGAAGCGCGCCCGGGAGCGTGTGACAGCGAGCGGCCGGTATTCATCATCGGCATGCCGCGATCGGGCACCTCGCTTGCCGAGCAGATCCTGGCCTCGCACCCGCAGATGTTCGGTGCCGGCGAGGTACGCTTCTGGGACGAGGCCTTCGGCACGCTGGAGGCGCGTACGGGCAGCGTTGGCGTTGCCACGGCTCTCACCGGCCTGGCGCGCGAGTACCTGGCGCGCCTCGGCGCGCACGCGGGCGCCGCCTCACGGGTAACAGACAAGATGCCCGCGAACTTCCTCTACGCCGGGCTGATCCACGCCGCACTGCCGCGCGCCCGCATCATCCACATGCAACGGCATCCCCTCGACACCTGCCTCTCGATCTACTTTCAGAACTTCTTCAACGTGAGCCCCTACGCCCACGATCTCGACAACGTCGCCCACTACTACGGCGAGTACCTGCGCGTCATGACGCACTGGCGCCGCACGCTGCCCGCGTCTGCGCTGCTCGAGGTGCCCTACGAAGGATTGGTCGCGGACGCCGGGAGCTGGACCCGACGGATGCTCGATTTCATCGAGCTGCCCTGGGATCCGAAGTGCCTGGAGTTCCAGCACGCCGATCGGGTGGTCATCACCGCCAGCAAGTGGCAGGTCCGGCAGCAGATCAACACCAGTTCAGTCGGGCGCTGGCGCAACTACGAGAGACACCTTGCGCCGCTGCGGCACCTGGCTTGAGGCGTGTCGCTCGAGGCGCTGCCGCGCGCCGCAGCCTTCACGCGACACGCGTGGTGCGCAGCCGTTCTTCATCCGGCACGTACCCCATGCCGGGCGCCTCGCTGAGCTGTATCCAGCCCTGGGAGTCGGTTTGCAGCGGCTCGGTCATGAGGAAGTCGCGCCGCTCGAGGCTCCACTCGGGCGGATCGAAGGGGTACTCGAGGAAGGGCGCATCGGTGAGGCCCGCCACCAGGTGCGCATTTGCGGTGACCCCCATGCCGTTGGTCCAGGTGTGCGGGGTGAAGGCGATGTGGAACTCCTGCGCCATGAGCGCGAGGCGCCGCAGGCCCGTGATGCCACCGACGAGTGCCGCATCCGGCTGCAGCACATCGACGCAGCCTCCGGCGATGAGCTCGCGCAGCTCGTGCAGCTGACGCGTCATCTCGCCGGCGGCGAGCCGCACGTCGGTCGCCTCGCGCAGGGCACGCATGCCGGCGTAGTCGGCGCGGTGCAGCGGTTCCTCCATCCAGTAGACAGCGAGCCGCTCGAGCTCACGCGCGACCGCGAGCGCATCCTTCAGGCTCCAGGGCGCCTGTGTGTCCCACGCCATCCGCCACCCCTGGTTGCAGTCGACCAGGAGCTCGAGACGGGTGCCGACGCGCGCCCGCACCGCCTCGAGCGCGCGGATGTCGTCGCGCCAGTCGCCCCGATGGAAGCGCAGCTTCAGGGCGGGGAAGCCCTGCGCCAGGAAGCGCTCGGCGGCGTCCGCCTGGGCCTGCGGGTCGCGCAGCGTCCCCGAGGAGGCGTAGGCGCGCACACGGTTCGAGAGTCCCCCGAGCAGCTTCCAGCACGGCTGACCGAGGATCTTGCCGGCGAGGTCCCAGAGCGCGAGGTCGAGCGGCCAGCAGCGGCCGTAGTGAAAGTCGATGTTCGAGAGCACCCGGAAATGGCGCTCGAGCGCGAGCGGATCCTGCCCGACGAAGAGACCCTCGTGCCCCTCGAAACCGAGCATGCGATCGCCCGAGCCGATGCCCGTGAGCCCGGTGTCGGTCGTTACCCGCACCAGCGTCGCATCGAAGTGCACCCGCGGCTTCGTGTCCCAGCTGGCGTTAAAGGCAGGCGCGAGCGGCAGCCGGTGATGACTGATGGCGACCGCGGCGATCTTGTGTCCGGAGGCTGCCGGCGGGCTCTTGGGACGTGCGCTCATGAGGGTGAGAATACAGCGAGTCTGGCGGCAGAGCCTTCCACAGTCGCGCGGCCGCCAGAAGCCGAGAAATTCACTACCTGTAGCGAAAAAAGGCATTGGAGCCGCGAGGGAGCAACAGGATGAGAGCGGGCCGCAACGATCCGTGTCCCTGCGGTAGCGGGAAGAAGTTCAAGCACTGCTGCGGAGAAGTGACGGGCGCGGCCGAGCATCAGACTTCGACGCCCGTAACGGTGCCGGGGGATCCACACGAGATCGGCACGCTGGCCGGCCTCGTCAACGCGGGGCATCTGCAGGAGGCGGAGTCGCGCGCGAACGCGCTGCTGCGCGTTCAGCCCGCGGCCGGCATGCTGTGGAAGATCCTGAGCGTCGCGCTGCTGCGCCAGGGCAAGCAAGCGCTGCCGGCGCTGCGCCGGGCGGCAGAGCTCCTGCCGCAGGATGCCGAAACGCACGCCAACCTCGGCTCCGAGCAGCTCGCTCGCGGCGAGTGGCAGGCAGCGCTCTCGAGCCTGCGCCGCTCACTCGCACTTGCGCCCGATGATCCCGAAGTGCTGAGCGCAGCCGCTGAAGCCGAGCGCGCACTTGGCCGCCCGCAAGAGGCCATATCGCTCTACGAGCGCGGCGTACAGCTCGACCCGCATCGCCCCGAGGCGCAAAACAACCTGGGAAATGCCTATCTCGAGCTCGGGCAGCCCGCCGCCGCGGTGCGGTGCTACCGGCGGGCGCTGAAGCTCAGGGCCGACGACGCGCGGGTGCTCTGCAACCTCGGCAGCGCGCTGCGACAGATCGGTGAGCTCGAGGAGGCGGTGAGCTGCAGCCGGCGGGCGATTGCGCTCGCGCCGGGCCTCAGCATGGCGCACAACAACCTCGGTTTGCTGTTCGCCGCGCGGGGACAGCGGCCGGAGGCAATCGTGTGCTATCGCGAGGCGGTGCGGCTCAATCCCCGCTCGAGGGAGGCGCTGACGAATCTCGCCAATGTGCTGCGAGAGCAGGGCGAGCAGCACGAAGCCCTGTCGCTCTATCAACAGGCCGTGCAGCTCGATCCCGCGCGTGCTGACAGCCACTGCAATCTCGGCTACGCCCAGCTCGACTCGCGTCGCGTGGCGGACGCAGCGGCGAGTTTCCGCAGTGCGCTCAGCCAGCAGCCCCACAACGTGGCAGCGCACCTCGGCCTGGCCCTGGCGCTGCGGTTGCAGGCCCTCAACACCGAGGCGCAGGCGAGCTGCCGCGCGGCGCTCGCCGTCGAGCCGCGCAGCAGCAGCGCACTGTCGCTCCTCGGTGAGCTGTGCGCCGACCGCGGCCAATTCGCCGAAGCGCAGGAATTGTTCGAACGCGCGATCGCCCTCGATGCGAATTGCGCCCCTGCCTACAGCAGCATTGCGGCGCACCGGCGTATGGCCCGCAGCGACAGCGCATGGCTCGAGGGCGCGCAAAGGTTGCTCGAAAAGCCCCTGCCGCTCGCGGAACAGATCGACCTGCGCTATGCGCTGGGAAAGTACTTCGACGACCTGGGTGAGTACGACCAGGCTTTCAGCAGTTACCAGGCGGCCAATGAGCTCAGCAAGCGCTGCGGCGCGAGCTACGAGCCTGTCCAACTGACGCACCTCGTTGATCGCATCATTCGCGTGTGCGACTCAGCCTTCGTCGGCGAGCAGCGTTCCGACGCCTGCGACTCCGAACGGCCGGTGTTCATCATCGGCATGCCGCGCTCGGGCACCTCACTCGCCGAACAGATCCTGGCCTCGCACCCGCAGGTGTACGGCGCCGGGGAGATGCGCGTGTGGGATGAGGCATTCGCCACCGTGGAGCGCAGCCTCGTGAGCGGCGGCGCGAGGACGGCGCTTGCCAGTGTCGCGCGCGACTATCTGGCGCAGGCGCCCGCCCAGGCGGGAACCGCCCTGCGCGTGACCGATAAGATGCCCGCGAATTTCCTCTACGCCGGGCTGATTCACGCCGCTTTGCCGCGGGCGCGCATCATCCACATGCGGCGTCATCCGCTGGACACCTGCCTGTCGGTCTACTTCCAGAATTTCTTCAGCGTGAGCCCCTACGCCAATGATCTTGGCAGCCTCGCGCACTACTACGGGCAGTACCTGCGCCTCATGGCTCACTGGCGCCGCATACTGCCCGCCGCCGCGCTGCTCGAGGTGTGCTACGAGGAACTGGTCGCGGACGCCGAGCACTGGACGCGGCGGATGCTGGACTTCATCGGGCTGCCTTGGGATCCACAGTGCCTGGAGTTCCACCGCACCGATCGTGTGGTCATCACCGCGAGCCGCTGGCAGGTCCGGCAACGGATCAACGCCGGCTCGGTGGGCCGCTGGCGCAATTACGAGAATTACATCGCGCCGCTGCGCCACCTGGTTGGCTAGCCGATGCGCGGGCGGCTCAACGCCGAGAAATTGGCTACCTGCATCGAAAAAAGGCATCAGGAGGGGCCTTGGCGCGACGCTTCGCTCTGGGCGAGTATGTGTGGCGTCGCGCGCCGCGCACGGCGCTGAAGTGGTGGGGGCTGGGGGCTTGTCTCGGGAGCGTATCGTGCAGAAAAAAACCATCGACCGTCGCTGGCTGCCACTCAACGCGCTGCGCGCCTTCGAGGGCGTCGCGAAGCACGGCAGCTTCACTGCCGCCGCCAACGCGCTCCTGATCTCGCAGAGCGCGCTGTCGCGCCACGTCATTGCGCTCGAACGCCTGACCGGCGTGCAGCTCTTCGAGCGCCGCCCACATGCGCTCACCCTCACCAAGGCGGGCCAGCATCTGCTGCCGGCGGTGGTGAAGTCCTTCGACCGTCTCGAGTACGCGCTGGAGGACATCCGCAACGAGGGCGCCCCGGCGCAACGCACGCTGCGCGTGCAGATGCCGCCGAGCTTTGCCGTGCAGCTCGCCGTACCGATCCTGCGCGACTTCCACCGCATGTGCGCGGAAGTCGACATCGACCTCGTGAGTCCCCTCGGGGTCGGACCACCGCTCGGGGATGTCGACGTCGCGGTGATCTACTCGCGCCCGACCGTGACGGACCTGGTCACCGACCTGCTGTGGTCGGAGCGGCTTTCGATCCTGTGCTCGCCCGCGATCGCCGCCGCGTACCGTGGCAAGGACCTGGCAGCCTTCATCGAGGCGAACGAGATCGCGCACATCAGGCTCGCCGACCAGCCGCGGCACTTCCTGTGGCTGCAGTTCGTTCGCCAGACCGGCCTCGGCGTCGACGTCGAGCGCGGGCTGGTGGTCGATACCGCGGTGCTTGCCGCGCAGTATGCGTTGAGCGGTCAGGGCATTGCACTGGTGGACCCTAACCTGTTCGCAGAAGAGCTCAGCAGCGGGCGCCTCGTGAGACCGTTCGAGGCAGCCCTCGATGCGGGCTACGGCTATTACCTGATGACGCCGCCGGAAGAGCTCGGCGATTCGGCCATCGCGCTGTTCCGCTCGTGGCTCATCGAGCGCTTCGGTACGCACGGCACCGCCGCCCGTCCACCGGTGCAACTGGTCGTAGCGAACGAATGACAACCGACGAGTGCGCGGTCGGGCGGCGCCGTCGCCGCCGGCTGGAGAGCGGGAGGCGACGTGAGAAGTGACGCGCGGGTGGTGGTGATCGGCGGCGGCGTGGTCGGCGCGAGCGTCCTGTATCACCTGACAAAGGCCGGCTGGAAGGATGTGCTGCTGATCGAGCGCGGCGAGCTCACCTGCGGATCCACCTGGCACGCCGCCGGCGGCATGCACACGGTGAACGGCGATCCGAACGTCGCCAAGCTGCAGCAGTACACCATCAATCTCTACAAGGAGCTCGAGCAGATCACCGGGCAGTCCTGCGGTATGCACCTCACCGGCGGCATCATGCTCGCCGGCACGCGCGAGCGGCTCGACTGGCTGAAGATGACCAAGGCGCGCGGCCGCTATCTCGGCATGGAGCTCGAGCTCGTCACGGCGGAGGAAGCGGCGAAGCTCTTCCCGCTCATGAACAAGCGCCACTTCGTCGGCGGACTGTTCGATCCGATCGAAGGGCACGTCGACCCCTGGGGTGTCACGCAGGCGTACGCCAAGGCGGCGCAGGCTGCCGGCGCCGAAGTGGTGCGCCACACCCGCGTGGTCGACCTCAAGCCGCGCACGGACGGCTCGTGGGATGTCATCACCGAGGCAGGCAACGTGCACGCCGAGCACGTGGTGAACGCCGGCGGGCTGTGGGCGCGCGAGGTGGGACGCATGGTGGGACTGGAGCTGCCAGTTCTCGCCATGGAGCATCAGTATCTCATCACCGACGACATTCCGGCGCTCAAGGGGCAGAAGGAACAGATTCACTGCATCGACTTTGAGGGCGAGATCTACACGCGTCAGGAGCGTGGCGGGATGCTGCTCGGCACCTACGAGCGCGCCGCGGTACCGTGGTCACCGGGGACGACGCCGTGGGACTTCGCGCAGAGCCTGCTGCCGGAGGACCTCGAGCGCATCGCACCGAGCCTGGAGGTCGCCTTCGAGCACTTCCCCGCGCTCGGCGAAGTCGGCATCCGCAAGGTCGTGAACGGCCCGTTCACCTTCGCGCCGGATGGCAATCCGCTCGTCGGCCCCATCCGCGGGCTGCGCAACTTCTGGGTCGCCTGCGGCGTGATGGCCGGCTTCAGTCAGGGCGGGGGAGTGGGGCTCGCGCTCTCGCAATGGATGGTCGAGGGCGATCCCGGGGCGGACGTCTGGGCGATGGACGTCGCGCGCTACGGGGACTGGGCGACACTCGCCTACACCAATGCCAAGGTGCGTGAGAACTACTCGCGGCGCTTTCGCATCCGGTTCCCGAACGAGGAGTTGCCGGCGGCGCGGCCGCTGCGCACGACGCCCGTGTACGAGCGGCTGCAGGCGGCGCACGCGGTGTTCGGCGATTACTGCGGTCTCGAGCATCCCTTGTGGTTCGCCCCTTCGGCGGAGCAGGCCCACGAGGACATCACCTTTCACCGCTCGAATGCTCACGGCCACGTCGGCGCAGAATGCCGCGCGGTGCAGGAAGCCGTGGGACTCCTCGAGATCTCCAACTACGGCAAGTTCGAGGTCACGGGCGCGGGCAGCGAGGAGTGGCTCGCGTACCTCATGGCGAATCGCGTGCCGAGGGTCGGCCGCATCGCACTCACCCCGATGCTGAATGAGCGCGGCAAGCTGATCGGCGATTTCACGATGTGCCGCGTGGGCGCCGAGCGGGTGTTCCTCATCTGCACCTGGGCGGCGGAGGTCTACTACCGGCGCTGGTTCGAGCGTTATCCGCCACCCGCGGGCGTCACGGTGCGCCCGTGCGCGATGGAATACATCGGGCTCTCGGTTGCCGGTCCCCGCTCGCGTACCCTGTTGCAGAGCCTGACGCGCACCGACCTCTCGACTGCGGCGTTCCCGTTCCTGACATTCCGCGCGATCGATATCGGCATGGTTCCGGCGCTCGTCGGACGCATCAGCTTCACCGGCGAGCTCGGCTACGAGATTTGGGTGACGAGCGAGTACCAGCGGGCGCTCTACGATCTCCTGATCGCGGCGGGGCACTCACACGGACTGCGGCTCTTCGGTGGCCGCGCGCTCAACACCATGCGCATCGAGAAGAGCTTCGGCACCTGGGCCCGCGAGTACCGCCCCATCTACGGTCCTCACGAGGCGGGACTCGGACGATTCGTGGATTTCGGCAAGGACGACTTCGTCGGCCGCGCGGCCGCGCTCGAGGAAAAAGAGAGCGGCGGTGCGCTGCGGCTCGTCACCTTCAGCGTCGATGCGCAGGACGCCGACGCCAGCGGCGATGAGCCGATCTGGCACGAGGGACGCGTCGTCGGCTGGGTGACATCCGGCGCCTACGGCCATCGCGTGCAGCGCTCGCTCGCGCTCGGCTACATTCCGACGGGGCTCGCCTCCGCAACCGAGGGGTTCGAGATCGAGATCATCGGTGAGCGGCGGCGCGCGCGGCGCGAGAGCGCGGCGCCGCTCGATCCTTCCGGCAGCCGGATGCGGGGCTGAAGTCAGGCCATGAAGATGGCGAGCGCGCTCGCCTGCAGCGCCGGTCTGATCTCGCCTTCGATCTCGAAGGTGTTGTCGGTGGTGA
>Ga0306922_10006741_pt1 | contig 11025 bp, 10 predicted proteins | sample sta12Cox44000082_FD_203758 | JGI IMG/M metagenome (GOLD analysis project Ga0306922, IMG submission 203758) | Lab enrichment of tropical soil microbial communities from Luquillo Experimental Forest, Puerto Rico - statoxic.12C.oxic.44.000.082 (v2)... | ecosystem: Environmental > Terrestrial >...
AACCGCCATCCCGGTATGAAGGTTGCGGAGCTCTTGGAGGTTTTGAAGATCACGAAGCAATCGCTCGGCCGCGTGCTCAAGCAGCTGATCGACGAGGGCTATATCGTGCAAAAAGAAGGCGCCAACGACCGTCGCCAGCGGCTGCTCTATGTCAGCGCTGCCGGCGAGACGCTGGCCTTGAAACTTGCCGGCCTGCAAACTGCGCGCATTGCGCGCGTGATCGCGGAACTCGGCCCTGAGGCGCGCGATGCGGCGCGCCGCTTCCTCGCCGGCATGATCGATGCCGAAGACCGCGAGCATGTCCTGCGCCTGATCGCACGTTCCGATTCGCTTGCCAATGGCTCGCGGGCGCGGAACGGCGGCCAATGATATTGTCAGCCGATTCATCGCAACGAGCGGCGCCAAAGTGTGCGCCCGATCCTGCCGATGATGCGCCGCATATTCTGGTGGTCGATGACGATCGGCGCATCCGCGCGCTGCTGTCGCGTTTTCTTCGTGCCGAGGGTTACCGCGTCTCCACCGCCGACACCGCGCTCGACGCTCGCGCCAAGCTCGAAGGCCTAAGCTTTGACTTGCTCATTCTCGATGTGATGATGCCCGGCGAAAGCGGCTTCGATTTCGCCAGAACGCTGCGAGCTTCCTCAACCGTGCCGATCTTGATGTTGACCGCGCGCGACGAGAAGGAAAGCAGGATCATGGGGCTGGAAATCGGCGCTGACGATTATCTTGCCAAGCCCTTCGAGCCGCGCGAGTTGTCGCTGCGGGTTGCGAATATTCTCAGGCGGGCGCGGCCGCCGCGCGCGCCGGCGCCTGAATCGGTGCGCTTCGGCCAGTTCGTGTTCCATCTCGCGCGGGGTGAGCTGCGCCGCGGCGACGAAGTCATCCGGTTGACTGACCGCGAGCGCGATATGCTGCGGATATTGACGGCGTGTCCCGGCGAGACGGGGTCGCGCCAGGCGCTCGCCGGCAATGGCGGGCCCGTCAGCGAGCGCACCGTGGACGTTCAGGTCAACCGGCTTCGGCGCAAGATCGAACGCGATCCCACCAATCCGCTGATTGTGCAGACGGTGCGCGGCATCGGTTATCGGTTGGTGCCGACGACTTGAGCGACGCCACCAATTCGAACGCCCATAGGCTTGAGCGGCTCATGACCAGTCTAGACGATGGCATCGGACGATTGCGCAATGCCGCTGGGCAGTTGATCGCCGCAGCCAGCGCCGCCACCAACGCCGCCGCCACGCTGACCGCGCCAATCACCGGTCCTTGGGATCGGCTCAACCGCGCGGTCAAGGCGCTCATGCCGAAAGGGCTCTATGCCCGTTCGCTGTTGATCATCATCGTGCCGATGGTGGTGCTGCAATCGGTGGTGGCGTTTCTGTTCATGGAGCGGCACTGGAATCTGGTGACGACTTATCTGTCGTCGGCGGTGACCCAGGAAATCGCCACGCTGATCGACGTCTACAAAACTTTTCCGCAGGATCCCGATCACGCCCAGCTAAAACGCATTGCCCAGGATCGGCTCGGCCTTGTCGTCGACTTCCTGCCCGGCACGCAATTGCCGCCGCCCGGACCTAAACCATTCTTCTCGCAGCTCGATGGCGCGCTCTCCGACGAGATCAGAAAGCAGATCGGGCTGCCGTTCTGGATCGATACCGTAGGGCGATCGAATATCGTGGAAATCCGAGTCAAGCTGGACGACACGGTGATGCGCGTGTTCGCTAAACGCGCCGATGTCTACGACCCGAATTCCTGGATCTTCCTGGTCTGGATGGTCGCAACCTCGCTTGTGGTGCTCGCCATCGCGATCGCGTTCCTGCGCAACCAGATTCGCCCGATCGTGCGGCTGGCCGATGCCGCCGAAGCCTTCGGCAAGGGCCGCGAGGCGCCAAACTTCCGTCCGCGCGGCGCGCGCGAGGTACGGCGCGCCGCCGCCGCATTCCTGGAAATGAAGAGCCGCATCGAACGCGCCATCGAACAGCGCACCACCATGCTCGCCGGCGTGTCGCACGACCTACGCACGATTCTCACCCGCTTCAAGCTCGAACTAGCGCTGCTCGGCGATAGCCCGGAAATTGATGCCATCAAAAAAGACATCGATGAGATGGCGGGCATGCTGGAAGCCTACCTGGCCTTTGCCCGCGGCGATATGGGCGAACAACCGGGCCCGACCGACATCGCCGCGCTGCTGGAAGAGTTGAGACTCGACAGCGAACGACATGGCCATCGCGCCAGTGTAAATTTCCACGGCCAGCCCGACGTCACGGTGCGGCCGGCAGCCTTCAAGCGTTGTTTGGCCAATCTCGTCAGCAATGCCTCCCGTTTTGCCTCGACCGTGGCGATCACCGGCCATCGCGATCATCGCTGGCTCTCGGTGGCCGTAGACGACGACGGACCGGGCATCCCGCCGCAAATGCGCGAGGACGTGTTCAAGCCTTTCCTGCGTCTCGATGACGCCCGCAACCAGGATGAAGGCGGTACCGGCCTGGGCTTGGCGATCGCTCGCGACATCGCCCGTTCGCATGGCGGCGACATCACGCTCAGCGACAGTCCGCTCGGCGGATTACGTGCGACGGTGCGCGTGCCGGTCTAAAGCATGATCGGCAAAAGTGGATACCGGTTTTCCGGAAAGATCATGCTCAAGCGAGAAGCTAAAGCGAAATTGGGGTTCAAATTAAAATCATTTCGCTTTGGCGTCTGGTCACCATCGCATGTTGATGTTTTTGATCTGCGTATAGCTGAGGATTTCCTCGAAGCATTCCTCTTCGCCAATTCCGCTCTGCTTCCAGCCGCCATAGGCGCGCCGATATAGCGGCCGCTTGAATTGATCCACACATAGCCGGCTTCGACGCGTTCCGCCGTTTCCATCGCCTTGGCGAGATCGTTGGTAACGATTGCGGCGGTCAGCCCGTATTCGACGTCATTCACTTTTTCAAGCATGTCGTCGTAGTCGTTCCAGGACATGACCGACATGACCGGTCCGAAAATCTCTTCGCGGGCGATCCGCATCGCCGGGGTAACCGCATCGAACACGGTCGGCGCGATGAATAAGCCGTTGGCAAGCGACGGATCAGACGGCTTGCCGCCACCCGTCAAGAGCTTGGCGCCCTCCGCTTTGGCAGACTCGATGAAGCCTAAAACGCGATCGAATTGGCGCTGCGAGACGATCGGGCCGACTTCGTTTTGCTTGAGCCAAGGCGCGCCGACCGGGAGTGCTTCTGCGAGCGCGACCAGCTCGGCGATGACTTGTTTGTGCAGCGAGGCGTGAACGAAGACGCGAGAGGTCGAGCTGCACGACTGTCCCTGTCGGTTCATGTTCATGCCCTTGATAGCGGCGACCGCCGCCTTTTTGGGATACGCGTACGCTTGAGGTCAGCCGCGGCTGCCTGGGCGATGGCCCGCCCGGTCGGCACCGAGCCGACAAAGCCGATGCGGCGCACATTCGGATGGCGGACCAGGGCGGCGCCGACCGATCCGTCGCCGGCGATGATGTTGACGACGCCATCGGGAAATATGCCCGCGCACAATTCGGCAAGGCACAAGCTCGACAGCGGCGCCTGCTCGGAGCCCTTGATCACGACGGTATTGCCGGCGGCGAGCGGCGCGGCGGCCTTTTCTGCGCAAAAACGAAACGGATGATTGAACGGATTGATCTTGGCGACCACGCCGAACGGTTGCCGGCGCGTGAAGTTCAAATGCCGCTCGCCCTGTGAGAACGTGTCGCCCTTGATTTCGGTAACCAAACCGGCGCAATAGCGCAGCCAATCCGCCGTCCAAATCATGTCGCCGCCCATGCCAACGATAGCATTGCCCGAATTGACCGCATCGAGTAGTGCGAGTTCGTCGGCGTTCTCCTCGATGCGGTCGGCAAGGTGCTCAAGGCAGCGCGCCCGCTCTTTGATCGGCAGACGCGACCAATCTTTAAAGGCGGCCTCGGCGGCCTTGACCGCACGATCGACGTCCGCTTCGCCGGCCGATGGAACATCCGCCATCTTCTCCATGTTGGACGGATTGATCGAAACAAATGATCGATCGTCGGCCGGCGCGACCCATCGGCCGCCGATAAAGAGCCCGCGCGGGCTGAAGTTAAGCTTTGGTGACTGCATTGCGGTGCCGCCAATCAGGGAACGATCGCGGCGCGGAGCACCGTACGCTCTGCCGCTTTCTTGAAAGCCGCATCCAGATCTTTGAGCGCAAACTTGGCGTCGATGATCTCCTTGAACGGAAATCGGCTGCGATTGGCCATGACGAAATCCAGCGCCTGGATCAGATGACGCGGATGATAATTGTGAATGCCGCGCATGATGATCCAGCGTTTGACCAGCATGTTGGCGTCGATCGTCACATTGGCTTCGGGATTGACCAGACCGGCCAGCGCGTAACGCCCGCCGATCCGCAGCATCTGTAAACCTTGTGGAATCACATCCGGTATTCCGCAAACCTCGATCACGACGTCGGCACCGTCAGGCGGGCAGAGCGTCCTGACCTGCGCTACGACGGATCGCGCGCCGCCGCGCGAGATATCGATGGCATGATCGACGCCAAATTTTTTGGCGGTCTCCAGCCGGTCGCACACAGCATCGAGGCCGATGACGCACCGCGCTCCGCGCGCCTTGGCCATCGCCGCGCCGTAAAGCCCGAGAAGGCCGAGCCCCTGGACGACCACGGCGTCGCCCAAGCCGATTTCGGCGGCTTCGGTGACTGATGCCATCGTGGCGACACCGCAATTGAGCGGCGTTGCCTCCTCGTCGTCCAGATCGGGCGGGAGCTTGAGGATCCAGGTGCCGGGCAAAATGTAACAATACTCAGCGAAGCCGCCGAGGAAATGCGGATCCCCCGCCGCGAGATCATGGCCGTATTTACGCAGGCCCTGACATTTCTGCGGCATGTCGTGGACTTCGCGGTAATAGCATTGGCCGTCGAAGAAATATTCGCTCCAGGTGATGCGATCGCCGACGTTGAGCGGATCGCCGCGCATGTCCCGCTCGATGTCTTCGCCGATCTCCTCGATGACGCCGATAATTTCATGGCCAAGAATGCCGGGACATGGATTTGGACGACGGCCTTCGTAGGAATGAATATCCGAGCGGCAAATCGTCGACATGCTCACCCGCACCAAGACTTCGCCGCGCCTCACCGATCGCAGCGGAAGTTGTTTGAGAACAAACGGCGTGTTCGGCGCCTCGTAAACGGCGGCCGTAGCCATGCGTGGCGGCGTGGTTGGCATATCCGCGGGCCTAGTCGACGCCGTTGAGCGTGAAGTCGAAGATGTCGTAGTTGTGCAGGCGGCCTATTTTCGCGCGCTCGCGATATTGTGCGGTGAGCGGCCGCGACAACAGAAACGGCACCTTCTGTTCGCCGAGCCCGCCATGCGAACGCAGCCGGTGTCCCGCCAGTTGGGTGAGATCGTGATCTTGCCGGCGCGCGCCGACCACAGAGTTGCGGTCGCTGAAGACCGCGAAATCCCCCTCGCGGTCTATCGGGAGATCGAATTGGTCGCAGACCTCTTCTTTCGTCAAAGCTAATTCGATGCCGGGTAGGGTGCGCGCGAACGCCATCATGGCGGAAACGTCTCCCGGCGCGCGCAGGTGCACGCGCACGAAGGAGCCGAGCGCGCCATGATGGCGCACGAAAGGATCGGCGATCGGGCAAATGACCCGCACCGCACCAGCGCCAAATCGCAAATTTAATTCATCTTCTAGATAAACGACGCGCGGCGTGCCGTCGACGTTCGATTTGTCGGCCATGCCATGATCGGCGGTGATTGCGACCGTCGTGCCTAGATCGACAAGTTTGGCGACGACGTTATCGACGGCCTGGTGATAGGCGTGGGCCTCGGGCTCGCCGGGCGCGTGCTTGTGTTGCACATAATCCGAGGTCGACAGATACATCAGATCCGGGCGATGCGACGCCATGATTTTCACGCCGGCATCCAACACGAATAGCGATAAATCCGTCGAATACTGATCGGGCTGCGGCCGGCCGACGAGTTTTTCAACATCATCGATCCGGTTGTCCTTGAAATTGGCCTTGTGCGCATATTCGGAAGAGAAATTGATGCCCGCCATCTTGTAAGCCAATATCCTGAGCAACTTGTCTTTCGCAGTGATGACCGCGGTGTTCACGCCGGCGCCGCTCAATGCGCCAAGTATGGTTTCGCAGCGCAGCCGGCTTGCGTCAGTGATCATGATTTCCTTGCCAGTTTCGGAATCGAGATAGTAGTTGCCGTTGATACCGTGCACCGCCGGCGGCACGCCGGTCACGATCGAAGTGTTATTTGTATTGGTCGTGCTCGGCATCGAACAATCGGCAATGCCGACGAAGCCACTGGTTTTGAACGACTTCATGGTCGGCAGGGTGCCGTTGGCGATACCGTGCTCCAGATAGGCTGGATCAAATCCATCCACCACAATAACGACCGTTGGACGCCGCGGCGCGCGATAGGTTCGGCCGTTGACTTCGACAATCGTCTCCTCAGTTCGCTGCTCAGTCTGCGCGAGTGTTGCCACAGCGTGTACTCCGGCTTTTCGCAAGGGGGATCTGCGGTTTCGCGGCTCCCGATTGCCGCCTCCAGGACAGAGTTGTTTATCAGATATGGCGGGGGTGTCGACGAGTCGCACAGTCTGTGAACGCGTCGGCTTTCATCCAACTGTCATCAAGGCACCATAGCCTCAAATTTGAAATTTGAGCGCAAGGAGTCCCGCCGCGCGAATGCGGGTTCGCGGTGGGGGGGTCCTTGCGCCCGAACCGTTGCGTGAATGCGCGGGTGACGGCGCGAGCCGTGATGTCCGCACGACAAACCGTCCGCACGACAGGCGTATCCATGCGGCAAGCAGGGAGCTTTCAGATGAATCGGCAATTCCATTTGACTGCAGCTGTAGCTGCCTTCGCGTCTGCTGTCATGGTGCTTTCCGTCATGAGTGCGCTGAAGCCCGCGATAGCCGACGATTGTCCAAACGGCGGGACGGTGCGGTTTGGCGTCGAGCCTTACGACACGTCCGCCCGGTTGACGCCGATCTATGAAAAGATCGGAAAGATGATCGGCGACAAAATCGGCTGCAAGGTCGAGATTTATGTTGCGACTGGTTACAACGCCGAAATCGAAGCGATGCGCAATGGCAAACTTGAAGTCGGCGAATTTGGTCCGCTCGGTTACGTGTTAGCGCATCAAGTGGCGAAAGCCGAAGCGGTCGCCGCGTTCGGCAATGTCGAAGGCAAGCCTGTCACCTACTGGGCAAGCGTGGTGACTTATCCGTCGTCCGGCCTCAAGACCGTTAACGATCTTCGTGGGCATTCCTTCGCCTTCTCTGATCCAGCCTCGACGTCCGGGCATTTGTTCCCAGCCTACGGACTGCGCAAGTCCGGCATCGATCCGGATAAGGACATCACGGCGATCTATGCCGGCAGCCACACGGCGTCGTTCGAAGCGCTCTACAATCACAAGGTCGATGCGGCCGAACTAAACAGCGAGCAGCTCGAATCCGCAACCCAGCGCGGCCATTACAAGGATGGCGATCTGGTATTTCTCTGGAAATCCGATCCCATCCCGACCGATCCGGTGGCTATCCGCGGTGATCTGCCGGCCTCATTCAAGAAGAAGCTCACCGAAGCGTTGCAACATCTCGACCTGATGAGTCTCGATCCCGCCGAACGCAAGATCATGGTTGGCGCCGGCATTACGCAGCTGGTTCCCGAGACGGACAGCGCTTATGACGGCATCCGCGATCTCGTGAAAACCTTGAACATCGATCTACAAAAGCTGGGCTAACGCCGCGCGGGACGATTCGATGCTGCGGGTTCGCGGGCTTTCGCTGCGGTATCCGAACGGCAAACTGGCGCTGAGCGACTTCGATCTGACGGTCGCGGCCGGCGAGTTCGTCGTTGTTCTCGGCGGTAACGGCAGCGGCAAGACGACGCTGCTGCGCTGCGTTACCCGCACAGTAAAACCTTCAGCCGGCGAGATCTGGCTCAGCAATATCGATCTGTGCGCGCTTGAGGGCGAAAAGCTGCGCCGCGCGCGGCTCGCCCTGGCGATGATTTGGCAGCACCCGAGTCTGGTGCGCCGCAGGTGTGTGTTGAGCAATGTGGCGTCAGGAGCGCTCGGCCGCCATTTCACGCTGCGCACAGCATTCGGCGGTCTGCCAAGATCGGAACTCGAAGCTGCGGGCGTTCGCCTCGCCGAAGTGGGCCTCGCCGAGCTGGCGGACCAGCGGGCCAGCACGCTGTCCGGCGGTCAAGCGCAGCGCGTCGCGATTGCCCGCGCGCTAGCGCAGCGGCCCCAGGTGCTGTTGGCGGATGAACCGGTCGCAAGCCTCGATCCGGAAGCGGCCGAGGAAATCATGCGGCTTCTGCAGCGGCTCGCTCGCACCGAACAAATCGCCGTCGTCTGCGTGCTGCATCAGGTCGAGCTTGCTTACGCCTATGCCGATCGTGTCGTCGGCATTCGCGACGGACGCATGGTTTTCGACCTGCCGCGCGGTCAAGTCTCACGGGAAGCCGTGCATCGGCTCTATCTTCCAGAAGCGGCATGAGCGTCGATCTTGCACCCCCTCGGCTGCGTGCGTTGGGCGCTCCGGCGTGGCGCCGCGCCTTCGCCAGTGCGATCCGTTGCGTCATTGCCTTGTTAGGCCTTGCCATCGTTGTGCAGGCGTTCATCGTCGTTCAGGCGCGTCCGCAGGACCTCGTTACCGGCATTCATGGCATGGCCGACCTGATCAGACGCGCCATGCCCCCGGACTTCTCGCAGCTGCCCGCAACGCTCTGGCCGGCCTTGCAGACCGTGGATATCGCACTGTTCGGCACTTTGGTCGGAATTATTATTGCGCTGCCGCTCGCGCTTCTTGCCGCCGCCAATATGACGCCTTCGCGCTTTGCCTATTATGCCGCGCGCGCGCTCATCGGATTGACCCGCGCCGTGCCCGATCTCGTTTGGGCGCTATTGTTTGTGACTGCGGTCGGGCTTGGGCCCTTTCCGGGCGGCTTGGCCCTTGGCGTGCATTCGGTCGGCATGCTCGGCCGGCTCTTCGCGGAGACGATCGAGCAAATGGATATGGCGCCGATCCATGCGCTTGAGCTAACCGGAGCGCGCCGCATCCAGGTGTTTAGCCACGGCATCATTCCGAGCATCCTGCCGTCGTTGCTCGGGATTACGCTTTATCGGCTCGACGAGAACATCCGCTCGTCCTTGGTGCTCGGTTTTGTCGGCGCCGGCGGCATCGGCTTCCAATTGCTCACCGCCATGAACCTGTTTCAGTACCAAGAGGTTTCGCTGCTGCTCATAATCATTTTCGTTATCGTGCTCGGCGCGGAGCGCATTTCCGCGGAATTGCGAGAGCGTTTGTCGTAATTGTATTTCTAGCTCTTCCGCTACAAGCGGACGGTCGGCTTATTTTAGTCGCTTTTAGCCCCGCCTCTTTGATTACTGGTCCCCACTTTGCCATCTCAGACTGGAAGAATTCTGCACACTCCTGTGCGTGGAGCCAATCGGCACATAGGCCATTGCCGCAAGCTTCGCTTTTACGTCCGGTTGCGCGAGGCTCGTGACGATGATGTCGTGAAGCCTCGCAATAATATCCTTGGGCGTGCCGGCGGGTGCTACGAAGGCGGTCCATGTTGTGCCCTCGACCTCAGGAAATCCTGCCTCAGCCATGGTCGGGATTTCAGGTAATGCCGGGGATCGCTCCTTTCCCGTCACCGCCAGCGCCCGCAACTGGCAGGCTTTGACCAGCGGCACTGCAGGCGCCATAGCGCCGAACGAGATCGGTGTGTGTCCTCCGACCGTCGCCCGCACAGCCGTGCCACCGCCATCGAACGGCACATGCACCATATCGAGCTGCAACGCATGCTGGAACAGCGCGCCAACCAGTTGAGGCGGGGTGCCAGTGCCGGGCGAAGCGTAGCTCTCCTTGCCTGGATTGGCGCGGATCCAAGCGACCAGCCCTTTTACGGTTGTCGCTGGGACGGACGGATTGACGGCGAGCACCACGGGAGTCGCGGCGGCGAGCGTTACCGCGTCGAAGTCCTTTAGCGGATCGTAGCCCGGTTCCGCGAACAGATACTGATTGTTCGTAATATTGCCGCCAGTCACCAGAAAGGTGTAGCCGTCTGGCGAAGATTTCGCCGCCCGGATAGCGCCGACATTGCCACCGGCACCCGAAATGTTTTCGACAAAGAAGTTCTTGCCGGTTTGTTCAGTGAGTTTTTGCGCGACCAGACGCGCGACGAGATCGGTCGGACCGCCGGGCGCGAATCCCACGATGAGCTTCACCGGGTGTGCCGGCCAGGTCTGGGTCTTTTCTGTTTGCCCTGGGGCGCTCAGCGGCCACGCCGCTAGGATACTTCCTAGTGAGGCAATAAGCTCTCGTCGCCTCATGCGCATTCTCCAAAGCAGCATTCTCCAGATCGTATGACGATAATTCGGGGCGCGCCACACTCACCCGGAGGCTACCGGGCAGGTCCCGTCGCGCCACGGCAAGCCTGAGCCGCAGAGGGGCTTGAATCGCTGGCGCTGTCTTGCCATCTCGAAACCGGCCAATTGCAAACCTGCCGGGGATAAGACCGTGGCTGACGCGGAAACAGCCGAGAGCGCGCAATCGGAACGCCGCCCGTTCGAAGCGGACGTCGCCAAGCTTTTGCACCTGATGGTGCACTCGGTCTATTCCGATAAATCGGTATTCTTGCGCGAGCTGATCGCGAACGCCGCCGATGCCTGCGAGCGGCTGCGCTATGAATCGATCGCCACGCCGTCGCTCCTCGGCGACGACCCCAAGCCGCGCATTACGGTGGCGCTCGATCACGCCCAGCTCGCCGTTGAAGACAACGGCATCGGCATGAATCGCGACGAGCTGATCGATGCGCTCGGTACGATTGCGCGCTCCGGCACCAAGGCTTTTCTCGACCGCATCGAAGCCGGGAAAGGCGGGGAGGGCCCCGAGGGACAGGCGCTGATCGGCCGGTTCGGTGTCGGCTTTTATTCCGCCTTCATGGTCGCCGAACGCGTCGAAGTCGTTTCCCGCCGCGCCGGCGCCG
>Ga0306922_10006742_pt1 | contig 11025 bp, 9 predicted proteins | sample sta12Cox44000082_FD_203758 | JGI IMG/M metagenome (GOLD analysis project Ga0306922, IMG submission 203758) | Lab enrichment of tropical soil microbial communities from Luquillo Experimental Forest, Puerto Rico - statoxic.12C.oxic.44.000.082 (v2)... | ecosystem: Environmental > Terrestrial > Soil...
CCGCCGGGCCGTACTCCTCGGTGTCCCGGTTGTTCACCCAGAACTCGGCGATCCGGCCGGGCGCCCCGGCCTTGTAGCGGGTGACCCGGGCCTTGAACTGGCGGCTGACGATCTCCGGCGGCTGGCCCTCCTCGAAGGTCATCTTGACCGGCTCCTGGGAGCCGCCGGACATGATGGTGCGGCTGCTGGTGGCGTGCTGCATGGCCTTGGGCCCGGCGGACACGTCGGGCATGGTGGCCATGCTCCCGGTCGCCGCCCGCAGCTGGTTGACCAGGATGACCGTGCAGTCATGCTTGCGGGCCTCGGTGGCCAGGGACTGGCACATCTGGGTGATGACCTGGGAGTTGCGGTAGGGCAGCGGGTCGGCCGCGCCCTTCTTCAGCGTCTTGCGGGACTGCATGCCGCCGATCGAGTCGACCACCACCAGGCAGTACAGGCCGGACATGATCAGCTTGCGGGTCATGTCCGAGCAGTCCTCGCTGTCGTCGGCGTACAGGTGCTCGATGGCGTCCGGTTCCAGGCCGTTCTGCCGGGCCCAGTCCTCGTCGAAGGTGCCCTCGATGTCGACGTAGCCGATCCCCCGCCCGGGGATGTTCCGCTGGGCCCAGGCCATGGCGCAGGTGACCAGGGTGGTCTTGGCGGAATCGGGCGGGCCGACCAGCTCGTGCAGCCTCTTGCGCAGGAAGCCGCCCCGGCGCAGCGCGTAGTCCAGGGTCAGGCTGCCGCTGGACATCACCTCCCGGGGCGTGCCCTCGGGCCGGGGCGGCGCCACCCGGTCGCCGTACGCGCTGACCAGGGAGTCGCGGAACTTGGCCAGCTCAGTCTGGCGGGGCGGCATCCGGGCTCCTCACCGTGTCGTCCAGGTTCCCGTGTCGCGGAACCCGCGCAGGAACTCCCGGGTGCCCCGGACGCCCTGGACCGCCGGGTCATCGGGGCCGAGCTTCGGCTCCATGTCGGCGATCAGCTCATCGGCCTCGCGCATGAGGCGCTCGACGACGGCCACGTCCGCCTCGGACATCGGCTCGATCACCCGAGCCCCCGGATGCCCTGGAGCCTGCTGGTCATCCGCCAGCCGTCCTTGCCCTTGTAGCGGGACTTCTGGGTGGTCGCCAGGATCAGGGTCCCCTCGTGCAGGAAGCGCATGGCCGTGAACAAGTCAGGCTCCTCCTCGGTGCGGGCGGTGAAGACGGCAATATCAATATAGCTAGATTCCGTTGCCAGTGTCAGCCAGACCATCGGGGTGCCCGTCCGGGTCCTGGTGAACTTGCGCCGGGCCACCACCCCGGGCAGCAGGTAGGTCCCCGGCGGCAGGGCCGGCCAGCTCTGGGCCATCTCGCGGGCCAGCTGCCGGCCGTTCGGGGTCACCTTGTCCAGCTGCTCGAACAGGCCCGGGGACAGCCAGGTGCCGTAGATCTCGTGCTCCAGCAGCCACAGGTCCATGTCCGAGTACTCTTGGTTGGTGGATAGCGAACCCGGATCCGGTGGAGTGTAGTTCCGGCATGCCCGGGTGCAGTGCGCGGGCAGCGGCTTGCGGATCGGCTTCAGCTCGGTGCCGCGCTTGCCGATGCGGATCGGCACCGGCTCGCTCGCCCAGTCGAAATGGCATGGCAGCCCGCCCGGTCCCTTGTGAGATTCGTCCTTGAACACGCACTTGGTCAGGTCCCCGCTGCGCTCGTGGTCCAGGGACTCCACCAGGGCCCTCCTGGAAGGCACCAGGCCGTCTATGGCGCCCGCGCGGGCCAGCGCATAGACGACGCCCTGGTTGACCCCTGAGCGCGCCGTGAAGTCCTTCCAGGAGGTGTACGGGTGCGTGGCCATCAGCCGGGTCAGGGCGGCCGGGCCGACGCCCTTGATGGCGTCCAGGCCGTACCGGACGGAGATCTGCTCGGCGGCGAACCCGCGGGCATGCCGGTTGACGTCCGGGGGAAGCACGGTCACCCCGAGGCGGCGGGCCTCGGTGACGAACGCGGCGATCCGGTCCTTGTCGTCCAGGGTCGAGCAGATCGCGGCGATCGTCTCCACCGGGTAGTGCGTCTTCAGCCAGCCGGTCCAGTAGCTCAGGATCGCCATACTGTAGGCATGAGCGAGGTTGAAGGCGTACTTCCCGAACTCGGCCATCTTGGCCCAGAGGGCCTCTGCATCGGCACGGTCGATCCCGTTCGCCTCGGCCCGGTCACAGAACTGGGCCCCGGCCGCCTCTACCTTCTCGGTGAGTTTCTTCCCCAGGATCTTCCGGACGGCATCGGCCTCGGCCCCGTCGTACCCGGCCAGGTCGGTGCAGGCCCGCAGGATGTCCTCCTGGAAGAGCATCACCCCGAAACGGCCCCGGAGTGAGTCCGCCAGAAGCGGGTGCGGGTAGCTGACGTCCTCCTTGCCGGCCCTCCGCTTCAGGTAGGACTCGGCCATGCCGGAGTTGCGGGGCCCGGGGCGGACCAGGGCGGTCAGGTCGCTCATCTCGCTCAGCGTCCGCGGCTTCATCCGGCGGCAGTACTGCTGGCCCAGGCTGGTCTCCACCTGGTACATGCCCAGCGTGTGGCCGGTGCCGATCTCGTCCCACACCTGCGGGTCGTCGTACTCGATCCGCCAGCCGGTCGGGTCCGGGCGGGTGCCGGTGCGCTGCTCGATCAGGCTCAGCGCCGCCTGGATGGAATCCAGCGTCCGGATGGTCAGGAAGTCGAGCTTCAGCCAGCCCTGGGCCTCGGTGTCGCGGAAGTCCCACTGGGTGACCAGCGAGAGGTCATCCGGGCTCGGGGTGCGCATCGGCATCGCGCCAGCCAGCGGGGCGCCGGTCGAGACGATCAGCCCGGCCGGGTGCTTGCCGTACGCGTGGACCCGGCCGACCAGGCGCCCGGCGGTCTCGAAGACGGCCGTGTAGCGCTGGATGAACGGCACCAGCTCGGAGCTGGATTCCAGCAGCTCGGGCCAGGGCAGGCCGAGGCCGGCGGTGTGGCTCTCGGCCTCGTCGATGATCGCGGCGATCTCCCGGGAGTCGGGGAAGCATTCCGGCGGCAGCTCGTCGGACTTCAGCACGAACAGCTTGTTCAGGATCGACTTGGCCCGGTACCGCATGTTGGTGCCGACCCGGACCACGTTCGGCTCGCCGTACCGGCCGGTCACGTAGCCGGTGATCTTGCCCCGCTGGGAGCTGGGGAAGTCCATGTCGAAGTCGGGCAGGGCGGTGCGGCCCGGGGTCAGGAACCGGCTGAACATCAGCCCGGTCTCCAGCGGGTCCGCCACCGTGATGCCCAGCAGGTAGCTCATCAGCGAGCCCGCCGCCGAGCCCCGGCCTGGGCCGACCAGGATGCCCTCGGAACGGGCCCAGGTGCACACGTCGTCGACCACCAGGTAGCACCCCGCCAGGTTCTTGTCGGCGACCAGGGTGTGCTCTTCGGCGAGCCGGCTCAGGTAGTCCTGTTCGGTGCCGCCGCGGAACGTGATGCGCTGCATGGCCGCCGAGCAGCGCTCCAGCAGCACCCGGGCATCCTCCTCATGGCTGCCGAGGAAGACGGGGGCCTCGGCGGTGCCCTCGATCCGGGCGTCGCACTGCTCGGTGATCAGCACCGAGTTGCGCACAGCGTCGTCCACAACCTGGGGATCGAGGTAGCCGAGCTTGGCCCGGACCTCGGCCTCGGACTGCATGTGCACCAGGGTCCAGTAGTCCTCGGCCGACCGCGAGGTGCGCAGCTTCATCCAGGTGCCGTGCAGCGCGTGGTCGCTGCGGACGGGGAAGTGCGAGTCGGTGGCGGCCACCAGCGGGATGCCGGTCGCCGCCGAGACGTTCACCAGCATCTTGTTGAGCCTGACCTGCTCAGGGATGTCGTTGCCCTGGATCTCCAGGTACAGGCGGCCGGGGAAGACCGAGTGCAGCCGCCGCAGGGTCCGCCCGGCCTCGTCGTAGGCGCCGTCCAGGACCAGCCGGGAGACGATGCCGCCCAGGCAGGCGGTGGTCATGATCAGGCCCTGGCCGTACTGCTCCAGCAGCGGCCAGTCGCACCGCGGCCGGTGGTAGTGACCGGTGAGGTAGGCCTCGGTGGACAGCGCCCACAGGTTCTTCAGGCCCGCCTGGTCCTGGGCGAGCAGCACGAGGTGCCTGCCGCCGCGCAGCCGCTTCTGGCCCTCGGTGTCGCCGGATTCCGGGCGCTCCAGGCGGTCAGGCTGGAAGTAGGTCTCCATGCCGAACACGGCCTTGATGCCCGCCTCGTCGCAGGCCCGCTGGTGGTCCGGGTGGCCGGCGCAGGTGCCGTGGTCGGTGATCGCCGCGGCCGGGTTGCCGTCATCTGCCGCGCGCTGGGCGATCTCCGTGCATGTTGACAGCCCGTCAAGGGCAGAGTACTCGCTGTGAGTATGGATGTGGCAATAGGTCATATCGCCACCTCCGACCACTTACGCCCCTTCTTGATATCGCAAATCGCAGAGGTGCTGACGTGGTACTGCCGGGCGAGGACGGCGTTCCTTGTCCCGATAGCAAGCTCTGTCTTGATCTCCCGAACCTGCTCTTCCGACAACACGGCCCTGCCGTTCGAGGACCCGGCATTGACGCTGCCGAAGACACGGAGCGTGCGGTGCCAGTGCTCCAAGGGTGTGCACGGCGAAATATGAGCATCGTTGCAGCACCGCCTATGTACGCACGGGCCCGGCCGACAGTGATCAAGCAATACCGCCTGGTTGTGACACTCATGGTCCAGCTGCATACCTTCCGGAACTGGGCCGTTCTCCAAGGTCCAGGCGATCACGTGAACGAACCTGCGATCGCTGTTGGTCACGCTAAAGCAGGCATAACCATCTGGCCTGATGCCACTACCCACCCACAGATGACAAGTCTCAGTCCCACCAGACCGGTCTACCCGTGGCTCGAATCGAGCACGCAAATCTCCACTTACTCGGATGTGGGCGTACGTCATGGCAGCGCCCAGCGGTCTGACGGATCCCGCATGGTAACGAATCGTAATCTTGAGGAGGGCGGAAAGATCACTGCCCCGGCGGCTGCCCGGAGCCGGCCGGCGGAGGAGCCGGGGCCGGAATCGGGGCCGGGGGTACCGAGACGGCCGGCACCAGGCCGGTCAGGTCGGGCCGGGGGGTGTGCGGGGCCAGGTACGCGGCGACGGACGAGAGCGCGAACGCGACGATCACCGGCAGCTGGCCCTGCAAGTCCAGGGGGAACGTGTTCTTCAGTCCGGGCACGTACGTCACCAGCGCCCAGGCGATGTACCCGGCGATGATCGTGACCGCCGAGCCGGCGGCGACTTTCGTCTCCACTCCCGCGCTGGGCGCTGATGGCGTCATCACGTGCCTCCGGTCAGGTCGGCTGGGTCGGCTGGGCGAACGCCTCGGCCATCTGCGCCTTCATCCGCTCGGCCTCGGCGTCGTCCAGGGTGGTCTCGCCTGCCTGGGCCGCGGCCTCGCCGCCCTCGTCCTCGCCCTCCTCCTCGGCGTCGGGATCCACCCAGCCGGGGACGAAGAACCGGCCGTAGTACTTCTCCGAGGACTGGTCGGCCAGGACCTTCTCCACTGACAGGTCCTTCATCTCCAGCGCGTCCAGGTAGCGCTGCCAGCCAGGGGTGCCGGGCTTGAGGGCGGCGATCTCGCGGCCCGGCTGGATGGTGTAGTCGTTGTCGCTGCGCTCGATCATGAAGTCGCGGTCGGTGATGGTGCCGGTCATGTAGGCGGCAGCGGAGAACTGGGCCCAGAAGTTGGACCAGCTCTGGCTGGCGATCACGATCTTGGGGATCGTGTGCGACGTGCCGTCCTCGGTCTTGTGCTCCTCGGTGACGTCACGGAAGCCGGCCACCTTGCCGCTCTCGATCACGGCCTCGCGCATCACGAACAGGCCCCAGACCTGGGTGGTGGGGACGGCCACGGACTTCTTGAACTTGCCCTTGACATCCTTCATGTGCTCGTGGATGTAGCAGTGGCCGTAGCCCTCCTCCCACTCCTCGGTGGGCTCGTCGCCCTTCCAGATGCGGAAGGCGGCGGAGTTCTGGCAGACCGCGGACATCTGCGCGGGCCACTTGTCCTCCTTGACCCCCTTGGGCGCGGCCTTGGTCGGCACGCCCATGTGCACGTCGATGGTGATGATCTCGTCCAGGTCAGTCAGCGGGCGGACGACCTTGCGCTCCCCGGACTTGATGGACAGGAAGTCGGCTCGGGCCCCGGACTGGGCCTTCGACGCGGCTTCTGCGGTGGCGGCGCCTTTTCCGTAGTGCGGCATGCGTAGCTCCCTAGCTCTGTGTCTGCCGGGCGAGCCCCCACGTGTCTGCGGCTAGCTCTGCCATCTCCTGCGTCGGCTCGCCTCTACCGAGCAACGCTACTAGGGTCCTTTGATCGGGGGTAGGCCTTACCGAGAAGGTTTCCGAGCTGTCCAGGCCGACCGCGAACCGCACCGCCATGCCCCGCCGGGCGAAGGCGCGGACCAGCATCATCTGCCAGCGCTCCAGCTGGGCCAGGCGGGCCCGGTTCGGCGGGTAGGCCAGGAAGTACTTGGACTCGGCGTCGGTCCACCAGGACCACTCATGCTGCCAGGACGAGCGCGAGAACGGCCCGGGGCCCGGCGGGGGAGGCGGCGGAGGCGGCTGCGCATACCCCTCGCGTCCCTCCCCCTGGGGCCCGCCGCGAGGCGTCACGCCGATCCCCCAGTCGCCGAGGATGTCCTCGGCGGTGGTGGAGTACCCGCGCGCCGCCATCGCCGACGCGGCCTGCTGGGCGGCCCGCTTGAACATCTCCTCGACGTCCTTGTCCTCCAGGAACCAGGTGCCGAGGGGAGTGCGGTCATACCGCCGCCGCGTGTCGTCGTTGAGCAGCTGGCTGGCCGCGTACACCAGGTCGGCCTTGCCGTTGCCGTCCAGGGCGCCGAGCCGCTCCAGGGCTTCCTTGATCTGCCTCCTGGTGGCCTTCCAGGTGAGCCCCAGGCGGCTGTAGTACCCGCAGACGTCCCAGGACCACTGCACGGCCAGCGCCAGCTCCTGGGACGAGCTGGCGGCGTCCGGGCCGAAACCGCTGCGCAGCAGGACGTCGGCCGTCTCGCGCTGCTCCAGCTCGGCGACCGCGCTGCGCTGCTGGCCGGGAGCGACCGTAGTAGCCGTCCAGGTCCACGGCTGGTCGCGGTCGGGAGCGATGAACGAGACCGCGAACCCGGCCCCGAGGAACCGGGAGTAGTGCCTGATCTCCTCTTCGGTGAGGAAGTCAGACAGGTCCATCGGTCTCGGCCATGAGGTCCGCCTCGTCGCCCTCGTCCCAGCCCAGCGGCAGCTCATCCTGGCCGGCGAGCTGGCCGATCTTGGTGATGGGCTGGTCCTCGACCTCGGTCACCTCGCCCGTGCTGGCGTACTTCCGGATAGCCACCGTGCCTCCTTCATCGCTACTGCTGAGCGTACGTGTCGGCCGGCGCCTCGCACCAGGCGTAGCCGCAGCCCGTGCAGCGGCGGCACAGGTGCCCGCCGAGGGGCGGGTCGGCAGGCCAGCAGGGCCAGCGGACCTCCGGGTCCAGGACCGGCCGCGGGTGGTAGGTGACGGTGATGGTCTCGGTGCCGCACTTCCCGCAGACGCCGGCCGGGTCGAACGGGGGCAGGATGCTCATGCCGGAATGCTAGCCCATGTAGATTTATTGATCAGAGTGATACGCTTCCCGTATCCAATCAGAAGAGGAGGGAGCAATATGCTTCCGATCGAAGTCATCTCGCAGGACGCCGACCTGGAATCGGCAATCGAGCGAGACACCGCAGCGCTGGCGGAACTGCGCTGGCACTGGACCCTAAACGACTCCAACCCTAACAGGGTGACGATCAGCGAATACGCCCGCCAAGTCGGCCGAGTCAAATCAACCATCTCTACCATGGTCAATGGCTACGCTGCGTCACTAGACGACAAGACTCGTTCGACGCGTCGAACGAGACCTGAGTCAGAATCCAGGGGATCAAGTTCTAGTGGATCAGGTTCTGGATCCGGCCTGTCGCTCAGTGACCACATCGGCAAGGCCCGGATGAACCAGGAAACCGGCGCTGCCGCTGAAGCGGTCGCCAGGGCCCGCGGCCTGTCCATCCGCGGCGTGTCCGATCCCGGCTCCACACACCACAACGAGGTGCGGCGGGTACGGGACATCGCCCGGCAGCTCGCTGAAGACCACGGCACATCCATCGAGGAAGAAGTCGACCGGGTAGCCCAGACGATCGTCCGCGAGGAGCAGGCCCGCCGCGAGGAACAGGAAGACCGGGCCCAGCGCACCGACCTGCGGGTCATCCAGGCCGAGCAGCAGGTCCTGATCGCCAAGCGGGCCATCCTCAAGGCGATCAAGGAGCTGGAAGGCGCGGAACTCGACGATGAGGGCCGGGACCTGCTCACCACCGCGCTCGACGCCCTCAAGGCAGCCAGCGCGCTGATGGACGCCAGGCTCTCCGGCAAAAGCGGCATCGACTGGGACGCCGAACTGGCCAAGCTTTCAGGCGGCGATCCGGCATGACCGTCAGGGTCCCGATCACCCAGAAGATCAACGAGCTGTTCGACTACGCGGTCTCGCACGCAGACGGGTTCACGTACGTCGACATCCAGAATGACCTTGGCTGGAAGCGGGGCGAGTTCTTCAAGGTCGTCAACCGGTGCCGCTCGGTACTGGCCGGCGACACGATCAACCTGATCGCCGAGACCCAGGGCCAGCGCGGGCCATGGCTCTACCGCCTGGTCGGCAACGTAGAGGACGCGAGCTGGTGGGCAGCCAACCGGCTGGACGACGCCGAGCAGCGGCTGACCACGATCCGGAACGTGGCCATGTCGGCGGTCAAGGCAACCGACGGCCGTACCAACGCCGGGCGCCGGGCCCGGATCATCTTCAAATCCCTCACGAGGCTGCTGGAGGACCTGGGAGACCTTCACGTAGCGGATGGCACATCCGCCTGATCGGAACCGGGACGGGCCCTGCCGCTGAGGACGCGGCAGGGCCCGTCTCATATTCTTCACCCTCCGTAGCCTGGCGAAAATGGCGCTCGCACCGCTCGCATCAATGTCGGACTTAGCTACAGCCAGGAACCGCCGCCACCAGGGGGTGCCCGGTTTCATCCTCGCTCGCACCGGATGCCGGGTTCCACTATTAAGTAAGCAACTTTTTGGCGTAAGTCCGACATCTATGCGAGCGGTGCGAGCGGAATGCCTGTTTTCCCAGGTCGCTCAAAGCTCGCATAGACGCCATGATGCGAGCGCGAAGCGAGCGGCGATGCGAGCGCCGCTCACGTTCAACTTGAAGGTCCCGCTCGCATCGGCGCTCGCTTCCCGCTCGCATCGGCGGGCAGATGCGAGCGCCAGAGCCGGTCACGGCCGGTAGTCACGGCCCGGCGTCGAAGCCGAAATCCTTCTTCACCCGGAGGTCGGTGAAGCCGCGCCAGCTGTCCTGGCTGACGTAGTGATGCCGCTTGCGCTTCAGCTCGCTGGTCAGCTTGCGCTGGCTCCACTCCTTCTCCTCCCACCCCATGAGCTTGGCCACGAACTGGAAGGCGGAAAAGATCTCCCCGCTGGACTGCCCCGGCGGCCGGTGGCTGGCCTGGGCGTCCGGCACGATGTCGAGGTAGGCCTCGATGAACAGCCCGAGCTTGTCCTCCTCCTGCCGGTAGGCGTCCCGCTTCCGCTCGACCGACTCCGGGGTGGCCAGGCCGATCCGGCGCCACTCCACCGCCCCCTGGACGGCCCAGGCGAGGATCGCCGGGCCCTCGGCGCGCAGCTTCTCGGCCAGCTCGGTGTCCCGCTCCTCCTTGGAGATCTGCACCGGCCACTCCAGCGGCCACAGGCGGCGCCAGATCGCCGTGTCGTCCCCGGGAATGGGCGGCAGGTGGTTGGCGGTCATGTGGATCTTGCCGATCACCGAGAACTCGAAGAACTCGGCCCGCATGTACCTCGCGGCCACCCGGTCCCCGCCGATCAGCTGCTTCAGCAGCGGCCAGTCCAGGCGGCGGCCCTCCTTGGCCTCGCTGGCCAGCAGGTACCGGCGGCCGACCATCCGCGCGACGTCATTGGGCACCCGCCCGTCGTCGCGCTTGGCCGTCAGCGTCTCGACCGGCGTCGACTGGGCGTAAGGGCCCAGGACGTGCGCCAGGGTCTCGTGGAACACCGACTTGCCGTTGGCCCCGGTGCCATGGTGCAGCCACATCACCTGCTCGGCCACCGAGCCCGTGATCGAGTAGCCGACCACCCGCTGGAGGTAGGCCCGGATCTCCGGGTCGGGCTGGACCCGCTCCAGGAACGCCTTCCACAGCGGCGCACGCGCCAGCGGGTCCTCCATCAGCCTGCGGCTGAAGCTGACCGGCGCCTGGTGGGTCATCATCCTGGCCGGCTCATGCGGGCCCAGCTCGCCGCTGCCCAGGTTGATGATGCCGTTCGAGCAGTTCAGCAGGAACGGGTAGTCATCGAACGAGGTATCGGTCGCCCGGATCATCGGGTGATCCCGGGCCGCCCGGATGCACAGGGCCGCCTTGACCGGGGTGCGCAGGGTCTTCCACCAGGCCCTGAACTTGGCCCGCAGGGACGCCTCGCCCTCCTTGTCCGGTTCCTCGGGGTACAGCTCCTTCTCCTCGTCGAACAGGTTCCTGATCATGGCCATCGCCGCCATCTCCGGGGTGGCGTCGCTGCACCGCCGCCAGGCGCCGTTCTGGCAGATCATCCAGGAGTCCCAGGTCTCGACGTAGCGCAGCACGTCGCCCTTGCGGACCACCAGCCGGTCGCCCAGGCCGAGGTCGTCCCAGGGCAGGTACGGCCACTGGTGCTCCTTCAGCTGGCCGATGGCGGACAGGTCCCGAGGGCTGGCCAGGCCGGCCCGCCAGCCGGACAGGAACGTGCCGCGGATCTCGTGCATCGGCAGACCGGCGGCCAGGGCCGCGGCCTCCAGCGCGGCCTTCGCCTCGTCCTCGAAGATCAGCCCGTGGGCGCCGAGGGTGCCCAGGGCGAACGCCGAGTTGTTCAGCTGGTCGTTCCGGTTGCCCTGCGGCGTGGCGCGCATGATGGCCGCCTCGTTGTCCAGGGCCGAGCGCACGTACTTGGTCAGCAGGGGCT